>Ga0115013_10000004_pt1 | contig 353923 bp, 357 predicted proteins | sample SouAtlMetagenome_2_FD_88686 | JGI IMG/M metagenome (GOLD analysis project Ga0115013, IMG submission 88686) | Marine eukaryotic phytoplankton communities from Atlantic Ocean - South Atlantic ANT15 Metagenome | ecosystem: Environmental > Aquatic > Marine > Oceanic | place: South Atlantic Ocean...
AAATTCACTAAATATATCGATCAGAATCTGACGCCAGCGGAGCAATTCTATCGTCTTGCGACGATCTAAATTATGACCTTTTATGGTGTTTTTCAATTCAAGTTAAGCTTTGCGACACTACCAGTTTTTCTCCGTCACGATCAACAACACAAACATGCGTTTCTTCTTGTGACACATCTAATCCAACATATTGTTCCATATTTTATCTCCATTTTATTTTTAAAAGGTTGTCTCCATCGTCAATACAACATCCCAAAAGGGAGGCGCATTGTCATACTTCGCACCTATTAAGCTAAATGTGATAATATATCTTATGGAAAATAAAGGAGTTATTTATAATCTGTCTTATTCGTATATGTTATGCACGCATATGTGTACTAGCTTGTATATTATTCTGTTTGTGAAGTTAAAAGCTTAGCCGGCTAAATTTCGTATGTACGAGAAAAACACTCTTGTGCTTCGGTGGCGAGTTGATCCTTATACGTTGTAATACAAACAGGTACAGCTGTGTAATCTTCGTTTGTTATGCATTTTCCAAGCTCTTGTTTTACCATATCCGTTATAGCATAAGCTTGTTTGCTATCAATATTCGCTCGCGTGCCTTTATGTTTTTCTTGATAATTTTTAGATTGCCAATATTTATATAAAGCAAAAATATGTGGCGCTAGACATATAAACGGCACTGGCAAACCATTATCACAGAATGCAATCGCCTCTATACGCGGTACTGAAAGCATCCAATTGCTTTCTATATTCTCAGAGCACACGAGATCTACACTAAAATTATTCTTATTGGTGAGCCTATAGCGGCCCTTATTACCATATATTTTATACGTAGAATCTATTTGCATAAGAACTTTAAAGAGTTTTTTCTCATCGCCTTTCACTCCAAGCAGTACTAAGGATTTGGACGCTGCATTGCTTATATTATATATATCTTTGTCTTTAAGGCTCTGCTTAAAGCGCACATTTGCATGAGATTCATAGGCATAGATACATTGCAGCCCGCTTATAATAAAATGTGTGCCTAAAAGGCCATCTTTTTCGAGTTTGCGTAAAATTAAGGCGGAATCTGTTGGGACTCGACTTACCGTGCTGCGGCTGATTTGATGTTTGTGGTGATCGATAAGTTTACGTAAGGCTACGATCTCAAGAACAACGGCCTTTTGCTCTTTTGTATATTTTTTATAGAACTCTTCTATATGTGGCACGCGGTTACCAACCACTTTGGTCTTGCTACCTATGGCTTGCATGAGATATTCAACGCCGTCTAGCTCTTGCCAATATAGGTTTGCTGCAAATTTAATGCCTTCATTTTGTGCAATGTTACGCAGTTTCATATAAGCATTACGCTGAATGTCTGCGATATTGCGTTCGTCGACTGTAATTTGCGAATAGTCCATTTATTAATACTCTAAGCTACCATGTCCTATACTCTAGGATATAGACAATATGTTGCTTGTTTCTTAATTTTATCTAAAATTTTATCTTTATTGAAAGACCGTCATGGGCAGGAACAGTATGCTCGGGGAAGATTGCGTTAAGTTCATCATAATCCATATACATTGAAAGCACTGTTAATATTGTTTTTTTTGGTTTCAGCTTTGCTTGCAGCTCTCTGACATAATTTAGGTTGGCGTGAACCCTGCTTTCAGGAAAATTAAAACCTGAACTATCAACGACCAAAGTATTGATGCCTTGAAGCACAGCTAAAGACTCATCAGGGATTGACGACATGTCGGCGCAATATGCCAGGTCGCCAATGCGATAGCCGGTGGACATGATGTTTCCATGCTGCATTTCAAAGGGAATGGCCTTCAGGCCGCTAACGACCTCAAAGCTTTTCCGCATGTCAGCGGCTTTCAACATATGTGGGTTGACGACAGCCGCATAAAACTCACTGCGTGATTCAAACATATGCTGATGGCGGGACTTTATCGACAGTAATGTTTCGTCAGAACCAAAGATATCTATATTCTTTTGATGGCGGTTTCTATATACGCGCAGTTCATCTATGCCATTGGTGTGGTCACCATGGTCATGCGTATAAAGAACAGCGGCAATATCATCGAGTTTTTCTTGGTTGGCTTGCATACGGAAATCAGGACCGGTGTCGATAATAATGTTTTGAGCGTTATACTTAATCAGGGCGGATGTTCTCAGGCGCGTATTTTTTGGGTTGCTGGGGTCACATTTGCCCCATAAATTTCCAATGGCCGGCACGCCCGTAGAGCCCGCTGAACCGAGAATTATGAATTCAGCGCTTTGATTTTCACCGTTCGCCGTCAAATTAAAATACTCCTTAAATGAATTAAGCCACGCTTTTGGCTTTTGAAAACAGCTCATAAAAATTATCACTTGTTTGTTTCGCAAAATCAGCAACGGGCATTTGTTTTAATTGGGCGACAAGCTCACCTGTGCGTACAACATTAGCAGGTTGGTTTACTTTACCGCGCAATGGCACGGGCGCGAGATACGGGGAATCTGTTTCCACCAAAATCTTTTCAATCGGCATGGCGCGTGCAACGTCGCGTAGCTCGCCTGCTTTCTCAAATGTGACAATACCGCTAAATGAGATATAGAAATCAAGGTCTAGCCCAGCTTCAGCGAGGTCGAGGCCGCCACTAAAACAGTGAAACACCCCTTTTAGGCGTTTGTCACCTTGCCCCTCTTCTTTCAGTAATCTGATTATGTCTTCATCGGAGTCGCGGGTATGAATAATTAATGGTAATTCGGTTTCAATTGCCGCGCGGATATGTTTACGGAAGTTTTCGTGCTGTTCTTCTTTAGGGGAATGTTTATAAAAATAATCAAGCCCCGTTTCGCCAATACCGACAATGCGCGGGTGTTTTGCAAAGCTTACAATATCCGCTGTTGTGTATTCCATCTCCGCTTCATGCGCCGCGTCATGTGGATGCGTACCAACGGTTGCCCAAATATCGTATTTCTCAGCTATCTGTTTCAATGCTTCGTATTCGCGGTGAATCTCACAGCAAATTGTCAGCATTTTATCAACTTTCGCCTCATGCGCAGCTGCGATGATTTCGTCAAGCGCCCCCAGCTTGCTGAGGTTTTTATGATTCAGATGACAGTGCGAGTCAATCCACATTATGCTGCTTGCCCTTCTTCTGCTTTACGTTCAATGCGTGGGAATACGCCTTGCGGTTTATCTATCTCAATGCCGCCAATAATCGCGTTACTTGCATCAAGCGCCGCGAAATCCCGCTTATCCGCACCTATTTTCAACTGGTCGAGCAGTTTTGCCGAAGCTTCTGGCACAAAAGGCTGAATAATCAAGGCGAGGCAGCGTATAGATTCCGCCAAGGTGTAAAGCACACTATGCATACGCTCAGGGTCTTCTTTTTTCAGTTTCCATGGTGCTTGTTCGTCAATATAGCCATTCGCCGCATCAACAGCCATTTTGAAATAACGCAATGCCTCGTGGAATTTCTGTACGTCTAATTCGCGGCGTACATGGCCGATAAGTTCTTCACGTGTTGTTTTAAGGAGCTCTAAATCATCATCATTTAATGTGCCCTGTGTAGGGAATTTACCATCACAGTTCTTGTGGATCATCGACAATGTGCGCTGCGCCAAATTGCCAAGACCGTTCGCAAGTTCTGCATTAATGCGCGTTACTGCCTGTTCATCAGAAAAGTCACCATCATTACCAAAAGGCACTTCACGCAACATAAAGTAACGCGACGCATCAATGCCGTATTTTTCAATCAGATCATAGGGAGAAATGACGTTACCGATAGATTTTGACATTTTTTCGCCTTCAATCGTCCACCAGCCATGCGCAAAGACGCGCTTAGGCGGCGCAATGTCGGCCGCAAGTAAGAATGCAGGCCAGTATACAGCATGGAAACGGATAATGTCTTTGCCGACCATATGCACATCAGCAGGCCAAAATTTCTTGTAACTTTCTGCATCCGCATCAGGGTAACCAATGGCGGTCAGGTAATTTGTCAGTGCATCAATCCAAACATACATAATATGCTTATCATCACCAGGGACTTTAACGCCCCAATCAAAGGCTGTACGACTGATGGATAGATCACGTAAGCCGCCTTTGACAAAGCTGACAACTTCGTTTTTACGGCTTTGTGGCATTATAAAATCTGGGTGGTCTTCATAGAATTTCAGTAAAGGTTCTGTCCATTCTGAGAGTTTGAAGAAGTAGCTTTCTTCCTCCATCCATTCGCATTCTGCGCCTGATGGTGCGATAAGCTGCCCTGCATCATTCTTTGTTAGCTCATCTTCATTGTAATAAGCCTCATCGCGCACAGCGTACCAACCTGAATAACTGTCTTTATAGATATGACCTTTTTCAACCAATGTCGTCCATAACGCTTGCGCAGCCTTTTTATGGCGATCTTCTGTTGTACGGATGAAATCATCATTTGATATATTCATCACTTCGGCAAGGTCGCGGAAGTTCTGGGCAAAGAAATCTGTATGTTCTTGCGGGGTAACGCCTTTTTTCTCTGCCGCTTGCTTCACTTTTTGACCGTGCTCATCTGTACCGGTCAGGAACATGACATCAAAACCGTCCAAACGCTTAAAACGCGCCAGAACATCACAGGCAACTGTTGTATATGTATGCCCCAAATGCGGCTTATCATTCACATAGTAAATTGGCGTTGTAATATAATATGAGCCTTTTTTTTCTGCCATTTTATTCAGCTTTCTATTTATCTATCTTGTCTGTCTATTTTGCCGTGGGGAGCAAGAAAAACGCCCCTAAGTAATAATGCATATTATCCAAATTGCCAATCTCGACATCTTGGAAATGTTTTTTCAAATCATCTTGCAATGTAATGAGCTGCTTTAGATCATAATTTGCAGTCATTGCTTTTAACCAATCTTCATTAATAAAGCTACGATTAACCTTTGTTTTTATACATTCAGAGAATAACCACAACATGTATTCTTTGAAAGTTGCGCGTGTAACGTCGTCTTTTGTAAATGATAGGCGTTCTGCCAATATGTGCAGTTCTGGCCAGTTCAAGTTTGGCCATTGCGATAGTGCGGACTGTAAATCGGTAAGGACATCAAATGCGGCTTCGTTGGTAAAACGCGCTGCGCGCCCAATAGACCCTGCGGAAAGGGAGAGTACTAAATCTAATTCTTCGGGTGTGATGTCGGGTTTTAAGCCCTGAATGACTTCACTAATCTTTTCATCAGCGAGCGGATCAAAGTTAAACGTTTGGCAGCGCGAACGAATGGTTGGTAGCATCGATCCTAAACGGTGACAGATAAGAATAATAACCGCGTTTTTTGGTGGTTCTTCCAAAAGCTTTAAAAGTGCGTTTTGCGCGTTGCGGTTCATTAAATCAGCATCGTCAATTAAGGCAATACGCCAGCCGCCATCATGCGACGATTTGAACCTGAAAAAGTCTGATATTTTGCGGATTTGTGCGACTTCAATAACGTCACGTTTTTGCGTTGAATTTGCCTTTAAGGCAGGCTCAACAATGTTAAAATCTAAATGCGCAGCAGATTCAATCTGTGCGCATATGGGGTCATCTGGGCTGACATTCATTGATGTTGGCGCGACTGATTCATCATCGCCGAACAGGCCGCCGCCCATTGATGAATCGCTTTTTGCGCTTTCTTTCATTAAAAATCGTGCAAATCTATAGGCGAAGGTCGCTTTGCCAACGCCTTTTATACCAGAGAAAATCATTCCATGCGGCAAACGCCCTGCATTAAATAAGGATAGCAAATGCTGCTCAAGCTTATCATCACCCCAATATTCATGCGAGGATGCTGGCGGCGCTAAAATTAATGTTCTCTCTAATACGGTATCGCCAGTAACTGCGTCAACGTCATTCTCGCCGTCAATCTCATAATCATCAAACATTGGCACCTACCTTTAACGTATTTAAGGCTTTGTCTTGTATAATCGTGCTGATGGCTTCTGGTGTTTGTAATGCATCTATAACGCAAAAACGCGCGGGATTATCCTTAGCGATTGTTAGAAAACCTTGGCGTAGCTTTCCATGGAAACTGCTATCTAGGCGCTCAAAACGATCTTCGATTTCTGCTTCGCTTAACACTTGCGTATCATCATTAACACGTTTGGAACGCTTTAGGCCAATATCGACTGGTACATCTAGCAAAAATGTAATATCAGGTTTAAACCCGTCAATCACGAGCGCGTCAATTTTCTCAAACGCATCATGACTAACGCCATGACCATAGCATTGATAGGCATGAGTGGAATCTGAAAAACGGTCACAAATGACAATTTTGCCTTCTGCTAAAGCCGGTTTAATTAATGTTTCAACATGGTGGCGGCGCGCGGCGTAAAACAGTAACAATTCGGTCATGCCATCCCAGTTGCCGCCTTCACGTTTAACCAGTAAGTCTCTTATCTTTTCAGCTTCTGGCGTGCCGCCAGGTTCGCGGGTGAGCAGCACATAATGGCCTTCATTTTCAAGCCTTGTTTTTAAGGTTTGAATTTGTGTAGTTTTGCCAGCGCCCTCGCCGCCTTCAAAGCTTATGAATAAGCCTTTGTTCATGCAGTCTCTCCTGCAAGCATCATTTTTAAATGGGCAATAGCGCGGGCAAAAAAACCAACTTGCTCAACACGAGCAGCTGTATAAAGTTTATATTCGCGAATGCCGACTTCTGGAATATCAACTTCCAAAACGCCAACTTCACTTCCTGCCTTTACCGGCGCAACTAATGGCCCTGAATATTTAGCGCTCATTTTTATGCGGCTTTTCGCAAGCTTTGGCACAGTAAGGAAGATATCATCATGGATGGTTAAATTTACGCTGTCGTTTTTGCCAAAAACAACATCTGCCTTGGTAATTGTTTCGCCAGATGCGCTTAGTATGAAGTTTTCAAAGCCATTGAGCCCCCACTGCAATAGACGCGCAGATTCATTGGCGCGATCTTTAATGCTCTCAAGGCCGTTTACAACCAAGACTACGCGGCGGCCTTCATCGGATTTTGCCGTACCGATAAGGCCATAACCGCCAGCTTCAGTATGGCCTGTCTTCATGCCATCTGCGCCAATATCGCGATAGAGTAATGGGTTTCTGTTTTTCTGTGTAATGTTGTTATAGCTGTATTCTTTGCGCGAGAAGAAATGCATATAATCAGGGTGATTTTTGATAATTGTCATCGCAAGCGCGGCGAGGTCCTCTGCTGTGGAGTAATGTCCCTCAGCAGGCCAGCCGCTAGCGTTTTTGAACTGGCTGTTTTTCATGCCTAGACTCTGAGCCTTAAGGGTGATCGCTTCGGCAAACGCCTTTTCTGAACCTGCCATGCCTTCGGCAACGACGATTGTGGCATCATTGCCTGACTGTACCAAAATACCGTTTAGCAGGTCTTCTATTGCGACTTGGTCGCCAACTTTGACGAACATTTTTGAGCCGCCTTTGCGCCACGCTTTTTCAGAAACTTTGAATTTATCTTCTAAAGTTAAGCGGCCTTGCTTTAACGCTTCAAACACCATATAGGTTGTCATCACTTTACTCATTGATGATGTTGGCATTTTTTCATCTTGGTTTTTCTGGTACAGAACCATACCAGTATCATAATCAATCATAATCGCTTGCTTGGCGGATGTGTGATTGATTGTTGAGGCGCTGACAAAGCTTGACCACAAAACAATGAGCGTCAGCATGATAAGAAAGATGGTTTTTTGTAGTAATGAATGGGAATCCATTTTTAGCGGCCTCTTATACAGTGGTTAGTCAAATTTTGATGACCAACCTAGAGGTTTTAGCCTTGTGTGTCTACAACAATCAAGGCGTCCTTATAGCCATCTGCGATTAATGTGGATAGCATACTATCAGCATGTGCAACATCATTAAGGGGGCCAAGTTTTACGCGATAATAATTGCGCCCATTAATGGCAATTTCTTTGATTTTTGTTTGACCGTAATGACGCAAGCCATCGGCGAAACGTAATGCATTAGCATGGTCTGAAAATGAGGCCGTCTGAACATATAAATTCGTCGGCGCGATAGCGTATGTTTTGACTAAATTTTCGGCCTGAACAGGTTTTGTGATGTAGCTTTTCGCTGCAGCCATTTTGACGTTGCTATTTGGCGAATAGACGCCATCATGGGCTACGTATTTAGGTGGCTGATAGCTCGCCTGTATAGGCTTTGGCGCCTGCGGTACATATTCGGGAGTTAATGGCGCCATGCGAGAATGTGGCGCGACGCCCTTATTATAAGCAATTTCCATGCCGCGTGTTGGCTGCCCTGCTTTAGCCATACGCGCAACCTCGCGGCTTTCATCGCCGAGCACTTCAACTTTAACCTTTGCTGTACCTGCGCGTTTCATATCAAGCAGCTCTGCTGCTTTTGATGACATATCAATTATACGACCGCGTGCAAACGGCCCACGATCATTCACGCGTACGATTACGGATTTACCGTTTTCTAAATTGGTCACGCGAACGATAGATGGTAGCTGCAATGTTTTATGCGCGGCGGTTAAATCGTTCTGATTATACATTTCACCATTAGCCGTAAGCTTGGCATGAAAATCTGGCCCATACCATGACGCGACACCAGTTTGTGTGTAGTTATAAGTTTCAAACGGCTTATAACGTTGCCCTTTAACTTTATAGGGCTTACCAACTTTAAAACTGCCCTTATGTGTCGCGTATGCGGACGGGTCAATCTTCTTAATGATATGGGAGCCTAATTCGACTTTTGTACAAGCCGACAAGCAAAGTATAGAAACAAGGCAAAGAAGTTTTTTCATGGCAGATACCCGTAAACAGAACGTTTAGACAATTAAGCTATATTAATCCATTGCGATTAAATCTGCAAGTAACCCAACGGATGTGGCGAAATAAGTCGACCTATTCCAATGCATGATTGTGTTGAAGTTACTGTATACAATAAAGGCATCATCGCCATCTTTATCGGGAATAACGATAGATGAATCTATACCTTCAGCATACGGTAGCTGCGCCCCATTGCTTAGCGTCACATTTTTCTCGCTCCAAAAAGCTATTGGTTTCTTAATATCGCGCCCTTCTAAATCCAGTGAGAAATCAGCAGGCAATTTTACACTACGCCCCCAGCGTAAGTCTTTATTCCAGCCGACTGAGGCAAGATAGTTAGCCATTGATGCGAAAACATCGGGCATACTGTTCCAAATATCTTTAACGCCGTCACCATCATAATCAACCGCATAGGCAAAATAGCTGGAGGGCATGAACTGGCATTGCCCCATTGCCCCAGCCCAGCTACCTTTTAATTGGTCGACCGGTCTGGCGAGCTGCTCTGATATCTTTACGGCTTTTTTGAATTCTGATGTGAAAAATTCTGCTCTGCGCCCCTCATAAGCAAGCGTTGCAAGAGAAGATAGCACCTGCATTCCGCCAGTGAAGCTGCCGTAATTGGTTTCAATCCCCCAAAGCGCTACAATATATTTTGGCGGCACGCCGTATTTAGCGCCTATTTCGCTAAGAAGCTTATTGTATTTTTTGTAGTTTTTTCGCCCATTATTTATTCTCACTTCAGATAGAATGCGCTTTTTGTAGTCTGCGTAGCTGACTTTATTTTCTGGCTGTTTTTGATCAAGCTCGATTACCCGTGATTTATAAGCAATATGCGTCAGCACGCTAGAGCGCGTTGCGGCTTTAATTTCGCCGCTCTCGACCATATCTGTCAATATATCCTCTGCCCATGTGATGAATCCTTGGTCATTTGCCTTGGCCGGCAGAGAAGATATAAGCAAGCAACCACAAATCAGCGCTGCGCATAAAAAACGTATCGAAAGCATTCCGCCACCTTAAATCTTATGAGTTAAACTATAGGCTATAATACCTATCACTTCATGCGCGAGTACATCAATTTTAATCCAATTATCCCAGAATTTAGCTGTGGGCTGCCAAAATGGCGCAGCTTTTTCTGAGTGGTTGGCTGGGTACGGTATGGTTTTCCAGCCCTGCTTTTCGAATACGCGCTGCGCGCGCGGCATATGATAAGCCGAAGTAACAAGCAGCCACGGCTTTTTATTCGGCCATTCAACCGAAATTTGATCTAAATACAGCGCTTTGCTCATCACAGCGTTTTGATAGGTGTTCTTGCTCTGCGTTTCAAAAAGCAGATTTTCTGCTGCGCCGCTGTAAATGTTGCGCATATAAGATTCAGCAATATGCGATTCGGCCTTATGCTTTAATGGTGATGAAATATATGAATTGCCACCACTATACAAAAAAACGACATTCTGATGGTTTCGCAGTAAATGCGTTAAGGCCGTAATGCGGCTATGGTTAAATGCGTTGAGTACCATACGATCTTGGCGGGCAGATTCTTTAATATCTATGGCGCCGCCAAGAATGATAACGCCTTCAATATCATCGGGGACAGTTTTTACCAATGGGTATTGGCTGTCCCATTTATTCGATAAATGTCCCATTAATGGCGTGCAGCCAATGATCAAGAAAACCGTGACACTCAAAAAGAACATGCGCTTTGCTATGCTGTTTTTATTAAGGGCAAATAAAAGGGCGTTAATACAAATCATCCCGATCATCAATGATGATGGCGCAATAAAAGCCCAAATGAATTTGGATGATAAAAAGAACATTTAATGCAGCGCCTTGATTACGATGAAACAGGTTTTAAAGGTGTCACCGTAGCTGATGTGGCCTCGTTTTCTGGGGTTTTATACTGCCCAGAATCAACCTCAACAAGGTTGTTCGTGACATGGTCAGAATACGTAATGCGATTACGCCCATGTTCCTTCGATAAATACAGCGCCTCATCTGCGCGTGCCATGGCGACTTCGACGTCCTCATCATCTTCAAGCTTCACTTGCGAAAGACCAAAGCTCGCCGTGAGTTTGATAGATTGGTTTGTGTCAGGCAAAACAAAGGGCCGCTCTTCTAGTTTTTGGCGTACACGTTCCGCGACGATTAATGCGCTTTGTATGTCCGATGCGGGCAGAAGAATCACGAATTCTTCACCGCCAATACGCGCAACATCATCTTCTAAACGTATAGCTGTTTTAATGATCTCAACAAACTCGCGTAGGACGTAATCACCTGCCGCGTGACCATGCGTATCGTTAACAGGCTTGAAATGGTCTATATCGACCATACACAAACACAGATCTTTCTTAAGGCGCGCAGCACGTCGAATCTCTTGTTTTGAACGTTTGATGAAATAACGTCGGTTACCAATACCTGTAAGCATATCGGTCATTGATATTTCATGTAAACGTTCAGCGTAGCGACTAACCCGAGAAACAAGTGGCATAAAGATAGCAAAAGCCTCGAGCATAAGGGTAATACAGATAATCATAATCGCGCCAATTTGCACCATGCGCAAACGTTGCACCTTGGCAAGGAAAGCATTTTCGTAATAGACGAGTGATGTAGATAATGATTGTGTAAGGTGGCGACTGGCCTGCCTGTTAATATAATTATAAGTTTCTTCGTTAATTGTGCCTGTGTTTTTATACTCGTCAATAAAGTCATCAACTTTAGTAGAAAACATACTAATTTTCACATCCAGCTTATGTGGCTGATCAAAATAAATACTGCGAATAATTTGCGCGGCGCCAGATTTAAAACTATCTGATTGGCTGCGTTCAACAAGCGAGGCATGAATATTCTTCAGCGCATCGTTTTCTTGCTGAATTTCTAAAACAATGTTTGGGTTGCGGGTGTAATAAAATTCCGTCGCAAGGTTCACTATCATGTGAATTTGGGTGTTTTCTGCTGCGCTCTTTGAAACAATGGTGGCGGCAAGGTCTTGCTCTACCAATATCCGGTCCATGATTACGTGGATCGTGATGCTCATCGCGGCGATAATAAATAACGCAAGGATATATCCGCGCGTTAAAGAACGCACTGGGTCAAGTGTGTACTCTTTGAAATTCTGATCTGACAAAAGCTTCCCCCATCCAAAAAAGGACTAATTAATTACTATAAAATATAAACTATAAAGAAAAATTAAGCAAAACTAATAAAAAAAGTAAAAAAGGGCTTTACTCACTCTCACCTTTTCGTATACAACACATTCCATTGTTATTCAATATGTCGCGGAGGAGTGGCAGAGCGGTTGAATGCACTGGTCTTGAAAACCAGCATGGGTTTACGCCCATCGGGGGTTCGAATCCCTCCTCCTCCGCCATCATCTTTTAGATCTCCATAGTAAATAGTTCACCAGTTTTAATAAGCATTAAGATTGTTTTATCGTTCCATATCTTATTATAAGTTTGTAAACAGGCCTCAAAATATGTAAATATACACACATCTTAATTTTGTGAGCGGAGGTTATGTGATGGTTAGTGCTAATTATATAAGCTTAGATACAGCGAAGAATACAATCATTACGGCCTTGGAACAATTTGATACTGAATTGGCGAGGCGGGGCGTAGAGATTTTATTCAATGATAACAGGCTCAACATTACGCAAGTAACGCATGCCGAAACAAGTATGATGATGTGCCGCCCTGCAGGTATAACCATGGAAGACCTTAAAGCCGCTAATATGTACATGCCCAGTTTTGTGCAAAAATTCGGCCCCCACTTCACTAAGCAAGACAATCCTACGGATCACGCGATTATAGATTTTGAATATGATGGCTCACCGCGGGCTATTATTTGGCTCGCTCACGAGCTAGGGCACGCGATAGCAGACGATGTACAACGTGAGAACGGCCTTTCTTTTAGAGATTTTACTAATACAGAAATGGAAGAACAGGCCTATTTTGTACAATCAATTATATCAAAGCATTTAAAGGACAGTGCAATAGACATAGCATTAAATGATGATGATCTAGGGCAAAATACGCTAACGATGAGCTGGGAACGCGCTGCACAATTTACGAATGCGGGGAATAATTTCCACAACGCCCTGAGCGCTCCCGTTGAACAGCGCACAGAATTGACGCTTAATGCATTGGGTAAAAAGGTAAATACTGGGGTACAAGTCACCACGCTCCCCTCTCATTCCTAATCAACTAAAAATCACTGATATTCTTGGCTTGAAAATTGCATAGTTAAAGTGTTTTACATTTTAACCATAGGAGAAAATTATGTCCGATATTATGCAGGGAATATCCTTAAGCGATCCAAATATTCGCGAAATTGATATGAGCAAATTAAAACGCGTACATCTGAGCGAAATGCAAGATGATGAGATGTTTGATCACATCATGGATATGCAAGAGAGGTTTTTAGAATCACAATATACCACAATGCCCGACACCACGAATAGCCCGCGCTACGCTGAATATGCAAGCGTAAGTGTCAATGGACAAATTGTCGCGCAGATTGACAATTATGGCGGCGCAAGCAGCTCTAACAAATATGGCAGTAAAATACAGGCCGCAATCAGTGAGGCGGATAGAGAGCATCGCGGTAAAACTAGCGGCCCTGATATTGCACAGTTACGCGCAGAAAAAATTGCCAAAGCCCTTGGCGGCAAGGTAAACATTGCCGACAGCGCATTAACGCAAAGCGAATTTAATGCCGTTCCAGAGCCACGTGCATCTGTAGATTATGAAGCGCTGCGCAAAGACCCAGCTTATGAAACGCTACAGCAGACAAAACGCGCACGCACATTATATTTAGCGCAGGAAATGGGGCAGAATGATAATGTGAGCACTAATAGCTCTGGCAGCCAAGCCGGCGCTATGGCGATGGCTGTAGCTGTAACCAATACAGAAGGCGAAAATGCGGCACATGCTGATACAAAAACAGCTGAGGACGAGTTTAAGGAATATATGGATATGACACCGGAAGAACGCTACCTCGCCGCCCTTCTCGCTAAATATGATTTAACCAAAGAAGAATTTGATGCGCTGCCACTAGAAGAGCAAGAGAAAATCATGGCGGAGGTTAAGCAAGATGTTATTGAGAGCGTAGAAGAAAAAACAGGCGTAGAAGCCGGCGCAATGGTTAGTGCTATGCAGGCTTAAAAATACTAAATTACAGCTATATTCTAACAAGGCTTGGCGCTATACTCCGCCAAGCCTTGTTTTTGATGGAGAATATTATGAGCGTAGATAGCAACAACAAAATTAGATGCTTTGGCAACAAGCCTAACCAAAGCCTTTATGCGCATTACCATGATAATGAATGGGGCGTGCCAGCGCATGATGATCGTCACTTATTTGAAATGCTGATTTTGGAAGGTGCGCAGGCGGGGCTAAGTTGGGAAACCATATTAAAGCGCCGCGAAGGGTACAAGGCGGCCTTTCATAACTTTGATGTGCAGAAAGTTGCCGCAATGGATGATGATGAGCTTGAAACGCTGCGCCAAGATGAACGCATTATTCGTAACCGTTTGAAAATTTATGCCGCGCGTAAAAATGCACAGGCCTTTATTGACATTCAAAAAGAATTTGGCAGTTTTGACGCTTATTTATGTGCGTTTGTCGGTGGCGCGCCCATTATCAATCACTGGCAGGATTTTGCTGATGTTCCCGTCACCACGGCTGAAAGCGATGCGCTGTCACAAGACCTTAAAAAGCGCGGCATGAGCTTTGTCGGCTCGACCATTATCTATGCTTATATGCAGGCTGTGGGTATGGTCAACGACCATTGCGGCGATTGCTGGCTTGCGCCACAAAATGCTTAGGCTTGAAAGCTGACGAAAACATGGTATTTATATTCAAATGAGCAGAAAACACATTATAAAATTAGCCGTTGGCGTTGAAACTATTCAGCAATTCTATGACATACAGCGTAGTCAGATTATTGACTATGAAGGTCAGCCCGCTGTGCCGTGCTGGACGCGTTATAAACCCAAAGAAGCTGATGCGATTTTAGATGCTGAAGGTTCAATTTACCGCGTGGTGAAGAACCGCATCATTTGCCGCCATAAAATACTTGGCTTTGAGATGGTTGAAAACACAGCAAAAGGTACAATGTGCGCGATTATGCAAGATGCACAAATGATCGAAACTATCGCCCAGCCACGCCGCTCCTTTCAAGGTTGGCGCTACCTTAAAGAAAGTGATGCACCCCCAGATAAAGGGGTTTATACAGGTGATAATATCGGTGATGACATACCCGACGATATGCGCGCGGATTTAGAAGCTGCAGGATTGCTGTGAAAGCTTTTTTCCTAGACGTATTGCCCCGCGACATAGCCTGATGACCATGCCCACTGGAAATTATAGCCGCCTAAGTGGCCTGTGACATCCATGACCTCGCCAATAAAGAATAAGCCTTCTTGCTTTTTTGACTCCATGGTCTTGGATGAAATATCATTGGTATCCACGCCACCCAAGGTAACCTCGGCTGTACGGTAGCCTTCTGAGCCATTAGGCTTAACTTCCCAGTTGTTAATCGCCTGTGCGATAGCTGCTATTTTCTTATTTGATACTTCCGCCATGCGGCCTTTGGCTTCATATTTAGTGCATATCATTTCCGCTAAGCGTGATGGTAGCAATTCATTGACCGTATTGTGAATTTCTTGGCGTGGCTGCTTGACTTGCTTATCTTTTAGGAAATCTTCAACATCAATATGTGGCGCCATATTAATTTTAACAGCTTCGCCTGCTTTCCAGTACGATGAGATTTGCAAAATTGCGGGCCCGCTTAAGCCGCGATGGGTAAAGAGTAGAGCCTCTTCAAAGCTTGTTTTGCCGCAGCTCACAATCGCATCAAGGCTAACGCCCGATAATGATTTACAGTAATTCAGCACATCGTCGGTAAATGTAAGTGGCACTAATGCGGCGCTTGTTTCTATGATGTTGTGGTCAAATTGTTTGGCAAGCGTATAACCAAATTTCGTTGCGCCAATTTTCGGAATGGATAAGCCGCCGCAGGCAACAACCAAAGACTCAGCGCAGGCTTTACCTTTGTTGGTCAGCAGTTCAAAACCTTTATCTGTTTTTGTGACTTGCTCAACATGCGTACCCATTTCATAATTAACACCCGCCGCCGCACATTCATTAAGCAACATATCAATAATTTCAGTTGCGGATACATCACAGAATAACTGACCGAGTTTCTTTTCATGAAATTTAATCCCGTGCTTTTTCACCATTTCTACAAAGTCGTGCTGTGTATATTGGGTCAGAGCTGATTTACAAAAATGCTTGTTTTGCGATAAAAACGCCGCAGGGGAAGTGTTCATATTAGTGAAGTTACAGCGCCCACCGCCTGAAATGCGGATTTTCTCAGCCGTTTTCGTTGTGTGGTCAATTAACCAAACACTGCGCCCTCTTTTACCGGCCTCTATGGCACACATTAAACCTGCTGCGCCTGCGCCGATAATGATGACATCATAATTATTCATCTGAAAACTTCCTCTATATATAAAACACTGTTAAACTGCGTGTTTCTGTTCTTAACGTATTCTTACGCTAAAAACACTATTTAACTTTATTTTTTATAATTGGCAGACAAATGAGTTGGTTTGTTTATATCGTAGAATGCGCTGATAAAACGCTCTACACAGGCATTACTAATGACCTTACCCGCCGCATTAATATGCATAATGACGGCACAGGGGCAAAATATACAAAGACGAGAACACCTGTCAAACTGCTTTATTCAGAAGGCGCAGCATCACGTAGTGAAGCGTTAAAACGTGAATATTCATTAAAGAAATTAAGCCGTAACGATAAATTAAAACTATTGGAAGATTAAGATTTTGAAACACTCTATTCACGGCTTCTTTTTACTTGCCGCTTTCTTGTGCGCTTCGCCTCAGATTAGCCGCGCCGATTTACTTGAAACGATTAAACCTAATTTGTCGATAAGCGAAATCCATTACCAATATGGCAACCAAGACAACCCGTTTACAAAAAAAACAAGCCATACAACAATTATCACCACGCAAAATGCATCAATTTGGGACTGGGGTTCAACTTTCTTTTTTGTCGACTACGCAAAAGACAATGAAGAAAATGATGGGAGCAATTTTAATGATGAAAACATTTATTTGGAAGCCTATTTGAACCTTAGCTTTAACGCCTTTTTTGGTGAGCACTTTAAGGCCGGATATCTTAAAGATGTCGGTTTTATTATGGGGGCAAATTACAGCCGCGACGCAGCGATCTTAAAATACACACCAGGCCTGCGCCTTTCATGGGACATCCCTGGCTTTGCTTATCTAAATACAGACTTTCTTTCTTTCCTTGATCATAGTGAAGGCAAACGCCAAAACGCAGCAAATGCGCCAGCGGAAAAAGATAGTTGGTTTGTTGATATAAACTACCTCTATCCCTTTTCCATTAAAGATCAAAAATTTATGCTCACAGGCCACGCCGAGTTTATTAAGGGGCGTGAATTTGCTGACATTATTACAGGTACAAAGAAAGATTGGTTTTTGACGCAAACACAAATTCGCTGGGATTTAGGCAATGCTTTATTTGGTAAGTCCGATAGATTATATCTTGGTACAGAATATCAATATTGGAATAACAAATTGGGCACGGATCTCGACGAACATATGGCGCAAGCACTCGCTGTGATAAGGTTTTAAGTTGATTGAGCGTACCGTCTAACCTTCTACATATTACGGTTTTTATTGTAATACACATCTGCAACATGTTAATATTAATTACAACTAATATACAGTGAGAATAAATTTGAAAAACAATGATTTGCGCATTTCTCTGGGATTTATGACTGCGCTTCTTGTGTTGACCATCGCGCCTTTTTTAGCAGTCAATGTTATGCTGCCGCGTTCAGATAGATTGATACAAACTGATAGCGATGGAGAGCTGAGCTACGCCATTGCAATATTCCCGCCTAGAACACGATTTACACAAATCCTTGAAAAAGTAAGCGCCGCTGATGGTGTAATGATAAAGGATAGCCTTTTAGAGCATGTTACATATAGTGCATCAAGATCGTCAAATTATGCAGAATCGTTATATAGACAAGGGGCGCTCATCGTTTTTAAGCCCCGGCTGATAACATCATGCTACACGCCCAATATTTAAAATAATTTACAGAGAAGTATTTCATAATGAACAAAGACAACATTATCAATAAATACCAAAAACTAACGACTTGCTTTGTCGGGGCGCATATTGTGCTATACCCGATTATGGGCGTATTTATGGATAGCCCCTTCCTTGTCCCGCTAATAATGCAGGTCATGCTGACTTTGACGGCTTTTCTGGGAAGCCACGTATTTAAAGGGCGCGGTTTTGCACCTGATCTAAGCGCAATGTCGCTTGCCTTAGGGCCCGCTGTATTGGTGTTTATGCTGATTGACCATCCGTGGCAAATTGATGCGCATATGTATTTCTTCGCAACGCTCGCCATGACAACGGGGTTCCAGTCTATACGCCCTATTCTATTCGCTGCGGGCGCGATCGCTGTGCATCACTTAACGCTAAACTTCATTTTACCTGCCGCACTATTCCCGAATGATGCGAATTTATATCGCGTTGTTTTTCATGCGGTGATTGTTGTGCTAGAAACCGCTGCCCTTGTGACCATTATCAAGAATCTTAATGACATGTACACATCTGCACTTGAAGGGCGTAACGTTGCAAATGAGGCGCTAAAAGAAGCCGAACTTTCAGGCCAAAAATTACAAGCCGCCGAAGAAAACGCAGCAACGCAGCGCCAAGCACATGCACAAAGCATTGCCGATAATTATGAAGGTTCAATTGGCGGCATCATCGCGGCGTTTAGCGCCGAAACACAAAGCTTGAAAGATATTTCGGAGCAAATATCTGCACAGATTGAACATTCCATACAAACAACGGGCAGCGTAAACAGCCTCACGGCAGAGACATCACAAGACGTACAGGCTGTTGTAGGCGCCGCGTCAGAGCTTGCATCTTCCATACATGAAATCGCACGTAACACACAAGACGCTTTGCAAAGCACGACTAATTGCGCGGAGACGGCGAACAAATCGAAAGAAACATTAAATGAGCTGCAAAGCGCCGTGAATGAAATTGACGCCGTTATTCAAGCCATCAGTGATGTCGCAGAGCAAACAAACCTTCTTGCGCTGAATGCGACTATTGAAGCAGCGCGCGCTGGTGATGCAGGTAAAGGCTTTGCTGTGGTTGCCAATGAAGTCAAGCAGCTTGCCAGTCAAACACACAAGATGACAGATGAAATCACGATTAGCGTTAACACCATAAAATCTAGCGCCGCCGGCACAATAAAAAGCGTGGAAGCCATTTTAAGTGGTATTTCAGAGGCTGATGGTAAAACATCCAGCGTGGCTGCCGCCATACAGCAGCAAAGCGCCGCGACAGATGAAATCAACCGCAGTATCAGCAATGTTGCGCAGGGCACAGAAAAGATATCTGCCCAGACAATATTACTCAGCGAGGCTGCAAGGCATAGCGAAGCGATGAAAGATGCGCTTATCCGCGCGGCGGCGAACATCAAAGACCAATCCGTTAGCTTAGAGGCAAGCTCCACCAAGATTGTAAATGACATTCGTAATAGCTAACGGGATTTTCAGCCATTGCGGACATTGTGGTTGACTTTTCACCCTGTGAGGATATTTTCAAAACACCTTAAATATTCACGAAGAGTGCTGTTCATACCATGAGTAAAGTTTACAAACCATCGCCGATTAGTGGCTTTCCCGAATATCTGCCTGAAATCAGACGCGTCGAGCAGCAATGGATTGACCATATCCGCAGTGTGTTTGAATCATATGGTTTTTGTAACATTGAAACCCCCGCCGTAGAAGAAACAGAAGTCCTGATGGCAAAAGGCGAAACGGATAAAGAGATTTATGCCCTAAGCCGCTTGCAGGCTGACCCTGATGACAATAGCGATTCTCGGCTTGCGCTGCGTTTTGACCAGACAGTGCCCCTCGCGCGATATACTGCGCAGCATTTTAACGCACTTGTTTTTCCGTTCAAGCGTTACCAGATACAAAAAGTTTGGCGCGGTGAGCGCCCACAAGTTGGGCGTATGCGTGAATTTTACCAATGTGATATTGATGTTTTGGCGGTTGATAATCTGCCGCTGCATTTTGATGCTGAAATGCCCGCCGTCATATATGAAGCTCTTATGGGGCTTGATATCGGCAAAATCCAAATAAAAATCTCAAACCGCCGCATCCTTATTGGGTTATTAGAAAGCCTAGGCATTGAAGATGTGATAAGTACAACACGCATTATTGATAAACTTGATAAAATAGGGGTTGATGGCGTTAAGGCTGCCTTGACTGACGAGGTTGGTTTAAAAGATGGTGATATTGAAACCTTGCTTAAACTTTCAACTATTAAGACGCGTGATGCGAAGACGTTAAAAGATGCCCTTGAAGCACTGAACATTGAAAACGAATCTTTTGCATCTGGCGTGGATGAACTTTGTTTTGTGCTGGATTACCTCGCGCATATGCCTGAAGGCGCAATTATTGCTGATTTGTCGATTGTTCGTGGCCTTGATTATTATACAGGCACAGTTTACGAAACCAACTTATTGGACATACCTGAATTCACAAGCTCTGTTTGTTCAGGTGGGCGCTATGATGATCTTGCAAGCTCTTATATTAATAAAAAGCTTCCAGGCGTTGGCATATCCATCGGCCTAACACGTTTGTTTAGTGTATTGCTAGAGCATGGCTATATTAAACCTGCGGCAAAATCACCTGCTGATATTCTTATGGTACTGCCGTCAGAGGAAAAAAGAGGTCTCGCCCAAAAAACAGCGCAAGAATTACGTGCAAAAGGCTTTAAGGTCGAGCTTTACCACGCACCACAAAAGATTAAAAAGCAAATGGCTTACGCAGAAAAGAAAGCTATACCGCTTGTATGGTTCCCGCCATTTGATGATGGGCAGCCCCATGAAATAAAGAACATGGAAACAGGCACACAAAGTGAAGTTAGTGTTGAGAGCTTCACGCTTTAATCGCTTTAGCTTTGTGCAAGCACTTCTATACGCTGCACCATCGCGTAAAAGCCATTGCGGCGGCTTGGTGAGAGATGCGCTTCAAGGCCGAGCTGAGAAAAAATATCATTTATTTCAATTTTCTTGATCTCAGCCTTGCTTTTGCCGCTATAAACCCCGATAAGAATGGCGACAAGGCCGCGGACGATTTTTGCGTCGCTATCGGCGATGAGCTGTAATTTATCCTCCTCAAAATGTCCGACCATCCAGACCTTGGATGTGCAGCCCTTCACGAAATTAATATCGCTTTTCAAATCCTCATCCATTGGGGGGACTTGATCTCCTAAATCAATTAAGTAAGCGTAACGCTCTTCCCAATCATCGAAAAAGCCAAAGTTTTCTATTAATTCGTCTGTATGTGGTAAGGACATAACCGCTCATTTTTGTTTGTTAAATTGTTGCTGATAATGTTTTTCGCAAGAATTTGCAGATTATTCAAGGATATCTCAAAAAAAACAAGTAAAACTCTTGCGCTTCTGCTCAATGCTTGGCAAATTGTAAATATAGATTGTTTTTAATTTATTATTTTTGATCTATATCACTTATATACACTTAATGAAATCAAGTAACTTCTAGGAAAAGCGCTAACATGAGCAAATCCGAATCCGAGTCAAAAAATACCCTTTATTGTTCTTTCTGTGGCAAGAGCCAACATGAAGTACGCAAACTTATTGCTGGACCAAACGTGTTCATTTGTAATGAGTGTGTCGAACTCTGTATGGACATTATAAAGGAAGAAGATAAAACGCAGCTTATTAGCGGATCTAGCGATGGCAAAGTGCCAACACCCGCTGAGATTAAAGCCGTCCTTGACGATTACGTAATTGGTCAGGCCCGTGCAAAACGCGTTCTTTCCGTTGCTGTTCACAACCACTATAAACGTTTAGAGGCCGGCGCAACTGGCTCAGGTAGTGAAATTGAACTTGCTAAATCAAACATCCTTCTTGTTGGCCCAACGGGTTGTGGTAAAACACTTCTGGCGTCAACATTAGCGAAAATTATTGATGTGCCATTCACAATGGCTGATGCAACAACGCTTACTGAAGCGGGTTACGTTGGTGAAGACGTTGAAAACATTGTTCTGAAATTGCTTCAAGCATCTGATTATAACGTTGAACGTGCACAGCGCGGTATTGTATATATTGATGAGATTGATAAGATTTCTCGTAAATCTGATAACCCATCAATTACACGTGACGTTTCTGGCGAGGGTGTGCAGCAGGCGCTATTGAAACTTATGGAGGGTACAGTTGCTTCTGTTCCACCACAGGGTGGGCGTAAGCACCCACAGCAAGAGTTTTTACAAGTTGATACTGTGAATATCCTCTTCATTGCTGGCGGAGCGTTTGCTGGTGTTGAGAAAATCATTTCTGATCGCGGTCGTGATACAACAATTGGCTTCGGGGCGGATGTTATGGGCCCTGACGAGCGTAAAGTTGGCGAACTTCTTGGCGAGTTAGAGCCAGAAGATTTGTTGAAATTCGGTTTGATCCCTGAATTTGTTGGTCGTTTACCGGTTATTGCCACTTTGGAAGATCTTGATGAAAGTGCACTTATTCAAATTTTGACTGAGCCTAAAAATGCTCTGGTTAAGCAATATAAGCGCCTATTCTCACTAGAAGATACAGAGCTTACATTTACAGACGAAGCGCTGACAGCAATTGCAGAGCAAGCCATTAAACGCAAAACAGGTGCACGTGGCCTACGCTCAATACTTGAAGGTATGCTTCTTGATACTATGTTTGAACTTCCTGATGTTGAAGGGCTTACAGAAGTTGTTATCGAAGAAAGCACCGTTAACGATAAAGAAAAGCCAAAATACGTTATCAGCAAGACAAAAAAGAAAAAAGAAAAGTCTGAAGATAAAGACGACGACGGCGATGACGATAAAAAAGAGAAGAAAAAAGCCTGATATATCGCGCAGAACAAAATAATTTAGAAAGCCCACATTCATGTGGGCTTTTTAATGTTGTGATCATTTTGGGAACATTTGGTTGACATAACGCCCACACACGTTTAAATCAAAGCCATGAAGTCGTATTATAAAAATCAAAAATCATGCCCACTTGCCAGCAGCCCTAAACACGCGGCGCGCCTTCTGCAGGCCAACAATGTAAGTGCCACCATTGGGTTTAGTGATAAATATAAAACCACCTCGACACAGATAGAAGAGCAGAATAACGCTGCACTTACTGCATGGTGGACATCTACGGATAATGCTAAGAAAGATTTTATATCACCAGGGCAGACCACATATGTAGTCGGTGAAGAATCCGCAGATACGCTAAAAGCCCTTGGGCAGCAGCCGAGTGTGTTAGATATCGATTCTGTACGAACGGAACTCGAGCAAGCTAATTTTTACTTGCCACCAGAATCCTTACAGGATTTTCATGAAAAAATGCTGCATGTCATTGAAGATTTTTCAGATATATTCAATAAATATACTGCCATTGATAAAGACAAATTCGTCACACGTATCTGGCAAATATACGCCCCGAAAGGCGCATTAGGGCGTACGCCGTATATTCATACAGATCATTCTATCTTGACGGGTATGTGGTACCCCTATGCGAACCGCGCACCAGCAGAATTTTATGCCGGCGATGTGCCTGATGATGTTTGGGCAGCATTGCAGCCTGAGAAAAAAGGCAAGAAACGCGGAAAGTTCAGTAAAAAGGACCATCAGAACAGCCTTGTTCTGCAAGACTTCACCAATCAAGCGTCTACACAAGACCTTGTAACGCTACCTTCTGGTGCGCTTATTGTTGCAAAAAATCTTAAAGATCGTGAGCACCCAATGGGCTTCAAAGACCTATCTAAACACAAAGTCAGAGAATCAATATTCCTGCATAAATCAGGGGATGTGAAATCGACAGGTCAAGTTGGCCTGATTATGATTCCGCAAATTTTACGATAAAGCTCAGCCCGCACTTTCGCCATGTTATGTTTAGCGTTATAATGCTTGAAATTATTTATGAGTTATCGTGATATGTTCAAGCTTAATCCTCTATATCAAAAAATAGGTGTCTTTGCCCCCTCTTCTTATATTGATGAGGAGCGCTTCGCTTTAGGCGTAGATATTATAAAGCAATATGGCTTTGAGGTGAGCGTACATAAGCAGAGCTATGCAAAGCACAAACAAAGCGCAGGAACGCAGAGTGACAAGCTCTGCGCACTTTATGAATTACATGAGAATGAATCCATTGGCATGATTATGGCGGCGGGTGGCGGTAATCGCAGCTTGCATCTGCTCGATAAAATTGATTATAGCCGCCTTAATCCTAATATCGTATTTTGTGGCTATAGCGACGCCACGGCACTATTGCATAGTTTTTCGCAGAAACAAACTGGCTTTGCAGGTGTATATGGGCCAATGGTTCAGAATTTGTCCTGCCTACCCAAAGCTGATTTGGATTATTTTTTCGCGCTCATCAAAGGCGAAGCCGAGCATTATCCTTTCACGGATGATACAGAAATCCTTATAGGCGGCACCGCACAAGGCCAGCTTATTGGCGGCACATTATCATTGCTGCCTTGTCTGACGGGTACAGCGTATATGGCTGACATAAGCGGCAGCATTTTATATATAGAAGACTGTTTTGAAGAGCTCAGCCGTCTTGACCGCATGATGCAGCATTTAAAGCTTAGCCTGCCATTTAGTAAGCTGTCAGGCATTATTATAGGTAAATTTTCTGACTTACAGGATACAGGACGACCTTTTGGTTTTACCATGAATGATATTATTGTTGAGCATATCGCCGACTTTACAGGCCCCGTTGTGAAAACCGTTGCTTTTGGTCACGGAAAACATATGCGTGCATTGCCTTTTAATGTGGAGGCTCGTCTTTCGACATTGGGAGGCAAAGCCGCGCTTAGCTTTATATAGAGTGAAATATACGTTTCTTGCCTTTGTTAAACAACCAACGCATTAATGGGTGTGCCGCCCATACAGTTGACGCAGAATCCCAATAATCATCCTGCGCGACAATCATATAGTTATGATCGAACAAAATTTCACTGACACCTTCGAGCCCTGCCATGTTTTTTTCTAAGCGTATCGACCATTTAAAAAAGACCTTATATTCATTTTCACTATATAAGATTTCATTTACGCTAAGTTTTAAGGCGCTCGCTGAGTTGCATAGGGTCTTAAGAAGGTCTTTGCGCTGATCTAAATCACCATTAAAAAAGAAAGGGTCTTTGAATTTAGCCACGGGAGCGGCATGACGGTCAATCATTGAGACCGTACGCAATGACAGGCGCTCTAGATACATCTTATATTCAACTACGGCCTGCTTAAGATTTTTATAGCTGCGCCCTATTTCTAGCGTATTTGAAGACGTTTTTTTGAAACCAGTTGCATTCATCTCTTGAAATCCTTAGTAAATCAGCATATTTATAGCGCAGCGATATTAAATAAATAAAGAGTTTATAATCATGACGTTTGTTGTCACCGATATATGTATCAATTGTAAATATACCGATTGTGTCGAGGTTTGTCCCGTAGATTGCTTCTATGAGGGCGAAAACATGTTGGTTATTCACCCTGATGAATGCATTGATTGCGGCGTATGTGAACCCGAATGTCCGATTGACGCCATATTGCCTGATATGGATGATAAAGCGCAAGATTTTCTTGAAATGAACCGTAAATATTCAGAAGAAGCAGATTGGCCTGTTCTCACCATTAAAAAAGATGCGATGCCAGAAGCAGAAAAATATAAAAATGTGGAGAACAAATACCCAGAAATGTTCTCAGAAGCACCTGGTGAGGGCGATTAATTTACAAGAGAACGCCTAAACAAAGGCCAGAATCGCTATTAACATAACATAAGCCACTGTAAACACAGCATAAAATTCAATGGAATTTTTTCATTGAAAAATACCCATTTTTTTGGTATGGTAACAATCATTGCTGATCCGAAAGCTTTTGCATAATTCTTACGCAAGTAAGGGCTATCAACCACTTAAAGCAACTTTTTTAATAAGTTACTTTAAGCAAGTTGGCAATTTAAAATTATCAATATAGCAACATTTATTTGTGGGTATTTCACAATACTCATAGGGAATTTTGCGCTGAAAAATGAGGTGTTATAAAATGGCAAGCAATCAAGCAAGCTTCAAAGAAGGTGATTATGTTGTATATCCGGCTCACGGCGTTGGCCAAATTGAGGGTATAGAAACACAGACTATTGGCGGGGCAGAAATCATGCTCTACGCAATTTCTTTTGAAAAAGACCGTATGCGTCTCAAAGTTCCTGTATTTAAAGCTGCAAATGCTGGCCTACGCCGCATTAGTACACATGAGCGCATGAAAGATGCCCTTAACACACTTGAAGGCCGTGCGCGCATTCGCCGCACCATGTGGTCTCGCCGTGCGCAAGAATATGAACTCAAAATTAATTCTGGCGACCCTGTATCAATCGCAGAAGTCCTACGCGACCTTAAGCGCCGCAATGCGGAAAGCGAACAGTCTTACAGTGAGCGTCAAATTTACCAAGCGGCATTGGAGCGTCTTGCACGTGAAGTTGCAGCCCTTGAAAGCATCACAGAAGAACAAGCATCTCTCCGCCTTGAAGAAATCATGGGCGTTCCACAATTGGTGAACGAGTTTGACCTTGATGATGACATGGAAATGGAAGAAGAAAAAGAAGCGGCATAAGCCCTGCTCTTTTACATTTCGGAATTTTAAAAATGCGCTTCCTTTTTTTGGGGAGGCGCATTTTTTTACGCTGAATCATTATTGACATATTTCCTGTGCGTGCTATGAATATTTCAAACAACATATAAACAGGGGTAGAAAATGAATAAAGATCAGAAAAATAAACTTTTTAAATATGGCCTCCCTATTGGGGCGCTTGTGCTTGCATTTACAGCGCCCGCAACAGTTATTGGTGCAACGATTGGTGGCGCACTCGGCTTGGGTGGCGGCACGCTATATAACGAAAAAAAATCAAATGGTGGCGCAAGCGGCGGCGTCACGCTTGCCGCAGTAACTGCGATTGGCATTACCATTGGTGGCGTAGCAGGCCTTACCAGCGATTTTAACAGCGCACATGCTGCGCCCGCGACAGATAACAATATCACAATTGAAACGCAAGCAACTACGCAAGCATCACTTAATGATATTCTAAATGGCAGCATTAAAGATGCTGAAAATAAACCTGTCTATTTAACTTTAGCAGCTTAAGCCCGAAACAAAGAAAGCAGACAAGATGAATGACACGCAACTTACTTTAACGCGTATTGCACTCGGCACAGCCGCACTTGTCGCAACTTTAAGCGCACCTATTACAGTGACCTGTACGACAATTGGTGGCATCGTATCCTATAAATTAGGCGCAAATTACGGTCAAAAAAAATATGGTGCGCGTGATATTGGCGGCGCAATGCCTATCGCATTAATCTGTCTCGGCTCTGGTCTTGGCGGCGCAGCACTTGGCGGCTTTGGCGGCGCGAGCCTATCTGAGCATTTTGCTGATAGTGCGAAGACATCACATGCCCAAACCAGCCCTGCCCCCGCGCATATCGCGCAAGCAAAACAGGAGCGGTATGACATGTTATCAAAACACTTTGTACACAATTTTGCTGTTAATTAGGTTATTTAGCTAAGCGTTAGTTTGTTATTGATGAAAACGTGATAATATTATGAGGTAATAAGGATTCTCTTTGTTACTTCATTTCATTTATCGCGTTACATCATCATTTATGTGCAATTGTAATATTTCCAAAGATGTGGTTTTAGATATTGGTGCCCCTAATCGCATTTGGGCCATCCCTTCTGTGCACGCTGATGTTGACAGCCTCGTCATTATTCATGACCAGCTTTTGGAACATTTCCAGGCCGGTGATAAAATAATCTACTTAGGAAATTACACGGGCTATGGACATAAACCGATAGAAACCTTGAATGAAATCCTGACGTTTCGACGCCTCATACTTTCTATTACTGGCGTATTTCCTAATGATGTCATCTATTTACGCGGCGCACAGGAAGAAATATTTGAGAAATTATGGCAGCTGCATTTTGCACCTGATGCGGAAAACGTATTTCTATGGATGCTTGGTAATGGCCTTACCGCGACATTAGAGTCCTGCGGCATTAATACGCATGAAGCATTAGAGTCAGTGCGCTCAGGCTCACGCTACATGACACAATGGATTAGTAAAACACGCAAACATATCCGCACGCAGATTGACTATGACACATTTTTTATCAATATGAAGCGTGCCGCCATACGTTCTATAACGGGCGCTCCTAGCAATGAACATCATGCCTTAATGCTGTTTGTAAATTCAGGGATTGATTACGAAAGAAATGTAGATGAACAAGCGGATGCTTTTTGGTGGCGCGGTGATGAATTTGACAAAATAAAAGCTCCCTATCAAGATTTTGATTGGGTTGTGCGTGGTTACGACCCCAAACATCGCGGTATTTTCATTCGCAAAAACTATGCAACAATTGATAATGGCGCAGGTTTTGGTGGCGGTCTGATTTGCGCTGGCATTGACTGTAAAGGCGACATTGTACAATATCTTGAAGCGGCTTAATACTCCTCAACCCTTCCGTTTATTATGTATATTAGGGAAATATAATTTTTTTATGATCCAGTACGAAACCTCATGCGTACAAGTTTAGTAAGTTAAACAGATACAATAATGAGGGTAGCTCAATGAGCCATATAGATGATGCGTATACACAAAAAGCAAACTTGGCTTACATACGCGATTCAATGAATGTCCCTATGCTCAGTCGTGAAGAAGAAGAAGAGCTTGCGCTGGCTTGGGTCACAAAAAAAGATAAAAAATCTATGCATAGAATTGTCAATGCGCATCGTAGGTTGGTCGTCGCCATGGCAAATAAGTTCCGTAATTACGGCTTGCCGCTTGGCGATCTTATCCAGGAAGGTAATATTGGCCTCTTACAAGCCATCGAACGTTTTGACATAGAACGCGAAGTGCGCTTTTCTACATATGCGACATGGTGGATACGCTCCGCTATACAAGATTATGTGCTACGAAACTGGTCAATTGTCCGCACAGGCACAACCGCCGCGCAAAAGTCATTATTCTTTAACCTCAGACGTTTAAAAGCGCAGATTAACAATGAAGATAGTTTTGAGACCGGCATTAACGAATCTGACGTCGCGCAGATTGCCGAAGAGCTAAACGTGAATGAGGCTGAAGTCATGAAAATGGATAGTCGCCTTTCAGGTAACGACCAATCATTAAATATGCGCCTTAACGATGAAACAAACGAAGAATGGCAAACATTCCTTGAAGATGACGGCCCGAATCCTGAAGACGTTGTTTTGCAGATGAAAGATTCGAAAAGCCGATCAGAGTGGCTAAACAGCGCCATGAAAATGCTTAACGAACGTGAAGTGCAAATCATCAAAGATCGTCATTTGCAGCATAAAACGGTAACTTTAGAAACACTTGGCGATCAGCTTGGAATTAGTAAAGAACGCGTACGCCAAATAGAAAAACGCGCAATGGAGAAATTGAAAATATCTTTGGAGGGTTCTCACGAAAATCCGCAAGATTATTACAGTAACTACTAACTATTCCTATCCCCCACTCCTAGCTGAAGAGCGCTAACACAGAGCACCGTGTTGGCGCTTTTCTTCTTTGCCGCTATGCTAGAGCTGCTTCATCATCATTAAGCATAAATTATCATCGACCGGATATGCCTGACCTGCAGTAACTGGGGCGCGATCATATGTCACGCCATTGCCGTCCACATTATAGCCGCGGGCGATATAGATTTGCTGTGCAATTCCAAATTCTGGGCTGACGCTTACGCTGATTCCGACTTGCTCTGCGCCCTTTTCTTTCGCTCGCAGCTCACAATGCTCTATCAGCTGTGTCGCATAACCGCGGCGGCGATGTACCGGCGCGATATAAACATCCTGAATTTCGGGAATGTTCAGGCGTTTATATAGCGCATATTTAGGTGCATAGTTTAGTGTCGCATAGCCGTAAACTTCGCTTTTTGCGCCCATGATAAAAAGCACCCTTTCACCATTTTCGACAGCTTCAAAAACACTGCCCCACTCATTGCCATGGAGACGGTCTAAAATATCTTGGTTTTTTCGTGTAGCTACGGTGATTTCTGGCATATGTGCTATAGATTTTTACTTTTTAACGCGTTATAAATATTGGTCTAAATCAAGTTTAACGTAGAGCTTTAGGAAATACAAATGACAATGGCGGCAGAAAAGACGGAATTAGAAGTGCAAAGTGAGAATAAAGAGATGAAAGATATCGTGGCGTTATGTAAGCGCCGTGGCTTTATTTTTCCTGCATCTGAAATTTATGGTGGTTTTAACGGTTTTTGGGATTACGGGCCACTTGGCGCGGAGCTTAAAAACAATATTCGTGACCTTTGGTGGAAACACATGGTTAAAACGCCGCCGCTTGGTCCTGATGGCCAGCCGCTACAAATTGTTGGGCTTGATAGCTCGATCATTCAAAACCCACGCCTTTGGGAAGCATCTGGCCACACGACAAGCTTCTCTGACCCCATGGTTGATTGTCGTGAAACAAAAAAGCGTTACCGCGCCGACCATTTGGTGATTTACAAGGATAAATCAGGCGCAATGCCTTGGATCGCTGTTTTTGAAGGCGATGAAGCTGATGCGGATGCAGCAAAGCGTATGAAGAAAATGGCGAAAGATATCAAGGTTGAAAACTGCGATGTTGTCACGCTCACTGATTTAGACGTTGCTGATTTTGAAAAAATTCTTGGCCCTGATGCGGCGGAAGTTGGCACTTTAACTGATCCAAAAGAATTCAACCTGATGTTCAAAACATATGTCGGCGCAACAGCAAGCGAAGATAACATTGCATATCTGCGCCCTGAAACATGCGGCGGTATTTTTGTGAACTATAAAAACGTGCTTGATACAGCGCGCGTTCGTGTGCCGTTTGGCATCGCGCAGGTTGGTAAAGCATATCGTAACGAGGTTACACCGCGGAACTTTATTTTCCGTTCGCGTGAATTTGAACAAATGGAAATGGAATGGTTCTGTCACCCTGATGATGCGGCAGAGTGGAGACAGTTCTGGATTGATGAACGCATGAAATGGTGGAAATCAATCGGCCTTAAAGACGAAAGCTTGATCTTACGTGAGCATGATTCTGACGAACTTGCACATTATGCGAAAGAAGGCGTTGGCACTGTGGATATTGAATTCCAGTTCCCGTTTAGCTATCCAGGTTTTGGTGAGCTTGAAGGCGTCGCGCATCGCTGTGATTATGACCTAACGAAACATCAGGAATATTCTGGTCAGAAATTAGAATATATCGACCCGCATACAAATGAACGCTACATTCCGCATGTGATTGAGCCTGCCTCTGGCCTTACGCGCGGCGTACTTGCGGTTATTTGTGATGCTTATACAGTTGATGAAAACCGTCCAAGCGGCGTATTCATGGACTTTCACCCATCCGTCGCACCGAAAAAAGCGGCTATATTGCCACTTACGGCGAAAGGTGAACATCCTGAGATTGCAACAAAGCTTTATATGGAACTGCGTGAACATTATGCGGTTGATTTGGATATCAAACAAAACATTGGTAAGCGTTACGCCCGCCAAGATGAAATTGGCACGCCATATTGCTTCACCATTGATAACCAAACAGTGGAAGATGGCACAGTAACCGTGCGTGACCGCAACACAATGGAACAAGACCGCATAGCGCTTGACGATATATTGACTTTCTTGCGTGAGAAAATAGGTTAAGTTTCATGAATACGGATAGCGAACATCATTACGATTTCTTTGTTATTGGCGCAGGTTCTGGCGGGGTGCGCAGTGCGCGCATTGCCGCAGGCCATGGCGCTAAAGTTGGCGTGGCTGAGGGTAACCCGCTTGGCGGCACTTGCGTCAATTTAGGCTGTGTGCCGAAAAAGCTTTATGCCTATGCATCTGATTTCCACATGGATTTTGAAGATTCGCGCGGCTATGGCTGGCATACATCAAAAGCTTTGTTCGACTGGAGCATTTTGAAGTCAAAGAAAGACAATGAAATCGCGCGGCTTAACGGCATATATAAGCGCCTTTTAGATAATTCAGGCGTGAATATATATGACGGCTTTGCGACTTTTCTTGATGCAAACACGCTCAAGATTGGCGACCAAATTGTCACGGCAGATAAAATACTTATCGCCGTTGGCGGCGTGCCATCACGCCCCAGCATTAAGGGTGCGGAGCATATTTTAACATCTGATGACGTTTTTCAGCGTGATGAATGGCCTGAAGATATAACTATTCTTGGCGGCGGTTATATCGCCGTTGAAATGGCGCATATTTTCCATGGGCTTGGTCATGTTGTGAACCTGATTTATCGCGGCGACCTTTTCTTACGCGGCTTTGATGACGATTTGCGTAAGCAACTTGTCGAAGAAATGAAAGTTCAGGGCATCAACCTTATCTTTAATGACAACATTCAAAGCATTGAAGATAAAAATGGCCTTAAAAAAGTTAGCATGGAAAGCGGTAAGTCATTTGAAACGGGCGAAGTCATAGCTGCGATTGGGCGTGATGCAAATACTGGCAAGCTCGGCCTTGATAAAGCTGGCGTAGAAATGAATGATAATGGATCTATACCTGTAAATGATAGCTATGAAACCAACGTGCCGCATATCTATGCTGTGGGTGATGTTTCAAGCATGTACCAGCTAACCCCTGTTGCCATTAAAGAAGGTCACTACTTAGCTGATGATTTATTCGGACCGAATAAAGATGTGAAAGCTGTGCATTACGATAATGTCGCAACGGCTGTGTTCTCTCACCCCCCTATTGGCACTGTCGGCTTAAGTGAAAGTGACGCACGCGATAAAGGGCATGATGTTGAAATCTTCCGCACATCTTTTCGCGCGCTGAAACACACATTAACAGGACGCGAAGAGAAGACATTGATGAAACTGGTCGTTGATAAGACGAGCGATAAAGTCCTTGGAGTACATATGATTGGCGCAGATGCACCAGAGATTATTCAGCCCATGGCCATCGCACTTAATGCAGGCGCAACCAAGGCTGTGTTTGACCGCACAATGCCTGTACACCCAACATCAAGCGAAGAATTCGTTACAATGCGCGAGCCCGTAAAATCATAAACAGATAATCATAAAATAATAATAGACGGTAATATAAGGAATATAAAATGGCTCAAGAAGCAGCAAAAGCACAAACAGCGCAAAACTGGACTCCTGATAGCTGGAGAAGTAAAGAAGCATTACAGCTGCCGAATTATCCAGATCAAGCCAAGGTAAAAGAAACGGAAGACATTATCCGTCAAATGCCGCCGCTTGTGTTTGCAGGAGAGGCACGCCGTTTAAAGGCGCACCTCGCAAAGGTTGCAAATGGTGAAGCATTCTTATTACAAGGCGGGGATTGCGCTGAAAGCTTTGCTGAATTTAACGCGGTGAAAATCCGTGATACATTCCGTGTTTTGCTACAAATGTCTGTTGCGATGACCTATGGCGGTTCAATTCCTGTGGTGAAAATGGGCCGTATGGCAGGCCAGTTTGCAAAACCACGCTCCGCTGACATGGAAACGATAGACGGCGTGACTCTACCAAGTTACCGCGGCGATATTATTAACAGCCTTGAATTTACCGAAGAAGCCCGCATACCTTCACCAAAACGTATGCTCCGCGCTTATAATCAATCTGCGGCAACGCTGAACCTTTTACGCGCATTTGCCAAAGGCGGCTATGCTGACCTTCATAAAATATCGAAATGGACACTGGAATTCACAGAAAACACAGCGCAAGCCAAACGTTATGACGAAATTAGTGAGCGTATTACCGATGCGCTAAACTTCATGGAAGCCTGCGGCATAACGGGCGACCAAATGCCTGAAGTTATTCGTGAAACGGAATTTTACACCTGCCATGAAGCCTTGCTTCTCCCTTATGAAGAAGCTTTGGTACGCACCGATAGCATTACAGGCGAATATTACGATTGTTCGGCGCATTTCGTATGGATTGGCGCACGCACAAACCAAGCACAAAACGCGCAAGTTGAATTTGTCCGCGGCATTAAAAACCCGCTCGGCTTAAAAGTACCGCCGACAATGTCGCCTGATGATTTGATTGAGCTGATTTACACATTAAGCCCAGAAAACGAAGCCGGGCGCTTAACATTAATTGCGCGTATGGGCGCAGGCAATGTTGAAGAAAAACTCGCGCCACTTGTTCGCCGCGTTAAAGACGAAGGCCGCAAGGTTGCTTGGGTTTGTGACCCAATGCACGGCAATGTAGAAACAGCAGAATCAGGCTATAAAACACGCCGCTTTGAGAACATTCTTTCAGAAGTAAACGAATTTTTTGATGTTCATAAGGCTGAAGGCACACATGCGGGCGGCGTTCACCTTGAAATGACAGGCCAAGACGTGACAGAATGCACTGGCGGCCTATATGGTATTAAAGATGAAGATTTATCAAACCGCTATCACACACATTGTGACCCGCGCTTGAATGCTTCACAAGCTCTTGAATTGGCGTTCTTAATTGCTGACCGCCTCAAAGAAAACAAAAAATAGAACTGAACTGATTTGATATGCACCCTATTTTGCGAACATCAATAGCACAGATAAACCCCATTGTCGGGGATTTAAAAGGCAATGTTGCACGCATTTTAGATGCTGCGCTTACCCATGGCGGCGAGAGTGATTTAATCATATATCCTGAACTTTCAGTTTGTGGTTATCCGCCTGATGATCTTGTTTTAAAACCATTCTTTGTTGAGCGCTGCCAAGATGCATTAGAGCAAATTATTGCGCAATCTACTGATATTGATGCAGCTTTGGTCGTTTCAGCCCCAGAAGCAGACGGCGCAAAAATTTATAATACGGCTTATGTCGTTCATAATGGCAAAATCATTCATAAGGTAAGAAAAAAGCACCTGCCTAATTATGGTGTATTTGATGAAATGCGTATATTTGCGCAGGGTGATCTTTCGGGCTGTTTTGAACATAAAGGCGTTAAAGTCGGCCTGATGGTCTGTGAGGATATTTGGTATGATGATGTATGCTCCGCGCTAAAAAAAGACGGCGCGCAGCTTCTTATCAGCATTAATGCAAGCCCTTATGAAATCAATAAAACGGACACGCGCGAGCATCATGTTCTCAAACGCGTTGAAGAAAATGCTTTGCCGCTGATTTACGTCAACCAGATTGGCGGGCAAGATGAAATTGTTTTTGATGGCGCATCTTTTGTAATGCAGGCACAAGGGCAAGTCATTTATAAAGCCAAAAACTTTGAAGAAGATTTTGAAACAATTTCGTGGCACGCCGATGGCAGCGGACATTTAATGGCGGATACCCACCGCATTGAACAAGACCATGACCGCCTTGAAATTATTTATTCCGCCTGCGTGATTGGTCTGCGTGATTATGTCTTTAAAAACGGCTTTAAAGGCGGCATTATCGGCCTTTCCGGCGGTATAGACAGCGCGCTTACTGCGGCTATGGCGGTGGATGCGCTCGGCGCAATGAATGTGCGTTGCGTGATGATGCCGACTGAGTTCACATCAGATATGAGCCTTGAAGACGCACAAAAATGCGCAGATGCGCTTGGCGTTACTTACGAGACTATTGATGTAACCCCTGCCCTTAATGCTTATGGGAATATGATCCCTGATTTACATGGCGTGGCGCATGAAAATATACAATCCCGCGCGCGCGGCGTCACGCTCATGGCACTGTCAAACCTTACGGGGCATATGGTGCTCTCGACTGGTAATAAATCAGAAATGGCCGTTGGCTATGCTACACTTTACGGTGATATGTGTGGTGGCTTTAATCCGTTGAAAGACTTATATAAAACAGAAGTTTACGCATTGTCTAAATGGCGTAATGAGAACAAGCCTGTTATCGGCCTTGGGCCGCATGGCGAAGTCATACCAGAGCGCATCATCACCCGTCCACCAAGCGCTGAATTGCGCGCCGATCAAGTCGACCAAGACAGCCTGCCTGAATATGATGTTTTGGACGATGTTTTGCGCTGCCTTATTGAGCGCGACATGAGCATAGAGGCCATTACACGCCGCGGTCATGACCAAGAGATGGTGAGCAAAATATGGCGTTTACTGGATATAGCTGAGTATAAGCGCCGACAATCATGCCCTGGGGTTAAAATCACATCACGCGCGTTTGGGCGTGACCGCCGCTATCCTATTACAAATAAATTCTTTAATACAGTTGCAGATTAGCGCATTTCACGCTATGAAAACTAAGGGTACGCTCCCAAACTAAACACTTAACTTATAATGAGTAACACATGTCAGATAATAACGTAAAAGTTCGCTTCGCTCCTTCGCCAACAGGTATGCTTCATGTTGGTAACGCACGTACAGCCCTTATTTCATGGTTATTTACGCGCTCTAAGCAGGGCAAGTTTTTATTGCGCATTGACGACACTGACCAAGAACGCTCAAAGAAAGAATATGAAGACGCGATTATCCAAAGCCTTGAATGGCTAGGCATGGACTGGGATGAAAACGCCCGTCAGCGTGACCGTTTTGATCGTTACAATGAATGTATTGAAAAACTGAAATCAGAAGGCCGTATCTATGCGTGCTATGAAACATCTGATGAGCTTGCGCTGAAAAGAAAAGTTCTGCTGAACCGTGGTCTGCCGCCTATTTATGACCGCGCCGCGTTAGACCTTAGCGCTGATGATATTGCCAAGTTTGAAGGCGAAGGCCGTACGCCGCATTGGCGTTTCAAATTGATGCACATGCCCATATACTGGAATGACGAAGTGCGCGGCGATGTAAACTTTAAAGGTGAAGATTTATCTGACCCTGTTGTTATCCGTGAAGATGGTAGCCCGCTTTACCATTTATGTTCTGTTATTGATGATGTCGATTACGAAATCACCCATGTTATTCGCGGTGAAGACCATGTATCAAACACCGCGACACATATTCAAATGTTTGAAGCGCTTGGCGCCACCCCGCCTAAGTTTGCCCATTTGCCTCTGCTATCAGACGGTGAAGGCGGTAAGCTTTCTAAGCGTTTAGGATCACTGAGCATAATTGATATTCGGGATGAAGATGGTTTGGAGCCTATGGCGGTCGTCAGTTTAATGGCACGCCTTGGCACGTCAGACCCTATCGAAGCATTCCGTGATGTTCAGCCATTAATTGAGAATTTCTCTTTTTCTAAATTTAGTCGCGGCACACCGAAATTTGATTCCAATGACTTATTGCGCCTGAATAAAAAGATTTTGCATGAAACTTCATTTGCTGATGTGAAAGAACGCCTAAACATTCCTGAAATGGACGAAGTTTTCTGGAACACCACGCGCCCGAATTTGAACAAGCTTTCTGACGCGGCTGAATGGTGGAGCGTTGTTAACGGCCCCGTTACGCCCGTTATCGAGGATAATGAATTTGCCACCCAGGCTGCAAATCTGCTTCCCCCTGCACCGTGGGATGAAAATACATGGCAAGAATGGACATCGGCGATTAAAGAGCAAACAGGCCGCAAAGGTAAGCAGTTATTTATGCCGCTGCGCCAAGCCCTGACAGGTATGGAGCATGGGCCTGAGCTTGCCGTGTTATTACCTTTAATTGGTCCAGAACGTGCATTAAGCCGCCTGCAAACAAAAAAAGCAGCATAAAAAGTCAGTACATAAAGTAAGTATTCGCCATGTTACAACCGTCAATGATTTTAGTTAACCCACAAATGGGCGAGAACATTGGCGGCACTGCACGCGCCATGCTCAATTGTGGGCTTGATAGCCTTAAACTGGTCAATCCGCGTGATGGCTGGCCTAATGAGCGTGCAAATGTCATGTCATCAGGGGCATTAGATATTATACCCGAAGTCGAAGTATTTGATGATACGCCGAGCGCCCTATCTGAATATCAGTATATTTACGCCACCACAGCGCGCCCACGCGATATGGTCAAACCAGTACTTACGCCAGAGCAAGCGGGCGTTGATATCTATAAACGTATGGCACAGGGACAGAAATGCGCCGTTATGTTTGGCTGTGAGCGCGCAGGCCTTGCCAATGATGATGTCGCCATGGCGCATAGCATCATCACTGTGCCGCTTAACCCTGATTTTGCATCGCTGAACTTATCACAAGCCGTGTTGCTTATTGCTTATGAATGTTCCAAACATGCTATTACCCCTGTTATAGAAGATAATCCAAATAACGCGCCTGCGCCGATGGAGGAGCTTGATAACTTATTCATGCGCCTTGAAAATGCACTTGCTGATAAACGCTTTTTCAAAGAAGCGCACCGCCAGCGTGCCACAATGCGCAACATCAGGAATATGTATAGTCGTGCAGAGCTAAGCCCGCAGGAAGTAAAGACCTTTCATGGGATAATCTCTACACTTACGAAAAATGATTCGTGAACAGCTTTATCCACATAAAAAGTCTTTTCCCTTGTTTTATAGAAATTAATATGCTTATATCACCTCAATAATAATAATAAAGGGTGTGTTGGTTTTTGCGTCTATGCTTATAGTCGTAAGGCATTGTTGTTGCTAAACTTACAGCCGAATGGGGAAACGTTATGACATCTAACACCGTAAAAGATTTCAACGAACACGCTAAATACACTGCGATTTATGCGCATGATGACCTCCCCTCCTTCTTTGGCCTTAACCATGACCAGTATTTTTCTAAACAGCGTGAAAAACGTACAAGCGTTGCCTATTTCCCAAGCACAGGTTCAATGCAGGGCGCGGGCTCATTTGTTGAACATAATGATGATGGCAGCATCACGCTGCGTATCGAACACTGGCTACACGAACCGAATAACAAAAATACACGCACGCCATTTCTAACATTAAACTTTAAGCCAAGCCCAAAAAACAAGGGCGCACTTGTTTTAGCGGATGCAAAATTACAGAACAAAAGTTTAGATGTGCATAATGCCGCAATTGTCTCAAACATCGAAGCGATGTTTACAGAGCTTACGCAAGATCTGAGAAATGAGCGTACCCCGCCAAATTTGATGGAAGCTGCGGCGGAATACAAATTTAAAACATCGGCAATGCCCGGCATTTTCAAAACTGGCGCCGCACGCAATGCATATGCACGCGCAGGTGGCCGCCCACAACGCAGCCTCGACATTCCAACAGATTACCTTGATAGCATATTGGGTTTAGACCAAGACGAATCAACAGTGAACTGCAAAGATTTAAAGCGCCGCTCCGTATTGCGTGACCCTGATGAGAAAAGCTCTCAGCTTGTACAGGAGCTCACATTAAAACGCGGATGCACGAAACGTGACCGTAAAATTTATCTTTCTGCGAGCATGAAATCAACCCAAGGACACGATAAGCCAGATGAAGGTCAAACGGCGGAGCTGTTTAACCTTGTGTTGCGCCCAAAGAATAACAAAGAAGTCGATCCGGCAAAGGCTGTCACATCGATTAAATCATTAAATATCTGCGGCGCTGATCTTGATAAAAAAGACCATAAAGATTTAGTACGCGGCCTTAATTTTATCCGTGACTTCACTGTCCCTACTTTGGCTGGCGTGCCGACTGACCCACAGGAAATTATCCGCTACACGCATTTACAAGAAGAGTTATCGCCGCTGCCTGATATGAACAAGGATGAAGATTCACAGGTCTTTATCCGCGCTATTGGGGGTAACCCAACGGATATTCATATCAAAAACGAAGAAGAAGGCATTGGCGCAAACGCATGGCATTATCATGTGCGTGAAAAAAATGCCAAAGGCGGCATAGATGCAATTAACTTCGGTATCGACGCGGGTATTAAGCCACTAAATACTGATAAAACTGGCTATGATGGCTTTTTCTCTTACCTCGGCGACTTCTTTCCGCACCGCACGAATGATAAGCACACGCCGAAATTTCCAACCAAAGACTGGCTCATCACTGAACGCCATATTGACCACATTAATGGCCTTGCCTTTGCGATTATGTCTGGGTACAAAATCGAAAACGTTCATATGTCTGATACTTCGCGCGATGAGCTTGTCTCGCTATTGAAGTCAAATGGTGTAAACCCTGAATGGTATCCTGAATTTCACGTGATTGAACCAAACGAAGAATTTAAAATCGGTAACGTAAAGATCAAAGCGATTGAAACGCCGCATTCGACTAAATCATTCGCTTATTTGCTTAACTTCCCCAATGGCACTAGCCATATGCATTTCGGTGATACCAAGCTTTCATCGGTTGTTACCCATGGTAAAGCGACTGAAGCAGAATTCCTTGCCCAGTTAAAAGAACATGGCCCTGTCGAAAGCGCGCTTATTGACTGTACGCGCATTATGCAAGAAGACGAAGCAAAGCCAGAAGATGACGTGGCCTTGGAAATGTATGCAGATACAATGTCACAAGAAGGCAAAAACATTGTATCGACGCAAATTGGTTCTAACTTTCCGCGTTTGCTCTCTAAGCTTGCAGTCGCAGGCAAAACGGGTCATGACATGGTGCTGTTTGGTCAGGCCGTTCACCGCGCGCGTAAACAGTTAAACCTAAAATGTCTTGAAGATGATGAGCGTACAAAGTTTGTCGAATTACTCAATAAGCTTGAATATCCAAAAGACGTTATTGAACGCGTTATGGTTGCGGAAAACACGTTTAATGAAATTGCCAAGGCTTTAGGCGTTGATGTTATAAATTACTCGCCCAATGGCAAAAAAGCACAAGCCGTGCTAAATAACGAAACAACAAAACCAAGCTGGCTTGTCTTCACAGGTTCACATTTTGAGCCTAAATCTTGGATGCATCGTTTTGTCTATCGTACAGAACCCGCATTGAAAAACATTCAGCACGAAGATTACTGGGTGCTTGGCTCGCAATATGCCATTCCTGGTAATGAGAAAAGCTATAATTACGGCTATGCAGATTTAGAACGCCGCGGTTTTAATGTCATTCACCGCCATACATCAGGCCATGATGGACAAAAAGCATGGGAAAAAATTCTTGATAGCGTGCAGGCAAAATACGGTATTACAGGGCATGGTGACCAAGAACAGCGTAAAGCGGGTACAGACTTCCTTGAAAAAGTTGGCGTTATTCCGATGAACCCAACTGAACAAGACTTCATGCAAGTCACGCCCGGTAAACTTGATATTACTGCGCAGCATCCTTCTATTCGTATTTATTACCGCTATCAGCGCCCGAAAGACCAATATTGGGGCTCGGTCGAGGATATCGACTTCTTCGCATCCAAATCTCAGCCTGCATTACGCAATGAAGCGGGGCAGCTTATCCGTCAGGCGCATGATTTAATGGCGCATCCGACAAACCAGTTTAACGCCAAGCGCAAAAGCGCCTCAATGTTGGTAGCAAGTTCAGGTGATGTTGAAGATATTATGCTGAATATCAGCGAAGCTAATCTTATCCCCAAAGAGCACCGCGTTAAAATGTCTCTGCCTGATTGGAAGGTCAGCAATGGTATCCTCAACGAATTTATGTATGACGTTGAAACCACCGGCCTTGGCCCTTATGCACGCGTACACCAATTTGCCGCTATTCGCCGTGATACTAATGGTAAATTACTTGAAAATATCAACATTCGTAGCAAGCTGGATAAACATATATTATTTGACCTTGAAGGCATGATTGCGACAGGCACAATGCCAAAAGACCTTTATACACAGGGCGTTGGTCAGCGTGAGTTTTCACTACAAATGTATGACGCGTTTGAAAAAATGCAGTTTATTGATGAAAAGACACGTGACGGTAAAAAACTCTATATTGACCAGTCAAAACCTGCTGTTGACCCTCGTCTGCGCGTTAATGCACAGAAGAAACAAGATGCTGCAACGCCGCCAAGTGACGATGAGCTAAGAAAAAGAAATCGCCGCTTGCATCCTTATATGCGCAAATCCATTAAGCCTATCTTTAACAAAAAAGCTGCGCCGCCAGAGGCTATCCTCAAAGGCACATTCGTTAAGGGGCTTGTTGGCGGTTATAACAACACAGGTTTTGATGATCCACGCATTCGCATGGAATGTTTTGCAGCAGGCTATGCAAGCTTTTTCCCAACGAACCGTAGTATGCGCCGTTTTGATACGCGTAATATCGCCCGTGCGTTTTATTATTTCCGCCCTGACCGTTTCAATGTGAAAACTAAAGGTGAAAACAACCCTGATTGTGACGATAAGGTCAAAGACTTTCTTGATTTCACGGTAAAAGGTTTGGCGCTGGCTAACGGTATTAAATATAGTGAAGACGCAGCGCATGATGCGGATTATGATGTGAAGCTACAGTTTAAACTGCTCGACCACATGCGTAACATCGACCCAGAGCTCTACACGCAGATGATTATGAACACAGATAAAGCGCAGATTAAAGGCTTCTTACGTGGCGCGAAAAACGGTCATGTTTATCAACGCCCATTGGTTAGCTATGTTGACAATCGCGCCCTAAATGCACAGCGTCATGTCGGTTTTATGGTTGGTACGTCAAATATTCCATCGCTTTGCAATAAAGCCGTATTGTTTAACGCGGAAGATTTCGACCCGAAAGATTTTGATGACATTAGCGCAAGCGATATAGCGGAGATCATGTCCAATCCCGATCATCACTTACATAAAGCGTTTAATATTATTGATATTTCCAAGAACCCCATCGTTCTTGAATCTGACCGTGCGTTCCGCCTTGGTACACGCATCCCACAAGAACAGATAAAAGAACGTAAGCGTTATATGGAGCGCAACCCTATTCTAGCTGAAAAAGTTATTAAAGCGCTCGAAACCGCACGCCTTATTCCTGATGGTCAGCCGCATCACAGCATTGAAAAGCGCTTCATCGGCATGGCGAGCTTTAGGCTTTCGCCAAATGATAAGCAGCTTTCAGCGCTTTATGAGCCAGTTGCGGAAGAATTCACCAATGAAAAATACGCAAAAACACTTAACAAGCAACGTGCGCGCGCGCTAGACAGCATTGAAATGGATGAATTGCGTGAACGTTATGTGTTACAGCTTTATAACGACCCGAATGGTCGTGAGTTCCTTCACAAAGATGACCAGCTTTACGCCCGCGCCCTTACCCGTGCATATTTCTGTGGTGAGCTTGAGGTAAGCAACCCATTCCAATCGCCCGTGTCTATTTATCAGCTGAAAAAGCAGGTCGAAAAAGCAAAAATCACTTACGCCGATGACATTAAAAACGGTTCAAAAGTCGGAAAAATCATTTCCCAAGCAGAAAAAATCGTCAGTGAGCGTATAGAAGACCCTGATTTGATGATTACGCCAGAAGATAGAGAGATCCTTCGTCTGTATAGCCCGCGTAAACAACGCAAATACAGAACACCTCTGGCGCGTAATGATAATGCGAATCCTGAATCACCTACCCGCAAACTCGGTTAGCTATAACTTTACTGTGCTTTTGAAGTAAATAAGCGCGCCCTACAGGCAACATTATAGAAAATAATTTATTTTCTATAATGTTGCCTCATCCAAGGCTGCTAACTTATGTATATACAAAGTTTTATTTATTAAAAATTGAAGGCTGCCTCCATAGCCACAACCCCGACGAACACTGCTTTGTGACAAATACAAATAAATCCAATGTAATTCTAAGTAATCACAAGTATAGAGTTTCATTTTTGTGACCCGCTACAGTAAATAAAATATAATTACTTTTCTTGATATGAAAATGAAATTTTTATACATGACATGCAAAAAAAAGCTTGCATAAACGAATTATATTTACTATAAAGATCTTACACACCCTCTATTACCGCCGTTTGTCCGGAGAATTTATTTTCTCCGGACTTTTTTTGTCTAACTTTCCATTTTCCACAATTAGGCCATCCGCCATTAACTGCGGCGAAGCACACGAAAGCTTACGTCAATTGTAACATTAAGCGTTTCAAGCTGCGCCGCCAATGCTCTCTTCTCTGGCTTAGCTTTAAAGAAATGTGGGGTCATGATAAGCAAATCGTTGATTTGCTGCTTATTTAAGCCCCCTGACTTACCGCAATAGCTATATGATTCTTGCAAGGTGAAGCCAGCTATTTCGGCGGCGGTTATAACTGGTGGAGGCTGCTTACGTACATCATCGTAGACAATTTCCCGCAACTCCACTAGATGATCCATACCAGATTCAACCAATATGATTATACCGCCAGGCTTAAGCGCCGTAGCAAAAGCTTCATAAATGGGGTAACCAAACATGCAAATTATACAATCTAGGCTGCTTCGCATAACAGGTGGCTTTCTGTTTGTGCCAACAACCCATGTAATATCTTGCTTATTGCGCTTTGCAGCGCTCACCACTGCGTGTTTGGATATATCCATACCAATGGCGGCGCATGCGCTCTCTTGCCCTCTCAGGCCATCCTCAGCCCCTAAACTGTGCATGAAGCGATCAAGGTAATAGCCCTCGCCGCACCCCGCATCTAACACGTTATATCGCGCATTACTATGCCGCGCGATAATATCTTCATGTATTATTGCATTAAGCTTATCTGATACTGCTTTATATATACCGTCATTTAAGAAACGCTGACGCGCCAAAACCATTTCTTTACTATCGCCGGGATCTTTGGAACGCTTATCTTGTACGGATAATAAATTCACATGTCCTTGCTTGGCGATATCAAAGCCATGCCCCGCCGCGCAATTAAATTGCTTGCCGTCATGGCCTTTAACCAGCGGCAAAGAGTCTAAGGGGCATGATAAATTATCGGCACGCACAATTTCCATGAGTAAAGACACCTAAAATAAAAAACGCGATAATATTAAGGAGAAAGATGGCGCGCCCTGCAGGACTCGAACCTGCAACCGTTCGCTTAGAAGGCGAGTGCTCTATCCAGTTGAGCTAAGGGCGCATAAGATATGACTTAATATGCATGTTTATTATCACTAAAACATATAGGCAAACAAGCTTTTATTCGTCAAAAGGCACATATTTGAAGTTATCACCATAGTTACGAGGTAATATTTTGCGCTTGCGTTCTTTCTCAACGCTCCATTCCCAGCCCATTTTCTGCGCATAGGATATCGCTTCATCACAGGATGTGAACTTTAACTTCACCTGATTGGTTGTATCGCCTGATTGCGTCCACCCCATAAGCGGCTCAGGTGAGCGCGCGGTATGTTGCACAAATTCAAGCTGCCACTGTTTTGTTTTGGCAAGGCCTGACTGCATTGTGTTTTTGCTGGGCTTAAAAATTTTGACTTGCATGGTTCACCTTGGTTCATAAAGGGCATCATAAGATTCTACATTTATATTAGTTAACTGCGCATTAAAAAACAATGCTGTTTATATGCGCGACTAAATAGATTTGAATAACTGGCGGGTAAAAAGACCGCTAACCAAGCCGATCATCACAAACGGTAAGAAGTGATAGATAAATGCATGTGACGCATGGTCTTGCTGACATGTTAAACGCAGGCATATCCAGCCAAATGAAAACATCGATATCAGCGCCATAAAATGCAGCCAATAAGGATGCGTCGATGCGCCGCGCTTGGCTAAATAGGCCAGCCCTGCGAGCGGGATAACCACAAATATAATCCCCCAGTCAAAACAAGGGTAATGGTTGAGGATTTCTAAAAAGCCACTATCAAGTGTATCTATCACGGTACGGTATGCCGTCCACATCAAAAACACAGTCAACATAACAAGAGGCAGCGCAACAACGCGTTTCAATTCCTGCGCCGATACAGGTACCATTAAGCGCAGCGCCGCATAAGCCGAGCCACAGCCCATCACAAAGGAAATCAAAACATCAAAAGACAAGCTTGTATTAAGAAGGTAATGAAAAACATCATGGCGCAGCGGAATACCAACAAGCACAATGGCTGCAATGTAGACAAATGATACCGCAAACCAGAGCGCCAAACGCTTAGGTACACTCAAAATACGCTTTTGCGGCTCTAACGACTGCGCTAAATGCTCGCTTAACGCGTCCAGCCTTGCGCTGCGCTTATTTACATCGATATCATCTTGCGGCATATCATTCTCGGTCATTTCAATATTTCCTTTAAACGCTTCGCTGTACGGTGCACAGAGACCTTAACAGCTGACACGCTCATATTCTTAATCTTCGCGACTTCCTGCGCGCTATACCCCTCCAGACGGCTTAAAACGAAAACAGCCCGTGGTTTATCGGGAATGCTCAATAATGCCTTTTCTATATCTGTATATTCGGCATGATGGTCACCAATGGTTACATGTGGCGCAGCATTCTTTTCAACCATGTCTTCAAAGGATTGATTTTCTTGGCTCTTGCTTGCATAGACTTTACGCAGAAAATCCGCTTTGCGGTAATGTAGGATTGTCGTCACCCACGCTTTAAAGCTGCGCGCAGGGTCATATGTCGGCAGCGCCTTATGCATGGAGATCAGCATATCTTGCACAATATCGTCAGCCCATTCTGTATGCGCTAATGCCCCGGAAAGCACCGCACGCGCATAAGGGATCAGCTCTTTGATTAATTGCTGATATGCGCGTTTATCGTCAGACTGTGCTGCCGCGGCTAAAACGTTCCAATTTTGATAATATTCTGACTTATCAATAACCATGGCGGATAGAATAAATTTTAAACGCAGCGCTGTACAGTGAAAAGTTATGAACTGATGTTCTAGGATAATTGATATCAGGTAATAGTCTTGTGGGTTTTAAAAATGGTCGGAGCGGAGAGATTTGAACTCCCGACCCTCTGTACCCAAAACAGATGCGCTACCAGGCTGCGCTACGCTCCGAACATGGAGTGATTAAATATCAAACTCGCTTCTTATGTGCAAGCCTTTTTTTGCGTATTTTCATTAAAAATGAGAAAAAACGACTTTATCGCCAACGGATATACCAAACTTGTCAACAATACCTGCATTGACCTCAATCGCCGCACGCGATAGCCCACCTGATGGTATCGGCGTTAAATCATGAGGCTTAGCGCCTTTGTGAATGTGAATAATCCTGTTATCAGAGCCGACAAAAATCATATCCAGTGGGATAAGCGTGTTTTTCATCCAAAAATAGCTATGTTGGGGTGATGGATAGGTGAAAATCATACCTTGATCGTCTGGCATAGACTCTCGGTGCATCAATCCTTTTTCTTGTTCTTTGTGGTTCGCCGCAAGTTCAACATTAAACGCTATGCTTTGCCCTGTTGATTGCGAAACTATGGATAAGGGATATAGCGCGCCTTGCTGCGCTGCTGACTGCTCCTTGCAAGATGCCAAGCCAAAAGCGAAGCATAAAAAAACGGCCCAGAAAAATAAGTTCTTAGTGAAAGTTTTCTGAGCCGTTTTAATCATTTTATAAACCTATCTAAAAATAGAAGAAATACGCATATACCGTCGCAATTAATACTGTAACAAGCATCAGCGGAAATGCAAGAGCCATAAATTTAAGGAAAGATATGCTCTGCCCTGCTCTTGCTGCGTAACTTGCGACCATCACGTTCGCACTCGCGCCGACAATTGAACCATTACCGCCAAGGCATGCACCGATCGACAATGACCACCATAATGGCTCAAGCATTTCTTTGCCGCCAAAGTCGGTTGCCATTGAATTGATTACAGGGATCAACGTCGCGACAAACGGAATGTTATTAATAAAGGCCGAAGCAATGGTCGACACCCACATAATGGTCATACCAGTCATAACAAGATCGCCTTGCGTGACTTCAACAATCCAATGCGCAACAATAGCTAGCAATCCGCTATGCTCAACGCCAGTAACGATGATGAATAAACCAATGAAAAAGAAGATTGTATCCCATTCTACTTCACCAAAGGCCTTATGAACACGCTTGCCCTGCTCTTCCTTGCTAACAGAAAACGTATCAAGCAACATCAGTAACGCGCCGCCAGATAGCGCCACAGTGCCCGGCTCAAAGCCATGTGCATGACCAATTGTGAAACCAGCAAGCACCAAGCCAAGCACGAATAATGATTTATAGAGCAAAGGCTTATCCGTTAAAGCTGAAGCGGCATCATAACGCAGCAAATGCGCACGCGCACGCATAGACGTCGTCATCTTGCGTCCCCATACAACATCAAAGAAGATAAACAAGAAAATGCCTACAAATACAGATGGCGGCCCAACATTATATACAAAGTCCATAAAGCCAAAGCCAACAGCAGATCCAATCAAAATATTCGGAGGGTCACCAATAAGAGTCGCCATACCGCCAACGTTTGAAAAGAAAATTTGTGAAAAAAGAAAGGGATACGGATTTAACTTTAACTGTTCTGTCAAAAGCAAGGTTATCGGGACAATCAGCATGACTGTCGTCACATTATCAAGCAAGGCGGAGAAAACAGCCGTGATTAACGATAGGACGACAAGTAAAGCCCGCGGATTAGCCCGCACCGTTTTTGCCGATATAATCGCGACATACTGGAAAAAGCCAGAGCGCTGCATAATACCAACAAGCACCATCATACCAATCAACAAAAAGATCGTATTAAAATCAATTCCTTGAATAGCCAAATGCTGGTTAACAATACCAAGATAAATCATCGCAACTGCACCTAGCAAGGCGATGACAGTTTGGTGGATTTTCTCAGTAATAATAAAGAAATAGACGATTAAAAGCACCGCACATGCTGCAATCATGGGGCTTACGCCCAATATTGCCTCTGGCAGTATATGAGTTTGTTCGATAGACATATTACCCTCAATAGGTTTTTTGTAATTTTATGAAGTTTTTTTCTATGGTTATTCTGCGTCAGATTGCTCTGTTGCTTCTTCCTTCTCAACTTCGTCAAGAACTTCTAAAAGCTCCGTAAATAATGACTGTTCAGATATTAAGCCGACAAACTTACCTGTATTTTCTTCCAATACTGGCAATGGGCTACCATATTTAACAATTAAGCGTGTTGCTTCCCATGTAGGTGTATCTGGGGAGACCACACACACATCTTTAAACAGATGATTTTTAACTGGGTTTTTGTAGACTTTGCGCAAGCGCTTCGCAACACCTGGGGATGCGCCAATAACAAAGTTTAGGCGCTGAAGGCCGTCTTCCATCTTCACGGAAACTGGCAGGAGTTCATTAAGTAAGTGGCTGTAACCAAACATACCAAGCAATACATTATTTTCATCAATGACAGGAACGTGACGTATTCTTTTTTCTTCCATGATGGACATAACATGTTCAACAGTGTCATCAGGTTTACAAGAAATAACATCCGTAATCATTGCATTTCTACAAGGCATTATATCTTCTTTCTTATTGTTTTTATAATTTACACACCTCTATCATGAAGATATTCATAACGAGATTGCGGCACTATGCTCCCCTAAAAATCATATTTCAACGTTTTTTTTGCAATGCAGTATAATATGTTAATTAATTATTTGAAATACAATAGAAATAATTATGAAAAACTATTGTTGTTTTAGGAATTCTTGTACATCATTAAAGACAGCTTCGCGTTTTAAGCTGTTATGGCCAGCGTAATCGTGAATACGCAATGCTTTAGGGGTATTGGCCGCTTCATATAATGCTTTTCCATGTTCAACAGGTATCACCGCATCACGCCCAGCAAGCATGATCAGCAGCGGCATATTAATATCTGCAATGCGCCCGATATTATTAAATTGATCTTTTAAGAGGTATTTCAGACCAAGCACAAACCAGTATCTTTCTTTAACCACATTAAGGATGGAGTCGTATGGCACTTCTAACACCAGAGCCTTTGCATCGTATTTTTGCGCCAAATAGGTTGCAGGGCCGCTGCCTAAAGACTCGCCATAAAGGATGATCTGACTTTCTTCCAGTCCAATATATTTTAAATAAGTATAATAAGCCTCTGCATCTTGGTAAATACTTTCTTCGGATGGCGCTCCTGTATTGCCGCCATAACCAGAATATTCTGCAAGCAGCAGCCCGTAACCGTCCTTGATGAAATGCTGCAGGCCATCATAACGTGAAGCAACATTGCCCCCATTGCCATGGAAATGGAGTATTGTTGGCTTATCAGGGTCGGCGGCTTCGATATACCAGCCCTTTGGCGAAAAGCCGCGCTTGGTGATATCTATAGCGTAGACCTCGCTTACCGCATCTGGCACAGGGCTTGCGCCATAAGGGTGATAAAGCATATCTCTTTGCCCAGAATAAAGATAAGTGATAAGACCACCATAAGCGCAAATAAAATAAAATAGATACGTCACTACGCTTTTCTTCCAGTTTTTCTTTTTCGCCACAATAACCGCCCCTGATTAAATATCTATATTGCCTTGATATAATTTCTTATACGGCCCATTGCTTTTTATAAGATCATCATGCTGGCCTTGCTGCACAATACGCCCCTTATCAATATACACAATGTTATCAGCGCCCTGAATGCTTGAGAGTCTATGAGCGATAATTAGTGTTGTTCGCCCTTTTTGTAGTTTATTAAGTGTCTGCTGGATCAGTTTTTCAGATTCGTTATCTAGCGCAGATGTCGCTTCATCAAGCAGCAATATTGGCGCTTCCTTTAACAAGGCGCGTGCAATGGAAATACGCTGCTTCTGCCCGCCGGAAAGGCGCGTCCCCTGTTCGCCTAGCCTTGTATCATAACCTTCTGGCAGAGAAAGGATAAAATCGTGAATTGCGGCCTCTTTTGCCGCTGCGACAACTTTGTCTTGGTCAATTTCATCTGGGCCGTAGGCAATATTGCGGCTAACAGTGTCGTCAAATATGAATACGTCCTGTGAAACGAGCGCAATGTGCCCACGTAAACACTCCGTGGTTAGGCCTTGAATATTCTCGCCATTAATTTCAATGCTGCCTGCCCCAACATCAAAGAAACGTGGCAGCATATTCATCAAAGTTGTCTTGCCACTCCCCGAAGGCCCCACGAATGCCGTGACGGTTTGCGGTTTTAACGTCAAGGTGAAGTCATCGATTAATGCGCCATCGGCATCATCATAAGCAAAGGATACATTTTTATACGCAATTTCAGCCTGTTCAAAATCAAGGGTTTTCGCGTCTTCATTATTACGGATTGCAGGCGTTAAATCTTTATACCTAAACACGCGCTCTGCCGCGCCAAGGCCTTGCTGAATACTGTTATTAAGCCGCGCGAGTTTTTTCATCGGTTCATAGGCAAGTGAAAATGCACCAATGAAGGATATAAGCGTGCCGGGGGTGAGCACACCCGCCGCAATTTGAAATGCGCCGTAAACCATAATCCCCGCAATAACAAACCCGACAAGAATTTCGTTAATCGGCGTATTTAAATGGCTGATTTGCGCTGATTTAATATTCAGGTCGCGGACATTATGGATCACCGACTCCGTGCGCTTAATTTCAACTTTTTCAGCGCCATAGGCCTGAATTTGGCGTATCCCTTGGAATAAACCAACAAGCAACGAAGAAAGATCTGCAATTTCATTTTGCAGTTTTTTTGATACTTTCCGAATGCGCTGCCCCAAACGGACAACCAAAAACATAGCCAAAGGGAATGTCGCAAAAACAATCAAAGATAATTTCCAGTCTTGATAAATCATCAGGCCAAGCAAGCCGACCAAAGTCAGCACATTCTTACCCAAACCGACAATAGAATCGGTTACCGTGGCGCGCATTACCGCGACATCATTAACAACCCCTGAAACAAGGCCGCCACTGGATTGATTTTTAAAGAAGCCAAGGTCGAGCAACATAAAGTGGCCAAATAACGAAGCTTGAATATCCGCAATAACAGATTGGCTCATCTTGCTCATTAAAACGCTATGTATATAACTGACGCAGCCGCGCACGACAAAAGTCACAAGTATCGCGGCAACATAGCCCCATATGCTATTGACCTTATTCGGGTCATCTTGCACCGCGATCAAGACTTCATCCATCGCAGGCTGCAATAGTTTGGCAAACGTTACAGTCATTGCCGCATCAATAAACATGAAGAATAGCGCAATTAGTATCGTTCCTTTATAAGGCGACATAAATTCGCGCCAAATACGGCTGATAAGCACCGCACTTGCAGTGCTTGGTTGTGTATGAATATTATGTATGTTTTCAGCCATTGGCCATTAAGCTCACAATAATTTGCGGCGCTTTTTATGTTTACGATCTGGCAAAGCGCGCCCCCAAGAAAAATTCTCTAACAGATAGGTCGGACGCAAATTATTATACTGAACAGAAAGAATATTCAAGGCTCTATCAACATCAGCAGGGTTTTGACAGCGTTTAAACACACCAGCATGGATGCCCGTGCGCACTAAACATGTATCCACCCCCGCCAAAGACGCACCAAGAATATCATGCGCCATTGTATCGCCGATCATTACTGTGTCGCCTGGGTAAATATCATCTTTTTGTAAAACATCAATACAATGTTTATAAATCGCCTTATAAGGCTTACCAATATATTCAACAATGCCACCAAAATCTTGATATTTAGACGCAATAACCGTTGGGCCGCTTAAATAAGCTGCGCCCAAAAGCGACAAACTGTCAGGGTTCAAACAGACAGCTTTCAAGTGACGCTGCACGCCTTTGCGCAAAATAGGTGCAATGTCGTCTAAATATTGACCTTGCGGAAGGCCACCAATAACCAAGAAATCGGCCAAGTTAATATCATCAACACGCTCAAGATCAAGGCCAGAAAACGCAGGGTATGAATCAGTGTTCGCAATAAGGTAATATTTTTTACCGAGCTGCGTTTCTTCGTCTGAGAGGAAATCACGCACATACTGGCCTGATGTGACAATCTTTGTGTACATTGTTGGCGTAATGCCCATCTTTTTCAGATGCGCCTTCATATCTTTTGCATCAATAGACGCGTTAGAAAGTAAAATAACCTTCTTGCCACGGCTTGCGAGTTCTTTTAATGCATAAGGCACATCATCGAAGGCTTTTTTGCCATTATGAAGCACCCCCCATAGGTCTAATATAAAACCCATATAGCTGTCAGATATATCTGAAATGCCTTCACAAAATTTAGTTTTATCCATTATTAATCCAGACCAGTCTCAAACCCATAAACACCCAAAATCAACGATACGGCGCATCAGCAACTAAATTTGCCGCGATTTGCGCTTCCCACTTATCACCATTTTCAAGGAGCTTATCCTTATTGTAATATAATTCTTCACGTGTTTCCGTAGAAAATTCAAAATTTGGCCCTTCTACAATCGCGTCAACAGGGCAAGCTTCGGCGCAAAGGCCACAATAAATACATTTTGTCATGTCAATATCATAACGCGTTGTGCGGCGGGAACCATCTTCGCGTGGTTCAGCTTCAATTGTAATAGCTAATGCGGGGCAAATTGCCTCACAAAGCTTACAAGCAATGCAGCGTTCTTCACCATTTGGGTAACGACGCAAAGCATGTTCACCACGAAAGCGCGGGCTAATTGGGCCCTTCTCATATGGGTAGTTAATTGTGACGCGCGGCATAAAAAACATATATTTCAATGTTAGAAGCAGCCCCTTAACAATTTCATAGAGTAAGAATGATTTCGCATATTGTACAAACATTATAAACCTTAATAATTCTTCGAAGACATATCGCCTCAGTCAACAACACTCAGCGCATTCTAATGCGGCAGCGAGTCAGTATAAACTAAAATTCCTGAAACCAAAACCACCCAAAACAAAGTTAATGGCAAGAAAATTTTCCACCCCAAACGCATCAACTGGTCATAACGGTAACGCGGGAAAGTCGCCCGGGCCCATATAAACACGAATAATATTAAACATGTTTTAAGAACGAACCAGATAATTTCAGGCACAACACTTAATGCTTCGATGCCGAATGGCGGCAACCAACCGCCTAAGAACAAGACAACAGTCAGCGCACTCATCAAAATCATATTCGCATATTCGCCAAGGAAAAATAGTGCATAAGACATAGATGAATATTCCACCATAAAGCCGCCGGTAATCTCTGATTCGCCTTCAGGAAGGTCAAATGGCGCACGGTTTGTTTCTGCCAAAATAGAGATTAGAAAAACAATAAACATGGGGAATAATAATAGCTGCATCCACACAGGACGGTCAGCCAGAACAATCTCTGTCAAATTAAGTGAGCCTGTCACAAGCAAGACATTCACAATAATCAAGCCCATAGAGACTTCATACGAGATCATTTGTGAGGCTGAGCGCATTGCGCCCAAAAATGCATATTTAGAATTGGACGCCCAACCCGCCATAATAATGCCATATACACCCATCGAAGAAATCGCAAACAAGAACAAAATGCCCACATTAAGGTCGGCGACAACAAGCTTGGCATTCACAGGGATAACCACCCAAGACACTAAAGCCAGCATAAACAACAAAATTGGAGCAATAATAAAGACAGGTTTATTTGACTGAGTTGGTACAATTGTTTCTTTTGAAAGCAGCTTAATGCCATCCGCAATCGGCTGTAACAAACCAAATGGGCCCACAAGCATAGGGCCCTGGCGACGCTGCATAGCGCCCATAACTTTACGTTCCGCATAAGTCATATATGCAACTGCGCCAATAACCGCACCGACCAAAACGCCGATATGCAACAGCATCATTGCGCCAGGAATAACATATATATTCATAAATTCAGGTGACATTTCAAACAACCCCTAGATAGAAGGTAACAAAATCATAAAATTGAGGTAAACAACAAAGAACAGAGTCTAGTCTAAAGCTTTATCGACAAGGCGCTCCAGTTCTTTTTTCACTAAACGCTCTGCTATGGCAGGCATATTCGCATCGACCCATTGACGTAACATTGGACGCAGCATATCTCGAACAATATCTTCCAATGTGTTGGTCTCATTCCCTGTGCGAGCAACAGGTATACTTTGCGCTAAACGTTCAAATGCGCCTAATGTCGCTTCGGCAGCGTCACCCTTAATAATACCTTCTAGGGCATCATCAACTACGTCCTCGATAACAGCGACCTCTTCAACTTCAACTTCAGCTTCAGCCTCAGTTTCGACTTCATCCTCTTCATCACTGTCAAAGTCAATGTCAAAATCGCTCATCGGTGTTTCGTCTACTTCTGGGAGGATATCATCATCTAATGCCTCATCCTCTACAAGCGCTTCAGTCAGCTCAAGAACCTCATCTTCTTCATGCACCTGCTCTGCAGCGGGCTCTGGCTCAGGTTCTACAGATGCTTCAGGCTCAGGATCAGCTTCAACAACGGCCTCAGGCTCATTATTTTCTTCAGAAGACTCCTCCTCGTCATCGTCAGATATAATCTGACGGATCGAGGCAAGGATTTCTTCAATTGATGGTTCTTCTTGATTTTCTTCTGACATATTTTGAAGCCATTAACGATTCATTTACTTTTTATACTTTGGTCATTCTGACCTAAGCGAAAGCTTTTGTCAAAGCGCTGAATAAGCTTAAAAATTATTATTCACTAGAAACTGGACAAAAAGTAAACGCTCGCGTTTACCATGGTGATACATAAAGCCCTGCATAAACAAAAATACACATTAAAAAGAAAAGCCCGTATCCCCAACAAAACCTGTAAGGAAATGCCCCCGCGTTTCGAATAAAATTTTACGGTCACATTCACCATCTGCACGTTTTGTAAGCATTGTCGCGCTACCGCATACATCCTCTGCAGAATCGCGCTGTATATAACAAAGGCGACCACCTACATTGAGCTGGGCAATCAGTGATTCAGGGATGATGCTCGCTGCGCCATTCAAAAAAATTACATCATATGGTGCATGCTTTTTATCACCATCCTGTAGCGGTGTGTCAAAATGCAAAATATTTAATAAATCAAGACTCAACAGCGCAGCATTAGCATGCTCAACAAAATCTGGCTGATCTTCAACTGCAACAACAGTGGTTGCAAGCTGTGATAAGATTGCAGCTGAATAGCCTGTCGCGCCCCCAATATCAAGCACAACATCGGTTGCTTTTACATTTGCAGCATGGACAAGGCGTGCATGGGTCATTGGCGCCATTAAAAAACGCTCATGCCCCAAAGGCAACTCATTATCGGCATAGGCGATGCTTCGCTGCGCTTCTGAGACAAACTTCTCTCTAGGAATATTATTATAAGCGTCCAAAACACGTTCTTCGTTTATACCGCAAGGGTGCAGTTGACATTCAACCATATTTTTACGTGCGCCAGAAAAATCTGTCATATTCATATTCCCAATTCAAAAACTGTAAGACAATTAATTAAGGTCAGCATAACAAGCATCCCAAAAAATAACCTAGCAAATATAACACGAAAAAATAATATAAAAAGCTGGATTTTATAAAACAAAGGTGATAATCCATATAAACCACTTCGGGAAATGCCGCAATTTAGGCACTCCCAGACTTTATTAGGCGCGATGGCAGAGTGGCTATGCAGCGGATTGCAAATCCGTGTAGGCCGGTTCGATTCCGGCTCGTGCCTCCAACGTCCTCACTCAATATTTTATTATATAGGCATTGCGTACAAGATTCGCGCTCACGGACTGGCCTGTGTCTTATGCATAAAAAACGGCTTCAGAAAGCCCAAAACTGTAAAAAATTGAGCTTTTATAAAAAATATTCACTTTTTTTCATTTATTAGCAAAAACAGAATTGACACAGAGAAAAAAAGCTGTATTTTCTGTTCTCGCAATTGGTTGTTCCTCGGTAGCTCAGTGGTAGAGCAGTTGACTGTTAATCAATTGGTCGCTGGTTCGAATCCGGCCCGAGGAGCCATTGCAAATATCGCCTTACAATCAACAAAAATCCCCAATAAAATATTAATTATTCAGCCCTGCGCCTGCAGGCGCGCACAAGAACATTGCTTTTACTGTGCGACCTACGTAACAGTTTGATCCTTATTGAAAAAATCTGTATTATAAAGGTTACTTTAACCCTATTACGGTAAAGTGAAATTAGGTATCTAAACGAGAGTGATAATGAATATTGAAAATATTGCAGATTTAGAAAAGCTTATTCGCTTGGACAGCCAAGACTCCTCATATCGTAAAATGCTTTATGAAGCGCTACTCGAATCAGAAGTGTACATCCTCGCATCAACCGAATATATCGCGAATCCTGAAGCATCGGACTTGCTTCCTGCAAATGAAGACCGCCCACCAGATGCTGATGACACACATTTAGCCATCACATTGTGGGAAGACCAAGATGGCAATGCTGCCATTCCATTCTTCTCATCTGTCGATATCCTTAAAGATTCTATAGAACGTGAAGAAACATATGTGCGTCTAAGTGCCGCAGAGCTATTTGAATTAACACAAGGCACATCATTAATATTAAACCCTGTATCAGATTACAGCAAAACCTTCAGCCCCGAAGATGTTCGGGACATGCTTTCATTAAATTAAACCAATATGGATAAGCGTTACGCCGCGGCCTGTTTATTGAAAGCCCCCGCTTTAATATCTTTAACCAAATGCTGGATACAGTCTTCAAAGCCATTCATTAAAAACGCGCCCTCTTCTTCTGCGGCGACTTGAATCATTAAATTCACATTCATATCAAAAATAGACACTGTCATGCCGTCTTTATCAATGTCTTGATCCATCGTGCTGATATAGCCCGCCTCTAAGGTCCGTTCTTTATATTCAAGGGCATCATCACAAAAGCAATATATGCGCTTATGTGGGTATGCTGCTTTTAACATGCGTAGCGCCGCGTTAAAGCCTGCAAACCAACCAACTTCAAATGCCGTGCCGCCATCAGGCTCGACGCCACGGAATGAATTTACATTGGCAATAATCGCATCACAGCTAAGCATTTGCTTAATATCCGCTGCATAAATCTCACCGCGAAACTCAGGGCCGAGCTCTTTAATTTCTAGATTGTTGTCAAAGGGGTGCTGTGGGTCTAAACCATTATCACGGCAATATTGTTTCTGTATTTCAGCATACTCTACCGCGTCTGCGCGAAAAATATCTGGCCCCGCCAAGTAAACACTTACATTTTGCATTGCTCTTCTCCCTAAATAAATTTTAGGCATTTTAACAAATATTCACAAAAAAGCAATCGGGACTATAACGGCACTTTGGGGCTCAACATAGCTAGAGCCGCAACATTTGATATCTGCGCAAGAACCGTATTAACGGAATCATCTAACGCCGAGACCATGCCTGCATGTTTAGGGGCAAGAACATGGTATATAGGCACATCATAAAGCATGACAGTTTGGAATGTCGCGTTTTTCTCTTTGAATAATTTATGAAAGACATGCGGCAAGAAGAAATCACTGACCAGAAAACCATCAAGGCGTTTACGTGTATACATGGACACTAGCTGGTCAATATTCTCTGTACATTTAAAATCTTTGGCCAATTTACCCATAGTCTGCATTGACCAATCTGAACCAGTAAGCCCGCCAACATTATAAAACCCCAAGTTTTTAATATCCGCCTTCACATTTTCGGCGGCACTTGGGTTCGTTACTAAATAGGCTTTAAAATTTGCCACTGGCGTAGGCACATAAGGCAAGTTCGGATAATTGATAATTGCCGGCAAAGAACGGCCCATAATTGCATCAATTTCATTATTAGAAACCATCTTCATTAAGCGTGCATAAGGCAACTGTAAATAGACTACACATTGATCAATATTACTATACACTTGCCTTAGGGGCGCTTTGAAAGGAGAAATAATACTGCTTTCTGTATTTGCATAACCAATAACAAAGCATTTGTTTGTTTTTAGGTTTAGGGCCTGAGCCTGAGCCTGACCCGGACACGTCATAATAATGAGTGAGAGCATAAACACTGCAGCAAAAATAACATTAAATCTAATTTTATGTACAATATACATAATATTAGAATATAATAATGTAGTTAATAATAACTTAATTTAATTCATCGAATGTAACAGACATACCGCAGCCGCAGGCGCCGCTTTCATTAGGGTTTTTGATAAGGACTTGGTCAAAACCTAAATCGCCTTTGCCGTAATCAATCACAGTGCCTAGGAGGCGAAATAAATCTAATGATCTAATATAAAAAGCATAATCTTCGCCAATATTAATGTAGTCCATTGCCGTAACATCTTTAACGACATCAATCATATACTCACTGCCGCCGCAGCCTTTGCCGTCTTTAATCCAGAACTGCACACCTTTAATCGGGGCATCATCACTTTTAACATTACTCAACTGACGCAAAAAATGTTCGCGGGCGCTATCGGTAATAATAATTTCGTTTTGCGTTAGTTCCACGTTTAAACCTTTACGTTTTTAGCCTTACTTAGGACTATCTATATTATATGATAAGCCGCAGCCACAGCCGCCGCCAAGGTTAGGCCCTTCAAATTTCACGACCTCGCTTATACCATCTTCTACCAAATCTAATGTGCCACCTACAAAAACATGCATCATTGCGCGATCAAGATAGAGTTTCGTATTTTCATCAAGCATAATATATGAATCTTCCGTATTCTCGCCGCTATTTACAAGCGCGAATTTAAGCTCTTGACCGCTACAGCCGCCTTTGCTGAAGCTAGCACGTAGGCCGTCATGCTCAGCCTTAACCGCTTTGCACCAATGCGCCTTTAACTTTGGCGTGACGGTAAGGTAATCATCATTTAATTCTATCATTTCTTTGCTCCCAATCCCTTAAAATAAACTATGGCGTTTCCTTATTAAGTAAACATGTTCAACTGCAATTTAGCTGTTTCCGCCATAAAGGCCGGATCCCATGTTGGGTCCCAGACAATTTCCACATCAACCGCGCCGATTTTATCAATCGGGAATAAGGCTGATTGCACCATGCCGGGCATTTCTTGCGCGACGGGGCAAGCAGGCGATGTAAGGGACATTTGCACATAGACATCATATTGCCCATCATCCATTTTGGTGAAGTCGAATTTATAAATAAGACCAAGCTCAAAAATGTTTACAGGAATTTCAGGGTCATAGACCTCACATATGGCCTTATAGACATCCGCCCATAATTCATGTTTGGCGTCAAATTCACAATATGGCGGTATCGCCAAAGCGTCATATTCATCACCGCCACCTACTGCATTTTCAACCATTTCTTTATCCGCCACTTGTTTCATTGCTGGTAAACCCATAATTTAATCCTACCCTAAAAATTTATATGCTTTGTGTAAGGCGTCTATAAACTGGTCTATATCTGCCTTTGTATTATACAGCCCGATTGACGCCCTTATCGTACCATCAATGCCAAAGCGTTCCATTAACGGCATCGCGCAATGATGGCCAGAGCGAACAGACACACCGCATTGATCCAGTATCGTTGCGATGTCTGATACATGCGCCCAACTTGCTGTAAAGGACAACAAAGGCGCTTTATCAGCGACATCACCATAGAAAGTGAGCCCATCTATCGCGCTCACTTCTTCACGCAAATAACGATATAGCGCCATTTCATGGTTTTCAATATTCTTCATGCCAAGGGCGCCAAGGTAATCAATTGCCGCGCCGAGGCCAATCGCCTCGATAATCGCTGGCGTTCCTGCCTCAAAGCGTGCAGGGGCATTCTTATACGTAATGCCTTTGGTAAAGCTTACTGTATCAATCATATCACCGCCACCTTGATATGGCGGCATAGCGTTTAAAGTATCTTCACGCGCCCATAATACGCCAATGCCTGACGGGCCGTAAAGTTTATGACCTGTGAAAACAAAGAAATCCGAACCGAGAGAATCAACATCAACCGCCTTATGAACAATAGACTGCGAACCATCGACTAAGACCTTAATCTCGGCGCTGCGCGCCTTAATCATGCGTGTAAGCGCCCCTGCGTCATTAATAACACCCGTCGCGTTTGAAATATGAGTAAAAGCCACAATTTTTGTTTTTGTGCCGAGCAATGATTGGAACGCATCTACATCCAATGTGCCATCATCAAGGATTGGCGCAACGCGCAGAATTGCGCCTGTTTTCTCTGCTATCATATGCCACGGCACGATATTCGCGTGATGTTCCATCTGCGTAATCAGGATTTCATCACCCTTTGATAAATGCGCTGCGCCCCATGACGCTGCAACCAAATTAATTGCCTCCGTCGTGTTACGGGTAAAGACGATCTCATTATCCGTTTTTGCGCCTATAAACTGCGCGACTTTATGGCGAGCGGCTTCATAAGCCGCTGTACTTTGCTGTGAAAAGCTATATAGCCCACGATGAATATTCGCGTAATGCGTTTCCATTACGCCGTCCATTGCCGCGATTACAGCAGCAGGCTTTTGCGCAGATGCGGCGCTGTCCAAAAAAGCGATCGCTTTTTCTGCATTCCCTAAAATCGGGAAATCCGCGCGCCACGGGTTGCTGACATCGTGACTATTCTGCTGCAATGGGAAACCCATCTTTAACCTCTTCTAAAAATGCGTGAACAAGCATCATTCGCGCATCGTCAAACGGGATACCGCGCGAACGAGCGTAAAACAGCGCTTTTTCATCTAATGCGCCACATGTTGCGCCATGCGCACATTTGACTTCATCGGCGTAAATTTCAAGCTCTGGCTTCGCATGCATAGATGCGTAGGGTGAGAGCAAAATCGCCTTAGAGCTTTGTGAACCATCGGTAAAATCAGCGCCTTTTTTGACATAGGCTTTGCCTTGAAATACGCCTGTCGCTTTGTCACTTAGCACGTTGCGAACCATTTGCTGTGATGTACATGATTTAACATTGTGATTCACGCATGTTGTGAAATCAATATGTTGCTCATGTCCAACATTTGCTGATGAGCGCACGGAAGCATGTGCGCCCTCGCCGTTCATATCTATTTGATATTGGTTGCGGAATATATGTGCGCCTGTATTGGTTGTCAGGCTGTAATATTCAGCATTGCGCGATAATCTTGCGTGGGTATTTTGCATATAAGCGGCATTTAGCGAATCTTTTTGATCGCGTAAATGGGTTAAATGCGCACCGTCAGCCAATTCAATTTGCGTCACCCAGTTCTTAAAGTAACGCGCATCTGCATTCTCGCCCTTATGGTTTTCTTTAAAAACCGCGCGTGCATTCTTGCCCAAACGAATGATGATGCGCATCGCATTATACGCGCCTTCGCCATTAATGCTTTCTAGGCATAACGGCTTATCTAGCTCCGCATTAGCGGGGATATCAATAACCCAGCCAATGTTGCACTGTGCATCGTTAAGATACCAGAACGCATGGTCATCTTTAAGTTCATCATTCTCAGGTGCGCCTTGCGATAAAATATCCTGCACCCAAGCCTCACCAAGCATCTCGCCCATAGGCTTTAGGTAAGATATATCGCCGCCCCATGTTTCCGCGTTTAGCGACTGTGAAAATGAATGCTTTTTCAGCGCAGGGAAGAAATTGCTATATTTCCAGCGTTCAAGCTTCGGGTATGGCACGCCATAATCTTCAAACAGTTTGACGGCGCTACCTTGCAGTTTTGCAAGCGGCGCTGGTATGTTTACCGCATTCTTTTTCACGCCAGAAAGCACGCTAGAGAAAATATCTGCGGTTTCGGGCTTATAATAACTAGGCTGTTTAATTAATGCATTTGTTGATGCGTTCATTTTATGCCGCCTCTTCTGACTTCGCAAATTTCGCATAACCTTCGTCTTCTAGGCGCAGTGCAAGCTCTGCCCCGCCGCTTTCAACGATTTTACCATCGGCAAGGACATGCACGACATCGGGCTTAATATAATCAAGCAAGCGCTGATAATGTGTAATAACTAAAAAGCTTCTTTTACCGTCACGCAGGGCATTTACGCCATCTGCAACAACGCGTAGTGCATCAATATCAAGGCCTGAATCCGTTTCATCCAAAATCGCGAAACTTGGTTCCAGCAGGGACATCTGCAGTACTTCGTTACGTTTTTTCTCGCCGCCAGAGCAGCCTTCATTGACAGCGCGTTTAAGCATATCACCTGCTACGCCAAGTTTTTTGGCCAATGGCTTTATTTTCTTAAGGAAAGCAAGGCTATCAAGCTCTTCTTCGCCACGCAACTTACGCTGTGCATTAAGCGCTGTTTTCAAAAACGTGTTCATTGGCACGCCCGGAATTTCTAACGGGTACTGGAACGCAAGAAAAACACCTGCTGCCGCGCGTTCTTCTGGCTCAAGGTCAAGCAAGTTCTGCCCACCCATCAATGCCTGCCCTGCACTCACTTCATAATCCGTGTGGCCAGCAAGCACGCTCGCCAATGTTGACTTACCAGCGCCGTTAGGCCCCATAATTGCGTGTACAGTCCCAGGGGCAATATCTAATGACAGGCCTTTGAGGATTTCTTTACCTGCGATTTCGGCATGTAAATCTTTAATTTCAATCATTGTTTACTCAACTTTCTTACAAATACGGCACTTTGACCGTAAATTTATACAAAACCTTGGCCTCATCACCAAAAAACTTGTCCAAAAACTCAATATTCAGTAGCGCCCCTAATATGGGGTCATAAGTCGCACCATAAGTGCAGCCTAAAACGCCGCAGCCAATCCCCGCGACCAGCGCCATTGCGCCTAAAACATATATTGGCGATGCCATGCCCATCAAAATTTTGCGGTAACCATCATCTTCTGGGTCAGTCTTAAAAAACAAATATGTAAAAAACACATATAAGATTAACAACACCAAGTATAAAAAATGGAATATACGCGCCTCATTTGATGTATCACCCATAACGTCAACAGCATCTAAATAAAGCAAACGCCCGCGCATCATAAAAATTGAAAATAACGCGAAGATACCAAAAAAGGTCGCTATGAATATTTTTTTAATCATTTCAGAACTCTCTTCATTCCATTAACGTAAAATTGATTAACCAACACTGCCTTCTAAGCTGACGCCGACTAATTTCTGCGCCTCTACGGCAAATTCCATTGGCAGGTTCTGCATCACTTCACGGCAAAAGCCGTTAACGATAAGCGCAACCGCCTCTTCTTCATTCAGGCCACGCTGGCGGCAATAAAATAGCTGCGCATCCGCAATTTTTGAAGTCGTTGCTTCATGCTCCAAAATCGCGGTGCTGTTTTTACTGTCAATATAAGGCACGGTATGTGCGCCGCATTCTTTGCCAATCAACAAGCTGTCACATTGGGTAAAGTTACGCGCGCCTGTAGCGCCCGGTAAGACTTTAACCTGCCCACGATATGTTTGGTTTGAACGTCCCGCGCTAATCCCTTTGGAAATAATGCGTGATTTTGTGTTTTTACCCATATGGATCATTTTAGTGCCTGTATCGGCTTGCTGCTTATTATTGGTGATCGCGACGGAATAAAACTCCCCGACGCTATCATTACCCTTTAATATGCATGATGGGTATTTCCATGTAACAGATGAACCTGTTTCAACTTGCGTCCAGCTAATTTTGGAACGGTCACCTGCACAAATACCGCGCTTGGTTACAAAGTTCAAAATGCCGCCTTTGCCATCTTCGTCGCCAGGGAACCAGTTTTGCACGGTTGAATATTTAATCTCAGCGTCTTCAAGGGCAATCAGCTCAACCACCGCCGCATGGAGTTGACGTTCATCGCGCGTTGGCGCTGTGCAGCCTTCTAAATACGACACGTAAGAGCCTTTATCAGCGATAATCAGCGTGCGTTCAAACTGCCCTGTATTCATTTCATTAATGCGGAAATAAGTTGAAAGCTCCATCGGGCAGCGCACCCCCGGTGGAATATAAACAAAGCTGCCATCTGTGAATACGGCGCTGTTTAAACAGGCATGTTTATTGTCATGGAATGGGACGACTGAGCCCATATATTTCTGCACTAATTCAGGGTGATCTTTAATCGCTTCTGAAATTGAACAGAAGATGATCCCGACTTCAGCGAGCTTTTCTTTATATGTGGTCCCCACAGAAACGGAATCAAAAACCACATCAACGGCGACGCCGGCTAATATCTCACGCTCACGTAGAGGAATGCCCAGTTTTTCATATGTTTCAAGCAAACGAGGGTCAACTTCATCCAATGATTTTGGCGCATTTTCAACTTTTGGCGCAGCATAATAATATGCGTCTTGATAATCCATTTCAGGCAAATCAAGCTTTGCCCACTGGGGCTCTGGCATGGTTTTCCAATGCTCAAAAGCACGTAGGCGCCACTCAAGAAGCCATTCAGGGTCTTCTTTCTTCGCTGAAATAAAGCGTACAATATCTTCATTCAAGCCTTTTGGCGCCATATCAGATTCTATATCTGTCACGAAGCCCGCCGAATATGTTTTCAGTGAATCCACATGTGCTTCTAATTCAGCGTTATCTGGCGATCTGTCATTCATAGCGTTTCTCTTAACTCAGCTTTACTTAAAAGGCTTGATAATTTAATGGTGTCCAACGTTTCGTACAAGGCCTTATTTACGGTATTCCAGCAGCCATCCATAGGGCATTTTTCTTTAATAGAGCAATGGTGGTCATCGTTTGCGGCACAATCTGTCAGAGAGATACCACCCTCCATAATGTCAATAATTTGAGAAAGCGCCGTGTCATCGTAACTGCCGATAGATGAGTACCCGCCATGCGCGCCGCGTACTGAATTGACTAGCCCGCCCGCAGCAAGCTTTTTTAAAACCTTGGCGGTTGTAGGTTCAGGTATCGTGGTTAGCGCAGATAATGTCGACGCAGAGAAGCAACGCGCATTATCCTTCGATAATACACTTAACAAAATAATGGAATAATCCGTCATTTTAGAAAGCTTCAACATCTATTTCTCATGCCCATTATTAAAAAAATACAATTATTTTCAAGCGGCAAAAAACCGCGATAAACCCAATAATTATATGCACTCATCTATATAGTACCATTCTAGTACAGTTTCAAGATTTAAATAAACAAATAAAATGCAATCTATAATTAACATAAATTTAAGAGGCGCTGTGTATTATGAGCATAACGAACAAACAATTTAGGTTAGTGAAGAGGTAAGGAACATGAAGCAAGAGACATTCGAACACATCAGTAAAGACCGTGGAGTAAATCAAAACCATTTCGTCATGGCAAGCAACGATGTGCGTCCGCTAGGAAGATTTGATGTTACAACACAGACTATTACGCCTGCGCCTGTCGCAACTATTGCCAATACAATGTAATCAAAAAGGTGAATAATCGCCCATTAGGCGAATCTAATAATTAATATTTTATTAAGTTTTCGGCGCGGTTTTATCAAACTTTGTATATAAATAAGTTTAAACGCTATAAACTTAATAAAAACACAGAAAAAATATTGCATATTTTATGTTATAATGATAACATGTGTATAACTTTTTTAGGAAAGTAAATAAAAATGGACATTCTAACTAATGATAGCCCCCCGCAACTAGCACAAGCTTGGAAGTTAACGGGCGCGGAAAGTGAACCAATGGGTAAACTCATCGAAGTAAACAGAAATGCAGAACTACAAGCATCAAACAATGCGCAGCTTTTGGAAAAACTGAACCAGCGTTTTGGTGAATCTCCTGTAGCATCTGCGCCAAGTGCAACACGCCACTTGAACGCCTAATATATAAGCAAGACAACCAAGTTGCGCAGCAGCGCAGTTTATGCTTAAGCTCGTTCAGGGCATTAGGCTCATTCTTAATAGATCAATTTTATTTTGTAGAGACAAAGCGTATATCGCTGTTTTTGTCCTGCGCGTCCTGTAAGTGCCACGCATTACGTGCGAGAAATACAGGATCTTGGTCGTGGTCATAACCAATGGCGCTGCCACTTGCATCGATAAAAGCTTTCAGCTTCTTGTGATCGTCACATTCCAGCCAGCGCGCCGTATACAGACTTGTGCTTTCAAATTTTGCAGGGACATTAAATTCCGTTCTAATACGGTCAATCAATACATCAAACTGTAAAGAGCCAATAACCCCGACAATGTAATAAGATTCAATCGCGGATTTAAATATCCGCGCCGCGCCCTCTTCGGCGATTTGTTCCAATGCGCGGGACAAATGTTTTGCCTTCATCGGGTCTTCAGGGACGCAGCGCTGCATGATTTCAGGCGCGAAACTTGGAATGCCCTTAAAGTGCAAATCTTCACCTTCTGTCAGACCATCACCAATCCGCAAATTACCGTGGTTCGGGATCCCAATAATATCACCCGCATAGGCATTTTCAGCCATTTCACGGTCTTGCGCAAAGAACATTTGCGGTGAATGCAGGGTTAAATTCTTGCCAGAACGGACATGTTTTAACTTCATGCCACGTTTAAATTGCCCAGAACAAATACGCGCAAAGGCCATGCGGTCACGGTGTTTCGGGTCCATATTCGCCTGAATTTTAAAGACGAAAGCGTTGACTTTTTTCTCTTCTGGGTCAATTTCACGCTCGACAGTTTCCTGTGGGCGCGGAGAAGGCGCGAATTTCGCTACGCCTTTAAGAATTTCACGCACACCGAAGTTATTAATCGCCGATCCACAATAGACTGGCGTTAAATGCCCCTCCAAATAACTTTCATGGTCAAATTCACTGTAGATACCACGAACCATTTCAACCTCCTCACGAAGTTGCTTTGCTTGATTGGCAGGCAAAAGCTCATCAATTTTAGGGTCATCAAGGCCTTTACAAGTGATCGCATCATCTACATTATCGCCCTTGCCGCGCCCGAATAATAAGAGCTGATCGTTAAATATGTCATAACAGCCTTTAAAATCACGCCCCATACCAATAGGCCAGCTTGCAGGCACGACACTTAACTGAAGCTTATCTTCAATCTCATCAAGCAGGTCAAAAAGCTCTTGTCCGTCACGGTCAAGCTTATTGATAAAGGTAATAATCGGGATGTCACGTAAACGGCAGACTTCAAACAGTTTCAAAGTCTGCGCTTCAATACCTTTCGCTGCATCAAGCACCATAATCGCACTATCAACGGCTGTAAGTACGCGGTAAGTATCTTCGGAAAAATCTTCATGGCCTGGCGTATCAAGCAAGTTATGCATGATACCGTCATATTCAAACGTCATTACAGATGATGCAACAGAGATCCCGCGCTCTTGCTCCACCTTCATCCAGTCAGACGTCGCGCGGCGACGGTCACCGCGTGCCTTGACCTGCCCCGCCATTTGAATAGCGCCGCCAAATAACAGCAGTTTTTCAGTTAATGTGGTTTTACCCGCATCAGGGTGCGAAATAATCGCATAGGTGCGGCGTGGTTTATGATCTTCTTTAGCCATTATGTTTTACTCTTGCGGGCGGAAATTTATAATTATATGTAAGGCTTATAGCGCATGGGGCAGAAAAGCTCAACCATCATGATTCCATGATAAGGAAATCATCCGCATCAAAGGGATTGAGAAATTCGGCGAGCTCAAATTCAATCGCCCATAAATCAGGATCCATCGCAACTTCATTTCTGATATGTTCATCGGCCTTCGATTCAAGGGCAATTTCACCATCAAACACTTCATACCATTTAAGCGCCCCGTCCATATCGCGCATTTGGCCAAAAAGCTTTGCGCCCTTGCCTGCGACATAGCATTTACACAATATGGCGCAGCCATCATGGCCGCCGCGATTAACAATGTAATACGGCACGCCCGCAACATTGCAGCGATGCAGAAGGCCATCAATGATTAATTTGGTTTGCTGGCGTTGTGATGAGGAATCCATTTGCGCCCTCTAAGCTTTGCGCTTGCGCCCGTAAAGTTCTAAACGGTGATCAATGAGGTCATAACCAAGTTCACCTGCAACGCGGGTGACAATTTCTTCAACTTCGCTATTTTCAAATTCGATAACATCATTATTTTCAGCGTCAATTAAATGGTAATGGTCATCAACATTAACATCATAGCGCGAAAAGCTTTCGTTGAAATCGTGACGGATAACCAAATCAAGTTCATCAAGCAAATTCATGGTTCTGTAGACGGTCGCCAGAGATATGGATGCATCCTCAGCCTTAGCGCGCTCATAAACCATTTCAACAGAAGGGTGATCCACCGAGTTTTCTAACACGCTGATTATAACCTTGCGCTGACCTGTCATTTTGAGGCCGGCAGTAATACATCTATCTTGCAGTGAAGCTGTCATATGCCCTATTTCTTTATTTAAAGCGGTTAATATCGTCTGGATTATGCAATACACGCTGCGAAGGGATGTGTAAAGTCACAACCGTCCCCATACCCTCATCAGATTTGAGGAATAATTCACCGCCATGCAGCTCCATCATTGCTTTTGCTAGCGGTAGCCCCAAGCCAGTACCCTGTTGATTTTTTGCGGATAAGGTTGAATCTTTCACCTGCCCAAACGGTTCTAGTGCTTCTTGCACTTTATCTTTAGGAATACCTAAACCATCATCAGATACGGTAATCGTCATTTCTCCATCTTTGCCAAGGTCAACTTTGACAAAAATATGCCCGCCGCGTTCACAGAATTTAAGCGAGTTACTGACCAAGTTAATTAAGACCTGACGGATAAGGCGCGTATCGACATAAACTTGTGGCAAGTTTTCAACGACTTCTTCTTCAAGCTCAATGCCGCTACTAAAAGCACGCGAAGCCATCATCCGCATCACGGATTCAATAAGTTTATATAAATCCACGGGCTCTTCATCAAGTTCTAACCTGCCCGCTTCAATTTTGGACATATCAAGGACTTCATTGATAATTTCAAGCAAGTGGCGCGCACTTAAAAGAACATCTGCCATATATTCTTTGTACTTCTCATTGGCCAGCGAACCAAAAGTTTCATTTAACATCAGCTCCGAAAAGCCAATAATCGCGTTAAGCGGTGTTCTTAATTCATGCGACATATTCGCCAAGAATGATGATTTTGCATGGTTAGCAGTATCCGCCTGCTCCTTCGCAACTTGCAGCGATACTTCCATTTGCTTACGCATGGTAATATCCATCAAATTCGTTACTTGGAAACGGCGGCGCTGCGAAAGCTCTAACGTTGCAGTGGTGAAGATCACATTGGCAATCGTGCCATCCTTACGGATAAGCTTCATCTCACCGCTTGAGCGGTCGCCAGAGACGATATAATCCTCATGATTATCACGCGCGAGCTTACGCTCATCCGGCGTCAGCAACATGGTGAAGTCGTAGCCAATAATATCATCGCGCTTCCAGCCGTAATTGCGGACAAAACTGTCATTAACGCGCACAATACGACCGTTGTGATCGGTTACAACAATGCCAATTTCACTTACATCAAAAATAGATGTTAAAAGACTAATCGCATCATCACGTTCACGCTGTAAAATAGATTCATCTGACGCGTCGGGCTGTGCCATGACATCTAATATCGTCACATTGCCATTTTGATCGAGCAAGGGGTTAATCCAAAAGCCATGCACACGAATACTGCCTGGTAAATTTGGCAGCGCCTGTATTGTTACAGGAACTTTTTGGCCAGAGCACACTTCAAAAGATTGGTTGAAATGGCGCGCATTTTCGCTATCCATAAAATCTTCTACCGACTTACCTAATATGGCGTCATCCCTGCGGTCGAAATATTCTAAGGCGCGGTTATTAATCTCAATAACCTTATACTCATCACCGACAACCGAAACCAAAAATCTTGGTACCGGCATTGTATCAAATAGTTGTTTATGATCTATCGCTGATAAAGACATCTGTTTTGCGCTTATTCCGTCCCAAAGCTACGATCGCCTGCATCGCCTAAGCCTGGGACAATGTAAGCGTTCTCGTTTAATTTTTCATCTAAAGCGCCGCTAAAGATTTTAACCTTAGGATATGATTTAGCAATATGCTTCACGCCTTCAGGCGCGGCAAGTAATACCAAGAATGATACACGCGACATATCAGCGCCTTTCTTCTTAATCATATCCAATGCAAGTTGCGCTGAATTCCCCGTGGCTAGCATCGGGTCAACCAAGATAACATCCTTGTTTGTTAGGTCTGGCAGTTTATTGAGGTACTCAACGGCCTCTAACGTATCATGGTCACGATACATGCCAACATGTGCCACCGTTGATTCAGGCAAAAGCTCTTCTAACCCATCCGCCATAGCAAGCCCTGCGCGCAATATCGGCACAATGACAGGAAAATCATGTGCAAGGAATGGCGCATCACATTGCTGTACAGGCGTTACAATTTTTCTGGTGGTCTGCTGTAAATTAGCGGTCACCCCATAGCACATCATTTGCGCAATATGGCGTACACTATCGCGGAATAAACGCTTATCAGCGCTTACATCACGGATTTGTGACAGACGGTGGTTGATAACAGGATTATGCGCGAGCCATAAATTCGCGTAGGTTTCGTGTCTATGCATCTTTATTCTCCTGCAAGAAAATTTCTAACGGGCTAATTTCTTGATGTATAACGGAGCTTGGATCATCAAGCTGGAGTTTTTCAACTTCGTGGCGCATCTGCTTAAGCAAGCCTTCAATCTTGTCACCGGGCACAGGCTCTGACGCACAAAACAGTGCCTTGCTTGATGCCATATCAAGAATCTCTTCCAAACGCTTATAAAAACGGATGCCACCATCATTATCGGTTTCTTTCAGCATCACGGCAAACTCTGTGTCGGATAGGACATATGCCTCATCAAAAACACGCATACATTTTTTAATCGCGGCTGATGTCGCAAAAAAGTCTTGCGTACTGCGTCCTTGAACAACGTTTTCATCAAATGACTTTAATGTCACCAAGCCCAACACAAAGCTTGAGCCGTGACGAGAGCGGCGCTCCAATTCAACATCGAAATCTTTAACAAGCTGAGAGTGTGCATTTAGACCAGAGCGTATAATAAGGCTTTCTTCATCTAAATCATGACCATGATCACGCTGGATGAGTTGATCACAAATACGTTCAAGTGATTTGTTCAGGCGGTCGAGCATTTCTTGCGCCTGCGCCGCTTCCCCCTTAGGCGCTTTGATAAACTCATTTGCATGGGCGATCACCGCCTCAACACTAACGATCAAATCATCATAATAATTTTGTTGATCTGATGAAGACGCAGAGCTGTTCTGTAGCCAATCAAGCAAGATATATGGTGGCTTTACACTGTCTTCCCCCGCCAGATATGCCTGAAACACAAGGGTGTACCAGTCTAATAGCTTTTTAATAATTAAAGCCACGTGATCAGGACTGGTCTTGTAATCGCTCATACGCGCCTCAATTTATGCTTAAATCTTTAGCCGACAAAGAACTCGCCGCTGTGGATATTTAAAATAACACAGCGCCGCTTTCTTTAATAGGCCTAAGATAGCTTCTGTTTTAGAAGCTCATTCACCATTTGTGGGTTTGCCTTGCCTTGGCTAACTTTCATCACTTGACCAACAAAGAAGCCAAACAATTTATCTTTACCAGATCTGTACTGTTCAACTTTATCCATGTTATCCGCAATAACCTTATCGATAAGTTCTTCAATTGCACCTGTATCTGTAACTTGTTTCAAGCCTTTTTCTTCAACAATAACTTCAGGGTCTTTGCCTGTTTCATACATTTCTGCAAAAACATCCTTCGCAATACGTCCAGAAATTGTGTTGTCAGAAATCAAACCAACAAGTTTACCCAAATTATCAGATGATATCGGCGAGTCCTCAATAGACTTACCATCTTTATTTAATATACCGAGAAGCTCGTTAATAACCCAGTTCGCCGCCAATTTAGGGTCGCGGTCATTCGCCACTGTTTCGTAGTAATCAGCACGAACGCGTGTAGAAATAAGCACGCTGGCATCATACGCGCCAAGGCCGTAGCTATCCATGAAACGATGCTTCTTTTCATCAGGTAGTTCAGGCAATGTTTTCTTAATATCATCAACAAAGCTCTGCTCAATCACACATGGCAACAAATCAGGATCAGGGAAGTAACGGTAATCATGCGCGTCTTCTTTAGAGCGCATTGAACGTGTTTCGTTGAGTACAGGATCCCAAAGGCGTGTTTCTTGGTCAACGTCCTTGCCATCCTCCAAAAGTTCAATTTGGCGGCGTGCTTCATAATCAATTGCGGCTTGCGCAGCCTTGATTGAATTAACGTTCTTAATTTCGCAGCGCGTACCAAGTTCGTTATCGCCAACCTTACGCACGGATACGTTAACATCAGCGCGCATTGAACCTTCATCCATATTGCCATCACATGTGCCAAGGTAACGCAGGATCATGCGCATCTTGTTTATATATGCACCGACCTCGACACCATCACTTAAATCAGGCTCCGAAACAATTTCCATCAATGTATTACCACTGCGGTTCAAATCAACATATGACTTCGTTGGGTGCTGATCGTGGATAGACTTACCGGCATCTTGTTCTAAATGCAGGCGTGTAATACCAATTTTCTTCACTTCACCATTCGGTAAATCAATTTCAATCTCGCCCTCACCAACAATTGGGTGTAAAAACTGTGAAATTTGATAGCCTTGCGGCAAATCTGGATAAAAATAGTTTTTACGTTCAAATACTGAATATAAATTGATTTTGGAATTTAAGCCAAGTCCTGTTCTAACGGCTTGTTCAACGCTCTTTTCATTCAGCACTGGCAACATACCAGGCATAGCCGCATCGACCAATGATACCTGTTGATTTGGCGCCGCGCCAAAGCTTGTTGCTGCACCAGAAAATAATTTAGAATTCGTGATTGCCTGCGCATGGATCTCTAATCCAATTACCATTTCCCAATCGCCGGTTTCGCCTCTAAGTATTTGACCCATCGTCTTTTCCTTCAAACTTCTTTCGATATCTTATATTTTGTCATTTAAAATTATTGGTAAACTTAACGCCACTCCATGTAGGCTGGCTGAATACATGCCTGCATCCCCGTCATAACATAGCGGCGATAAGCTGGTGATTTTAAGAACGCCCCCACTGGCGTTAATTCCGCATTGCTTTCCAGTGATGTATAATGTGTAATTATATCGCGCGGGCCACGGTCACGCATCATGCGGGACGAAATATCACCAGCGCATGAACAGTAAGCTGGGAAGCTTCTAATGCGATGATCATGGGCACGCTCTTCCAAACATGTAATGTAAGCTAGTGTACGCACAGGGTTTTCTAAACACTGTGAAACGACACCATCTACATATTTGATAAGCGCCGTGTCATAGTAATTATCGCCATTCTTCTTCACACCTAAAACAGCTTCCAGCTCTCCATTTGTCATGACTTGTGAAACAGAAACAGATGCACAAGTACAAAAATCATCGCGTGTGGATGGGGTAAAGCCGATTGGCAAATGCTCCGTGCAATTCTGATAATACTTTTTAGCACGTGCAGCGTCAACTTTCGCATCAGGGTCAACTTGCCCTAAAGGGCCACGAATATTCAATTCACTCATCATCCCTTGCGCCTGCGCACCATTGAGGGCACTGCCCATTGTGGCTAAAAATGCGACCAGTGCCACTAAGAATATCAAAAAGCCGTACTTATATTTCATCATTACGCTGCCTTGTTCATTAAAAATTGCGGCTTAGCCGAAAATGCTGCTGTTCTTTCAATAAAGCGGCATGTTCTCAATACTGTTGCCTCATCAAACGGACGACCAATAACTTGCAAACCAAGCGGGAGACCGCGCGAGTCCATACCCGCAGGGACAGACATGCCTGGCAAACCCGCCATATTTACAGTTACGGTGAAGACATCATTCAAATACATTTTAATAGGGTCATCTTCATTTTCGCCAATAGCAAATGCTGATGACGGCGTTGCTGGCGTTAAAATTACATCGACTTGTTCATATGCTTTTTTGAAGTCGTTTTGAATAAGACGACGCACCTTTTGTGCTTGTAAATAATAAGCGTCATAATACCCCGCAGAAAGCACATAAGCACCAACCATAATACGGCGCTTGACTTCATCGCCAAAACCTTCGGCGCGCGTTTTTTGGTATGTTTCCGCAAGGTCTTTGCCATCAACGCGCAAGCCATAACGTACACCATCATAACGTGATAAGTTTGACGATGCCTCAGCAGGCGCAATAATATAATAAGCTGGCAATGCATATTTTGTATGCGGCAGAGAAATATCAATGATTTCAGCGCCTTCAGCGCGTAGCCATTCTATGCCCTGCTCCCATAACGCGTTAATTTCAGCGGGTGTTTCATCTAAGCGGTATTCTTTTGGAATGCCAACCTTAAGGCCTTTAACGCCCTGATCAATCATTGATGCAAAATCAGGCACTTCAATATCAGCTGATGTGCTGTCTTTGGGGTCAAAGCCTGACATAGATGTCAGCATATGCGCGCAATCTTCAACGCTACGGCCAAACGCGCCCGCTTGATCCAGCGAAGATGCGAAAGCAACAACGCCCCAACGTGAACAACGTCCATAAGTTGGACGAATACCCGAAATGCCACAAAAAGCTGCTGGCTGACGGATTGAGCCGCCCGTATCAGTGCCTGTAGACAGCATTGCAATATTCGCTGCAACTGCCGCCGCCGAACCACCAGATGAACCGCCAGGTACAAGGTCAGCATCGCTGTCATTTGCTTTCCAAGGGTTAATCACATCACCATAATATGATGTTGTATTTGATGAGCCCATGGCGAATTCATCCAAATTCGTCTTCCCAAGCATAACAGCGCCATCTGCAAATAATTTCGCCGATACTGTTGATTCATACTGCGGAACAAAACCTTCAAGAATTTTTGAACCTGCGGTAGTTTGTACGCCCTCGGTACAGAACAAATCTTTCATGCCCATAGGGATACCGTCCAACGGCTTTGCATCACCAGATGCATAGCGCGCATCGCTTTCAGCAGCTTGCTTTAGTGCAAGCTCTGGCGTTTCAACAATATATGCATTGAGGTGACGCGCCTTTTCCATGGCGTTTAAATGTGCCTGCGTTAATTCAACAGCCGAAAAATCTTTGTTTTTCATGCCTGCTAAAGCTTCGCTTACACTCAGTGCAGTTAAATCTGTCATCTGTTTATCTTCCGTATGTATTATTTATGTAACTGTATTTTATTCAACGATTTTGCTGACTACAAAGAAGCCTTCTTGGCTTTCAGGTGCGTTTTTCAGCACCTTTTCAGGAATGCCACCATCGGTAACCGCATCTTCGCGCATTCTAAGCGCTATGTCATTCACGCTTTGCAGCGGTTCAACGCCCGTCGTATCGACTTCAGAAAGCTGCTCTACAAAACCGATAATGCCTTCCATTTTTGACTTTACCGCGTCAATTTCACTGTCTTTCAATTCAATCTGCGCTAATCGCGCCGCTTTGATTACTGTATTCTTATCCATCACAGGCCTATGATCTTCTCTTCAAAGTTTATCTATTTACTAATTGCGTGCTTATTTATTGCTAATTGGGGAAATATATAATAAGCAGATACAGAAATACAAGGAAAAGCACGATAAGGCAAGCATGGAAATAGAAGATCTCGCGCATAAACTACAGAAAACTGACAAGGTTTTGGGGCTAGACCCTGGCAAAAAAACAATTGGCATTGCGCTGGCGTCGGTTATGCTTGGTATCGCGACCCCTATTGAAACCATACAGCGCACTAAATTTAGCAGGGATATCAAACACTTACAGCAGATCATTAATGAGTATGAGATTAAAGCGCTTATCATTGGTCTGCCGCTTAATATGGATGGCAGCCAAGGGCGTCGCGCACAATCCGTCCAAGATTTAGGACAGAATATCAAACAGCATATATCAGGCATAGAAATCGCCTATTGGGATGAACGCCTTTCAAGTCATCATATGGATAGTTTCTTAATAGAAGAAGTTGATTTATCGCGTAAAAAACGCGCCAATGTTATTGACAAACTTGCTGCTCAACACATTTTACAAGGTGCAATTGACCGTATACGCAGTCTTAAAGATATTTATTAAATAAAAGCCTAAATAGAGTTTATTACAATCAGCGTTTGTAGAATTACAAACTTACGAAAATAGCCGCTTGATAAATAGATATTTTTTCTTCATTGCGGTGCATTATTCACTTGACAGAACACGGACAAACCCTTTATACACGCTAATTCATATGAAATCGCACCAAAGTGGCTATGCCTGCCACGATGGGCGTGCAAAAGCAAATAGCTTTATTTAACGACTTACTTGAAAGAAAAGGCAAAGACTATGTATGCAGTTATAAAGACTGGTGGAAAACAGTATAAAGTCCAAAAGGATGATGTCATCCGCGTTGAAAAACTAGAAGTAGAAGCTGGCAAAAACGTGACACTTGAAGAAGTGCTTATGCTTAATGACGGTAAAAAATCTACTATCGGTTCTCCTTTAGTTGCTGGCGCAAAAGTCACAGCTGAAGTATTAGAGCAAACACGCGCTGATAAGGTCATTATCTTTAAGAAAAAACGCCGTCAAAACTACCGTCGTAAGAAAGGCCATCGCCAACACCTTACAGTTTTACGCATTAAAGATATTAAAGCGGCTTAATTTAACCTAGTCGATATTACGAATTTATAGAAAGATTAAAGGAGACACATCATGGCACATAAAAAAGCTGGTGGTAGTTCTAAGAACGGAAGAGACTCGGCAGGTCGCAGACTTGGCGTAAAAAGATATGGCGGCGAAGCTGTATTAGCAGGTAACATTATTGTACGTCAGCGTGGCACTAAGTACCTTCCTGGTAAAAACGTTGGCCTTGGTAAAGATCACACAATTTTTGCTTTGATTGACGGTCAGGTTTCATTTTCACGCGCGAAAGGTAACCGCCCTGTTGTGAATATTCTTCCTGCAAATGACGTTGTTGCACCTGCGAAAGCAGCTGAATAATACAGCGCCTAGTAAAGATTGATAAAAAAGAGGCTTATCTCTAGCCTCTTTTTTTGTGTTTCAGGATAAATAAGCAATGAAATTTCTCGACCAAGCTAAAATATTCGTAAAAAGCGGTAATGGCGGCCCCGGCTGTATGTCATTCCACCGCGAAAAATACGTGGAATATGGCGGCCCAGATGGCGGCAATGGCGGCAAAGGCGGCGATGTCTATTTTCGTGCGGTCAGCAACCTCAACACGCTTATTGATTTCCGCTATACACAGCATTTTAAAGCCGAAAGCGGACAAAACGGCCAAGGCCGCAACAAATCAGGCCGCGGCGGCGAAGATATTATCATTAACGTCCCTGTTGGCACAGAAATCATTGATGAAGACAAAGAAACCGTCTTGCTCGATATGGTTAATGATGGCGAGACCGTTTTATTCATGCGCGGCGGCGATGGGGGCTTTGGCAACGCACACTATAAAAGCTCCACCAACCAAGCACCGCGTAAATCTACCCCCGGCTGGCCTGGTGAAGAACGCGACTTATGGCTGCGCCTGAAATTAATTGCGGATGTTGGCCTTGTGGGCATGCCCAACGCTGGAAAATCAACATTTTTGGCATCATGCTCACGCGCCAATCCGAAAATTGCCGATTATCCATTTACGACACTGCACCCAAATTTGGGCGTTGTGCGCCGCCATGGTCAGGAATTCATCCTCGCGGACATTCCGGGTTTAATTGAAGGCGCACATGAGGGACATGGCCTAGGCCACCGCTTTCTTGGTCATGTTGAGCGCTCCGCCATCTTGCTGCACATGATTGACATTACGCAAGACAATCCTGCAAAGGCTTACCAAACCATACGCGAAGAGTTAAAATCATATGGCGATGAAATATCACAAAAACGTGAGATTGTTGCCCTTAACAAATCAGACGCACTTGGCGATGAATTATCAGCATATCAAGCCGAAGAATTTGAAAAAGCCACAGGCATTAAACCTTACGTTATATCCGCAGTTGCTGGCCTAGGGCTCGACCCTGTGCTCAACGAGCTTGGTGATGCCGTGCGCGCACGTATTCAGGCGGATAAAGAAGCCAAAGAAGCATAGCGCCTGCAACTTATCCCAAAGTACAAAGTTTTGCGTATTGATCTTTAATGCTATCTTAATAAAATTCTATATAATAGGAGATGTGAGAGTCTCTCTATTTCATTGATTAATTTAAGTTAGCAAGGTTACAGCACATGCCAAAAGACAGCCTAGACAAAGCTTTACATGAAGACCACTTCAAAACGCCGCTGAAATATCAGCCAGATCATATTGATGTGGACATAAAAATTCATGATATCGATAATGTCGGTGTTGAAACGCGCTATCATTACAAAGACGCATTCCCGTCTGAAGCAAAGCCTGCTTATATTGAGCTTGATTTTGAAGACATTAAACTTTCCGCTGATGACCGCCAGAACGGCGCATCACCAAAAACCCTACTGGGGCTAGAAATTGATGGCGTTGCCTTAGTTGAAGGGCAAGATTACACCTATATCGGTGCGAAGCATAAAATTCACCTAAACGTCCCTGACGGCAAAAGCGATTTTATCCTCACCGCCAAAACCAATGTCGACCCAGAACATAACACGACTGGCGTCGGCCTTTATATGAGTGATGGAAACATCTTCTTTAAAGGCGAAACCATGAATTTTAGAAAAGTTTCCCCCATTCAAGACCGCACAGATGTGCTTTCAACATTTAAAGTCACATTGCGCAGCAACCCAAACGCAGCAAAACTCAGTAATTACAATCAACTGCTATCTAACGGCCTACTTACAGATCAAGGCACGGACGCAGATGGTTATAATTACATAGAATATAAAGATAACGCGCCAAAACCCTGTTATTTAATGGGCGTACAGGCCGGCGAATTTGCCAGCGAGCAATATGATCACACGTTTAGTAATGGCCACAAAGTGAGAATCTTCACCCACGCCCCGCTAAAAGACAAAAATAAAGACCAATATGTCGTCGAAGGCATTAAGCGCGGCATGGAATATCTCGATAAAGAATTTGGGCTTATCTATGATAAACCAGAATATCACATCACATCACTGACGACATTTAACGCGGGCGCGACCGAAACTAAAACCATGCCAATGTTTTCTGCGAGTTATTTCACCACAGATAAAGACTACGTATATAACGCGAACCTCCTTGATACCATGGCGGTTGTAATCCATGAATATATCCATGAATTTATTGGTAACACATTTTACATCAATAACTGGTTAGAGCTTGGATCCAAAGAAGGTCAAACCGTATTCTTAGAGCAGCTTGCCACCGCCGCAATGCTTGCCGACCCTGATGTTGTCCGCATGGGCGATATGAATGGCATGATTAACAGCCAATTCGTAAAAGAAGACGACCAAAAAATGCCCCCTATTCCCAAATCGCTCAATTCAGAACGTGACCATTATACATCAACTACATACAGCAAGGGGGCTGAATGTTTCCGCATGATGCATACATTAATGGGCCACGATAATTACACGAAACTGGTTAAAGAATTTGTCGATAACCATTGCACGCAAAATGGCAGCATTGACGGCTTCCTTGCCTTAGCAGAGCAGCACCATAATTTTGATTACACAGGCAAATTCTCGCGCTGGTTTAAACAGGCCGGTCGCGCCACGGTAACAAGCCAAGGGCATTACAAGCCAGACAGCCAAGAATATATTATAAGCCTACAGCAAAGCTTTAAGGACGAGACGAACAAGCCGCTCCCCATTCCGCTAAACGTCGCCCTATGCATTGACGGCGCAATGGAACAAGAACAGATTTTCGTTTTTGACCAAGAAAACGACGCAATTGTATTCAAAAACGTCAACAAGCAGCCTGATGCTTACAGCATTAATCGCGGCTTTTCAGCGCCAATTGAGGTTAATCACGACCAAGATTCTGACCAAGCGCTAAAACTCCTTGCCGCAGAAAGCGATGGCGTGACGCAACTGCAAATTATTCAAGACATTCATAACAAGCAAATTTTGCAGCGTTATCAGGCGTTAAAATCTGGGCAATCAACCGCCCCCATTCCGAACAGCCTTGCAAATGCGCTACAAACACTGGTGACGCGCGATGATATTGCGCCTGATGTCTTGGCTAAACTGCTCACCCCTGCGCCATGTGGCGGGTTGCGTGCAAAGATTAGTGACGCTGAGCCCCTTACGCTCCTTAAGGCGCGCGAGAGTTACCTAGATGATATTACCGCCGCGCTTTATAGCGAAATGGATACAAAATACGCTGATTTGAGAATTGATCTCTCTGGCCCATATAGGGAAGAAAAAGCCTTACAACAAAAACGCACATTAGCGTCAACGCTTATCGGCTTTACTGCGCGCCAAAATAGCGCCGCAGAGCAGCAGAAAATTATTGATCTCTATGACAATGCTAATTGCGGACATGACCGCCTTGTCGCAACTAGCCTTATCGGTAAGCTTAGAGATGCAAAACCACAAGACGCCGCGCGCATTGAGGCTGATTTCCTCCAATACATGTCCGCTGATACTAACGGTACATTGAAAGCGATGGATATTCTGGTCGGCGAAACGGTGGATGACCCAAAAGCCCTGCTACATAGCGCATTAAATGACCCTAAATACGGCTATGATTGGAGTATTCCGCATCACGGTAAAATGGTCAGTTTACATTTTGCTGCAAATTACGAAAATTTCCACAAAGCTGATGGTTCAGGCTATGAAGCAATTGCAGATATGGCTATACAGGCGGGTAAAATCAACCCAGAAGTCGCTGCCGCCATTGGCGGACACCTGACATCTCTTAATAACTTTGATCCCCCGACTGCCGCAAAGATGCATAAGGCATTAGAGCGCATCAACGCCACACCGAGTATGCCATTACAACTACGTAAAGCTGTAGAGGATGCTATGGATGAATATAGTAAAAAAAACGGGGCGCAATGCAGCGGAAAAGCCAATCCGAACTGTAACCCTTAAGCGTTTTCTGGTATAGAATCACATTAACAACGTTCATTTCAATCACGTGAGGACATCATGCGCACGGACTTGCCACAAACTATCTATTTAAAAGACTATCAACAGCCCGCTTTCTTTGCAAAACATTGCGATTTAACATTTAAAATACATGATGGTTACACACGCGTCACATCGCAAACGCAATATGAGAAGAACGATAACGTTGACGGCTTCACACTTCACTTGAATGGCGAGCATCAAGAACTTGTTTTTGTTGAAATAGATGGCGTAAAAACCCAAAGCAATGGATACGAACTCAGTGACACCGAATTAAAAATAAACATTGAAAAACAGACATTTACACTGACAATTGAAACTAAGATATCACCAGAAACTAATACAGCATTGGAAGGCCTTTATAAATCAGGTGACACTTACTGTACGCAGTGCGAAGCAGAGGGCTTCCGCCGCATCACATATTACCAAGATCGCCCCGATAATATGGCGACCTTCACCACGCGTATCGAAGCTGATAAAACAAAATATCCCGTTTTGCTTTCAAACGGTAATTTGACCGATTCTGGTTCACTTGAAGATGGTCGTCATTTCACTGTATGGGATGACCCGTGGAAAAAACCTTGTTACCTTTTCGCTCTCGTCGCTGGAAATTTAGAACATATTGAAGATAAATTCACAACCGCATCTGGGCGTGAAGTGACTTTGCGCATTTATGTCCGTGATGGTGACCAAGGGCAATGCAGCCACGCAATGGAAAGTCTTATCCACTCCATGAAATGGGATGAAGATAAATATGGGCGCGAATATGACCTAGATTTGTTTAATATTGTTGCTGTGAGTGACTTTAACATGGGCGCGATGGAGAATAAATCACTCAACATTTTTAACACAGCTCTCGTCCTTGCCCATGAAGAAACCGCAACAGATGGTGACTTTCAGCGTGTTGAGAGCGTTGTCGCGCACGAATATTTCCACAACTGGACAGGTAACCGGATAACCTGCCGCGACTGGTTTCAGCTTTCGTTGAAAGAAGGCCTTACCGTGTTCAGAGACCAAGAATTTAGCGCAGACATGAATTCCGCCCCTGTGCAGCGTATTGATGACGTTATTCATTTACGTGAATTTCAGTTCTCAGAAGATTCAAGCCCATTAGCGCACCCTATTCGCCCCGATAATTACATTGAAATCAATAATTTCTATACAATGACCGTCTATGAAAAAGGCGCAGAGATTATTCGTATGTTTTATAACTTGCTCGGCCCTGAAACTTACCGCAAAGCGACAGACCTTTATTTTGAGCGCCATGACGGACAAGCCGTCACTTGTGAAGACTGGGCAAAATGCATGGAAGACGCTTCAGGCCAAGACTTAACGCAGTTTAAGCTCTGGTATACGCAGGCAGGCACACCTGAAGTCACAATGCAGACCAGTTACGATGAGGCAGCGCAGCGTATAACCCTAGAATTCACGCAGAACATCCCCGACACTGCAGGGCAAAGTGATAAAAAGCCTATGCATATCCCGATCCGCATGGCGCTCATTTCTGCCAATGGTGATGAATTAAGTTTAGATAAAGATGGCAATCGCGAAACCGTTCTCCACCTCAAGCAACCAAAGCAAAGCTTTACCTTTGAGAATATAACATCCAAGGCTGTACCATCAGTACTGCGCAGCTTCTCTGCACCGGTCAAACTGACCACAGACCTTAGCGACCATGACTTGCAATTTCTTATGGTGCACGACCAAGATGGGTTTAATAAATGGGAAGCAGGCCAACAGCTCGCGATGCGTCAGATTATCGCGCATTACAATAATGCTGACCATAAGACTGACCCTGCCTTTATTGACAGCATTAAAGCGCTTGCAGAAAAAGCATTTGATACCAGTGCTGACCACGCCTTACTGGCTCGCGCGCTCAGCCTACCAAGCATGGGCGATTTGATGCAGCATCTGGATAACCTTGACCCTGTGCGCCTACACAGCGCCTGTGAAACAGTACAAAGTGATTTATCTGCTGCGTGCCAAGATGTCATGCAGAAAATTTATGATACCTTTAAAACACAGGCTGATAGCCTTAAATTCCATGAAGCTGCAGGTCGCCGCGCCCTTAAAAACGCCGCGCTTGGGTATTTATGCGGACATAAAGAAGCCGACCGTAATGCGCATGACCTTGCCAATGCGCAATATGAAGGCGCGACCAATATGACTGACCGTATCGCGGCGCTAAGCAATTTGGTCGACACGCAAAGCGCACATCGTGATATCTGCCTCGCAGATTTCTATTTACGCTTTAAAGACCACGAGCTTGTTGTCAATAAATGGTTTGGCCTACAAGCTGGCGCTGTACGTGCGAGCATTATTGAAGACGTACAGGAACTTTCCGCGCATCCTGACTTCAACTGGAAGAATCCTAACCGTGTGCGTTCACTCTTCGCGGCCTTTGCTATGCGCAACCCTGCGGCATTCCACAAGGCTGACGGCAGCGGTTATAACTTCCTCACTGATGCGATCATCAAGTTAAACGACATTAACCCACAAATCGCCGCCCGCCTTTTGACGCCAATGCGTGAATGGAAGCGTTTTGATGCCACTCGTCAGGATAAGATTAAAGCATGCCTAGAGCGCATCCTTGCCGTTGAAGGCCTATCAAAGGATGTTTTTGAAATTGCGAGCAAGAGCCTGAAAGGTTAAGTCATATGTGTGGACGTATTGTTTGTATCGGCGATTCAATCACTGAAGGCATTGGGGATAAAAATGCCCAAGGCTGGGTCGGCCGCGTCGGTACGCAGCTTGCCAGTAAAGCCGCAGATAAGCAGACTGAACCGTGGCGGATGATTAACCTTGGCGTTGCTGGCGACACAAGCGTCGATATCAAACACCGCCTATGCAGCGAAGCTTTTTATCGCACGCCGCAAATACTGATTATTGCTGCCGGCATTAATGACACAGCCTATAAAATTTGGCCTGATAAACGCGGTCAAAAAGTTGATTTACACATGGCACGCTTTACATGGAAAGAAAGCTTTAACATCCTTAAAAGTGCAAGCTTCCCTGTTATATCAGTGGGCCCCACGCCTGTTGACGAAAGTAAACTGCCTAGTATATGGCGGCCTTTTGACGAGCAAGATAAAGGTACTGATTTACGCAATGCCGATATAGCAGCCTATAATGACATGCTTAAGCAAGAAGCCGTCCTTGCGGGGCACAGCTTTGTTGACATGTTCACGCAGCTTGACCATAGCCGTTTCATCCCCACGCTTGCTGATGGTCTGCACCCCGACCATAATGGCTATGATATGATGGCGAAAATTATACAAAGCCACCTTAACGCGCTTAATATTGACCAATTCAGTCTGTAAACGTGAAAATATTACATTTTTGGCGCAATCTTCTTTAAATCATTACTGAGGATATGCCCGATATTATCAATGGCTTCATCATAATCGGAATCTTCATATATTTCGACGATGCTTTCAAACTCGCGGCTCAGCATATTATGCACGTCTATAACCTTTTCAAGATAAAATGGCGCGCGATAAGAGTTCACATCCGTACAAAAGGACACCGCATTAAAAACACTGTCACGCAGCACAGAAGAGAGCGGCGATGTTGGATAAGTACGGTACATACCCGACTTACTGTAAATTACGCTTTTATTATTTAAATAAATACGCAAGTCATGCGCTTCGGGATCATAGTTTTTATTGAGCTGTGGCACTTCCCGTCCCTCAGCAAAACGCGTAATACCAATGCGCTTAACATACGAATCGCGCGTATAATCGACAATAAAACTCAGATGATCTGTTCCGAAACTCTGCATTTGTTGGCTTGCCTCTCTTTGAGGCACTAGATCACGCCCAATAACTGAATTCATAATCTTATCATTACTTTTCAACGCAAAGATCTGCGTAAAACCAGGTATATTATCAATTTTTTTAGCAGCAACGTTATTAAAATTCGCCTTTATGCCGCCAATCTGGCAGGGTATATCAACCGCGCCCATATTTATGGCCGTTACTTTGCGCAGCGGCTCTAGCGGTAAGCTGCGCGCATCCAAACGCTGGGTAAGATCGCGCTCCATTTGCTGAATAAGGCTTGTGCCATATGAATAACCTGTAAGGACAATCTGGCCATAAAATATATTCATTGCATCTAAGCGCTCATTTTCAGCTAAGGCCGCCCAGCGATCCAGCAATGCATCATCACCCATTATTAAGTGGCTTGCTTCCGCGCCTTGTGGGGTAAGTGGATTATTTTTCAGATTATGCATTTGATCAGCGGTTTCACCGATCATACGCTCTTCGCCATTATTTTCGGCGTTGATTGTTACAATATAGCTAGTGATTTTTGTTTCGCTTGCTTTGGTGATGTCGCGCAGAATATTGACCAGTGAATTATCAATTTGCATACCATTAATATGAAGAAGGCCGCCAAGAAAATAATGGCGCTTACGTCCATTTTTGCGCTCTCGGTCATGACGCTTGGTGATTTCATCTAAATCACTTAAATCAATCCCATCATCACATAAAGCTTTTTTCAAAACTGTCGTCATATGCACCGCCGCTTATATAAAGATGTGTTCTTATACAGCGCCACCTAATAAAAAGCAAGGAAATACTTATGTTAATAGTAATTATAACAATATGTCACGCCCTTATATAGCCAACCACCTATAGCATACAAAAAAGAGCCACTTAATAGTGGCTCTTCTTAAAATCAATATATGGTGCATTAATCTCCAGAGGAATCACTCGGCTTACGCACAGTGCGCCTACGACGTTTAATTTCCATTTTAGGGCCTGTGTTTTCTGCAGGTGCATTATCCATTTGCGGCTGCTCTTGGTTACCATTTCCGTCAGCGCTCTGGCTTGGTGCAGACTTACGGCGCGCAGAACGATGCGGCGGCACTGGGATTGGCTTTTGCGCCATTTGATCACGTTCACTTGTCGCGATTTCAATTTCCAAACGCGCGGATACTTTACGCAGCTCATGGACTGCTTCTTGAAGACCGCCGCGAAGTTCTGCGTCATTTTTCTTTTCTTTCCATGCGCAATACGCTTCTACACATTTTTCTGACGTATCCTTCAGACGTGTTTCAATTTCATCCATGTTTTATACCTTTTTAATTTTGAAATTATAATGCCAAGATAACACTTTATCGTGCAAATCTTAACAGAAATAAAATATATAGCTACTCATTACCAAATATTGTGTTTAATTGCTGCGAAACGCGAATAAACGTAGTGCGTTTTGACAGCTCTTTTAACTGACGCGCGCCAACATAAGTACATGCCGAGCGCACACCACCTAAAATATTCTGTAGCGTTTCACCCTGCACATCCCCCCGATAAGGCACTTTGACAGTCTTGCCTTCGCTCGCGCGATATTCAGCAACGCCGCCAGCATGTTTATTCATTGCAGTGTCAGAACTCATGCCATAAAATTGTACATATTTCTTGCCGTCAATCTCAACAACTTCTAGCTCTGATTGGTCATGGCCTGCAAGCATACCACCAAGCATCAGGAAGTCAGCGCCCGCGCCGAAAGCTTTTGCCAAATCACCCGGCACTGTACAGCCGCCATCGCCGCAAACAAGACCAGAAAGACCATGCGCGGCATCAGCACATTCAATAATTGCAGAAAGCTGTGGGTAGCCAACGCCTGTCATTTTACGCGTTGTACAAACTGAACCAGGGCCAATGCCCACCTTAACAATGTCAGCGCCACTTAAAATAAGCTCTTCGGTCATTTCACCAGTCACAACATTGCCCGCCATGATTGTCAGATCAGGATAAGCATCGCGTGCACGGCGAACAAAATTTGTGAACATTTCACTATAACCATTAGCAACATCGATGCAAACTTTATCAATTTTACCTGGCGCTTCTTTCATAACAGCATCAAGCTTTTCTTTATCCTTATCAGCAACGCCGATGGAATACCACATGCTCGAGGCCGCGGGTTCATTATTGAGGAAATCCACAAGTTGGTCTTTTGAATAATGCTTGGTAATCGCTACGGAAAGGCCGTTACCGTCGTTGTGGAATGCGCGTGCCATTTCAAATGTGCCGACGCCATCCATATTGGCTGATACTATTGGCACACCGTCAAATTCACGACCAGACCATTTAAACGTAAATTTGCGGCGAATATCCACTTCTTTACGGCTACCAAGCGTTGAACGCTTTGGGCGGATGAGTACATCTTTAAAATCCAGCTTAATGTCTTCTTCTATACGCATTTTTATATCCTCTTTTACCGATATATTTTTACATTATTATTGAGCGGTCCAGCCGCCATCTATAGTCAATTCAGAACCCGTGATCTGCGCCGCATCGTCTGAACATAAAAATGAAACAATCGCCCCGATTTCTTCGGGCTTGGCGAATTCGCCAGAAGGCTGCTTTTCGGCAAGAAGCGCATTTTTTGCATCATCCCAAGAAAGCCCGTCTTTACCCGCACGCAAATCAACTTGTTTTTCGACCAAGGGGGTGAGCACCCAGCCTGGACATATAGAATTACAAGTAATGTTTTCCTGCGCGGTTTCAAGCGCGACGACTTTACTTAAGCCAATTAAGCCATGTTTCGCTGCAACATAAGCGGATTTATTGACAGATGCAACCTTTCCATGCACAGAAGCGATATTTATTATTCTCCCCCATGATTTTTTACGCATATAGGGCAGAGCGCGTTTGATAATATGAAACGGCGCAGAGAGCATTAAATCTTGAATTAATTGCCATTTTTCGGCTGGGAAGTTTTCAATCGGCGAGACATGCTGAATACCGGCATTATTAACGATAATGTCAAAACCATCGCAAAAACCCTGCGTTCTTTCAAACAGTACGTCAACTCCATGCTCCGAGGATAAATCAGCTGGTAAATAAAATGCCTTTACCTTGTAGTCATTTTCAATGGCAATGCGGATGGCTTCAATTTCCTTTGCGTCGCCAAAACCATTAAGCACAATTGATGCGCCTTTTGATGCTAGTTTACGCGCAATACCGAGGCCTATACCGCTTGTCGAGCCTGTAATTAAAGCCGTTTTATTCTGGAGCGTCATGGTCAATATCCCTTATTTGAAAAACGCATCTGCGGCGCTACTTGCGGCTTGTTTTTTAGTTATCTCGCCTTCCACGCGCGCAATTTCTGCGTGTAACGCGTCAATATAATCACGCAAATGCTCCACGGACATATCCACCAAGTTTGCAGGGAAATCTTGCACATTCTTTCTTGCTGCAGGTTCATCGTCAAACATTATCACCTCCATTAAATCGACATATAATTTACTGTGTTTTACGCCGCTTTTCAATGCAGATGAAATAATTCTTTTCTTGACCGCCACGCTATAAACAGTGTAGATTTTCTAAATTCCCAATATGGCCGTTTAAGATTGGCCTGCCAGCCCCGCCTGATAAGCAGCTTGGCAAAGGAATAGATTTATGCCCTACAGATTAAAAATGTCGGGCCAATGTAACAATTATTAAATACAGGAAAACTGTTATGAGCAATCAAGTTGATTTAGACACGCCGCTAATGCCAAAAGCGAAAGCTGTGTGGTTAATCGAAAACACAGCGTTATCATTTACCCAAATCGGCGCGTTCTGCGGCATGCACTCGGTTGAAGTTCAAGCGCTTGCGGATGAAGACATAGGCCGCGGCATGGTAGGCCGTAGCCCGATAGAAGACAGCGAGCTTACGCAAGAAGAAATTGACCGTTGTCAGGCGGATGCAAACGCCGAGCTTCGCATTAACCGTAAAGCGAATTCAAGTCTACGTAGCCGCTCAAAAGGCCCACGATACACACCTGTGGCGAAGCGCGGCGACAAGCCAAACGCCATAGCGTTCCTCGTTAAGCATCACGACGAACTTACCGATGCACAGATTTGTAAACTTGTGGGTACAACTAAGCCGACAATCAAATCTATACGCGAGAAAACACATGCGAGCATGTCCACATTAAAACCAAACAGCCCTGCTGACCTTGGTCTATGTACATATGTAGAACTTGATGAAGCCATCAATAAAGCACTAAGAGCCAAAGGCATTGACCCTGAGGCACGCAAGAAAGAACAAGACGCAGAAAAAGCCGCTGCACTTAGCGAAGACAAATCAACAGAACAACACAGCTCTGGTTTTGATTTCTCTGCGTTTATGAGCACAAGCGCATCTTCTAATCAAGATTCATAAGCACTGAACATATAGATCAAATGAAAAGGCATCGCGTATATCGATGCCTTTTTTTATATATCCCTAATGACAGAAGTGCCGATTTAACTACTGAGCTCCAAAAGCTCATCATTAATCGTTAATTTTTGTGCCTTTAGCTTATGTAGCGTTAACTCATCTGGCGAAGGTCTTTTTTCTTCATCTGAAATTTGTAAATCTAGGCGCTGCTTGCGCTGCTTTAAAGAATAGATACGGTTTTCTTCAGACATGATTTCTCCTGCTCGTAAAATTAAAAATATAATACATCAACGCGCAACAGCGTATGTAAATGCACGTAACGGCAAACACAACGCTATTATCCTTATAGTTCTAGTATTTCATGGATTTTATTAAGAGCACGTTAACGCAAGGACGTAAAACCAATACTATATGCACAAAATTATATAACGGCTACTCTACCATTAACCGTGTTTTGCGCAGCTGGCCTGAGCGCTCCAAAATTGGATAAGAGACTGATGTAATAAGGCTTTGAATACGCACAAGGTCACGAATAATGTCCGTATGCATCGAACTTGTCGCCAATGTTTCAGGAACGCCATCAGCAATACGGCGTAAATGACGTTCAGACGATTCCTGCTCACCCTTTTTAAAGTCACCCTTAACGACGAAAAGGCGGCGGGCAAGTTCGGGGTCTTCGGTAATGAATACATTACGCGAGAGCTTTAAGCTATCTAGTGTTGTTTCAAAGAACATACGAATATCTTTAAAACCTTCATCAGAAAAAACCTTTTGCTTTTCTATTTTTTTACGCGCCATATGAATAAGGCTGCGATCAACAATATCGCCCGCATGTTCAATGCTTGTCGCATATGACATGATAAGCAAGTGCCTCTCTGCATCCGCTCCATCGACGCCAGAAGCCCCTACTCGTGCAAGATATGTCTTTATAGATTTATATAACTCATCGATAAAATCATCCATTTCGCGCACGCGTCCCAGTATGTCTGCATTATTGGTTCTAAACAGCTGATATACAGAATAGAGGAGCTCTTCAAGCTTATCGGTCATACGCAGCACTTCACGCGATGCATTAGACAAAGCCACCGTCGGTATTTCCAAGTCATTATTATCAAGATATAAAGGTGCCCCAGCAGCAGGCTCAGGTGTCTGCGTTTTTCCGAAATGTTCTACAACACCTGAAAGCTGACGACAGAACGGTAAAAACATAATACCTAGAACAATATTAAACGTCATATGGAATGATACGATGATTTGTGGACGCATAAGGTCTACGCTCTCAAAAAACTTGAGAATAAACGGCATCGCAGCCATAGCGACAAGAACACCAAACAGTCTAACAAATAAATTCGCCAACGGCAGCCTAAAACTGTTCTCTTTATCTTTTAAAGTCGCAAACAAAGCAGGAAAAACTCCACCAATATTTGCACCAAGAACCATGGCAAGACCAAGCTCCAAAGGTAGCGGCAGCGCCGCGATAAGCAAGACCATAGCAAGTGATGAGTGGAACATCCACGTGATAACGCCCGCTATCAAAATGGGGAATATATGGTCATCCGCCAATGGCTTGAGCATTAAAAAGAACAGTTCTGATTCTTGCAGGGGCGCAGATGTAAGCTTCACCAGCTTTAAAGCCATCAGCATTAAGCCTAAGCCAATTAAAACATGGCCAACATGCTTTAACTCCGCTTTCTTATCCTTTAACTGGTACACAAAATACCCTATCACCAGAAGAAGGGATGCAAGCCAAGAAAGGTCAAATGTTAGGATTTGTGCAACAATCGTCGTGCCTGTGTCAGCCCCCAGTATAACGGCAATCGCAGCAGGCAATGTAATAAGGCCGCTTGAGAGGAAAGAGCTTACGATCAAGGTGGTCGCGGTCGAGCTCTGCAGTACAAGTGTAAATAAAAGTCCCGCAAAGAAAGATTTAATACGGCTAGAGGTCGAATAAGATAAAAAATCGCGTAATTTAGCGCCAAAGGCACGCATCATGCCATTGCGGACCATTTGTAGCCCCCAAAGCAACATGACAACGCCGCCAAAGATGTTAATAAGAATAAGTGTAGGCACTTAAAGCAAACCTTTTTAGAAATAACGCACGCTAAACGCAATAATTATATTAGCCCTACAGCATAGAGTTTCCGCAAGGTGCGGTCAAGTGAGATTGAGAAAAATTCATATAAAACGAAGTCTTGGCTTAGTTTTTAGCAACAAAAGCCAATTCGCTATCTTGCAATGCTCCAAGCGAAGCGTTTTGCAAATTTGCGCCAGCATCACAAAATGCAGCAAAAGCCTTTTGCGCACGCATATATGTCACTGGCTCCATATCTTTTATTCCAGCGCATGACTGTAGAGCACGTGAAAGATCCCTCTTATGGTCACTATGAAACAACGCTGTATAAAAGAACTTACGCTTAGACGCTTTGAATATTTGGTCATAGCCTTTATCTAAGGCCGCATTACTGGCATTCGCAGCCTGCACAGCGCCATCAAACGCCTTATATTCACCGCGATACATGTAATGCGGAAATACACCGGTTAAAAGCACGAAAGCAAGCGCGCCCTCAGGTGTTATTTGCCATTCATCACACAGCCCTTGTAGCGACAAATCGTAAGCGAGAGCAAAGCGCTCCTTAATTTCAAAATCAAATGCAGGGTTAACCATATCCCACTGTTTAGGGTGAACTTCATCAAACCAGAATTTTAATATCGACTCTACGGTATTCTGCATTTAAACCTTAATAACTCCAAAAGAATAACGAATCACTATTGACAGTATGAATCAAAACGAATCGATTGCCTAGTATTATTTTACAGAGTCTACTCCAACAGTAAGAGAGACAAGTCATCAAGGGCATTGACGCATCATATCAAGGACTATTATCTAAGCTTTTATCAGGAGCTATATCTTGTACATCTTCTGCGGCGCTGCGTGCAGCATCTGACGCCACACTTTCTTCATATAGCAATGAAACACCTTCCGCATTAGCCTTAGCTGATGCCGTGTCACGCACAGCTTCTGCAGCACGTGCACGCTCTTCGTCCAAACGCTCTTGTTCCGCTTTTCGGCGCTTCACATCTTCCAGATAGCTCTCCAACATCTTTTCGGCCCTCTTATCAGCACGCAACGCTACCCACGACAAGGCTATAGCAGGCATATGCGGTAACAAAATAATGACAAGCATTGCAATACTGAAAGCCTCAAGCACGTCACGCCCACGCATGTAATTATTATAAAGAACCAAAAAGATAAAAAAGCCCATAACAAAGAATACGAAAGAAAAAACGCGATACATTTTAACTTTCATAATAGCTTCACGTATAGAGGGATCCTTAATGTAGAGATTATCAGTATTCATATTATAGCAACTCAAAATTATCGTTAGACACTCATACATATTATATTAGCAAAAAAATCCTAACAAATGATTGTTAGGATTTTCTAATACAATAAAAAACGTAAAGGTTGGAAGGTTTTTAGTGCTGATCACTCCAAATTTTACGCTTAACGCCGTACAAGACAAAAGCAAAAATTGTAAGGAAGAATATAACCTTAACGCCCATACGCTTGCGCACTTCTAATTCAGGCTCTGCAGCCCAGTTAAGGAAATGCGAAACATCAGAAGCATATTGATCAACCGTTGTTGGTGTGCCGTCTTCATACATGACCTGATCATCTATTAACGGTACCGGCATCGCAATTACGCCGCCAGCCATATATTTATTGTAATACTGGCCAGGCATAAGATGCACATATTCTGGCGCGTCCTCATAGCCCGTAAGCAGAGCATGAAGATAATCAGCGCCGCCAACACGTGCCTTGGTAATTAACGAAAGATCTGGCGGATACGCGCCGTTATTCGCATATTTTGCTGCCGCTTCATTTGCAAAAGGACTTGGGAACATGTCTGATGGGCGCGCCGCGCGCTCAAACATTTCGCCTTCTTCATCAGGGCCGTCCATGACGGTATAATCCGCAGCAATAGCCTTGATTTGCCCTTCGCTGTAACCAAGTGCTTCCAAATTACGAAACGCAATACGCTCCATTGAATGGCAAGATGCGCAAACTGATTTGAACACTAAAAAGCCACGCTGTAATGCCGCTTTATCATATGTGCCAAACGGCCCAGAAAAGCTCCATTCCATTTTCGGAGGCTTTACAGCATCACCAGCGGCATGTGCAGAATGAACAGAACCAAGCATTGCAAAAGCAACGAATAAAACTGAGACAATAGATTTTTTCATTTTATTTTCCTTTTACTCTAACTGGTCTATTTCTTCGCCGCAGCTTTCGCAGCCTTTTTATCAAGCACAGCCTGATGAATAGACTCCGGAATGGGCAATGCAATTTCTTTGCGCGACAAGTAAGGCAGTAACACAATGAAGAACAAGAAATAATAGACAGTGAAGAACTGCGCTAACATTGTGTTATCAATTTTAATCACAATAGGCTCTTTCACGTCGGCTGCATCCTCACTATGCGCAGCTTCTGCATGCACGGCAGCGCCATGGTGATCGCTCACACCACAAGCCTCGTCTGAACCTATACAAGTCTGCCAATAGACACGGTCAGCGGGCTGAGAACCGGCATAACCAAGCACGAAAACACCAAAGACAAAGAACAACAAAAACTTTTTGAACTTTGGGCGGTAACGTGAAGAACGTACTGGATGCGTATCAAGCCACGGCATAATAAGCAACATTACGATCGCGCCAAACATCGCGAGAACACCGCCAAGCTTCGCTTCAATAAATACAATATCTGTAAACGGAATGCCAATATCAAAAGTTACTGCACGCAAAATCGCATAGAACGGCAGGAAATACCATTCAGGAACAATATGCGCCGGCGTTACAAGTGGGTTCGCAGGAATATAGTTATCTGGGTGCCCCAATGCATTTGGCAAGAAGAACACAAAGGCCGCATAGATTGTCACAAAAACAACCAAGCCAAATGTATCTTTCATTGTGTAATATGGGTGGAACGGTAAGGTATCTTGCTTACCTTTTGCTTCAACGCCAGACGGGTTGTTTGACCCTGTTACGTGTAGCGCCCATACGTGCAAGAAGACAACTGCACAAATAACAAATGGCAACAAATAATGCAGCGCAAAGAAACGCTTCAATGTGGGGTTATCGACGGAAAACCCGCCCCAGAGCAACGTCACAATATCATCACCGACCACCGGAATAGCTGAGAACAGATTGGTAATAACCGTCGCCCCCCAATAAGACATCTGCCCCCAAGGAAGCACGTAGCCCATAAAGGCCGTCGCCATCATCAGAAGGAAGATCACAACGCCAAGTATCCAAAGCAGTTCGCGTGGCTGTTTATATGAACCGTAATACATGCCACGGAAAATGTGGATATACACCGCAATAAAGAAGAATGACGCACCGTTCATGTGAATATAACGGATTAACCAGCCATAATTAACGTCACGCATAATACGCTCTGTCGATTCAAAGGCCAGCGCAGTGTCTGCTGTGTACTGCATTGCAAGGGTAATACCTGTAACTATCATGGTCACAAGCATGAACATTGCAATCGCACCGAAATTCCAAAAATAATTAAAATTCTTTGGTGTTGGGAATACGCCGTATTCCTTTTGCATCAAAGTAAACACAGGCAGACGGCTATCAATCCACTCTACCGCTGGGTTTTTAAATTTCTCACGCTGTCCACCAGCCATCTTTAGTCTCCTAATTTATAAACGCCAAATCTTGCAGGGCTTAAAACGCTGCAAGATTGTCAATTAACCTATTTTTACTGTTGTATCACTCAAAAATTCATATTCTGGAACCGCCAGATTCTTGGGCGCAGGCCCCTTACGAATACGGCCAGATGTATCATAATGTGAACCGTGACACGGGCAAAACCAGCCACCAAATTCACCTTTAGATTCCGACTCCTTTTGCCCGAGCGGAACGCAGCCCAAATGGGTGCAAACACCGACCATAACAAGCCATTCAGGCTTTTGTGCGCGGTCTTTATCGTCTTCTTTGTCACGAAGTGCAGACATATCAACGGCGCGCGCCTGTTCGATTTCAGCCTCTGTACGGTGACGGACAAATACCGGCTTGCCGCGCCACATAACGGTGATAGATTGTCCCTTTTCAATTGGTGACAAATCAACCTCAGTTGATGACATCGCCAATGTATCAGCTGCGGGATTAAGAGAGCTGACAAAAGGCCAAACAACGGCTGCCGTACCAACTGCGCCAAAAGCTGCGCCCGTTAGGTTAAGGAACTCACGGCGTGTTGGTTCCTGTGAAGTTTTTGTTTTCGCTGTATCTGCGGACATATTTTAAGTACCTGCTCGTAAATAATCATATGAATTGTGTTCATTAAGTCTAAATAGAATCTAGACGAAATCCGTTTCGGAGGATAGTCTAAGCCATTCAAACCTTGCCGACAAGAGCATAAAGTATATTATCAATATGTTCTAATAGACAATTATCAAGTAAGCGAATAAAACAGAAAGCCGTGATAAAAACAATGAAAAAACAATTGCGTATCGCATTTTATCAACCAGACATTCCGCAAAACCTTGGTGCGATGATGCGTTTGGCCGTATGTTTAGACGCGGGCATTGACGTTATCATGCCTTGCGGCTTCCCATGGGATGATAAAAAAATTCGCCGAGCCGGCATGGATTATATTGACCATTGTCAATTACAGAAGCACGATAATTGGGAAAAATTCAAATCACATTATGCGGATCGCCGCATTGTGTTAATGACGACCAAAGCCGAAAACAGCTTTTACGATTTCGCCTTTGAAGATGGCGACATATTATTAGCAGGGTCAGAAAGCTCTGGCGTGCCTGAGCATGTGCATAATGATTGCACAGAGCGCCTAACCATAAAAATGGCACATAACCAACGCTCCCTAAACGTTGTAAACGCCACATCAATGATAATCGGCGAAGCCATTCGCCAAACGAAGTAAGACTATCTAGCGGCAAAGGAGCAGAGCCCATGGAAGACAAAAAGCAGCAAGCCGCCAAATGGTTTGAAGAATTACGTGACCAAATCTGTGCGGAATTTGAGCGCATTGAAGATGAAGATACAAATAACCCAGCCCCCGCAGGACGTTTTGAACGTAAAGACTGGCAGCGCACAGATGAACACAGCCCTAATGGCAACACAGATGGCGGCGGCGGCGAAATATCATTGATGTATGGGCGCGTCTTTGAAAAAGTAGGCGTCAATATCTCAACCGTATACGGTCATTTTTCCGAAGAATTCCGCAAGCAAATTCCTGGCGGCGTAGAAAACGATGGCAAGTTTTGGGCATCTGGCGTATCGCTCGTGGCGCATATGAAAAACCCACATGTCCCTGCCGTGCATATGAACACTCGCATGATTGTAACATCAAAACAATGGTTTGGCGGCGGCATGGATCTAACCCCTGCTCTACCCATTGCACAAGACAGCGCAGATTTTCACGCGGCGAACAAAGCGTGCTGTGAGCGTCACCCTGACGTTGCGGATTATCAAGAATTAAAGGAATGGTGCGCAAAGTATTTCTACCTGCCCCACCGCAATGAAGAACGCGGCATTGGCGGCATATTCTATGACCAGTTAAGCACGGGCGATTGGGATAAAGACTTTGCTTTCACGCAGGATGTTGGACGTAGCTTCAACCAAATATTCCCCGAAATTGTCCGCCGCAATATGTTTACACCATGGAGTGAAGCTGACCATGTGAAGCTTTTGGAAAAACGCGGGCGCTATGTCGAATTTAATTTACTGCATGATCGCGGCACTAAATTCGGCCTAATGACTGGCGGCAATACCGAAGGCATTTTAATGTCCATGCCTCCAGAAGCCACTTGGCTTAAAAAACCCGATGGGATGCGAAACATTGATAAAGCCCGCGCCGCCTAGGAGACTATGTATGAAGCGCAGAACACTATTGACATAAATCAAAGGCTGACGTAAAAGTAATTATAATTAAAATTCATTAGGGGCTTAGACATGTCAGATATTACCCATACCACACAGCTAGAAAAACTTAGCGATTTTGCATTGGATTTCAAAGAAACCGTCGAAGGTTTTTGTGGCATATTCCCCGAACTTACAGAATCAATACTGAATAAGGCGCGCCCCGATGAAAGCGAAAAGCTTGTCGATGCAGCAAGCCACTTTAATGAAGCTGGCCTTGCTGCCCTACTCGGTACGAATAATGCCGACTTCTTTCAAACCAATATCGAAGCTTCCGATTTTATAGTTGAATTAGCATCACGCGCCGTTGATAAAAGTCTATTAGCACACCTCGTTTCAGATGAAATGAAAGATCAAGACATTATAGACAGCTTAAAAGCCAATGGCGCGGCGCATATTGCCGATATCTGTCAGGCGTCAATGAAACTCACTGCTTTTCCTAACTAATCAACCTATTTTCAAGGGTTACCCCTCTAACGCCTGCAAGATTCGTGGGCCGATTTGACGTATGGAATCATCGCGCGCGCCCATGATGAGGATATAATCGCCCGCGTCAGCCTCTGCGACCATGGCTTTGATTAAGGCCGCGCGATCATCAAACACATCAACGCTACCAAGCGCCCCTGCTTGGCGCACGCCGTCCGCAATATCCTGCGATGAAATATCTTTATCAACCGTGCCGCCAGCATAGAATATTTCCTGTAAATACAATTTGTCTTGCGCACGAAGATTTTTAACGAAGCTTTCGATATAGCCGTGCTTCATTAATTTGGTCGGGGCAAAACCATGCGGCTGGTAATAGGCGAGAACGCGCCCAGCATGCTGACGCACGCAAGACATTGCAGCGTCAATTTTATCAGGGTTATGGGCGTAATCATCAAGAATAGTGATGCCCGCAACTTTGCCGACAAGTTCTAGACGCGATTTCACACCTGAGAAACCTGAGATCACCTTGATACAATCAAAAACATCTACGCCAAGCTCTTCCATAATGGCAAAGGCAGCCAATAAATTTTGTACATTGTGGCGACCAAGCAAAGGGCTATGTACCTCATAAGCATCTGCGCCAACGATCAAATCAAACTGTGCGCCATTTGCGCCAAGTACAATATTTTTAGCCTTAAAGCGCGCATCAGCATGATCGTTAAGACTGTAGCCAACCATAGTTGCTTTGCTGTAATCAAGCGCCATCACATGCGTATCATCACAATTCACAATGACGGCCTTTTCGGTTTGATCGACAAGCTGCTGAAATAAGGGGATAAGCTCCGCAATGGGTTTATGGTCAAGGGTTATATTATGCACCAGCGCAATATGCGGCTGATACAGCACGACAGAGCCATCACTTTCGCAGGCCTCCGCGATAAATACATCGCTATCGGCGCAGCGTGCATTACCAAAGGGTGAGCAGGCATTATCTTGCCCTTTATCAAAGTCAGGCATGACCGCGCCGTTTATAATGGTTGGGTCTAAATCACAGGCACGCGCAAGAAAGCCCGTAATTGCAGTTACTGTTGATTTACCACTTGTCCCCGCGATCGCAACGCTTTTTGCCTTATTGTTTAAAAGCTGCGCGAGTAATTCTGCGCGTTTTTGAATTTTTGTGTTTGTTTTTAAGGCGGCGGCAATATCAGGAATTTTTTCTTCAACCGCGCTTGATGCAACCACAACATCAATTTCGCCGCGCTCAATCATCGCGCCATCTTGCGCCACCATGGTTACGCCCATATCTTTGATGCTTTGATATTTTTCTGGAAACAGGCCTTGGTCATAAGAACGGTCAGAACCGTAAACATCGTGTCCCGCGACTTTTAATGACCATGCAAGTGCGCTCAGCCCGATGCCGCCGACGCCAGAGAGGAGATACTTCATTATTCTGCCGCTTCCTCTTCACCATTCACTGGCGGGGTAATTTTAAATTCGATAACGTCATCCTTGCCAAGCACAGCCTCAACCTTCGCGCCATCACCAATTTTCCCCTCAAGGATCAATTCAGCAAGCTTGTTTTGCAGCATGGTTTGAATAACGCGCTTTAATGGGCGCGCGCCATAAGCAGGATCATAGCCTTTATCCCCCAAAAGCTGCTTAGTCTCATCGCTGACATTTAATTCTATACGGCGGTCAGAAAGCAGGTTTCGTAGATATTGTAGTTGAATATCAATAATGCCTGAAATCTGTTCGCGCCCCAAACGGCGGAACAATAATATTTCATCAAGGCGGTTAAGAAATTCTGGTCTAAAGGCCGCACGCACAGATTCCATGACGTTAGCACGCGCATCTTCCACGTCTTGCTCTTCCATCAGGGCGATTAAGTGTTCCGCGCCGAGGTTTGACGTCATTATTAGCACTGTGTTAGAGAAATCAACCGTACGCCCCTGCCCATCCGTTAAGCGCCCATCATCAAGGACTTGCAGTAAAATGTTAAACACATCTGGATGCGCTTTTTCAACTTCATCAAACAGAACAACCTGATAAGGACGGCGGCGCACAGCTTCGGTCAGCGCCCCACCCTCTTCATAGCCAACATATCCCGGAGGTGCACCAACCATACGAGATACAGAATGTTTCTCCATATATTCTGACATATCAAGGCGAACCATCGCGCTATCATCATCAAATAAAAAATCTGCCAATGACTTGGTTAGCTCAGTCTTACCAACGCCTGTTGGCCCCAAGAATAAGAACGACCCTATCGGGCGGCGCGTGTCCTGCAGGCCGGCACGGGAACGGCGCACGGCGTTTGATACCGCAATAACGGCCTCATCCTGCCCCACGACGCGCTGCTTAATCGCTTCTTCCATTGAGAGTAATTTTTCACGCTCACCTTCAAGCATCTTATCAGTCGGAATACCTGTCCATTTGCTTATGACGGCAGCAATGTGTTCGCTATCAACTTCTTCTTCAATCATTTTACCATCATCTATTTCTGATGCTTCGGCGATTTTTTCCTCTAGCTCAGGAATCATAGAATATTTGATTTCGCCTGCGCGTGACCAATCGCCGGCGCGCTCAGCTTGTTCTAATTCAGTGCGGGCGCGATCTAAGTCTTCTGACAGGCGCTGCGTTGCATTCAAATCAGCTTTTTCTGCTGCCCATTTTTCATTCATCGCGTTAGATTTAACTTCTAATTCCGCAAGTTCGGTTTCCAACGCTTTAAGACGATCTTTTGATGATTGGTCTTTTTCCTTTTTCAAAGCTTCACGCTCGATTTTCATTTGAATGACTTTACGGTCAAGCTCGTCCAGTTCTTCTGGCTTGCTATCAACAATCATTCTTAGGCGTGATGATGCTTCATCAATTAAATCAATTGCTTTGTCCGGCAGAAAACGATCTGTGATATAACGGTTTGAAAGCGTTGCCGCAGAAACAAGCGCGTTATCCATGATCCGTACGCCATGATGCGCTTCGTATTTTTCTTTGAGGCCGCGTAAGATAGATATGGTTTCCTCAACGCTTGGCTCTGAAACGAAGACAGGCTGAAAACGGCGCGCTAAAGCTGCGTCTTTTTCAATATGCTTACGGTATTCGTCCAAAGTCGTCGCGCCAACCATATGAAGCTCGCCTCGGGCCAAAGCAGGCTTAAGCATATTAGACGCATCCATCGCGCCGTCAGCTTTACCCGCGCCAATTAGCGTGTGCAGCTCGTCCAAAAATACAATGATTTCACCTGCGGCTGAAGCGATCTCTTCAAGCACTGCTTTAAGGCGCTCTTCAAATTCACCGCGAAATTTTGCGCCTGCGACCATTGCGCCTAAATCAAGCGACATTAATGTGCAATGCTTAAGACTTTCTGGCACATCGCCTTTAACAATGCGCTGCGCTAAGCCTTCAATAATCGCCGTCTTACCAACGCCAGGCTCGCCAATTAATACAGGGTTATTCTTTGTACGGCGGGATAAAACCTGCACGGTACGGCGGATTTCTTCTTCGCGCCCAATAACGGGGTCAAGCTTGCCGCTACGCGCGACTTCGGTTAAATCACGCGCATATTTTGACAGCGCATCAAAATTATCTTCTGCGTTGGCGCTATCGGCTGTTTTACCCTTGCGCATATCGTTAACCGCTTGGTTCAGCGCCGTATCAGTTAAGCCTGAATCAGTCATTATTTCAGATATATGGGTCGCTTTCGCAATCATCATACACTGCAAAATACGTTCAGATGTAACAAACTTGTCACCAGATTTTTCGCTTAATTTCATAGCCTTATCGAGAATCTTCACCAGATCCGTTGAAAGCCTAAGCCCGCCTGCGCCAGGGCCAGATACTGCGGGCAGACGCGAAAGTGCTTGGTTGACTTTGGATTGCATCTTATAAATGTCGCCGCCGCTCGCCGCCAACAGCTTCCCAACGCCGCCTGTTTCATCATCCAGCATTACTTTCAGCATATGTTCAGGTTCTAAAGATTGATGATCAGAACGCATTGCCAATGTTTGCGCGGCCTGCATGAATGTACGGCATTTTTCTGTAAATTTTTCAAAATCCATAATCTGTTCCTGACTAGCTAAATTGTGTAATTTTAAAGCATATATATAATAATATACCTAACGCAGTGAATTTCAAATATCATTGATCAAAGTCAAAATTTATACAGACAAAAAAAGAGAGCCATGTGGCTCTCTTTCTGTCAGACGGTAACTTTAATCTACAAACGTACATACGTACATTTAGAGGGGGTGTTTATGTATAACGCATATTAAGCTGGTTCAACTTCCAAGGACTTACTTGTCGTGATAACAGCTTCTTTGCCAATAAGGCTTGCAGGAAGACCAAGATCATCTTCGGCTGCCCTCGCTCTGTTACCAACATTATCATCAGTCTCACCTTCAGGGGCGTTACTTACTGGATGCGCAACAACCTTGCGTGGGCCATTTATAAGCTCATCATCCCAGTCATTTACAATGCGCTGGTAATGCTCTGCGTGCTGTAAGAAATTCTGTGCGGCTACAATATCACCAGATGCATTAGCATCGCGCGCTAATGTTGCGTATTTTTCAACGATCTGCGCTGCTGTACCTCTGATACGTACGTCTGGGCCATTGCTGTCATATACGCGTGATTTGTTATTCGTGTTATTCCTGCGTCCACCACGAGAGCGTGAGCGTCTTTGAGCACCATTTTTCATTTTTTAAGTCACCTAGTTATATTTTATAAACACCACTTATGTACGTACATCATACATAATCAATTGGATTCGTGTAAAAACTTGTTTTGTACTTATTCACAGAATCCCTGAACAATTTACATAGGCAGCCGTTTTCGAAAATACAGATTCCCTTAGAAAATTCGTAAAAATCTCTTTTCGACGAGTCAAATGACTGACATATGTTTTGAACAATCTCAATGTATCGTGGCAGTTAATTTTTGATCAACCACGCAAGTTCATTTTTTTTTATTTATCCCCACAGCTGAACACACCGCCACGTGCATGCCCGCCGAGGTCATATATGATTCTTTCTAGAGTCGTGCCAGAGTTTTCACCGATTCTGGTAATTGCCTGAATCTGGTCATATCCGCATTCTAAAAAAAGCCGCCCATTTGTGCGCAAATTATTTTTTAAAGATATAAAGATTTTTTTATAGGGGTCTAAACCGTCTTTGCCGCCATCCAGCGCCAGAATCGGATCATAAGATTTGACTGATTCTGAAAGATTCGCGATATCTGCCGATGGTATATAAGGAGGATTCGTCACAAGAACGTCTGCAACGCCTTCATTTAGCGCCGAAACATAGTCACCTTGTACAAAAGTTACGCGCTCACTCAAACCGTAGCGCCGTGCATTTTCGCGTGCGATTTCAAGTGCTGGCCTTGAATAATCAACCGCGACGCCTATCGCATTGGGGATTTCCGCCAATAAGGTTAGAATAATACAGCCCGTCCCTGTGCCGATATCAACAATTTGCAATGGCGCAGCTTCATAACGCTGCGCATTTGCCTTATGCCAATCTAAAATTGCTTCAATAATTGATTCTGTATCAGGGCGCGGGTCAAGTACATCCCTACTCACTTTAAATTCACGCCCCCAAAACTCTTTAACACCATAAATCTTGGCGATTGGCTCGCCCGCAATACGCCGATGCATGTCACTGGCGATCATATCACGCTGATCTACGGGAATCTTTATTTCTGGTGCAGTGAGAATATCAAGATATGATTTATCAGCACGACTCTCCACTATAATCCGCGCATCAAGCTCCGCGCATTCGCCATCAACGCCACGCGCCAATGCTTCGCATAGAATTTTATATAAAGCCCCAAGCTCAGCAGGAAGATTAGCCATCTAACTCAGCCAGCCTACTTGCTTGGTCTTCTGTAATCAATGGATGGATAATATCATTTAATGCATTGCCGGTAAGAACTTCATCAAGCTTATAAAGCGTCAGGTTAATACGATGGTCGGTCACGCGGCTTTGCGGATAATTATAAGTTCTGATCCGCTCAGAGCGATCACCCGAACCTACTTGCGACTTACGATCCTGCGAACGCTCAGCGTCTAGGCGTTGACGTTCTGCATCATAGATTCTGGTTTTTAGAATTTTTAGGGCTTTCGCTTTATTCTTATGTTGTGATTTTTCATCCTGAATCGCGACAACGATGCCTGTAGGAATATGCGTAATACGCACCGCACTATCGGTTGTGTTCACACTCTGACCGCCACAACCTTGCGAACGATAAACATCTATACGCAAATCATTGTCATTCACTTCAATATCGACATCTTCCGCCTCAGGAAGCACTGCGACTGTTGCCGCCGATGTGTGAATACGGCCTCCCGATTCTGTCTTCGGCACGCGCTGCACGCGGTGTACGCCAGATTCAAATTTTAAATTCGCAAAAACGTTATGGCCGCTAATTTCCGCTATAACTTCTTTAAAGCCGCCAACATCACTTTCTGATGCTTCCATGACATCCATACGCCACCCCTGCGCCGCGGCATAGCCTTTGTACATCGTCAGCAAGTCGCCAGCAAAAAGCGCAGCTTCATCGCCGCCAGTACCTGCACGTATCTCTAAAATCGCATTACGCGCGTCAGCTTCATCTTTTGGAATCAAAGCTAGCCTAATTTGCTGCTCCAATTCTGGGATACGTTTATCAAGGGCTAGCTTTTCTTCTTGCGCCATTTCCTTCATTTCAGGATCAGCAAGCATTTCCTCAATATCACCCATATTATCAAGCGCTGTTTCATATTCATTAATCGCTTCAATAATCGGCGACAAATCGGCGTACTCACAAGACAGCCGTGTAAACTCTTCGCCAGAAAGGTTCCCAGCAGACATCAGCGCTGAAAGCTCTTCGTGTTTAGATTTTAGTGGAGCGAGTTTTTCTTGAAACGCCATGTCATCCTCATTTTTATCATTTCGGTAATAATATAGTGCTTATAAAGGGTATTTTCTATAAAAAATCAACTTTTTTATACTTTATGCAAAGAGCGCTAACGTGCATAGTCCCTAAGGGCATCGGCGAAAAGTGGAATGCGGCGCACTACAATGCCATCTCCACCCAAAGGTGGAATAATATCCTCGCCTATATATATATCAAGCCCACCAGCATTACCTGTATCCATACGCCAGCCCATAGCCTCTGCAGGAACCTTAATATCATGACCTTTTTTCAAAATGCCTGTAAAGACAACCTTACCTTCTGTGTCCTTAATTTGCATCCATGTTGGGTCACGCGCTACAATACGAATTGAATCATCGCCTGATGAGGCTTTGTCAGCAGAAACTGCCGGCGCGTCAGCAACGTCCTTAAGCTGAGCGTCATCCTCCACCACGCCGAGCTGTGCGGAAACGGATATATCAGGCGTTTTATCTGATGTGATATCCTGCGCATCATTAATTTTAAGTGCCGCTGCGTCAGCAGATTCAAGAGAATTCACCATTTCAGGCATAACGTCTTCAACCTTAGGCGGCCAAACAGAATCTGTCACAGCTTTAGGCGCCGCATCAGCGCCGCCAAGCTGCGCTACATTTTCTTGTAATGTCGTAAATTCCGTTGGTACGGAAGATTTTACGTCAAGGGTTTCGGCGGTTTGCATGACTTCCGCCTGATAGGGTACATTAGCCAAATCATTATCATCAGACTTAAAAAAGTGATAGCAGCCGCCAACGACTATTAGGCCAATAATACAAACAAGAAAGATGGTAAGATCCGGACGCTTGCTCTCATCGGCAGCTACAGGAAAATTATATTCAGGGCGCAGCGCCCCTTGCCCCAATTGCTGCTTGTACAATTCGACAATCTGATCGCCGTCTAAGCCTAAATATTCAGCATATGAGCGTATAAAACCAATGGCGTATACTCGTCCTGGAAGCTTTGAAGAATCATCACCTTCTAACGCCTCGAGCAAAGCTGTTCTAATCCTTAGCACAGACTCAACCTCTTCTAAGCCACGCCCATAATGCAAACGCGTACGCCTTAGAATCTCGCCAACGGAAAGGCCCCTAAGGTCATGTACAGAATTTTGTGATGGATGATCAGAATGTGCGTTCATAACATCATTATTGTACGGCGAGAATTCGATAAACTCAAGCGCCAAATTACGCGATATTTTCGAGGCCATAGACGCTGTGAAGCGTACGTACGGCAAGCTCTGTATATTCTTCGGCGATAAGTACAGATATTTTAATCTCTGATGTAGAGATAACCTGAATATTTATCCCTTTATCAGCCAAAGCTGCAAACATTTGCTGTGCCACACCTGCGTGTGAACGCATACCAATACCTACAACAGAAATTTTGGCAACATCAGTAGAAGAAAGAATCTCTGCGCCCTTAAGGTCTTCTGCCTTTAATAACGCCTCTTTTGCACGCATAACGTCACTACGCGGCACAGTAAAGGTCATGTCTGTGAGTTTGCCATCGGTTGATATATCTTGAACGATCATATCAACATTCACATTCGCTTCGGATAATGGGCCGAATACTTTTGCAGCAACACCTGGAATATCTTTCAAGTTCAAAAGCGTGATCTTTGCATCATCCCTTGAATAGGTTATACCGTTAACTACGTGTTCTTCCATTGTTTCGTCCTCTTTTACAACCATTGTACCTGGTAAATCACTACCAATTTTATCACCAAAGCTCGAAAGCACCTGCACTGGCACCTCACGCTTAAATGCCATCTCAACCGAACGTGTTTGCAGAACCTTTGCCCCTGAAGATGCCATTTCAAGCATTTCTTCATAAGAAATAGCGTTAAGCTTACTTGCCGATGCAACAATACGCGGATCCGTCGTGAATACACCTTCGACATCTGTATATATATCGCAGCGATCGGCACCTATGGCCGCGGCCAATGCGACAGCCGTGGTATCTGAGCCGCCGCGCCCCAATGTTGCAATGCGTCCTGCATGAGTAATGCCTTGAAAACCTGCGAGTACAGCGACTTCATTATCGTCTAAACGTTTATTCAGTTCGGTCGGGTCGATCTCCAATATACGCGCGCGCCCATGCAATTCGCTGCAGATAATTGGCACCTGCCAGCCAAGCCAAGAACGTGCTGATATACCGCGTTTTTGTAGGGCGATAGCCATCAGCCCCGCGGTCACTTGTTCACCGCTTGAGACCACAGAATCATATTCACTTGCATCATATAAAGAATAAACATCAGAACAGTGCGCGATCAAAGCGTTGGTCACGCCAGACATTGCAGAAACAACCACAGCGACTTTATGTCCTAAATCAACTTCTCGCTTAATTTTATCCGCAGCGCGTTCAATACGCACGACATCCGCGACGGATGTTCCACCAAATTTTGCGACGATTTTAGCCATGTTAACTCATTGCTCCTGCACACTCACTCCCCCAAAGTGATAACAAAAAACCGGATAAAAAACAAAATAAAACTTTGCTTCACAATGGAATAGCACTAAATTCATCACTAATAATAGAGGCGATAAAGTGAAATGACGCATAAAACCAGTTTAAATCAGCAAGAAATAGACAACTTCAGCAAAGATTCTGCCCAATGGTGGGATGTTAATGGTCCTTTTGCGCCGCTACATAAATTAAACCCGACGAGAATGCTGTATATAAAAGAGCAAATACAAGCACATTTCGCAGATAAAAAGCTCTCAACAGAGTTAAAGACACCATTAAAAGGGCTCAGCGCCCTGGATATTGGCTGCGGAGGTGGTTTAGTTAGCGAATCTTTGGCGCGTATGGGGGCAAAAACCACAGGTTTAGACGCTGACCCAAACGCAATTACCTGCGCAAAAGAACATGCTAAGGCTTCGGGACTGAATATTGACTATCATAACATGACTTCGGAAGACTTTTTAAACCAGCACGGCAAGACGTTTGACGCTGTTTGCGCGCTAGAGATTATTGAACATGTCGATAACCCCGAATTCTTCGTTGAAACGGCGTTAAAACTATTAAAACCAGACGGAATCCTTATACTTTCGACCTTGAACCGGACAATAAAATCGGCTGTGCTTGGCATATTTGCTGCGGAGTATGTGTTTAATCTTGTGCCCAAAGGTACGCATTCACATGAGAAGTTCATTAAACCATCGGAGTTAGCGCGCATGTTACGCCAATACGGCGCGCAGCATACAGATGTTACCGGCCTAAAATATGAGCTTAAAAATGATGGCTTCACCATCGATCACACTGATTTATCCGTAAATTACTTTATGTGCGCGGTGAAATAAGTGCAAAAAACCAAAAACCAATGATCTCATATTGGTTTTCAAACAAAAAAAGGATATATTCTTCACTATGGAATTAAATTATATATTTTTTATACTCTCTTTAGTTTTTGTTGGCCTGACCGTCTTTAGCATGATGGGCGGCTTTTCCGTCATGATGAAAGGCGGCGAAGAAAACGCAAAACGTAGCAATAAATTTATGCAACTACGCGTGGCTTTCCAAGCATTAGCTTTGGCCTGTTTCGCCGTTGCAATGTTCACAAGCTAAGCATTCCTTAGCGTCAAAATTCAATTAAAAGGATTTGTTTTATGAAGATACTCGTCCCCGTCAAAAGAGCGATTGATTATAATGTCAAAGTGCGCGTCAAAACGGATAATAGCGGCGTTGACCTTGCCAATGTCAAAATGTCGATGAACCCTTTCGATGAAATTGCCATTGAAGAAGCCGTGCGCCTAAAAGAAAAAGGCATTGCGAGCGAGATTATTGTCGTTTCAATTGGCCCTGCACAGGTGCAAGAAACGCTGCGTACTGCTTTGGCTGTTGGCGCAGACCGTGCGATACGTATTCAAACTGATGTCCCGACCGACCTTGGCGGCGTTGAACCGTTAGCTGTGGCAAAATGCCTTAAAGCGATTGTTGAAAAAGAAAGCCCAGACCTAGTCATTATGGGCAAGCAGTCCATTGATGACGATTCAAATCAGACAGGTCAAATGCTCGCTGCCCTTCTCGGCTGGCCGCAAGCGACGTTCGCGTCTGAACTGAACATTAGTGAAGGCAAGGACAGCGCTGAAGTGACCCGCGAAATTGATGGCGGGCTTGAAACACTTGGCGTAAAACTCCCCGCCGTTGTGACAACTGACTTACGCTTAAATGACCCTCGTTACGCATCTCTGCCGAATATTATGAAGGCCAAGAAAAAGCCTTTGGATGATATTAGCGCAGAAGAACTTGGCGTTTCGTTTGAACCACGCTTAAAAATTCTAAATGTCGCACCGCCACCTGTGCGTGAAGCCGGCATTAAAGTTGATAGTGTGGATAGCTTGATCGACAAGCTTAAGAACGAAGCAAAAGTTATTTAATTCAATAATATTATAAAGAAATGATGAGGTTAACATGTCTGTTTTAGTAATTGCCGAACACACGCATGACGAAATTAAACCAGCGACAGCCAACACAATCAGCGCCGCCACGCAGATATCATCCGATATTGATGTGATTGTTTTGGGCCAGAATTGTGATGGTGCAGCGACGCAAGTCGCACAGATTACAGGCGTAAAGAAAGTCATCAAATCTGAAAGCGATGCTTTCGCACACCCCATTGCGGAGAACCTAACAACGGCGATCATGGATATTGCGAAGAATTACACGCACATCCTTGCGCCTGCAACAACATTTGGTAAGAACCTGATGCCACGCATTGCAGCGCTGTTAGACGTACAGCAAATTTCTGACATTATCAGCGTTGAAAATGAAAACACCTTTAAACGTCCCGTTTATGCAGGCAACATTATCGCGACAGTTGAATCGTCAGATGCTATCAAGGTGATTACAGTGCGCTCGACGGCATTTGAAAAAGCGGCTGACGGTAATAATGCCCCAATTGAAGATGGCAATAACGCAAGCGATGCAGGCTTAGCCCATTTTGTAAAACAAGAACTTTCAGTATCTGACCGCCCAGAACTTACAGCTGCGAAAATTGTTATCTCTGGTGGGCGCGGCCTTGGCTCAGCTGAAAACTTTCATATTATCGAAACCCTTGCCGATAAAATCGGCGCAGCCGTTGGTGCCTCGCGCGCAGCCGTTGATGCAGGATACGTACCGAATGACTATCAAGTCGGGCAAACAGGTAAAGTCGTTGCCCCTGACCTTTACATTGCCGTTGGTATTTCTGGCGCAATTCAGCATTTGGCGGGAATGAAGGATTCTAAAGTCATCGTTGCGATTAACAAAGATGAGGAAGCCCCCATATTCTCCGTTGCGGATTATGGTTTGGTCGCTGATTTGTTTGATGTGATCCCTGAATTGACAGATAAGCTAGCGTAATTAAATTGACATAACTAATATTTTTCTGTATACATAGCCTATATAAAATTATGTACCGGAGAAACTGATGTCTAATTACCTTATTGCTAAATGTACGCAAGATGGAAACGCTAGCGAAATTGCGATCCCATACAATAACATCGCCAGCGCGTCAGAATCCGAAAGTCAAGAAGCAACACGCATTCAACTTAAGGAAGCCGCCGGAAATGTCGGCAGCTATCTGGTTGATAAAAGCTTAGGTGACGTTATTTCAGGATTACGCAGCAAAGGCATTTTAACTGCGATATTTAGTGCTGAAGCTCCTGCTGCAGGATATGATCGTTTCGCTGTGCCACTTAATAATATTGCATCTTTCCAAAGCGCCCTTCAGCAGGACTACCGCACGGTAAACCTTAAACAAGCGGCGACACAAGCAACGCAATATAAAACGCAATTAAGTGTCAATGAAATTAATGAGAAAATCACAATGACAAAAAAATTATACTCTCATGATGTGTAGTTCAAAAAATGAGGCGCGTATCTAGGCGTCCTCTTTTTTCAAAGAGTTTAATGAAAATGCGCGGCCTTTGGTTGTTGTTTCACTGCCGATGACATCATCCATCTTTGCATCGTCAAGTATGGCACCCTCAAAATTTACATTGGTAATATCCGCACCGCGAAAATCTGCACCTTCTAAATCTGCATTTGTGAAATCTGCACTTTTTAAATTAACGCCCTTGAATATGGCGCCGCGCAAATCGGCATATCTAAATTTCGCGCCCTCCATATTGCATGGCGCGAAGCGTTTTGCATCTGTATTGCTGCTCAAAACTAGTGGTGAAAAATTAGAACCACACATGTTGGAGTGATTAAAGATTGCGTATTTCAAGCTTGAACCACGCATATCCACGCCTTCTAAATTACAATTACGAAAATCGGCGCGATCTAACGATGAGCTTTGAATCTCCATATGCTTCATATCCATGCCAATAAAGCGTGCATTCGGCGCCTTAATCGCCGTCAGCTTTTTATGAGCCAGACTGCGCACTGTACGTAAATCCATATTGCCGACATTGAGCTGCGCCCCATTCTTGCCAGCGGAGCTCAGCCACACAGCATGCTCTGCGATCATATCATCCAAAGCTGTATCTGATTTAAGAACCGTTATGCCGACATTCTCATCCGTAAGCGCGCCCTCCATATCAATATTACGATCTTTAATATCGCTCATCTCAACGCCTGTAAGAATCGCATATTTCATACTGGCACCAGCAAGTTGAATACCGCCCACATCAACACCAGACATATCTGCGCCATCAAGTTTCGCGCCGCGGAAGTCCGCATCCGTAATATCTGCTCCCGTCAGCAGCGCATCTGTAAAATCGGCCTTACCTGCCATCGCGCCAGAAAGGCGTACGCCAATAAGTTTCGCGCCCCTGAAATTCACAGGGCGCGGTGGTTGATATGTGCCATCTGTTGATAAATTACCTTCTCGCATATCCGCATTAGCAAGGTCAGCGCCTTCTAAATTCGCATTTTCAATGCGTGAGCCACGTAAATCGGCGCGGACAAATGATGTGTCGAGCAAATTTGATTCGCTCAAATCACAAGAATATAATGTGGCTTCTTGAAAATCCGTCCCTAAAAGATCCATATTACGCATAATACAGCCACTAAATTCAGCCCCTCGTAGTGATGCACGACGTATAGATAGGCTTGAAAGATCATAATATTTTAGCACTGCGCGCCGTCCGCCCAAACGACCATCCATAAATCTTTTATGGAGCTGTATTAGCGCATCTAGCTGCGATTGAGTAATTGTTTTATATTCTATTGTATCTTCTAACATACGATCCAAACGATAATTTTAGTTATTCTTCGCCGCACTACTCTGTTTGCGCATATATGGGATAGAATATCATAGCACAATATATATTAACAAAATCTAATTAAACATTATCTTAAAATTTATATAGTACTTATAATAGACGATATAGTAGCATGGGTGAGCAATATATATGCATAAATTGTAACATATTAATTATGAGGATAATATGAATATCACCATCAAAAACATCGCCGCAATTTGTCTTATCCTTAGCCTTGCGCATTGCGGGATAAAGCCAAAGCATTTAGAGCCTGCAGATAATACGGTTAGCATTGAACACCCGCGTTCTTATCCCTCATCAAAATAATTATTTTTCTTAGAACTTAACTACGGAATATTACATTCTCATGTCTACGCATTTTTTATCACCCTGCTTTTCATATAAAAAAAACACATTATATATTGAAAATCTTGCTGTAAGTGACGTCACCAAAACAGTAAAAACGCCATTTTACTTATATTCAGCAGCACAAATAAAAAGCAATATCAGCAAACTGCAATCTGCCCTTTCTGCAGTGCTCCCGCAGGATAGTTATACAATTTGCTATGCGTGCAAGGCATTAAACAACGTGGCTATTATGCGCCTTATCGCCCAGCAAGGCTGCGGAGCAGATATTGTGTCGTCAGGTGAGCTTACACGCGCGTCAGAATCTGGCATTGCACATGATAAAATTGTCTTTTCTGGCGTCGGGAAATCCCGCGAAGAAATTCAGCACGCGCTCAATACATCGATCAGACAAATTAATGTCGAATCTGGCGCTGAAATGAAGCTAATCGAATCCGTTGCGCAGGATATGGATAAAAAAGCACCTATCGTTTTCAGGCTAAACCCTGATGTGAAGGCCGGCGCGCATGAAAAAATAAGCACAGGGCAAAAAGAAAACAAATTTGGCCTAGAGGCAAAAGCTATTAAGGCGCTTTATCGTTATGCCGAGGATAGCGACCACCTAAGCCCTCGTGGCATAAGCCTTCATATCGGATCACAGCTCATTGATATGAGCCCCTTTGATACGGCCTACAAAATAGCCGCAGAGTTTATTGCTGAATTGCGCAGTGACGGGCACGCGCCAGATACAATCGACCTTGGCGGCGGCATTGGGATTATTTACAACCTTGAAGATAAGCCCGACTTAACCGAATATGCCGCGCTTGTTGCAAAACATATTTCGCCGCTCGGCCTACATATGATTTTTGAGCCTGGGCGCATGATTGTCGGCGATGCAGGGCTATTAATTTCTAAAGTCATGTATGTGAAGGAAACTGACCATAAATCCTTTCTTATTTTGGACGCAGGGATGAATGATTTATTACGCCCTGCCCTCTATGACAGCTTTCACCCTATCATCGCCTTAGACCAAGCGAGCACTGAGCAATGCACCGTTTTTGACATTGTTGGCCCCGTCTGCGAAAGCGCGGATGTCTTTGGTAAAGATATTTCCCTGCCGCAGAGCATTACAAATAACAGCTTCGTCGCCATTACAAGCGCGGGCGCTTATGGCGCAACAATGTCTTCAAATTATAACGCCCGTGATATAACCGCAGAAGTCTTGGTATCAGATGCGCGCTTTGACGTTATCCGCCGCCCCATAACAATTCAGGATCAATTGGCCTTTGAAGATGTGCCAGCCTATTTAATAAGCGGATAAATGCAGAAAAACCATTCTATTCTCAAGCGTTTGCATGGCTTTATGATACAATAGAAAATGTATTAACGTTAAATCACACGCATAGTAATTATTCTTGGATGACATATTCTCACTTTAAAATTAACGGCATCAGAATATACAATTATATACGCTTTATAATTGCGCATATTTTGCGCTGTTTAAGCCCTGCAATATATGTCGCTTTGGTCATGTATTGTGTTGCGCTTGCCTTGCCGCTGCAAACAGCATCATCAATGATTGCGCTAAATTTCTTTTTCTGGTTTGGCATTATTATAGCCCTGTTTTTCGGTTGGCGCGGTAAAAAATGGCCGCGCTTATATATGGCTGACCGCAAGCTTGAAAACACAAATGAACTATATGACCGGCCGATACGGCTATTAAGCGATCAAATTGTCAATGAGAGCCCAGAAAAAAACGCCATTTGGGAAAATTTCAAAATCAAGCTTACGCAGCGGCTTTTATACGTCAAAATGCCGCGACTTTTTTACTTTTCTGCTGATAAAGACCCGCATGGGCTGCGCATAATACCGATACTGATTCTTATCACATTCTTTTTTGCGCATGGATATGAAAATGGCTTTGCACGACTGAAAACTATGGCTGTTCCGCAAATCATAAAGCTGACACTTAATAATCCCGATGCGCCGCCGCTAGTGACTTTGGAAATTACACCGCCAACATATACGCAAAGAAACGCACGCCTTATCAAAGGTTTTGGACGCATAGACGAAACCATAAAGGTTGCAGAGCACAGCACGATAAAAGTCACGATCAAAAAGCATTGGTTTATTACAGCATTAGCAATAAACGGCGAAAAAGTCCCGTTTAATAACGCGCTAGCCGAAAACAGTGACGATTTTACCTATGAACATAATGTCGGCGCGTTTACACTAAACGGAAAAACATTAAGTATTGCTGTAAAAGCCTTTTTCTTACCTTTATTCTCTGTCAATTACAGCTTGATTGCGGACACACCACCAGCGTTAGAAATTGATAAAGAGTTTTCTGTCCTGCCCAATGGCACGATTAAGTTCAATGCACATATTGATGATGATTACGGTACGGAATCATTAGAAATTTTTATGGATTTACCAGTGGATTTTGAAGGTGAACCGCCTCTGGGAAAAGCATATACACAAAAGCGCTCCTTTTTATACAGCGCAGGCAAACATAAAGATATCAACTTCACATTGAATCTGGCACGTCACCCTTATGCAGGGTCAGATGTTTCCATCAGTTTTAATGCGGTTGATGGCGCGGGACAGATATCGCCCACAGTGACCATCCCGCTTAATCTACCAGAACGCCAGTTTACTGAAGAAATTGCGCAGAAAATTATGGCACTGCGGCAATTTATTATCCTCGATAAGCTCACATATCCCAATTATATCTACGATTCTTTATCTGAGTTTTCATCATCACCGCAGCAACTAAATAATGACAAAGTTGCCTTATTGGCCTTGTCCATCGCGCGTGAGCGTATGCTCTATACGCCAAATATTGATACGCTTTATGATTTGGTTGATATTCTCTGGCGCGTTGCGCTGAGCCTTGATAAAGGTGAATTTTTACAATCTCAACAAGATCTACAAGATACGATAAATGCTTTAAACGAAATTCTTAATGACCCGAATGCGTCGCAAGATCAAAAACTCAAAGCGATGCGCGATTTACAAAATGCTCTAGCCGCATATTTGCAAGAAGCGCAAAAAGAAGCCCTGCGCCAAATGCAGGATAAAGATGTAACCATCATGCCCAATGCTGGAATCCCATCACCAAACAGCAATGCATTAGCTGATTTTCTAAGCCAGCTCGAAGATATGGCTCTAAATGACCCTGAAAAAGCTAAAAAACTGCTCAATGATTTAGAAAATGCGTTAAATAATCTTACCGACAACATGCAAACTGAACTGCCCGCTGATATTCAACAAATGATGAAGTTCATGGAGAATATGGATAAAATTATAGAAGCACAGAGCGCATTGTTAGATAAAAGCCGCGTTCATCAAGATTATCTTCATTACCTTGAACAAGCGCTGCGCCGCAAAGATGAAAAGCCCAATGCGCAAGCAAAGGATGAAAAACCTGCAAGCAATGTGACGGACCTTGAAAGCTTCTTCCGCTCTTTTGATTTACCTGACCCTGATGTTCATAACAATCAAGGCTATGATGAATCAACATCTGGCGATTTACATGATGCTGAAAACCCGCCCCGCCCCGCAATGGATATTATTTTAGAAGCTGGCACACAGCGCCATATTCAAGACATGCTGAACAAAATAACCCAGGATATGCCAATGGTACCAGACACATTAAAACAAGCTGACATACATATGAGTAACTCTGCCGCATTTTTAGACTATGAGCGCCTAGAGAAAAGCATTATTGAGCAGGAGAAAATATTAGAATCCCTCAATAAAAAGCGCGAAGAAATGCAGCAAGCCTTTGAACAGCGTTTGCAACAATTTGCCAAAGAAAACAATATCCGCTTTTCATTTGACCCATTGGGCCGCGCATCAGGTAATAACGGTTTAGCACGCAGCTTACAGGCACAAGAATATGACCTGCCAAAAACGGGGGAGAAAAACTATATTGATCAGATATTGCAAGAATTGCGCGAAAAAGCGAGCGATTACGAGCAGCCTAAAATAGAGCGCGAATACTATAAACGTTTATTGCATCAATGGTGATCTGCATGATCTTGTGGCGGAGGTTCGTCTGAAGCTACAGGCATATCATGCGCAGCGTCATTATGATCTGGCACAATATGCACTTCACCATCAACTGCGTGATCTTTATCGTCATTTACGTGCTTGATATCAACATCATGGGCAATCACATCATCGCCTTCGGCAAACTCAATCACAACTGAGCGTACATCTTTGGCTATACCAACATCCATTGGATATTCCAAAGAAAGACCAATACTGCCTTCACCTAACAAGAGTTTTTCATCACTGGCAATGGCGTGCCAAATGTCTAACGTTTCATAATGTTCATCAGAAAATGTAATTTTTACAGGTGGCAGCAAAACATCACTGTCTTTTAAATTAATAATCAAACCATCCATGACGAAAGCACTCACATCGTCTTGATAAGTAATAGTGACATTGTCAAATATAACATCTTTAACATGGCCAAAAGGGTCACTATTCAGCGCCGCGAAGACTGGGCGCAATCCAGTATGCGCCAGAATAATCCCCCGTGAATTAGCACAAATAATCACTACGCCAAGAATTAAGATAATTACACCGCATGCAACGCCGCTAGCATAATTCTTCCAATGCTTAGCCTGCTTTATGCTGGCCTTTATCGCATCTAAGGATTTATCTTTTTTATCTGGGTGTATTGATTGTGGGATAGATATATCATCACTAACGCTCGCATCATCAGCGTTTTTAACTTCATCTAAAAATGATGTGTCACCTTCCGCCGGTAGAGTGAAATCATTAGCCACCTCGTCCATGCTCTTATCACCTTCATCAAAGGCGGCATGATGGTGGGCGGAATCGGCATCTTGTGTCCATAACTCTTTGCAGTTATTGCAACGTACTTTGCGCCCTGATTCTCCAATCGAACCATCAGGGATCATATAGCGTGTGGAACAATTTGGGCAGACAATAATCATGTCTTTAACTTACTTTTCTGCGTTGTTATAGTAATTATCTAATTTATAGGACTTTGCGGGGCTTACGCAAGTGGTCTTAGGATATAACTCAGAATAATCTTGTAACAATTTTTTAAACATAGCGATCCTTAATGCTTAAAACTCTACGCAATACCACATTATTATTTATTGCGCTTTATACGCTCACGTCGCCAGCTTATGCCGATGCGAATGCATCATGCGCGCCCCTCGATGGTCAACCAGCCTTAGACTGCGCCATTAATGCGCTGGATGCGTTAGTGCCGCAAATCAATAATCCGCGCTGGCGTGACCAGTCCTTGCGCGAACAAGCTAAAATACTTGTACGAAATGGTGCGGTGGAAAAAGCGACTAACCTAATCAGCAAAATCACCAATGCCGATACGCAGGCGCTGACTATCCGCGCCATTGGGATCGGCATGCAAGATTTAACATTAGATGACGAAAAGAAAGCGCTTAATTTTGACCGCCTGCATGAGCATGCCACGGCGATTGCTCATACAGGGTCGCAAGAAGTCGCCCTAACCTATATTGCTATTGCCGAAGCAAATGCAGGACTATTCCAGCGCGCACTGCTTACTGCTGAGAAATTAAACACACGCTCTCTGCGTAATAAATCATATCAAGAAATTGCTGAAGTGTGCAGCGCAGAGGGGCAAAAGGATAATGCTTTTTTTGCATTAGAGCGTATAGATGACCCAGCCTTTAAGAACAAGGCTTACGGCGTGATTGCTGCAGTATTCATTAAACACCAACATAACGCAGATGCCTTACGCGCGGCAGATTATATTACAGACCCTTATATCAAGGCGACGAGCCTTCTTAACATCATAAACACCGCACATCTAAACGCCTCCAGCAACACAGGCAGTAAAGTTACAAATGATTAAATTTGCACATATAGGCCTACGTTACGGCATTGGGCCCGAAGTATTAACCGATATCAACTTTACCTTAGAACCTGGCTCTTTCCATTTTCTCACTGGGCCCAGTGGCTCAGGTAAAACCAGCTTGATGTCCTTGCTCTATCTTGGCTTGCGCCCAACACGCGGTGAAATTAGTATGTTTGGTCATGACGTCAAAGACCTAGACCGTGACCAGATGGCTTTATTGCGCCAGAAAATTGGCGTCGTCTTTCAGGATTTCAGGCTACTCAACAATCTGACGGCTTTTGAAAACGTTGCCCTGCCCTTACGCCTGAGTAATAAAAGCGAAAAACAAATTAAATCAGACGTTAGTGAACTTCTTGAATGGGTTGAACTTGGTGATTACATGCACCGCTTGCCGATGACGTTATCAGGCGGACAACAACAACGTATTGCCATTGCCCGCGCGGTCATTTCAAAGCCGCGCATGTTGCTCGCCGATGAACCGACTGGTAACCTTGATGACACTATTGGTTATAAGCTTATGGGGCTGTTTGAACAACTTAACCGTATGGGCACGACGATGGTTATTGCAACGCATAATGAGCAAATGATGAATAGTTTTTATCACAAAAAACTTATCCTGAACGCAGGACAGCTGATTGTCGAAGAACCGCGCAACATTATCAAAGACATAGTGGGGAAAGAATCTGATGTCTAAATTTTTCAAATTCTTCACGCCAAAATCCTATATATTGCCGCTGCATAAACGCTCCGGCAGTGTGCAGCTTTTCATTTTGCTGGCGCTGATGACGTCTCTTGTTGTGATTATCGCTTCTGTGCATTTATCTTTGTTCAAAACAGTGGATCAATGGCAATACCTTATACAATACCAAGCTAGCATAGAAATCCCTGCTTTGGATGAAAATGGTCATACAGTTGAGGGCGCGCAGATGAAGCAAGATATTCGCCGCGTAACAGATTTCCTGCATAACACACAAGCATCACAAGACATTGAGGTTATGGACACTGCACAAGTGGCGGCGCTTCTTAACCCTTGGCTCGGCAATGACGGCAAGATATTGGATAACATCGCGCTGCCCACAGTCATCAATTTTAAGTTAAAGGCTAGCAGCGTAGATGATGTTCAATATATCAGCGAGCGCATCACAAAAATATCCCCCCGCGCACGGCTACAAACGCATCAGAACTGGCTTGATAAATTTTTGGCTATATTACACGGTGTACATATTTTAGGGGCGCTCATCATTATCATCACAATGGTTTCAACAATATTTGTTATCTCAAGCTCCGTGCGCGCAAGAATGACTATTTACAACGAAGACCTCTCCTTATTACACATTATGGGCGCGCGCGACCGATTCATCCTTAAACAATTTATCACTTATCTGTTCAGTATTTGCGTGCCAGCGTGCCTGCTTGGCTACATATGCTCTTGCTTAATACTTGCTGCCGTGTCACAGCTTCTTTTAAGCGCTGAAATTGACTTTCTGCCTAGCTTTGGTTTAAATGCACATCAGTTTATTACTTTGACGATTGTGCCACTTAGTATTTTTGCGCTGACCATGCTCATAGGGTCTCATACAGTGCTGCGTGAAATGAAGAAAATGCCATAGAAAACGATGACAGAACACACACAGAATCACAGAAATCTATTTGGCAAAGCCGTTTTGCTCACTCAAGTGATTATTTTGGCATGGCTATTTGGCTTAATGGGGTTTGTTGCCTATAGCTATTTCCAAGAGCAGCCGCCATTAAAAGAAATACAAAATCAGCCCATCATTATATTAACTGGTGATAGCGGGCGTATTGATAAGGGACTGAAACTCGCCGATGTTATTGACAGTCCCGCCATCTTGATCTCTGGCGTTGATCCGCGCTTTACAAAAGATGCCTTGGTTGATAATTGGGATGCTGCGGAGACGATCAATATTATCAGTCTTGACCATGATGCACTTAACACGGTTGATAACGCCAAGCAATCTGCCAAATGGCTCAAAGAAAACCAATATACAAGCGCCGTTCTGGTGACATCGAGTTATCATATCACACGCGCGCATTCTATTATGAAGGCGGTGATGCCCGATATTAAAACAATAGCTTACCCCGTTAAAACTACGCATTTATCACCAAAAGAGTTTAAATTTTGGCGTATAATGTATAAAGAGTTTCATAAAACCATTTTGGTTAAAACATGCCTGCTACAACCTTTCTTTAGTTGCTTGGAATAAAGATGATCAGATCTATAATTTTCAATTTTATATATTACCCGACTACGGCGCTGCTTTGTTTTTTATATTTGCCGTTCTTGTTAACACCACGTGCATGGCTTTGCGTTATGGTCGAACTATATGTAAAAATTGTACATATTCTTGAAATATATATTTTGAACCTTGATTATGAAGTACGTGGCTTAGAACATTTACCAAAAAATGAAGCCTTTATTGTCGCAGCTAAACATCAATCATCTTATGAAACATTAAAGCTGCATCTTTTATTCAAAGACCCCGCTATTGTGATGAAAAAAGAGCTGTTTAAAATTCCTATATGGGGCTGGTATGCAAAAAAAATGCAGCTTATCGGCATTGACCGTTCCAGCCGTGAAAAAGCTTTAAGCTCTGTCGTTGATGGTGCCAAAATGGCGGCGGATAACAAACGCCCTATCGTTATTTTTCCGCAAGGCACGCGCGTTAAAATTGGTGCCACAAGCAAAGATAAGCCTTATAAAGCGGGCATTATGCGTATGCATAAAAACTCTGGCCTAAAAATTGTTCCTTTGGCACTGAATAGCGGCCTGTTCTGGGGACGTAATGCCTTTATCAAGAAAAGCGGCAAGGTTATATTTGAATTCATGCCTGCGCTTGAATCTGACTTGTCTACACAGAAGGGCTTAGCTATACTTGAAAAGCAAATCGAAGATAAAACCAATGCGTTAGTTACAGAAAGCTTAGAAGCAGGAAAAACAAATGAATAAGGCTCTAAAAATACTCACTATAATTGTTGTTTCTCTCGGCCTTATTTATACCTCTGCGTGGTATTATTTTGGTTTTAAAATCAAAGATGCCGTTAGCATATCGCAACAAGATATTGATAAAACAGGCCAAAATATTACGCTTGTGAACAGTAACACGACGTTAAAAGGCTTCCCCAACCAGTTCAACATCACATGGTCGGGTCAGCTTGACGCCTCGAACGGTTCATTAATTATACCTGCAATACGTGCAAAAGGCTGGTTTGTGCCAGGTAAACCCTTAGATATCTCGGCTCCACAAGGCATTGAAGTACGAACAAAAACAAGTGCGCCTGTTAAATTGGATCGCATGGATCTCAGCTTAACAATTCCCAAGAATTGGCCTGGCCATACCGCAGGAGCAGCAAAGCTTTCACAGTGGCAAACAATGCAAGAAAAGCTTGAAATCCACAACTTCCAACTTATTTTCAAAGACATCGGCTTCCACTTAATAACCAATGGCTACATTCAGCTCGATAAGAAACTCCAGCCCGCAGGCATTTTTACATTAAAACTGGCTGATGTCACATATATTGAAAAGAAGAAAGAAGAGATAAAAAGCCGCCTACAAACAGATGCCTCTTTAACCGAGACGCAGAAAAAGAATTTAAAGCGTCAATATGGCACGTTTGCAATGCTGACTTCAGCTAAAGAGCTAGAATATAAAATACGCATTCGTAACAATGCTATTTTCCTTAGCTTCCTTAAAGTTATGAGCTTCCCGTTTATCACTTGGCCTGAGCCGGTGATGGCAAATATGTATGGTTCTAGCTTATCTAGCGTACCTTCAGACGCACCAGAAGCGACTATGAAAGAATCACAAATGCCTACTGCAAATGCTGCAGCTGTGAAATAACACGGCGTTTCTTATTATTTGTCTTCGTAAGGGGCGCGGCCTGCTTGACCAGATACAATCACGGCATTTCTAATTTCACGGGTTTTTGTGAAATGACTTTGTAGAAAATCACCTTTATCCTGCCTAATCGCTTTTTGCAGCTCTGATAAGTCTTCATGGAAACGCTGCAAAACGTCTAAAACACTATCTTTATTTTCGAGGAAAATATCCCGCCACATTGTCGGATCTGAACCTGCAATACGTGTGAAATCACGAAAACCACCTGCCGAATATTTAATGACTTCACGCTGTAAATCTTCGGCAAGGTTACTGGCTGTGCCGACAATAGAATAAGCAATTAAATGCGGCAAATGTGAAGTGATGGCGAGAACCAAGTCATGGTGTTTAGGCTCCATAAAATCAATATTCGCACCGCAGATCTCCCAGAGGGCAGTGACAGATTCTATGGCTTTTAAATCTGTTACATCTGTTGGGGTTATAATCGCCCAGCGATCCTTAAATAATCCTGCAAAACCCGCCGATGGACCCGATTTTTCTGCGCCTGATATCGGGTGTGCCGGCACGAACATTTCAGGATATGGCAAAGCAGCGCTGACACTATCAATAACGGACTGCTTAACTGAGCCAACATCGCTAATCACATTTTTTTTGGTTAGATATGGGGCGATAGATTCTGCAATTTTCCCCATTTGCCCCACAGGTGTACAGAGCACAATAAGGTCAGCTTCTGCCAAATACGAATCTGGGTAATCATAACCGCTATCTGCAATGCCATGATCAACAGCATAATCTAAAAATTCATGATTACTATCTAGCGCAGTGATATACGTTTCTGGATGAAGCTGTTTAACCGCGCGTGCAATAGACGATCCAATTAAACCGAAACCAATAATGACAATATTTTGAAGTGACGCTGACATATTAAACCCTAATGGATAAGTTACACATAAATAGGCTTAGGATAGCCACCTATAGCGTATACACCATGCCCCTCACCGAGTAAATCTTGTAATTTAACAATACCCGCAGCGCTACGGTCAACAAAACCATCAACGCGGTACAAACGATAATAAAAACCGTTTTCTGCACAATCTGTCGTTTCCACAACATTAAGGGCTGATTGTGTAATGGCATCGTTTAGAGATTTATTATCAAAAGGCTGCGCCGCACGCAGGGCAACATAGCTATAATCATCTTCGGATGTATCAAAATAGGTCCGCGCGATAATCAAATATCTATTATCATCCGTATCTTTATCCGCTGAATCGCAGATAAACGGCATGGACTGGACAATGGAAATCGGCATCATATCCCGCGGCGTACCGTCTTGGTCTATCGCGTCCAATAACAGTGGCAGCCAATGCTTCTCGCCTTGCCGTGATGCCACCTTTGGGATAATCGCAAAATCCGTTTTATTGCGCAGTACATCATTAATGACAGCAGCAATGCTTTCGCTACGCTTAACAGGCAAAATACTCCCAAAATAATCAGTGACGATTTTCAAATCATCACTACGTGCTTTATGGCTATAGAAGCTCGCCGTTAAGCCAGATTGCAACATAGATACCGCGCTTACCAGCTCACGCCAAATGCGCGTCACAGCTTGCTTTGGCAGTGCGCCATGATGACGCGCCAATAACCGTCTGACCATACGCGCTTCACGCGCAGGGTGCACAACCGGCATACCGCGCTTGCGCTTTTCTGCTGCAATGGATGACGCGAGCGCAGCGCGTTCCATTAAAAGATCGTGAATAGTGTTATCTATTGTGTCGATCTTTTGCCTAATATTATCAAGTGTTTGTGACTTATACATTGAGAAAAACTTATTTAAACGTTAACCTGTTGGATATTATGATAAAAACCACTGTAACACAATATGGTATAAGAAGTTGCCCTTAGTTGCGTATAAAAACATTCCAAGCTTTGCACGTTTGCAAAAAGACGGACACCTAATCCTCAGTGAGGATCGGGCGCTGCGGCAGGATTATCGCGGCCTGCATATAGGCTTCCTTAATATGATGCCTGATAGCGCCCTAGAAATTACAGAACGTCAGTTTTTTCGCCTGATTGGACGCGCTGACCGTATCATGCAATTTTATATGCATCCTTTTACTGTGAAGGGTATAGAACGCAGTGCCGATGCGCAGAATTATATCAATAAATACTATGAAAGCTTTGAAGAAATAAAAGCGCAAGGGCTTGATGCACTTATCATTAGCGGCGCAAACATCCCAACATGCGAACTGGCTGATACCGCATTTTATGATGAACTTAAAGCGGTATTGGAATGGGCCAATGATAATGTGACATCCGTTTTGTGCTCATGCCTATCAACCCATGCAGTTATGCGTGCGCTTTTTAATGAGACACGCAGCCCACTGCGCCAAAAACTTTTCGGTGTATACAGGCACCGCATCCTTGATGAAACGCAGCCCCTTACCCGCGGCATTAACACCGCGTTTGATGCCCCCCATGCTCGCAACAATAAAATTGAACGCACGCAATTTGAAAAGCATAATATGCGCATATTGGCCGAAAGCCCCGATGCAGGCGTCCACCTTGCGACATCAAAAGATGGTTTAAAGTTAATCTGCTTCCAAGGCCACCCAGAATACGACCGTGTTAGCCTGCTGAAAGAATATAAGCGCGACATTTCATTTTATTTCGATGGTAAAATCAGCACCCCTCCGCCACTCCCCCACGGCTACTTCCAAGAAGAAGCACTAAATAGCATCAAGTCGCATATTAATAACGTTTACAAAAGCCATGATATCACATCGTTTAATGAGGATTATTTGTCACAATTCATTGAAAACACTTGGCAAGATACTGGGCGTTCCATCATTCAAAACTGGGTCGGCGCAATATATCAGGTGACAGGCTTTGACCGCCACAAGCCCTTCATGGATGATATTGACCCAAGCGACCCCATAAAGCATGTTCTAATATAGTTTTTTTTACATAAACCTTGACATGCTGTGCGCTATACTTTAGTAAGGTTGTATGCCCTATAATATAGACAAAACAAGAGTGCTTCATAGGCACAGTTCACACGCCCGAAAAGAGCTTCTTCACGCGGCAACATTCACAATGCTACTGGTGGGTTTCACACTCAGCATGGTCATTTTAAGCATATCATCCGTATCAGAGCGCATCATATTAGGCACAGAGCTTAATGGCGATGGCAGCGTAGAATATTTATGCCTAGGCACACATTGCGAAAATTTGAACCGGATGGATTGGTAAGCGGCATAGCCCGTTTATGATTCCTTATTTACATTTGTTACAGGTTTAGGGACGTAAACCCAGCGTCCACCACCGCGCGCAGAAACTTTACTGCCCCCGCTTGGCGTTGCGCGTGCATAAAGCTTCTTCGTACATTCAATGATATATACCCCTGAAAGCGCAGGCATGATATATGGACCTATTTTTTCAAGGCTCGGCGCCATTTTATGTGTAAATTCTCTGGTCGATGGCAGGGCAAATAATGCAGGCGTTACAGATTCAATATCGAATTGTTCTTGGCGTAGAAAATCTTCTATTTGCATACGAGAATATGGCGTCCCGACCCCAAAAGGTGACCCTGATGCCATGCTCCACAGCCCCGTGCGGTTTGGTACAACCAAAATCAAACGCCCATTACCACGTAAGACGCGCCATGATTCCTGTAGCAAGCTGCGTACTGAACCAGCATGTTCCATAGCGTGTACGAGCAATACATTGTCAAAAAAAGATTGCTCAAAGGGAAATGCTGTGCTCGCCGCTAATAATGATGCGCTCGATGCTTTGTTCGGCCATGCGAGCGTTCCCATCTCGACGCGCCCTGCACCAACGCAAAGCTCTGCTTCTGGCAAGAACAAATCTAAATAAGGGTAGGAAAAACCATAACCAAAGACCCGCGCGCCTTTAACATTAGGCCATGTTTTACGAATGCGATGACGCAATGTGTTGCGCACCAAACGTCCCGTGCGCGTTAAGTAAAAATCATCATAATCTTTGGCCGTTATAAGCATGGAGGACTTCTTGTTAGATATTATAATCTATCTATTATAACGCCTTAACCATTTGAACGCATGGATTATTTTTATCCCATAAATCAGGGAAGACTTCCAAAGGAGTAAACCCTTGCTTAGTGTAGAAAAGGCGCGTTTTCGTATAGGCCTCATTTTCGCGGCTGGCATCAAGGGTCTTTACTTGTAGAAACTCTATGTTCACGGCCCTTAAGCGCGTCTCAACCGCGCTCATGATTTCACGGCCTATGCCTAGGCGATGATAGGCAGGCAATACAGCCATAACATATATTTCAGCAGCTGAAGCATTATGCTTTTTAACAGAGGCAAAGCCGATAATATCATCCCCTTTTAGCGCTTTTAATATCGGGTAATTCTGCATCGTTTCAACATATGCGACAATGGAATCTTCAATGCCGAACCAATCAGGCAAAGCACGCAAAACAGATTCGCAGTTGTCTACGCTGCCAAATTCTTGCCAAATATATTTTATTTCATTTAAGGAGGGCATTTATAGATATTCTATTATTGGAGCAATTAAGGGGATATCCGCAGGCGGCATTTCAAGGTCATAAAGCTCTTCTGCGCGTATCCATTTTATGCTCTGGCCTTCTTGCCCTTGGGGAATACCCCGCCATACACGGCAGGCATATAGCGGCATCATTAAATGGAATTTTTCGTAGCTATGGGATGCAAAAGCCAGCGGATAGAAACCGCATGGACGGGTTTCAATGTCAATTTCTTCGCGCAGTTCACGCATAAGAGCGTATTCGGGTGTCTCGCCCTGCTCTACCTTGCCGCCGGGGAACTCCCACATACCAGCCATAGATTTACCTTCAGGGCGCTGCGTGACAAGGATACGCTTATCTTTGTCTATAAGCAACGCCGCCGCCACAAGGACAATATCGAGTCCAGAGCGTGGCGGCGGCGGATATTCTAATGCTTCTTCACAGGACATCATGGCAATTTCGCTTTCATTATCCTGTGATGAATATATTACTCGGTTTTAACAGCGTCGCCGTTAATGTCGAACAGAGTCACTTTTGATTCTGAACGCCAGTTACCAAGCAAGTCCTGTAAAACTTCATTACGAAGCCCTGCTTCTAATTCAGCTTTCTTGACTTCAAAGCTCTCTGGCTGGACAGCGCGTTTGTCTTCAAGCTTAATCACGTGGTAACCAAATTGTGTTTGTACAGGTGCTTTTGTATAAGCACCTTTTTCAAGGTCAAAAACAACAGTTTCAAATTCAGGCACCATGTCGCCTTTTTTAAAGTAACCAAGGTCACCACCATTTGCGCCTGATGGGCCTGTTGATTTTTCTTTAGCCAGCTCTGCGAAGTCTTTACCGCCATCTAGTTCCTTAATAACAGCCACGGCTTCTTCTTCGGTTGCAAGCAAAATATGACGTGCGCTTGCCTCTTCAATTGCGGACTGCTCAGCAACATATTTATCATATGCCGCTTTGAGTTTTTCATCTGTAATTTTGCTGTTGATTTCTTTTTCAATAAATACAGCGCGCGCGATTTGCTTTTTCGCTTCATCTAGGCGTGTTTTATATTCATCTGTTGTTGTGATATCAGAGCTATCAGCTTTGATTTCAACAATTTTACCATTGACGAATTGGTCAAGGACGACAGGGAAAACAACTTGCTTTGGTACAACTTGCTGATGGCCTGACAGTTCATCAATCATATCAAAAATCTCTGAACGTTTGATTTCCACTTTATCAATAACAGCAACAATAGGGTCGCCAGGCTTGATTTCTACGTTCGCATTTTGCAGGCTTGGCATAGCCTTTGTTTCATCGCCCGCTGCTGGCTCGATTGCCCCTAACATGCCTGCGTCTGAATCCATAACTTTTTTGCCGTAAGAATTTGCAAATACAAATCCACCTAAGCAGATGGTGAACATTGACAGCATTAATACGCCGTAACGTCCAACAAAACCTTTAATCTTCATAATAAACCCCTTTAAAATCGGTTATTGAGTAGTTTATGTATAATAATATATATATAACGATTTTCATTTCTGCACAGATGATTACAAAAAAGCAATAAAAAAAGGTATAAAGCATAAGTTTTAATGGGCATTGATTGACCATTTGCTTAAAACTACCTATATATTCTACCAGACCCTTAACTATATATTTGACAGAGGAAATATGCTGTTAAACCTAGCAACTAAAATATTCGGTTCAAGCAATGAACGTCAGCTTAAAAAGCTCAACGGCTATGTTGAAAAAATTAACGCTTTAGAACCAGAATTTGAAAAATTAAATGATGAAGAACTTAAGGCCAAGACTGACGAATTTCGTACCCGCCTAGAAAATGGCGAGACGGAAGACGACATTATATACGAAGCCTTTGCCGTGGTGCGCGAAGCATCAAAACGAGCATTAGGTTTGCGCCCTTTTGATGTTCAAATGATTGGCGGCGTATCGCTGCATAAAGGCTTTATCTCTGAAATGCGCACGGGTGAAGGTAAAACCCTTGTGGCGACGATGCCTACTTACCTGAACGCAATTTCAGGCAAAGGCGTCCATGTTGTGACCGTCAATGATTACTTGGCAGAACGTGATAGTGCATGGATGGCTAAAGTTTATAACTTCCTTGGCCTTAGCGTTGGTTGCATTACGTCAGATAAACGTGACCAAGAACGCCGCGATGCATATGCAGCGGATGTTACTTATGGCACGAATAACGAGTTTGGTTTTGATTATCTGCGCGATAACATGAAATTTAACCTTGATGAAATGGTACAGCGCCCATTTAACTTTGCCGTCATTGATGAGGTCGACTCGATCTTGATTGATGAAGCACGTACACCGCTGATTATTTCTGGTCCATCTGAAAGCTCGCCTGAGCTTTATGTGAAAGTCGACAAATTGATCCCTCTTCTTAACGAGGATGATTATGAACTTGATGAAAAAATGAAATCTATTTCATTAAATGACCAAGGTTCAGAACATATCGAAGAATTACTTAAAGAGCACGGGTTGCTAGAAGACGAAAATCTTTATGACGCACAAAATATCAACTTAGTACATCACGTAAACCAAGCCCTGCGTGCACATAAATTATTTGAAGCTGATAAAGACTACATTGTAAAAGACAACAAAGTTGTACTGATTGATGAATTTACAGGCCGTATGATGGATGGACGCCGTTTTTCTGATGGCTTACACCAAGCATTAGAAGCCCGCGAAAAAGTTGAAATTCAGCAGGAGAACCAAACCCTCGCCTCTATTACATTCCAAAACTTCTTCCGCATGTACCCCAAATTGGGCGGTATGACAGGCACAGCTCTTACCGAAGCTACAGAGTTTATGGAGATTTATAAATTAGGCGTTTTATCTATCCCAACAAATGTTCCTGTAACCCGTATTGACCATGATGATGAGATTTACAAATCACAGGCCGATAAAGAAATCGCAATGCTTGAGCTGATTAGGGCCGCGAATGAAAAGCAGCAACCGGTTTTGGTTGGTACAGTTTCGATTGAGAAATCTGAAGCGCTTTCCAAAGTGCTGAAGAAGCACAAAATTAAGCACCAAGTCCTCAACGCACGTTACCACGAACAAGAAGCGCATATTATTGCGCAGGCTGGCGTGCCGGGCGCGGTGACTATTGCAACAAACATGGCAGGTCGCGGCACCGATATTAAGCTTGGTGGTAATCTGGACATGCGTATCACGCAAGAAGTTGCCGATGACTTATCAGACGCACAACGCGCAGAGAAGATTGAACAAATCAAAAAAGAAATCGCCGAAAACGAAGCTTTGGTTAAAGAAGCTGGCGGGCTTATGGTCATTGCTTCAGAGCGTCACGAAAGCCGCCGCATTGATAATCAGCTGCGTGGTCGTTGTGGCCGTCAAGGTGACCCTGGCGAAACAAAATTCTTCCTTTCTGTTGAAGATGACCTCATGCGCATTTTCTCCCCTGATGCTTTAGAAGCTGTTTTGGGGAATTCTGCGATTGGCCTACGCGATGGTGAAGCTTTGACGCATCCATGGCTGAGTAAGGCCTTGGAAAAAGCGCAAGGCCGCGTTGAACGTCAAAACTTTGAAATTCGCAAGAACCTTCTAAAATTTGACGATGTGATGAATGATCAACGTAAGATTATTTATGAACAGCGCCGCGAAATTATGGACAGCGAAACGGTTGAAGAACTTGTCACTGACATTCGCCATGAAGTTATCGAAAACATTGTTAATGCGTCTATGCCTGCAGGCAGTTATGCAGAACAATGGCAGACAGATCATTTAAAGACTGAATGTATCCGCCTGCTAGGTATGGAACTTCCCGTTGATGAATGGGCGAAGGAAGAAGGTATTGCAAATACAGAAATATTAGAACGTATTATCGCGGCGTCTGACAATAAAATGGCCGCGAAGGCAGAGAAATCTGGCAAAGAGTTTTTCCGCGAAATTGAAAAATCATTCGTTCTTCAGACGCTTGATAACGCATGGAAAGACCACCTACTCCAGCTTGACCATTTGCGCCAAGGTATTAACTTACGTGCCATTGGTCAGCGTGATCCACTTAACGAGTTTAAAACCGAAGCATTTACAATGTTTGAAACCATGCTCGGCACAATGGGTGAAAACATCACCCAGAATTTGAGCATTGTTGAGTTTAACCTCGACCAAGAAACACTACAAAAAATGGTCGAAGAATATCAAGAATCGCAAAATGCACAAGAAGGCCGTAGCCTTAATGCTCAAGGCGACAGCGGCGCACCGATGATGCAACCAACCGCGACATTGATGAAGCCAAAATTTGACAAAAATGACCCTGACACATGGGGCAAAGTGCCACGTAATTCCGATTGTCCATGCGGCAGCGCTAAGAAATACAAGCATTGTCATGGCAAAATTACCGCGCAAAATGCGGCGAGCCGTGCATAATTTCTAAGGCATTTTTATACATCTTTAAAAAGGGCAGATTTATTCTTGCCCTTTTTTATTTCCCTTGTTTCTTCTCAATAAACGAAAAAAAGCTTATCAACGTTATGCTGATAAGCTTTTATAACTCGTCTAAAACTGTGCGACTTATTCCGCCGCAATCGCGCTGTCACCCTGCGTAATAAAACTATCCGTACAATCTTTCATAACCTTTGATGAATGACAGATAACATTTGTCATGTAAAAATTATCAATTGCAGGGGTAAACTTCGCCTTAATGCATGTGCCTTTAACGCCAATGGCTTTCCACGTGGCTGGCTGCACTTCATCAATCGCTGGGAAATGCTTATAATTTGCACGGATTGATTTACGCAATTCATACAAATCATTATAAGGCAGCGGCGCAGCTAAACTATCCGACAAAGCGCGGATAATTGTCCAGTCTTGCTTAGCTTCATGTGGCGCAGACACGGCCTTTTGTGCGCGCTGTAAACGCCCTTCCATATTCATGTAGGACGCATCTTTTTCACTATAGGCTGTCGCCGGCAATATGACATCCGCATTTGTTGCGCCCAAATCACCATGGTGGCCTTGATAAATGACAAAAGTCTTTTTACCGAGGCCGTTAATAAGCTCTGAGTTATCAACGCCAAGAAGGAATAAGGTTTCAAGACTATCATCAGCGGATGCTTTAATAATCTTGCTTACATCCATGCCGCCTTTAGCTGGGGTAAAGCCGATTTCAAGCGCACCAACACGCGAAGCTGCGCTGTGCAGTACGTTAAATCCGTTCCAGTCTTTTGTTACGACTTTTGATTTTTCGCAAATCGCGTTAATCTCCGCCATAACGGCCTGTGCATCACTGCGCTTAAATACAGCACTGCCTACAATAATCACAGGGTTCTTTGCACCTTTGAAAAATGCGTTCGCTTTGCTGAGCGCCGCGGCATCATCGCCAATATGTGCATAAGGATAATTTAAATCCATGTCTTCGCCAATAACGCCAATTTTAATACGTTTCGCAAGCCACGTTTTACGGATGCGCGCATTGACCATCGCCGCTTCTATGCGTGGGTTTGTGCCAACAAGCAAAACCGCATCAGAATCTTCTAGACCAGCGATACTTGTATTGAACAGATAGCCACCGCGATTATCAGCAGGGTACATTGCGCCATCAACACGGCAATCTAAATTCGGAACGCCTAAGCCCGCCATTAAATCTTTTAGCGCTACGGTTGATTCAATATCGGCTAAGTCACCAACAAGCGCAGCTGTCTTTTTCGGGTCAGATGCTTTTAGCTTTTTGGCGACAAGAGTAAGCGCCTCGCCCCAGCTTGCTTCTTCTAATTTTTTACTCCGGCTATTGCGGATATATGGGCGATCTAAGCGACCTTTCGCAAGGCCGTCTAAGGCGTAACGTGTTTTGTCTGAAATCCATTCTTCATTCACATCTTCATTCAGACGCGGCATAACGCGTAATACTTCTCGACCGCGTGAATCAATACGGATGTTAGAGCCAACCGCATCATGGACATCAATTGAAATGGTTTTCTTTAACTCCCAAGGGCGCGCCTTGTAAGCATAAGGTTTGTTAGTGAGTGCACCAACAGGGCAAACATCAACCAAGTTTCCTGAAAGCTCGCTGCTAATCGTTTTCTCAACGAAAGTGGTAATTTCAGCATCTTCGCCGCGGTGAAGCTGCGCGATATCATCAACGCCAGCGACTTCTTCGGCAAAACGCACACAGCGCGTACAGTTAATACAGCGTGTCATAACAGTTTCAACCAAGGGGCCAAGTTCTTTATTCGGGACTGAACGTTTAGTTTCATGGTAGCGTGAACGGTCATAGCCATAACCAACAGCTTGGTCTTGCAAATCACATTCACCGCCTTGGTCACAAATTGGGCAATCTAAAGGGTGGTTAATCAGTAAGAACTCCATCACGCCTTTACGAGCCTTTTCTGCACGTTCAGAATCTGTTCTGACTACCATACCATCGCCGCAAGCCATTGCACATGAAGCCACTGGTTTTGGCGCGCCTTCAAGGTCAACTAAACACATACGGCAATTCGCTGGAACGCTTAAACGGTCATGATAACAAAAGCGTGGAATTTCAACGCCAATTTCCTCTGCCGCTTGCAGAATAGACGTTCCCGCTTCGACTTCGACTTCAACACCGTTAATTGTTAACTTAGGCATATTTTCTCACCATTTTATAAAATTAGCTTATCTTTATTTTATTATCTTATCTGTATTGCGGATGGGCTTTATTGCGGCGCACAGCTCTTTCATATTCTTCTTTTGATTTATATAAGCGCTGCTCGGTATTCTCATAGACAACTAGCCCGCAAGAACGTGATGCGTCACTATCCATAAAGAATTTAATATAACGCATGTGTAAATTCATAGCTGCCGCTTCGTCATTGTCAGGCGTGATAAATTCATCAAGGTTCGCACAGCAAATACGCGATACATCCGCCATTTCCCTAGGGCTAAACTGCAAACGCGCCTGAAGGAGCATACATTGACAACTTTCCTTCGCATGTTGCTTAAAGCCCAATTGCTGCTCTGGCGTTAAAGTGTCTGTGCGGTACATACCCATATATTGCTTCATGCAGCCATCAACATAGCGTTCGCCAACAAAGGCCGCGGCCTCTGTGCTTGTGAATTTTGGATCATTTTCATCACGTGCATAAGCTGAACTTGCGCCAATAATGCAGTACAAACTGAGGCTAAAAACCAAAGCAAATAATGTTAATCTCAAAAATCTCATCACAGTCCTTTTCTAAGCTGCGCAGGCAGCTTGTTTACGGTAATGCATTATGCGGGCTTCAAGCTCTGGTCTAAAATGACGGATCAAACCTTGCACAGGCCATGCCGCCGCATCACCAAGGGCGCAAATTGTTTGGCCTTCGATTTCTTTCGTAACATCCCAAAGTTGGTCTATTTCTTCTAATGTTGCATTGCCATCAACCATGCGCATCATCATACGCCATAGCCAGCCTGAACCTTCGCGGCACGGTGTACACTGCCCACAGGATTCGTGCATATAAAACATTGATAAACGCGCTATGGCGTAAACAATATCCGTCGATTTATCCATGACGATAACCCCTGCCGTGCCAAGGCCGCTGCCTGCGCCGCGCAAGGAATCAAAATCCATTTTGATATCATCGCAAATTTCTTTCGGCAGTAACGGCGTGGATGACCCGCCGGGAATAATCGCAAGCAAGTTATCCCAGCCGCCTTTTACGCCGCCGCAATGTGTTTCGATTAGCGTTTTTAAGGGGATGCCCATTTCTTCTTCGACGTTACATGGGTTTTCAACGTGGCCTGAAATACAGAACAGCTTTGTGCCTGTGTTTTTCTCATCAGAGCCAAGCCCCGCGAACCAAGCCCCGCCGCGACGTAAAATAGTCGGCACGGATGCAATTGTTTCAACGTTATTCACCGTTGTTGGGCAGCTATAAAGCCCTGCCATTGCCGGGAATGGCGGCTTATTACGTGGCTGACCTTTTTTGCCTTCAAGGCTTTCGATCAATGCGGTTTCTTCGCCACAAATATAAGCGCCTGCGCCGCGATGAACATAAACATCAAAATCCCAACCAGATTTCGCCGCATTTTTACCCAATAAACCAGCCTCATAAGCTTCTTTCACAGCGACCATTAATGATGATGCTTCGTTATAAAACTCACCGCGTACGTATATATATGCCGCATGTGCGCCCATGGCGTAACCTGCGAGCAATGCGCCTTCAATTAATTTATGTGGCTCGTGGCGCAGAATATCACGGTCTTTACACGTACCAGGCTCTGATTCATCGGCATTAATCACAAGGTAATGTGGCTTGCCTGAATCTTTGGGCATGAATGACCATTTAAGCCCCGTTGGGAAGCCCGCACCGCCGCGACCGCGCAGACCAGATGCTTTCATTTCATTAATGATCCAATCCGCGCCCTTTTTAACAAAGCTACCAGTCTTATCCCAATCGCCGCGCTTTTGCGCGTCTTTAAGCGAAAAAGATTCAAAGCCATAAAGGTTGGTATATATACGGTCTTTATCCTGCAACATAATGTGCGTTTCCTTATTCCAGTAACTAAATAACTTTAGCTTTTTTTGCTTCTTCCATCAGGCTTGTCGGGCCAGAAGCCGCCATGGATGTTTTACGGCCTGTTTGCGAACCAACGGTGATTTTCTTACCCGCTTTAAGCTGATCGAGCATTTTAATCATGATTTCTTCATTTAAGTCTTCATAGTAATCATCATTGATTTGTACCATTGGGGCATTGACGCATGCGCCCAAACATTCAACTTCCATTAATGTAAACAGGCCATCCTCAGTGGTTTCAAGCAATTTAATGCCTAAATGATCTTCACAGACCTTCTTAATTTTCGCCGCGCCACATAACCAGCACGGTGAAGTGCCGCAAATTTGCACAAGGTATTTACCTACCGGCGCAAGATTATACATTGAATAAAATGTCGCAACTTCATAAACCTTCATTGGCGGCATAGAAAGCACTTCCGCAATATGATCCATCGCCGCTTTTGGAATCCAACCACCATAAGGTTTTTCAGCCTTTGCGCCATCCTCACCAACTTGGCGCTGCGCAAGATCAAGCAAGCCCATCACGGCGCTTTGCTGACGGCCTTTAGGGTAATTTGCAATAATCTCAGCCGATTTCTTTTTATATTTCGGCGTGAATGCAAATTCTTTCGGCTGATAATCAGCTTCTAAATCAAAAGGTTTTCTCATCGATCAATTTCTCCAAAAACGATATCTAATGAGCCGATAATAGATACGGCATCTGCCAGCATGTGGCCTTTCGTCATAAAATCAAAGCCTTGCAGGTGTAAAAAACCTGGGGCGCGAATATGACAACGATATGGGCGGTTTGTACCATCAGCCACCAAATAAACCGCGAACTCGCCTTTCGGCGCTTCAACAGCCGTATAGGTCTCACCGGCTGGCACATGGTAGCCTTCAGAAAACAGCTTAAAGTGGTGAATAAGCGCTTCCATAGATTGTTTCATTTCAGCGCGCGGCGGCGGTGAAACTTTATAATCATCGGTGCGCACTTCGCCTTTTGGCATGTTTTCAAGGCACTGCTTCATAATTTTGATTGATTCATACATTTCCGCGACGCGGATAAGGTAACGCGCGTAACAATCACCCGTTTTACCTATTGGTACATCAAAGTCCATTTTGTCGTATACATCATAAGGCTGCGATTTACGCAAATCCCACGCAACGCCAGAGCCGCGGAGCATTGGGCCAGTAAAGCCCCAATCAAGCGCTTCTGATTTCTTGACGATACCAATATCAACTGTACGCTGTTTAAAGATACGATTTTCAGTCAGCAGACCTTCAAGGTCAGCAATATGTTTGGGCAGCTGTTCAAGCCACGCCATCATATCTTCTGCAAGTCCTGCGGGCATATCTTGCGCTACGCCGCCTGTACGGAAGTAGTTTGCGTGCAACCTTGCGCCGCAAACGCGTTCATAAAACTCCATGCCTTTTTCACGCTCTTCAAAAATCCAAAGCGCCGGCGTGATCGCCCCAACGTCGAGGGCAAAGGTGGTGAGGTTGAGCATATGGTTCAAAATGCGTCCATGCTCAGCAAACAAAACGCGGATATACTGACCGCGCTCAGGCACTTTAATACCTAATAGCTTTTCAGTTGAAAGCGCAAATACATGTTCTTGGTTCATCGGGCAAACATAGTCAAGGCGGTCAAAATATGGCATCGCCTGCATATATGTTTTATATTCGATAAGTTTTTCAGTGCCGCGGTGAAGCAGGCCAATATGCGGGTCAGCGCGCTCTACGACCTCCCCTTCCATTTCCAGAACAAGACGCAATACACCGTGCGCCGCAGGGTGCTGCGGGCCGAAGTTAAACGTAAATGGCTTGATTTGTGTTTCGTCAGAAAGGTCAACACATTCTGCTTTTTGTAATGCTGTCATTGTGTCTACTCCTTATGCTCAACGTTGGTTGATGTGGGCTGCCAACCGAATTCAGGGCGCACAGCTTTTTCATCACCGGGAAGCTGAACATCAGTCATACCTTCCCATGGGCTGAGGTTATCAAATGAACGGAAGTCTTGCGTTAATTGAACAGGCTCGTACACCACGCGCTTTTCTTCTTCGCTATAACGCAGCTCAACATATCCTGTTAGCGGAAAGTCTTTACGCAATGGATGACCTTCAAAACCGTAATCCGTCAAAATACGGCGCAAGTCAGAGTGGTTTGAAAACGCAACGCCAAACATGTCAAAAACTTCGCGTTCCATCCAGCCCGCTGAGCTGAACACTGCCGTTGCAGATGGCACAATATCTGTTTCACGCGCACTTGTTTTGAGGCGGATACGGTCATTATTGGTCATGGAAAGCAAGTTATAAACAATCGTAAAGCGCTCTGTATGGTCTGGGTAATCCACAGCTGTGACGCTTACAAGCTGTGTAAAGCGGCAACGTGCATCATCACGTAGGAATTTAAGTACATAGCAAATGTCTTCGCGCTGAATGTTCAGGCATAATTCGTCTTTCTGCCATTCGCGTGAGACAAGGTAGTCCTTCAAATTCAAAGCGATATATTGCGCCAGCTCTTCGCGAGAAGCCTGTAGGCAATCATCATCATCGTGCTGTTCTTCGGTATTTATTGGTTCATCAACCATGGTCAAACCCTAATTTCTTAACGTGTAATAATTTATCGTATAATGCGCGTATCTTCGCGGCCAATTTTCTTTTGCAGTTGCAATAACCCATAAACCAAAGCTTCCGCAGTTGGTGGGCAACCTGGGACGTAAATATCAACCGGCACAATGCGGTCACATCCACGGACAACTGAATAAGAATAATGGTAATAACCGCCACCATTCGCACATGACCCCATAGAGATAACCCAACGAGGCTCTGGCATTTGGTCATAAACTTTGCGTAAAGCTGGTGCCATTTTGTTGGTCAAAGTTCCTGCGACAATCATCACATCCGATTGACGCGGCGATGGGCGCGGAATAATACCGAAACGGTCAAGGTCATAACGGCTCATGTAAGAATGAATCATTTCCACCGCGCAGCACGCAAGGCCAAATGTCATTGGCCACATAGAGCCCGTACGCGCCCAGTCAAATAAATTATCCGCCTGCGTCAGCAAGAAGCCCTTTTCTTGCACATGTTTGTTTATCGCCGCGGCGACAACATCTTGCTGCTCGGCTGGCGGCGCTTTTAGATTTGTACTCAAATCATATGCTGGCGCTTCAAAATTATGACGATCATGTCCCATTATACTAAAACCTTTTTATTTTATGCAGGCCTGATTATTCCCAATCAAGCGCACCTTTATTCCACTCATAAATGAAGCCAACTGTTAGCACGCCTAAAAACGCCATCATTGACCAAAAGCCGATCATGCCAATCTCACCTAATGAAATTGCCCATGGAAAAAGGAATGCAATTTCTAAATCAAAAATGATAAATAAAATCGCGACCAAGTAATAACGCACATCAAACTTGCTATGCGCATCAGAAAACGCATCAAAGCCACACTCATACGCAGATAGTTTTTCTGCATCGGGCTTGCTTTTACCAACGATGATAGACGCAACAAACATCGCCAGCGATACAGCTGCAGCGATGAAGATAAAAATTAAGACTGGAAGATACTCCAGAAGAAATTCATTAGAGGCCATGATTCTTTCCTTTAACTCAATGCGCTGCATAGTTTATAGCAAAAATTTATTATATCAAACCCCCTACAGCATAATGATTCACTGTTTTTATTACAGCTTTGAATAAAGCTTGATTTTTCATAATGCTTGCACTAATATAACTCACCCAAAGAAAGGCAATGCGATGGACAAGCTTAAAAGAATTGACGCTTCAATTGGCGACCCATGTCGCGCATTTAAAGAAGCCGCGCAATATGCCATGGGTAAAACACTCAACACACTGAACCAGTATGATAATTATGGTGATGTTGCACATTACATGCCCACTGAAATTATGGGCTTTTTTGACCGCGAATTTGATATTAAGCAGCCAGGTTGGAGCGGCGTTGGGCTGCAAAGCTACGCTTATACAAACGGGATCACTGATGGTTATGATAGCCTACTTGCTATCCGTTTATCCCACGCAAAAACTTTTAATGAAGTCACCAGACAAGACTTAAAGCCTGCGATTATTATGCCTGTGCCGACTTACGGTATATTCTTTGCCCAGCCTGAACAAATGGGTATAGAGATTATAAAGTTAAAGCGTGAAGCTGATGGCAGCGTCTGTGCTGATAAACTGCTTGAATTAATGCGCAGCGTTGAGAAAAAAGGCGAGCAGCAATTGATCGCCTATTACGATTCCAACCCAAACAACCCAACAGGTTACGTACGCGGACAAGAAGACACAAAAAAACTCGCTGATGTGTTTGTGCGTTATAACCGCTATAAAGATCAACAAAAAGGGCAGCTTTTAAACACACTGAAACGCGATAAATTTAGAGCATTACGTGATATACCCACTACGCTGCTTGCCATAGATGACATGGTGTATCTTGGCCTTGAATATACCAAGAAAAAACCAATGCCGTTTTTGAATATTGAGGACATGTATGACAATACGGTTATGCTTGCGGGCGGTTCAAAAATTGGCCTTACGGGGCTGCGCACTGGGGTGATGATTGGCTCAGAGAAATATGTTGAGGCCTATAAAAAAGAAAAAAAGCTCAAACAGTATTTTCCATCGACGCTGAATATGCATGCACTAACGCCCGTTTTCCCTAGCGAAGACGCACATATAAAAATGCGTAACAAGCATTTAAAAGCATTAAACACGAAACATCAATTCTCTGGCTTACTGATGAAAGCTATCGTCAACGGCCTAGATAATGTGGATATTACCACGGCGCAGCGCGACAAGATGATTAGTCTCTATAGCAACATCAAAAGAATCCCCCCAAGTGAAGCGGAGGATAAGTTGACGCGCGGCATTAACGGCATCAACATTATAACAACCCCACAATCAGGATTTTTTCATTTAATCGATTATAGCGCGTTTAAAGGGATGCCTTTCATAGAACAAAAAAGCTATTACAAACCAACAATAGGGCGGCTGCGAGATGAATGGGATCTCCAAAACATGCATCGCGAAGCGCAGCTTGGCTTTTGTGCAGGGGAACATTGCGGATACACACGTGATGACATGATCGTTCGCGCTACATTTGCTATGACACCGCCCGATATTATTGCGCTTACTACGCGTATGGAATATGCGATAAATGAACATATACGCCCATTGCAGCATATTTACCCAGAAAAACCAGAGCGTTTAGCCGTATAAATCAGCGAAGATAAAAGCAGGCATAAAAAAAGCCCCCACGAATGGAGGCTTTCTTATTACTGCAAGATAATGGCGCGAACGACGGGACTTGAACCCGCGACCTCCGGCGTGACAGGCCGGCGTTCTAACCAACTGAACTACGTCCGCCCAAGCAGTGAAAGGAGTTTTACAGTTTCCGTTTCTAACTGTCAATCACCTTTTTTCATTTTTTACATTTTTTTCTAATTTACGCACATAATGCACGTGGCTCTGCGTTAAATGGCAGTTCTAAAGACGCTGCAACGCCACTATGTGTGATCTCACCGTGACAGACATTTAAACCATCACGTAGACCTTGATCCGCCAGCAAAGCTTCTTTCCAGCCTTTATTGGCAATATTCAATGCATAAGGCAGCACAGAATGATTTAGCGCCAACGCAGAAGTCAATGGCACAGCGCCCGGCATATTACCGACACAGTAATGCACAATATCATCAACAACATATGTAGGATCTTTATGTGTAGTGACGCGTGATGTTTCAAAGCAGCCGCCTTGGTCAATGGATACATCAACAACGACAGAACCTTTCATCATTGTACCCAGCATGTCTTTGGTAATAATGCGCGGCGCAGATTCACCCGGTATAAGTACTGTACCGACGACTAAGTCAGCTGTTTGAATGAATCGTTCGACAATGTCTGCGTTTGAATAGACCACATTGGCGCGGCCGCGGAAATAATCATCCAAGTAACGCATACGGTCATTTGATCGCTCCAATATGGTAACATTCGCGCCTAGCCCTGTCGCCATTTGCGCCGCGTTAAAACCTGCGACACCGCCACCAAGGATTAACACCTCTGCTGGACGCACGCCGGGTACGCCGCTTATTAAGCGCCCTGTACCGCCATTATGCTTTTGAAGGTTATATGCGCCCACCTGCACGGACAAACGGCCTGCAATCTCGCTCATAGGGGCAAGAAGTGGTAATCCTCTACGGCCGTAGCCAGTGACCGTTTCATAAGCAATAGCAACACAGCCCGAATTCATCAAAGCTTTTGCCTGTGCGGGGTCGGCCGCTAAATGCAAATAAGTAAATAATATCTGGTTTTTACGGATTAGCTTATATTCAGGCTCCAAAGGCTCTTTAACCTTAATAATCATATCCGCTCTGCTGTAAACGTCTTCGGCGCTCGCGACAATTTCAGCGCCGACATTGATATAATCTTCATCAGTAAAGTTAATGCCGATACCCGCATTTGACTGCACAATAACGCTGTGCCCACTTGTCGTAAACTCTTTGACCGATGATGGCACGAGCCCCACACGGTGCTCTTGCGACTTAATTTCGCTTGGTACGCCTATCAACATAACTATTCTCCTTTAGAAAACACCAAATATAAATTTTGCGGATCATACATCAGGGCATAAGCTAGAGATATACGCAGCGCAGCATTTTTCAAGAAAAAACGTGCAGTTAACTTCAAATTCATGCCCCTATAGTATATTAAATATGCTATGGTAGTAATAATGAAATTTCTAAAAAGTGAGTTTTTATAGATGAATTGCCTAATTGTTGATGACTGCAATGTCACCTTATTCGTCACACGCAATATTTTGGAAACATTAAATTATAATGTTTTTACAGCGAAGAACTGTGACGATGCGTTAAAGCATTTAGAAAATGAAGAATTCAGCCTTGTCATTACCGATATTTTCCTCGGGCATGATAACGGTATTGACCTTATTAAGGCTATCAAAACCAATGACAAATTCTCATTCCCGATCATCGCATTAACTGGTATAGAGGAAGACGCAAAGCGCTTAGAAATTTTAGCCGCTGGCGCAGATGATTATCTATACAAGCCAACCACGCCTGATAAATTGCGCGTGAGCATCGACAAAGTTGGCTTGCCTATATAAGCAAGACCAATTCACAACACAAAAATCTATATTTATTTGGAAAAATGGTGGGCGGTGAGAGACTTGAACTCCCGACCCTCTCGGTGTAAACGAGATGCTCTACCACTGAGCTAACCGCCCTTTTAGGATGCTGCGCAGCTCTCTGACCGCGTGTGGTGAAAGGATAATTAATGGATATTACTGGCGAGGTCAAGCCTAAAAACACAAAATAATAAAAAAAACGAATATAAAATGAAAAAACCCGCCTATACGTGAAGTACAGGACGGGCTTTAAAATCTATAAACGATTTAGAATTAACCGTTAACTGTGTCTTTAAGACCTTTACCAGCTTTGAAAGCAGGAACTTTAGAAGCTTTGATTTTGATAGTTTCGCCAGTTTGTGGGTTACGACCATCACGTGCTGCGCGGTTTTTAACTTCAAATTTGCCAAAACCAACAAGCTCAACGCTGTCGCCTTTGCTCAAAGTCACAGATACTGTGTCGATGAATGAAGACAATGCTTTTTCAGCTTGTGATTTAGTTAGTTCTGATTTTTCTGCAATCGCATCAATAAGTTCTTTTTTGTTCACGAGGGCTCTCCCTTAGAGTTTAAGTTAAAACAAAATCTCTTTTCATCAAAAACGATATCCTTAATGAAAAGAAAAAGTAACATTACACAAAACAAAATTATGTAACATCATTCCCCTTTAGGCCTTGCACTGCAAGACTTCCAAGTGATTCTGTTTTATGCCGAATCAAAGTAAAACTCAATGCCTAATCACATCATTTTCGTCTTTTTCCGCCGAATCTGTGGCTATTTTATCGATTTTCTCGCTTTTTTCCTGATTATTGGAAAGTGAGATCGGTTCTGGCAGCGTTACAAGCGCGTGAGAAAGCACCTCTTCGATCGTTCTTACAGGCACAATCTCGAGTCCTTTTTTGACATTTGCGGGTATATCGGCCAAATCTTTTTCATTATCAGCGGGTATCATCACCTTTGTAATGCCACCACGCACAGCCGCCAAAAGCTTTTCTTTTAGCCCGCCAATTGCCGTAACATAGCCACGCAAGTTCACTTCACCCGTCATCGCAATATCCTTACGGATCTCAATTTCCGTTAAAGCAGAAACAATTGCCGTAACCATCGCCGCGCCCGCAGATGGGCCGTCCTTAGGAACAGCGCCCGCAGGAACGTGAACATGAATGTTTTTCTCGGTTAGCGCTTCGTAATCAATACCCAAATTCGCTGCACGTGATTTAATCAGCATTTCAGCTACGGTGATCGATTCACGCATAACGTCTTTCAAGTTACCCGTTGTTGTGACCTTACCATCCTTACCTGGGGTCGTCACGGCTTCGATAGACAGCAAATCGCCACCGACTTCTGTATAAGCCAAACCTGTCACAACGCCAACACGATCTTGCTCACCCGCTTCACCGAATTGATATTTTTCAACCCCAGCAAAACGTGTGAGGCTCTTCGGTGTGATATTGACCTTTTCCTTGCCCTTCATCAAAATCTCTTTAATTGCTTTACGGCAGAGATTTGCAAGTTCGCGCTCTAAGTTACGCACTCCCGCCTCTTTCGTGTAATGACGAATAAGATTTTTGAGGGCTTGGTCTGTAATGCTAAATTCTGCATTTTTCAGCCCCGTCATATCCATTTGCTTTTTCAACAAGTGACGGCGCACTATTTGCAGTTTTTCGTCTTCTGTATAGCCCGAAATATTAATCACTTCCATCCGGTCTAATAATGGACGCGGCATATCAAGCGAGTTTGACGTACAAACGAACATAACATCCGACAAATCATAATCGACTTCTAAATAATGATCGTTAAATGTTTCGTTTTGCTCTGGGTCAAGCACCTCAAGCATTGCTGATGCAGGATCACCACGATAATCAGATGACATCTTATCAATCTCATCAAGCATCATAAGCGGGTTAGACTTACCAGCTTTCTTCATGCCTTGTATAATTTTACCAGGCATCGCGCCAATATAAGTACGGCGATGACCACGAATTTCACTTTCATCGCGCACGCCGCCCAGCGAAATACGGATAAACTCACGATTTGTTGCTTTGGCAATAGATTTACCCAGTGATGTTTTACCAACACCTGGCGGCCCCATTAAACAAATGATCTGGCCTTTTACCTTATTTGTGCGTTGCTGCACGGCTAAATATTCAAGGATACGTTCTTTGACTTTTTCTAGGCCGTAATGATCTTTATCCAAAATTTTCTTCGCGGCTTTAATATCTTTCTTAACGCGCGTTTTCTTTTTCCATGGAATGGTTGTCATCCAGTCCAAATAATTACGCACAACGGTGGCTTCCGCTGACATGGGGCTCATCTGGCGCAGCTTTTTAATTTCTGCAGCACATTTGTCTTTACCCTCTTTAGAAATGCGTAGTTTTTCAACAGCAAGTTCAATCTCGCCAACTTCATCCACGCCATCTTCGCTTTCGCCAAGCTCTTTTTGGATCGCCTTCATTTGTTCGTTAAGATAATATTCGCGCTGCGTTTTTTCCATTTGCTGCTTTACGCGGCTACGGATACGTTTTTCAACTTGTAAGACTCCAATTTCGCCTTCCATATAACCGAATATTTTCTCAAGCCGGTCTGCTGTGTTTGGCAAGGCGAGCAATTCTTGTTTTTCATCAAGCTTAATCGCCAAATGAGAAGCCACAGAATCCGCCATTTTTGATGGCTCTTCGATCTGGTTCACAGAAACAATGACTTCTGGCGGGATTTTCTTGTTCAGTTTAACGTATTGTTCAAACTGCGTGATCACCGCGCGGCCCAACGCCTCCAGCTCCTCGCTTAATTCTGTTTCATCAAGTAGAATTTCGCCTTTCACTTCTAAATAAGTATCCGTTTTCAAAAACTCTGTAATTTTCACGCGCTGCGTGCCTTCGACAAGTACCTTTACCGTACCATCGGGAAGCTTCAGCAGTTGTAAAATTTTTCCTACTGTCCCTACGTCATGTAGGTCCTTATTCGAGGGATCATCTTCCCCCGGCGTTTTTTGCGTCACGAGCAAAATTTGCTTATCTTCGTTCATCACTTGCTCTAAAGCATTAACTGATTTTTCTCTGCCGACAAAAAGCGGCACGATCATATGTGGAAAAATCACAATATCACGTAGCGGAAGAACAGGATAAACGGTTGATTCTGTGTTCGGTGTATTTGTATTAAACATACTAAAAGAGCTCCAAATGAATAGTAGTACCCACGTTTAGATTATAGGCGATTATTAATGATTTGGTTAATTTTTTTGAGATATCAAGAAAAAAGCCTGTAAATTTTTCTACAGGCTTCTTTTAAACTTCACATTTTGCGTAAGAAACTTATTTTTTAGGCTTCTTATCGTCTTTTTTATCATCTTTTTTCGCATCTGCACTCATTTGTCCGCGCGTTTCAACAACGTGGTCAATAAGGCCAAAATCTTTCGCTTCATGCGCGCTCATGAAATTGTCACGATCCATCGCATCTTCAAGCGCTTTGAGTTTTTGGCCTGTGTGTTTTGCGTATGTTTCGTTCAAACGGTGACGTAATTTTAATATCTCTTTCGCTTGGATTTCAATATCACTTGCCTGACCTTGCGCACCGCCCAAAGGCTGGTGGATCATAACGCGTGCATTCGGCAGCGCATAACGCTTACCTTCTGCGCCCGCCATAAGCAGGAACGAGCCCATTGAACAAGCCTGACCAATACAGACTGTTGATACGTCAGGTTTGATGTATTGCATTGTGTCATACATCGCAAGGCCAGATGTTACAACGCCACCTGGAGAGTTAATGTAGAAAGAAATGTCTTTATTTGGATTTTCAGCTTCCAAGAAAAGCATTTGCGCACAAATAAGTGTCGACACATGATCGTTCACTTCACCTGAAAGGAAAATGATACGTTCTTTAAGCATGCGTGAGAAAATGTCAAAAGCGCGCTCACCACGATTCGTCGTTTCAATAACTGTTGGCACTAAATTATTCATGTAAGTGTCTAAAGGATTATGCTCTTGCATTTACAGTACTTTCTTTGTGTTTAAACTTTGTAGAAACAGCCTAATCATTAAGGCTATATAGTGATTCCTTCACGAATTTACAATCTTGTCACGCTTTGCGCAAGATGTTCTAAACCATTCGGGCGCTTTATCCCAAAAACTTCAATTAAAGCTATATTAACATATTGCCTATAACATACGCGTGAGGGTTTAATCTTGGTAAGGACAATATGACCAACTTAAAAAGACAATTCGCCGCAGTGGCATTAACCACGAGCATGGCATTTAATGTACTCGCCACGAATGCCGGCAATGAGGAGCCACAGACGCTCACGCCCGAAAATACCGTAAGTACTGGATTGACTGACGAAGAACTTTTTGGCGAGCAGGATAATCCTGCTAGCAATGCACATATTCTCCCGCTGTTTCAAAACATGGACACACGCCGCGATGCCGTTGTTTTACTTAACCAATTGAGATCTAACCCAAAGTTTGAAGAACTCAGTACAAATATGGAGAACTTAAACAGCCTTGATGGATATCTCGATTTTTCAGGGACATCGCCCTATCTGGCCCTCCCATTATTAATAGACAATCAACGTGATAAGCATTTAAATACAGAGACTATTGCGGTTTTAGAAAAACATGGTCTAGATATTGCCGTATTAGACCAAGTTATAGGAGCTCGCTTTAGCGGGCGCGACATGTACCTACATAACTTCATTGCAGATAAGATAGAGCGTGAGCTTGACAGCTCCTCCTACCTTAAGGCACAAGCACAGCGTGACGGTCACTACGGCAACATTCCAGAGCAAATGCTAAACGGCGCCACAGCGGAAATTGAGCTTTATACCAGGGCGCGCCGCCTTCACGACCCTGCATACGCAGAGCCAACCCTACAAGATATTGTTCCCGTGGGAGATAATCTCATCGGCGCCGCAAATTCCGCCCGCGCAAATAAACTTGCGGCTGAAGGCGCCGATCAATCATACGAAACGCCGCTAGAAGACAGAGTGCGTGTTTTTCAACACAAAATTGCAATGAACACATATAACAGCTACACAATTAACGTTGAAGACTTTATCAGCAAAAATTATACAGGCTACGGTAGCGATAACAGCATCAATTTTACCCAAGCTGAAGCGCTGGAAATATCTGAACAACGCGCCGATTTTAACTTGATTGTCATTGAGCCAAATATACAGGTTCACAGTGATATAACACATAGATATGCTGAACAGTTAGCGTTGAAAATTTCTCCCGATAATGAGGGTGCTGATGATGTTTATTATATGTCAACGGATCTTGATTTTGAAGAGACTGATAGCATTCTTTCTCTTGTAAGTTATGGCGCAAACAACACTATTCTTTCTAAAAGCTATGGTTATAACCCAGCAGGAATATCCATCGGCCGCGACTTCATAGAAGATGTTACGCCTAGTGATATCTTACAATACAACTTCCATGAGCAAAATGGTACAATCCAATTCATCGCCGCAGGTAATAGCTATAGTGGCTATGTCAATCCCAGCGAAAATAAAGACATATTTGCTGCGCACAGGGATATTACATCTGTAAGCTTCCCCGAATCCCATGCACAGCGGAGTATTACTGTGGGTGCAGCGCATGTGAATGGCGAAACAATTTATATGCCCTCTTACACTTCCACGGGCGCAGACTTTTTAATGGAAACACCTGATTTTTACGGCAGCCCTATCCAAGGCACATCGTTCTCCACACCAACGGCTGCGGAATATTATCACCAAATCGCTGAGAGTTATAGTGATAGCCTTACGCATGAAGAAATAATGATCGCGGCGCTTTATAGTACCGATCTCAACATTCAAAATGTCAGCATGGAAAAAGCGAGTGCGCTCGGGATAAAGCTAAACCAAGAAATGGTCGTTGAAACATCAGGCCAGAGTGAAACCGTTAAGCAGTTCGATAAAAAGCTTTCAGAAGATGATATTAAACGCTTTCCTGATACAATTTTCCGTACAAATGATGCCGGCATTCCGTTTCATGAACGTGCGGGTGCAGGTTATTTGAACGTCGATAAATGGGTTGAAAATTTAAACAGCTTAAAAACACTCAAATCGACATTTGAGCATGAGGCCGCGTATATTTCAGAAGATACAAAGCTCACATCCCCAGAATATAATGATGATAGCGCTGCGTTTAAATATAGCTACACACTTACTGTGGGCCAAGATATGACATTGGACAAACAAACACTGTTTTTAGATCAACGTGGTCTCACAAACATTAGAATAACTTCCCCCGCTGGGATGCAGGCCGATTTTGCAGGCAGCTTAAGTGGCTATGTGTCAACCCGCGCTTTTTCAGGAGAGGATATAAAGGCAGGAGATACGTTAACCATTCAAAGCAGCAATAAACTGGGCGATGACGCGGGATTTACTCTGCGCGGTTTTGAAGACGGTAATACCATTCAAGCGCTGCGGGATTATATACAAAATGAGCAAGGGCTAACCCCTAATGCCTTGTATGAAGGCACAAAACTATCTGAACAAACACGTGAAGCCGTATCGGAATTAGAGATCCAACGCGCGCAAGAACAAATAAGCAACGCCATTGATAGAAAATATCCACAAATTATATCGGTCGGCCCACAGCCCTTTTCGTAAACAGACTAATGTTTAAAGGCCTGCCATGCTTTTTTCGTATTTGCGTATACTGGGTCATTCTCGCCTGCTGACAATTTGGATATCAAACCGCTCCCCGCAAAACCGCACAACACACCGCCAACGCCGATTACAGGCAAAGATGCCACGCCAGCGCCGACCATACCGAGCCACGACAATGTTGTAATGCCGCAAGTTAGAGTGCCCGACAGACCAAACGCGCCCAAGGAAGCGCATACCTTATCTGATGTAGAGCTCTCTTTAGGTTTTTGACGCCCTAATTTTGAGAAAACATTCAAATTTGCTTCTTTATACACGTTATAAGCATCGTAAGGTGCACGTGCCGTATCACTCACGACAGCCGCGGCTAAATTAAATAATTTTGATAACTTGTCTAACATAGAGCCTCCCAGCGTATTTATTCTTTTTTATTATTTCTATAACTCATAAAAGAAAAAGCCCGCTCTGTAAAGCGGGCTTTTTAATTCGGTATACGCTAAATTTATTTCTTAGCGGCTGCTTTCTTTGCAGGAGCCTTCTTTGCAGCAGGCTTTTTATCGCCGTCTTTTTTCGCTGCTGGCTTCTTCGCAGTAGATTTTTTAGCCGCTGGCTTCTTTTCTTTTTTTACAGGCATCTCGTCATCAAAGTCTTCTTTAAGAAGCGCTTCAACGTCTACAGTTACTTCTTTAACTGTTGCTTGTTCAAGAATGAAATCAACCACTTTTTCCTCGAATAAAGGTGCGCGAAGCATCTCGATCATTTGTGGGTTGTTTTTGTAATATTCAAAAACTTGTGCTTCTTGGCCCTGGTATTTTTGTGCTTCTTGAATAACAGCTTGGTGAAGCTCTTGCTCTGCTACTGTGACTTCATTTGCATTGCCAATTTCAGCCAAAACAAGGCCTAGACGAACGCGGCGTTCCGCAATATCTCTAAGTTCTGCTTTCTCCGCGTCATCAACACTATGGTCATGGTCACATTTTTCGCCCGGTGCATGGTTGTGCTCTTGTGCACGCTCTTGCTCAATACGGCTAATAATGCTGTTATGTTCAGCTTCAACCATTGTTGATGGCAACTCAATTGTGTGCGCGCCATCAAGAACGTCCAATAGTGCTTTTTTCACTTTCAGGCGGCTCATACGGTCATATTCACCGTTCATGTTTTCTTCGATAACTTTACGAAGCGCTGCCAAATCATCAAAACCAACAGTTTTTGCGAATGCGTCATCAACTTCACAAGCGACAGTTTCTTTAAGCTCGTGAATTGTGACGTCGAAAATAGCTTCCTCGCCAGCAAGGTCTTTCATGCCGTAATCTTCGGGGAAAGTCACAAGAACTTCTACTTTTTCGCCTGCTTTTTTACCGATCAACTGATCTTCAAAGCCTGGAATGAACTGACCGCTGCCGAGTTTTAACTCAAATCCAAGTGAAGACATGCCATCAACTGTGAAGTCATCGCGCTTACGACGACCAGCAAAGTCCATAAGAACAATGTCGCCATCCTTAGATGCGCGTTTTGTTTCAATTTTTTTGCTTGTCGAGTTATTAGATGCAATCTCAGCCAATGTTTCTTCAACTTTTTCAGCAGCTACTTTTGCCACTGGCTTTTCAAGTTTGATTGTCTTCAGATCCATGACTTTGACTTCAGGAAGTGATTCAACCGCCATTTTGTAAACAAGGTCTTTACCTTCGTCAAAAGTCACAACTTCGATTTTCGGCTGCATAGCAGGCTTAATCTTTTTGTCACTTAATACTTTTGAAGATGTTTCGTTCACTGCTTTTTCAAGAACTTCACCAAGCATTGCTTTGCCGTAACGCTGACGCAGAACAGGCATTGGCACTTTACCTTTACGGAAACCTGGGATGTTTACACCCTTACCGTATTCAACAAGGCGGTCTTCAACGCGCTTATCAAGGTCATTTGCAGGAATAGTAATTTCTAACTCGTGGCTAAGGCCTTCGCTTTTAAGCTCTTTGATTTGCATGATATCTTTTCACTTCTCATTATTTTTACATTGCCAACTAAAAAAAAAAGACCAAAATAACCTTGATCTTTTTTACGACTGAATAAGTGGTGCGGGTGGAGGGACTTGAACCCCCACGTCCTAAGACACTAGAACCTAAATCTAGCGCGTCTGCCAATTTCGCCACACCCGCATTTATATGTGTAAGGCAACTGGTTACAGAGCGCGTTTTTACACTATTGATTCAGCTTCGCCAAGTGTTTTTTTTATTTTTTTCAAAGAAAGTTACAGAAAACGAATAATCGGGCTAAAAATACAGCCCTTTAATGGTTAAAAAAATCAAGCCGCTATTCAATTCTTTTAGTGATTATTCTGCGCCTTATGACCGATTTTATAAACTTCCGTGAGTGTGCGCGCCATAGCGACTGGCAGTTCTGATGCCACCATACCAGCGCTTAACTTCATTGACGCAGCGCCATGTATCCACACAGCGCCGCATGCCGCTTCAAATGGTGGGATTTTTTGCGCTAAACAGCCTGCGACCGCGCCTGCAAGCACATCCCCGCTTCCAGCCGTAGATAGCCACGGCGAAGCGATAGTATTAACATAGCAACGCCCATCGGGCGAAGCGATAATCGTATCCATCCCTTTGAGCACCACAATGCAGTTTGCCTTTACAGCGGCCTTCTTAGCGCGATCTAATTTATTAGGCAGTTTCGCTAATTCAGGGAACATACGTGAAAATTCGCCATCATGCGGCGTTATAACGCTTGCGACATCCAATGAAACTGCGCCTAATGCGTCGCCGTCTAAAACAATTTGAATATCATGTTTCAAACACGCATCAGCCAAGGCCTGCATCCCTAAAACATCATCAGCGCCGGGGCCGATCAAACACACATTTACATGGCGCTCATGCATAAGGTCAGCTGCATCTTGCGCATTTTCAAAGCCACGCACCATAACTTCAGGAGCAACAATAGATTGATAGACTTTTGCGGCTTCTTTTGTGGTGATAATACTGCCAACACCTGCACCAGTGCGCATCGCGCCGCTTACGGCTAAACGTGCCGCGCCAGTAAGCTCTTCCCCGCCCAATACGGCGACATGACCGCGCATATATTTATGCGTCTGTGAATCGGGCACTTTCCAAAACTGATTCCAAAGCTCTGGGTTGTTTAAATGCGCCATAACATCCATACCTGCAAAGCATTTCTGATCTATGCCAATATCCACTACATGGATCTTGCCGCAATATTGTGCACCTGGCTGCAACACATGCTCAATACGCGGCTTCGCGAATGTCACAGTATAATGCGCCTTGAGGATCCCCTTATCAACCTTCATATCTTTACCGAGCCCTGTAGGGACATCGACAGCAATTACCGTGACATTTTCTTGGCGTACGGCATTAAATGTTTCATTAATTTCGTTAGATAAACTACGGTTTAGCCCACTGCCATAAACGGCATCGACCACAATATAATTTTCATCAAGAACAATTTCGGATAACATAGACACATCACCCTTATACATTCTCGCGGCTTCTGCTGTGATGCCATCCATCATTACAGTCTGCTTGATACAATAAACATGCACATTCCAGCCTGCGCGTTCCAATATGGCGGCCGCGACAAAACCATCACTGCCATTTGCCCCTGGGCCACAAAGGAAAGCAATAGGGCGACGTTCAAAACGATTCGCTATGAATTCAGCGATGCCGCGCCCTGCTTTTTCAATCAATTCAATTTCAAGGACACCTGTATCTTTGGTCAGTTTTTCAGCCTGACGCATTTGCGCAGATGTATATAACGCCAAATTCGCACGGTTTCGTTTCTGCAGGCGCTCAATAAGATGTTCTGTTGGATCCATGAAATATGCTCATATATAAGGAATAAAAAATACTACTGCATATAAAGTAATATAATGGATTTAAAAAAACGTAAATTTATTTGGAAAAAGAATAAGATAGATGGGGCGACTGACGGGGCTTGAACCCGCGACCGCTCGGACCACAACCGAGAGCTCTACCACTGAGCTACAGCCGCCACATTATCTTGATCGTCAAGTAAGTTTGACTAGGCCAGACTTATAACTGAATTTACGCAAGCCCGTCAAGAGTTATGGACACAGAAAATGAATTTTTAATAGAAAAATATTGATATTTACCCGCCCATGTAATAATAACATAACTGTATTGCTAATACTGCATGGGTAATATGCAGATAAATCCAATACGATATACAACACATTAAACGGCAGCCATTTACGGCAGAACAGAGGAAAGTATAATGTCTAAACACTTAAAATTCAAAACATCATCTGAACTTGTTAAATATATCAAAGAACATGATATTCAGAATATTGATTTTGAATTCACAGATTTACGCGGTAAATTGCAACATACAGCGCAGCATGTTGACACCGCGGACGAAGATCTTTTTGAAAAAGGCATCTATTTTGATGGCTCATCAATTGCTGGCTGGAAGTCAATTAATGAATCTGACATGAACCTACGTCCCGACCTTAATAAAGTCACGGTTGATCCCTTCTCTTCAATTCCAACGCTTAAAATTTTCTGTGACGTTTATGACCCTGTAACCAATAAGGCATACGACCTTGACCCACGCAGCATTGCAAAAAAAGCTGAAGCGTTTTTGCGCGACGGCGGCTTTGGTGATGATGCGTATTTTGGCCCCGAAGCTGAGTTTTTCGTCTTTGACGATGTCCGCATCCATAATGAAATGAACCATATTGGCCATCGCGTCGACAGCATTGAAGGCCCCTATAATTCAGGCCGAAAATACGATAACGGCAATCTAGGTCACCGCCCAAGATTAAAAGGCGGATATTTTCCCGAAGCACCTGTGGATAGTTTAGCTGATTTACGTGCAGAAATGCTTTCTGTCATGCGTGAAATGGGGGTGCCCGTTGAAAAGCACCACCACGAAGTTGCGCCGAGCCAGTGTGAACTTGGCATTAAATACGCAACATTAACTGAAAGCGCGGATAACATTCAAATTTATAAACATGTTGTTCATAATGTTGCCCATGCTTATGGACGCTCAGCGACATTCCTGCCAAAACCCATTTTTGGTGATAACGGCTCAGGAATGCATGTCCATCAGTCAATCTGGAAGTCTGGAAAGCCTAGCTTTGCAGGTAAAGGCTATGCGGGTCTTTCTGAAACAGCTTTATATTATATTGGTGGCATCATTAAACATGCCAAAGCACTTAATGCGTTTACAAATCCATCAACCAATTCATATAAACGCTTAGTCCCTGGTTATGAAGCACCTGTATTACTCGCTTATTCAGCGCGCAACCGTTCGGCATCATGCCGTATTCCGTTTGGTAATGAGCCAAAAGAAAAACGTGTTGAGGTACGCTTCCCTGACCCAATGGCAAACCCTTATTTGGCCTTTTCTGCCATGCTTATGGCTGGCCTTGATGGGATTGAGAATAAAATCCACCCCGGCGATGCAATGGATAAAAATCTTTATGACTTACATGAAGATGAGCTGAGCGCCGTACCAACAGTTTGTGGGTCACTACGTGAAGCGCTTGAAGCATTAGCTGCCGACCATGCCTTCCTTGAAAAAGGCGGCGTATTTACGCATGAAATGCTCGAAAGCTACATTGACCTTAAAATGGAAGAAGTTTCACTTTATGAAACAACGCCGCACCCTATCGAATTTATGATGTATTACTCATCATAAGATCACAGCATCCATATTTTAACGCAAAGGCTCATAATGAATATTATGAGCCTTTGTCTTTATTCCTGCACTAAACCATAAAATAACAGCTATAAGTCGCTAGCTTTTCGTGCCCAGCCCAATATCTTTTGCGAGTTGGCTACGTTTTTCGGCGTAATTAGGCGCGACCATAGGGTAATCCACTGGCAAGCCCCAACGTTCGCGATATTCTTCGGGGGTCAGGTTGTAAACTGATTTCAAATGCCGTTTGAGCATTTTTAAATGCTTACCATCTTCTAGGCAGACAATATAATCAGGCATGACTGATTTTTTAATTGGCACTGCGGGGCTTGGACGGTCTTTATTGCGCCCGCCTTCCCCTGATACACTCGACAAGGTTTTGTATACTTGTTTTATAACATCTGGGATATCAGGCGCTTCCGTCTGGCTGTTGGCAAGGTGCGACGAAACAATATCCGTCGTCATTTGTAGTAATTCTTTATTTGTTACTGTATCAGGCAAAACAAACCTCATGTTTTTAAAGTAAAGATAAATACAGGTAACATTTTCGCAAATAAATGTGAATAAATTATTACAAATAAAAACGGCGCCAAAATGACGCCGCAATGTGTTAATCTATACTATAAATTCTGCCTTATCCGACATAAGGGATAGCCCCTGGTTTAACTTCGGTTTGGTCTGGCGCGACGACTTGCTGCACCTGCTTATGCGCCGCGTTGATTAGCTCAAACTGATCCTTGTAATCAGCAGGGTTCATCGCGGGGAATACAGTGACTTCAATTGTCATCGTCTTTGTCGCCATACGGTTCCAAATACGCTTAATCATATTATCTTCATCAAAGCGGCTATAGTAAGCACGGAGCTCTGGTGCATTTTCAGTGCTGCGTCCTTCAACATCTTTAACGCGAATGGCAACAGGCTGCACAACAACATCTTTTTCAAGCTTGATTTCACGGCCTTTTTTATCAACGCCCTTTTCGCCATAAAGCATACTGATAAGACCCGCACGGAATAAATCAACACGCGAACCATCATTTGTTGTGCCTTCTGGGAACATGATAACGTTTTCGCCGCGATTGAAACTTTTGGTGATTTTGCCAATAGATTCTGGGTTATGTTCACGCGAACGACGTACGCCGATAAATTTCATCGCTAAAGCAAGCTGGCCAATAACTGGCCATTTTAACAATTCGCCCTTGCCGACAAAATTACCATTAAGCGCGCTGCCTGCAACAAATGGGTCCGCCATAGACATATGGTTAGCAACAAACCATGTAGGTTTGTCTTTTTCAAATTTTGCGGATGCTTCGTTAAATTCAATTTTAATACCGATTAGCCTGCGCATCGTGTTATAAACCATATTTGGTATTGCCGTTTTATTACGAAAGATAGGGCCAACAATCGCCCCTTGTAAAATGACTGCCGAAGCAAGTAATGGAAAAGTAACTATACCAAGCAAAGCGCGGCGCGCTGCACGTAACTGACGTCTCATCAAATGAATTCCCTAGATATATTTTTTCTTATGGAAGCATTAATATGAGAGTTTTCGATTTATGGCAAGAGCTTATCGTAGATGGTGGCCGTTTTATCCAAAGCCACCGCGCTATGAACGCTCAATGGTTTTATATGTCTTTTTACTTAACGATACATCGGCAGGCTTTAAATATGCGGGTGAGACATTAATGGGCTGGTAGCCATCAATGCCATGCACGGAGAAATATTGACGCGCAATATCGGCGAGCGTTTCCGTCGATATCACCACATGTGTTAAAATCGGCTCCCACGTCGAAATGGGCGTATCACACTTGGTCATAAAGCGCTCTACAGCATCACCGATCAAAACGCCGCCTTTTTTCATATGGCTTGCCAAATAAGCCTCTAGGCCTTCACCAGATATCGCCTGCGCGTTAAAATCTTCCTGCCCATTAATCCAAGCGCCCGCGTAAAAATCATCACGCTTCGTATCCACAATCACCGCGACATTTAAATTATCCTCCTCTTTGGATGCTGCATATTGCTGATAAAGTACATCAAGCGTTGATACGCCCAAAACAGGAATATTGAGCGCCAGCGCAAATGCCCGCGCGGTAGACAGCCCAACACGCAGGCCCGTAAAAGCCCCCGGGCCATTCGTGACGGCAATTGCGTCAATGTCACTATAATCAAGAACGGCATGCGCCATGCCATCATCAACCATCGGCACAAGGCGTTCTGCCTGACCACGTTTAATGTCTTCATATAATGTAAAATATTGCTGCTTTTCAGCATGCCAAATGCTTACACCGCAGCCCTTTAATGCTGTATCAATAGATAGAATATTCACATGCTTCTCACTTTATTCATCTTTAGCGTTGATAATAAAAATATGCCGCTGCGTCAATTTTAAAAAAACAACTGGAACTAATATAAACTTTCACGCCCTTTATAGTTGACAGTTCGGGGATAAAGAATATGTTGTCTTAAACTTCATAAACATTTTTTTTGGGTTTCAACGTGGATCGCAAAATACAGGAAAATTATCATTCAAACTTACTGCTTGCCGTTATTTGCCTGTGCTTAACGTTATGCGCCTTTGCGCCTTTTTCAGCCAAAGCGAATACGGATTATTCCCCTATAGAACCTGACCAATCAGCGATTGTTGCTTATAGTTACTTCCAGATTGATGACGATGCATTTCCTGATATGAGCCTGAGCTTTGGAACTTTCGAGCAGCATATCGAAACTATAAAAAATGAAAACTTTAGCGTCATATCCCTGAAAGACCTCAAAGGCTACACAAAACCAAAATCACAAAGCGCGCCAAGTATTATCATTAGTTTTGAAACAGGCCATAAATCTATTTTAGACAAAGCCGTGCCGCTGCTGATAAAAGAAAAAATACCTTTTACAATCTTCATCAGCCCTTATGAAATTGACCAAGGCCAGCCTTACGTCATTCCGTGGCATGAACTTAAAAAGTTAGAACGTAACCCCTTAGTCACCATTGGCATACACAGCGCGACATATAAAGCGATGCAGGACTACGAAGACCGCGCAGATTTAGATTACGCCGTCAGCAGCGCGATTACCCGCTACAAAGAAGTTTTCAACCATGCGCCGCTTTTCTATGCCTACCCATATGGCGACCATGGCACAGCGCTTGCAGCCACCTTAAAACAAGGCGGCATTGCATATGCGTTCGGCCTGCAATCAGGCGTAATTCACGATACTAGCCCTGCTTATCACCTCCCTCGCTTTACAATGACGGATAATATGGGAAGCAATCAACGCTTCATTGATACGGCCTACAACTTACCGCTACCCTATTTTGACATGATCCCGCAAGACACCGTATTAACAAGTGCCCCAACGAGCATTAGTTTTTCAGTGCCGCAGGCCTTGCATGACAAGATAGATAGCCTGCTATGCTTCCATTCGGGCATTGGTAAAATACCGACAGATATTATCGGTAAAGAGCGCATACATATCGCGCTCCCTGACAATACAGAAACATCAGGCCGGCTACGTGTGAACTGTACGATTAATGCAGGATATGATGAAATTGCGGAGCGTCAACGCTGGCGCTGGCACGGCATTTTGCACCGCATTAACACGTCCCCCGCCTTACAGCCATAAAAAAAAGCGGCGCCATTTGTAAGCACCGCTTTATCAAAATAAAAATGCGTTTTATTTAGCGCCAGAACCCCATCAAATTCATCACTTCATCAATATGTGGTTGCGCGATTGCATTTGCACGCTCAGCGCCGCGGCGTAAGTACGCGTCAATCTGATCTGTGTTAGAAAGCAGCTCATTCATGCGTACAGAAATAGGCGCAAGGTGATCCACCGCGACATCGACCAAAGCGGGCTTAAATTCAGAGAATGTCTTCCCTGCAAACATCGCAAGCACTTCATCGCCGGACTGATCAGTTAACGCGCCATATATAGTAACAAGATTTTTAGCTTCTAAACGCGCGTCTAAATCAGCGAATTTTTCTGGTAAGACTTCCGCATCCGTTTTGGCTTTTCTAATTTTTTTAGCAATTAAATCGGCATCATCGGTTAGGTTAATGCGGGTCATATCGCTCTGCGCTGATTTACTCATTTTCTCCGCGCCATCGCGCAGTGACATTATCCGCGCACCTTCAGCTAAAACCACAGATTCAGGCTCAGGGAAGTAATCTTCACCATAGCGGTGGTTAAATGTTCCGACAATCTCACGCGCAAGCTCAAGGTGCTGTCTTTGGTCATCACCTACGGGGACATGGGTTGCTTTGTAAATCAAAATATCAGCCGCCATCAGCACAGGATACGAATAAAGGCCAAGCCCTGCTTTTTCCTTATTTTTGCCCGCTTTGTCTTTAAACTGCGTCATGCGGTTTAACTTACCAATTTGCGTCATTGTCGCCAAAAGCCACATTAATTGCGAATGCGCAGGCACCGAAGATTGCGCGAATAAAACTGATTTTTCAGGGTCAACGCCTGCCGCAATATAGGCTGCAGCAATCTCACGCGTACTTTGTTTTAGTTTATCTTTATCATAGGGCGTTGTAATTGCGTGCAAATCAACCACACAGAATAATGTCTCAAAGTCGCCTTGGTCTTGCAGCTTTACCCAATTACGCAAAGCCCCCAAATAGTTACCTAAATGCAATTGGTTGGTTGGCTGCATGCCAGATAAAATACGCTTTGTCATTGTTCTCTCTTTGCCTTGATTGGGGGCTTAACTTATCGTTTTACGAAAAAATATTTGATAGCACGTAAATCATAAATGCGCAACATAAACACCGCCGCGCCATAGCTTGCCACGCCGCAGATAATAATAGCGAGCATTTTTATGAAATCAGGTAAGGCCGCGCCAATAAACGCACTCCATAGTAACGACAGAATAAAGATAACCGCCCCCATAAATGCCGCAGCCACGCCTAGCTTAAAAATGCGGCGCTGCGCAGCGGAGGAAATATCAATATCTTCATAATCGCGTATTTTGCGTTTTAATAGGAAGAATTGAAGCCAGCCAACAAGTCCTGTTGATAGCGCGATACCTGCCGCGCCCAATGGAAAGGTCAAAGCAATGGACAGAACAATATTCAGCGCGGTCACCTGCATTGAAATTTTCACAGGCGTCCATGTGTCTTTATGCGCCCAAAACACGGTCGAGAGCACTTTACTTGCGACATATGGCACAAGCCCCACCGTATAGCCCATTAGGGCATATGACGCGCGCAGCGTGCTCTGCGCATCAAAAGCGCCGCGTTCAAACAGAACGGATATAATAAGCTCCGCCAATATAAACAGACCGAGCGCAGATGGCAGCGCCAAAAACACGCAGCCCTCTAAAGCCTGCGAAAATAGCTTTCTTGCATCTTGCGTGTTCTTTTTTGCCAAGGCAGTAGATAGCATTGGCAAAAGCGCTGTTCCCATAGCAATGCCAACAACGCCTAATGGCAACTGATTTAAACGGTCGGCGTAGTATAAAGCTGAAATTGCACCTACAGGCAAGAAGGAGGCAATAATCATATCTGCGAATAAATTAACATGCATTACCCCTGCGCCAAGTACGCCTGGCCCCATTAACGCGAAAACTTTTTTCACATCACCTGTATGTTCATTCTTCGCAAAGCACGGCGCAATACGTGCCTTAAACGTCATAACCGCCATAAAGACAAGCTGAATAACGCCCGATGCTGTAATGCCCCATGATAGCGCCTTGGATATTTCATAGCCATGATGATCCGCAATCAGCATCGCTGAAATCAAAGTCAGGTTAAATATAATCGGTGCCATAGCAAAAGGCGCAAAACGGTTATTAGCGTTGAGCATCGCGCCAAACATTGCGGTAATAGAAATCAACAGTAAATAAGGAAATGTAATCCGCGCATAGTGAATGGCGGCGATAAAACGCTCTCCTTCAGGTTCAAAACCGGGGGCAATAATTCTGATAATATAGGGCATAGCCAGAATAGACAGCGTGACAAACGCGCCTAATATTGCAAGCATGAGCAGCAAGACATGGCCTGCAAATTTCGCTGCATCGGCGCTGCCGCGCTCTTCTTTAATTGCGGTATAGACAGGCACAAAAGCGACCGTAAATGCCCCTTCGGCGCTTATACGGCGGAAAAAATTTGGCAGCTTCAGCGCCACAAAGAACGCATCGGCGAGTGGCCCCGCGCCCAGAAGCGCTGCGGTCAAAATATCACGCATAAAACCAACAATACGGCTAATTAGTGTAAAACCTGCTACGGTTGCTATTGCTTTGAAAAAGTTCATAAAACAGTTATGAACAAAATTTGGTAGAGTGTCACCACCTTAAAAGCGCGGCATTGCAGGATATAAACAGCTGATTATAATTTTATGGGACAAGAGCGCGCCTGCAGCATGAGATAATCTTGACAGGTTTAATTTTCATATTTATAAAAGGGGCTATAAAAATAAAATATCACATAAATAAAGTTTATGGGGACAGGGAATGAACAGAATTACAGCAAATTTGCTTACCGAATTATTTAACGGCTCCGCCGCTGACCGCACAATATTCAGCAAAGAAATTTTCATCAATGTTGATACAGAAGCCGGCGCAGAAATCTTAATAAGACCATTTAGCCCACAAATTGCAGCTGAATATTTAACGCACCTTATCGGCAACACTAAAAGTTCGCTGCTTGAACCAATGATCCTCAATGATCGTGTAAGAGCCCCCATCAATATGGTGTTTAACGGGCGCTTTATTGATACAAATTTACGCAAAGAATATAACGTGCCTTTAATTACATATCGCCACTGCCCACACAGAAAAGAATCTGTCCTTATTATGGATCGTTTCCATCAAGAACAAAACCCGAGCATGGGACAATATCTGCAAGCGCCTAGTATCTTTCAAATGATAAACGCATTAAACAGTGCTGGTGGGCGTTGGTCTGATGTTGAGTTTCATACACAAAAGGATGAAGCGCGCCCAAGTTTAAGGCTTGTCAAATAGCCGCCAACTGCTTAACACTTAAATTTGAAACATAACAAATTGACCGTGAAGCATGATGAGCGATACAGACAGTACAGAAAACCCCGAAAGCACTTGGTTTGGTGAAACATCAGTTTCTCCCAAAGAAAAAACTGAGAAAGTACTAGGCGTATTTCATAGCGTCGCCGATAATTACAATATTATGAATGACGTTATGTCGATGGGCATCCACCGCATGTGGAAAGACCGATTCGTTGGCATGATTAATCCAAAGGCAGGCCTAAGTTACCTCGACGTTGCAGGCGGCACTGGCGACATCGCATTTCGCATCTATAAAAAAACCAACAAAGCACCTGACATTACGGTTTGTGACATCAACACCTCAATGCTGAGTGTCGGGCGCGATTTATCAATTGATAAAGGCTACATAAACGGTATGAAATGGGTTACCGGCAATGCCGAATGCCTGCCCCTGCCGAGCAATTCAAAGGATGTTTATACAATCGCCTTTGGTCTACGCAATGTTACCCATATTGATAAGGCCTTAAAAGAAGCGCACCGCGTGTTAAAACCCGGTGGGCGCTTCTTTTGTTTAGAGTTCTCTCACCTCCCTGATCCAGCCATGCAGAAACTATATGACAGCTATTCATATAATTTGATTCCCAAGATGGGTGAAATTGTGGCAAAAGACGCGAAGAGTTATCAATACTTGGTTGAGAGCATCCGAAAATTTCCAAAGCAAGACGCATTGGTCACACGAATTCAAAGCGCTGGATTCGACCAAGCAGGCTATAAAAACCTAAGCTGCGGCATTGCTGCAATGCACTGGGGATGGAAACTTTAGTTTATCCCAACTGAACCTTGATAAAACTTGCAAATAAATGAAGTGACAAATTTAAATCTATTTGCTAGATTGGATATAGCTTGATTTTGTATGCCTAATGTTATATAAGTATATAACGTTATATAAAAACGTACCAGTAGTGTGATTAGGATAATAAATGCAACAAATATATGTCTTGTTAAGTGTCTTAGTATTAATGCTTGGTTTTGGCGCTCTTATGCACCAAACACAATATAAAAATGCACGCATTGGCGCACACGCAAATCATATTAGCGCAGAAAGCCTCGATGCCCTTGATCCTGCGGCAGGTATAAGCTACAACTCTGAGATGGAAACATATCAGCAGGCTTTAAACAAACTCGATGACAGAAGAATCTACCTCAACAAATAACACTACGCGTGATGCTCACGCCTCTTGCGTCCTGATTATTATATCAGGCGGTGTTTCTGCGTATAAAGCATTAGACCTTATGCGGATGTTAAAAAAAGCAGGCATAAGAACGCCCGCTATATTAACCAAGGGCGGCGCTGAGTTTATAACGCCATTAAGCGTCAGCGCATTAAGCGGCGAAGCTGTGTATACCGATTTATTTTCATTAAAAGACGAACAAGAAATGGGGCATATTCGCCTATCACGCGACGCTGACCTTATTGCCGTCATCCCTGCAAGTGCCAATATCATGGCCCGCAGTGCACATGGCATGGCCGACGACCTTGCCAGCACAGTATTACTGGCCGCTGATAAAGACATCCAATTCTACCCCGCGATGAACCCGCAAATGTGGGCGAACGCGGCGACGCAGGTTAATATTAGAACCTTACGCAAGCGTGGTATTGAGGTGATAGAGCCCGATAGCGGGGAAGTTGCCTGCGGCGAAATCGGCAAAGGCCGCTTGCCCGATATTGAAGCCATCTATCGCAGTATCCTCAATAAGCTTAGCCATTCACAGCGCGCGCTCCCCCTGTCAGGCAAACACGCCATTGTGACCGCAGGCCCAACATATGAACGCATTGACCCAATACGCTTTATTGGCAACCGCTCATCGGGCAAACAGGGCTATGCTATTGCAGATGCCCTCGCCCGCCAAGGCGCAAAAGTCACGCTGATTTCAGGCCCGACAGCATTAGACGCGCCACATAACGTGGAAATACTCCGCGTTGAAAGCGCAGAGGAAATGTATAAAGCCGCCAACAATGCCCTGCCTTGTGACATTGCCATTTGCTGCGCGGCAGTTGCTGATTGGCGCGTTGAAAACCCGTCAGACACCAAGCTCAAAAAGCGCGAAGATGCACAAAGCCCTGCGCTCACATTTGTTGAAAACCCTGACATTCTCAAATATATATCTACCCACCCAAGCAAGCGTCCTGCTTTCGTAGCAGGATTCGCCGCTGAAACTGATAATGTCGCTGAAAACGCACAGCAAAAACTTTTGCGTAAAGGCTGCGATGCCCTGCTCGCCAATCATATCAGCAATGATGATACTGTATTTGGCGCTGATGACAACACCATCCTTTATGTCAGCGCCGCTGAAAATACAGCGCAAACAGCGCCGCATTACGAGCAATGGGCAAAACAAAGCAAGCATGGCGTTGCCGATATGCTTGTGCGCAAAATAATTCAACAGCTTGAAAAGGCTCAGCGCTTAAATCATACTGCACCTATCATAACAAAATTAGAGGCCATTTAAATGAGTGAACAAAGCTCTGTAAAGCTAGAAGTACACAGCAATTCAGAAAGCGTAGAAATTGCGTTAAAGCCGCATGAACATGCCGTTGGCTTAAATTTGCCAACCTATGCTACAGACCAATCAGCAGGAATGGATTTATCCGCCGCCCTTGAAGAAGCGTTAGAATTAGCCCCCGGTGAGCGCGCCCTTGTGCCAACAGGGCTGACTATTGCATTGCCCACAGGCTACGAAGCGCAAATTCGCCCGCGCTCAGGCCTTGCCATGAAACATGGTGTTACCGTATTAAACAGCCCAGGCACAATTGACGCAGATTATCGCGGCGAAATTAAAGTCCTTATTGTGAATTTGGGGCAAGAAGACTTCACCATTGAACGCGGTATGCGCATCGCACAGATGGTTATCGCGCGCCACGCCAATGTAAGCTGGCGTGTTGTTAAAGAGCTTGACGAAACAGAACGCGGCAGTGGTGGCTTTGGCTCTACGGGGACGCAACATCAATAAACAACGCGCATAGAGATCAACAACAAATACAAAAAAGCAGCCTCATTTTGAGCTGCTTTTTATTTATGCGTTATGGTGAGGCGACGCTTTATAGAAAGACTAATCAGTTGACCTTGAAATCAGTCCCATACTTACATCCCATTTATCCATGCCTGTATTAATCAATAATGGCTGTTCATATTGCAACGACAAAAACGCGTGTATTTCATGCGGTAAAGCTCCATAGTTTACGGCTATACGCCCCTCTTTGTCAGCAAGGCGTTTACTTACCGGCACACAAAGTGTATCAAAGGGGCGGTATTCTGTAATACTCCACTTATCACCCTCTTTATCTTTATTTATACGCAGCAAGAAATGCCCGCCCATAATAACGCTTTTTTGATGAGGCTCCGCGACGACATTATATGCAAGGAATTCAGCCCCATCTTTAATAACAATTGTATTATAATCTAACTGACACGGGCCCTTCACAGATTTCTGCGCCAGCACATAAACCTCATACATGCCCTTTAAATGGTCTGCAACTTTCGGAAAATGCACATAAACAGGCTTGGTCCCCTTAAACTCGACCCCAAATATGCCTTTAATACCGCCTGTTACGTCTTCCCCTAAAAAATGGACCAAGTTCTTATTGTCTCTGAGCTCAACAACAACGGCATTAATTTCATCGATATTTATATCCTTACCACGCTCTCTTAAAAATTCGTAAGCGCGGTTAATAAAATCATTTTTAATATAAAGCTCAATACCGCGCCTTGATATATGCGGTATGCGGCTATTACTGATTTTAAAATGGTCATAAGCCTGTTCCAAATACAGCGAACGTTCAGCGTTGCTGTGTTGATTATGCGTATTCGACATGCCCTGCGCTGCCCCTTGATGAGAGAACATAGAAACGCAAGATAAACTCACTAAGACAAGGAAAATAAACTTAAAACGTGTCATAAATATGCACCATTATCAGTTAGAAACAAAAAATAATCACAGTTAATAAGCATAACATAGTTGAAAATACTAAGCGATTTAAAAAAAACGCGTTAAAACTGGATCCATGAACACACAAGCAGCTAAACAAGACCAATTGGATGAATTAATGGCCAGTGGGCACACGCCAATGATGGCGCAGTACCACATAATAAAACAGGCACACCCACAATGCTTGCTGTTTTACCGTATGGGTGATTTTTATGAAATGTTTTACGATGATGCCATCACCGCAGCCGCAGTGCTTGATATCACGCTGACCAAGCGCGGAAAAAGCAATGGTGATGATATCGCCATGTGCGGCGTACCATTCCATTCTTACGAGCCTTATTTGGCGAAACTTATCCGCGCGGGTTATAAAGTCGCGATCTGCGAACAAACAGAAACGCCCGACCAAGCAAAAGCGCGCGCAAAAGCAAACGGCCTACCGGCCTCAAAAGCCCTCGTTAACCGCGAAGTATCGCGCATAGTTACCCAAGGGACACTCACCGAAGACCATTTACTTAGCGCCAAGGAAAGCAATTACATTGCCGCACTTTGTGAAATTAGAGACGAATACGCCCTTTCATGGCTAGAGTTATCTACAGGGGAGTTTTGGACACAAAAAGGCAGTTACACAGAAATTTTCGCCGCCCTCGCCCGCATTGATTGCAAAGAACTACTGATTTCTGACAAATTAATACACGAGCCCCACTTATTTGAACGTTTCGCGCCTTTTAAGGACATTATAACGCCGCAAAGCCCAACATTTTTTAATGCAGAGAATGCAAAGAAAAAGCTGGAAGATAGCTTTGAAGTTGACTCGCTTGATAGTTTTGGTGATTTCAGCCGAGGACAGATTGCCGCATCTGGCGCTGTGCTTGATTATATTATCCGCACACAAAAAGGCAATTTGCCTTACATTCGCCCCCCCATCGAAATTGCTAGCCATGATGTGATGGAGATTGACGCGGCGACCCGCCAAAATTTAGAAATACTGCGCACCTTGAACGGTACGCGCAAAGGCGCATTAATTAGTATATTGGATAAAACCAAAAGCTCACTTGGCGGCAGATTACTGCAAAAGCGTCTCTCCGCGCCGCTATATAATAAGGGCATCATTAATCAGCGCTATGATGAGGTCGATGCTTTCACTAAAGACATGCGTCTTTTAGACGAGGCTGAAACCCTCATCAAAACAGTGCCGGATATTGAGCGCGCTTTATCACGCATCACCATCGGGCGCGGCGGTCCTAAAGACCTTATCATGATCCGTGAAGGCCTCGCCCGCGCCGAGGGCATACAGCAACTTATTGCGAATATTCAATCGTTAAACGCCATAAGCGCAAGCAACACATTAAATACTAGCGCTAAACAGCTCAAAGAAAAGCTAAATTCTGCGCTCAATGATAGCGCGCCACTCTTTGCGCGTGATGGCGGGTTTATTAAAGACGGCTACTCAGCCAAGATAGACCAGCTAAGACAGCTTAAAATAAACAGCAAAAAACTAATCGCAGAACTGCAATCAGAATATGCAAAAAAGACAAGTATAGACAGCCTAAAAATAAATTATAACAATGTTTTGGGCTATTTTATTGAAGTGCCCTCTAAGCGTGCCAAGCCATTAATGCCTAGCAATGATGACAGCGAGAACACAATTGGCTTCATCCACCGTCAAACAATGGCGAGCGCTGTGCGCTTCACTTCAGTGGAACTTTCAGAACTTGAACGCGATATATCTAGCGCGAGCGAAAAGCTGCAAGCTTTAGAGGTCGAGCTGTTCGATCAACTCATCGCTGACGTCACGCAAAACGCAAAAAACATTCAAGACATTGCCTATGCCCTCGCCGCGCTTGACGTTGCCTCATCATCCGCGCGCCTTGCTTTGGATAACAATTATACCCGCCCAGAAATTACTGACGACACACGCTTTGAACTTGTCGGCGCGCGCCACCCCGTTGTCGAAGACGCATTAAAGCGCAATGAGGGTAAAGAATTTATTCGTAACGACTGTAATTTAGATGATGACAACAGTTTGTGGCTGCTAACAGGCCCAAACATGGCTGGTAAATCGACATTCTTACGCCAAAATGCGCTGATCGCCATTATGGCACAGGCAGGCTTATACGTCCCTGCACAAAGTGCCAAAATTGGCCTTGTCGATAAGGTCTTCAGCCGCGTTGGCGCAGCAGATGACTTGGCGCGTGGACGTTCGACCTTTATGGTTGAAATGGTCGAAACCGCCGCGATTTTAAATCAGGCCACAGATAAATCCTTGGTGATTCTTGATGAAATTGGCCGCGGCACAGCAACGTTTGACGGCCTATCCATCGCATGGGCCTGCGTAGAGCATTTACATGAAGTGAATAAATGCCGCGCATTATTCGCCACACACTACCATGAACTTACCCATTTACAGGCATCACTGCCTTATATGCGCTGTTATTCAATGGCCGTAAAAGAATGGAAAGGCGATATTGTCTTCCTCCATGAAGTTATTCAAGGGGCGGCAGATCGTTCTTACGGTATCCATGTCGCGAAAATCGCAGGGCTGCCTAAGGCGGTAATTGCACGCGCAAAAGAAGTGCTATCCAACCTTGAGCAAAGCGACCAGACGGGTACATTATCAGCGCTGACCAATGATTTACCGCTCTTTATGCCACAGAGTAGTGGATCAGCGCCCCCAACCGAGATAATTGACGCGTCTGAGCATGCCGCGCTTTTAGATGCGCTGGATGATATTGACCCAGATAGCCTTAGCCCACGCGAAGCGCTGGACATGATTTATCATTTAAAATCAAAGCGCAGCGCCGATATATAAACGGTAATAAAAAATCGTCTTATTTTACCGCAGCGCATCATGACCTTGTTAAAATCTCGTGATATTCTACGCGCATGGAAAACGTATACTTAAAAAACACGCTAAGCGCAGTGGGCAATACGCCTCTTATCGATCTTGAAAGCGGCATATATGCAAAGGCAGAATTTCTAAACCCTAGCGGCTCGGTCAAAGACCGTATGGCGCTATATATTATTGAACAAGCTGAAAAAAACGGTCTGTTAAAGCCTGGTGACACAATTGTGGAATCGACCAGCGGCAATACAGGCAATGCGCTTTCGATGATAGCGGCTGCCAAAGGCTATAAAATGATTGTTTTGATGCCGAATGGCTACACTCATGAACGCAGCAACATATCGCTGCTTTATGGCGCGGAGTTGCGCCTTGTCGGTGATTTTCATGTCAATGAAGCGCGCGCGCAAGCCATTGAACTTGGTCAGCAGGATGGTTATTTCTGCCCACAGCAATTCGACAATGAATTAAACGTTGAAGAAAACAAAAACTGGCTCGGCAAAGAAATCATCGCCCAGCTTGACGAAAAAGGCATAAAAATTGACGCGATTGTGCAGGGCGTCGGCACAGGCGGCACATTGCTCGGCAATGCTATGGCGCTCAAAGAATGGCATAACCCTGATCTTAAAGTCTTCGCGATGGAACCTAGCGAGTCACGCACGATTGAATGCTGCATCACCGCTTGCCACAACATTGAAGGCATATCTGACGGCTTTATTCCGACGATTTACGGCCGTCACAAGCACCTTGTTGATGAAGTCATCAATATTGATAGCGAGCTTGCCATAGATACCGCCATTGCGTTTGGCATAGAGCGCGGCTTAATGGTCGGGCCAAGTAGCGGCGCAAACTATCTTGCTGCATTAGAAATCAAGCGCCGCCACTCTGAGATAAAAACTGTGCTCACCTTCCTTTGTGATCGTGGCGAGAAGTATTTATCCCTTTATACGCAGCGCAAAGGCAATAATGCGACAATTTAAACAATTGACATAACAAACCATCCTGCCTATACTCCGTCCACATTCAAACGGAGCTGCACAAATGCGCAATACACTCACCGCCGATCAATTAATTGATATTCTGTTTCAAACAGATAACCGCATCACGGCAAATGCGCTTGATAAGCAAAGCCCTGTTTCTAAATGGATCAGCAACCTATTTACGACAACGAACAATACTGACACGGATCATAAAAACGGGTTTAAGGGCTATATACAAAACTTAAAACGCAGCTTGACGTTAGAATTTAATGCCAGCGCCAAGATTGAACATGAACATCCGCGTTCACTGCGCAAAGCTTTGCTTGAATTAAAAACACTAGGTTACAGCAACCAACAACTTTATAACATTAAAGAAGATGTATTGCGCTTCACTTTGGTTCACCTTGATTTTGATGGTGAAGTTAGGCGTTTAGCTGATAAGCGCCACCCATATACGCTCAGCGAATGGTGCGACAAAGCCTTTTTAGGCGCTGCGTCTTTAGAATTTAAAGGACAGGCTAAAAGCGGCTACCGCACGATGGATGAAATAAAAAATGCACCGGCGCATAATTCAGTTTTCTCTGAAGATGATTATGATGCGGTCTACCCTATCTTTAAGGAATCTTACACAGCAAAAATTAGCCGCCATCCAGAATATCTGGTGCCAGACAAAACCAAAAGGTTTAGCATTAACACTTAATGGATAATTTTATTGAAGCGCAGCTTCTTTCATCGCAGAAGCGATTTTTTGGCGCATAGCATCGCTTATTTTGTCGCTTTCAAGGAATGAAAACAAGGTTTCTAGGTTCTTTTTGCGGTCAATGGGGACAATTTCTTCTTCAATTAGGTTTTTTTCGCCGAAAAACAGCTTATTTACATCGTCCTCATGTTCTGGCAGCGCCTTGCGTGCGACATCTAATATTTTAGGGTCAATGTTCTGGCGGGTGCGTTTGACCATGGCGATAGCGGCGGCGCGAACGGCTGCTGTTTGCCTTCTCGGTTTAGCTGCGGCTTTATCTTCTTCGAAGCTACCTTCTGCGCCCTGCTCTTCAGCGCGATCATCTGTCTGATTTTTGTTATTTTTGTTATTAGCTGGAATATATACGCGTCTTGCCATTGCACACCATCTTGTTTAAATCTATTTTATATATCGTGAAGCAAAGAGCTGAAGAAAAGATTAACTAAAGGACAAAAGCATCCCCGAATGTACCAATTATACCGCATAGCCACACGCCTTGCCGCAAAGACGATTTTGAATAAACGTCTAGCCAAAGGCAAAGAAGATGCCAAACGCATTGGCGAGCGCATGGGGCAGTCTAAAGTCAATCGACCTGAAGGCGCGTTGCTCTGGGTGCATGGTGCAAGCGTTGGAGAGGTGACATCTTTGCTAACATTGGTGCAAAGACTGCAAGCGCAGAATAAAGCACTCACCATCCTTATTACATCAGGCACAAAAACATCCGCAAAAGTCATTGAAAGCCGCGCTTTGCCAAATGTTATTCATCAATATATTCCTATGGATCACCCATTATGGGTAACGCTCTTTCTTGATTATTGGCGCCCAGACGCGGTGATTTTCGCGGAATCAGAAATTTGGCCGAATTTGATTAGCGAGATTGGCACGCGCAAAATTCCTTCTGCGCTAATTAATGCGCGCATGTCAGATAAATCTTACAAAGGTTGGAAGCGTTTCGGTAAAACTATCGCTAAACTGCTACGTAGTTTTGATGTTGTTTTGACACAAAGCACAGAAGACAAGCGCCGTTATATTGAACTTGGGCATTCCAATGTCAAAGAATGCGGTAATATTAAATATAATTCTGATAAATTACCCGTTGATAAAGAAGACTTACTCAGCCTTGAGAAAAGATTTAAAGAACGCCCAGCATGGGTTTATGCCAGCACACACGAAGGTGAAGAAATTATCGCCTGTGAAATTCACAATAAAATCAAAACGTTTTTGCCGAACATATTAACCTTCATTGTCCCCCGTCACCCAGAGCGCCGCACTGAAATTGCGCAAAGCTGTGATAATGAACAAAACGCTATTCTTTTTCGCTCTGCTATGCACACACCGCCAGAAAATACCGAAATTTACGTTATTGATACGTTGGGTGAGCTTGGCTTGTTTTATCGGCTTGCGGATACCGCCGTTATTGGGCGAACATTAAGCACAGATGGCGGCGGCGGCCACAACCCTCTCGAAGCTGCACAGCTTAACTGCGCTACGCTATATGGGCCGCTATATCAAAATCAAAAAGAAATTTTCAATGATATGCGCACACATGACGCCGCCATATTATGCCGCGACAAAGACGCGCTTTATGATGAAGTACTCAAATTATTCCTTGAGCCTGATTATATGGACAGCATGAAAGCCAAGGCGCTCGCCTATACCGAATCCAAAACAGCCATTCTTGATAATGCTTATAGCGAAATTATCAAAATATTGCCTGAAAGCATCACGACACAAAAGGCGGCTTTATAATGCCATTTAAAACTCCTTCATTTTGGTATAGGCAAGATTGCTGGCAAACCAAAATACTGCGCCCCCTTGCGTATATTTACGGTTTTTTTAGCAAAAGGCGCATGACCGCGCGCCCATCATATGCGGCGAATAGCAAGGTTATTTGCATTGGCAACTTAACGGCTGGTGGCAGCGGAAAAACGCCGAGTGCCATTGCCATTGCCAAATTAATTAATAACTCAAGCACCGTGTTCCTGACCCGCGGCTATGGCGGTACAATCAAAAAACCAGAAATCGTCAGCGCTGAACACCGCGCCGAGCAAACCGGCGATGAAGCCTTACTGCTTTCCCGTATTGCCCCTACGCTAATTGCGCCTGATCGTGTTGAAGGTGCAAAACTCGCCGAGCAGCACCATGCCAAGCTCATTATCATGGATGACGGCCTGCAAAATCCGAAACTGTTTAAAGACATCCGTCTTTGCGTGATTGATGGCCCAACCGCCTTTGGCAACATGGAATGCATTCCCGCTGGCCCATTGCGTCAGCCGCTTGCCACAGGGCTTATTCACGCCGATGCATTTATCATCATTGGTGATATTGATAAGAAAATTGAGGCGTTACTGCCCAAGGCTGCGCCGCGTTTTTATGCCGCTGTAAAAGCCGCGCCAGAAATTTTACCCGATGAATATAATTTAAACCAATACGTTGCCTTTTGCGGTATCGCACACCCTCATAAATTCATTAATACACTTGATGAAATTAATGCCAATGTCGTCAAAACGCGGGCCTTTTCTGACCATCACAAATATACGGTCAAAGAAATGTCCGCCCTTTCCACCTTTGCAGAACGCCTTGATGCACGCTTAATCACCACAGAAAAAGACTTTGTGCGCATCCCAGAGGGACCATGGATTGATAAAATTGATGTCTTGCCTGTGCGCTTAACCTTTAAAGATGAGAACCAAGTTATGGCGTTTTTGGCACGCCATTTGGCAGGTGAGCTATGAGAACCATAAAATATATTCTTGAAAGCATTGTTTTAGTATTTATCATCACCATATTTAAGGTTATGCCGCCGCCGATGGCGAGTAATATTGGCGCATATTTAGGCCGTAAGATTGGCCCTCGTACCGGCACTGCAAAAACCGCGCGGGCGAATATCAAAATCGCCTTCCCTGACAAAAACGCTAATGAGCGCGACGAAATCCTTATTGCAATGTGGGATAACCTAGGGCGCGTTATCGGCGAATATCCACATTTACGCTGCCTGACGGATAAATATTGTGAAATTGAAAACATTGAAATTTTGCAAGATATAGCGGAGAATAACCAGCCTTGCTTGTTTATTGGTATGCATCAAGCCAATTGGGAAGTCGCCGCGTTGGCCCTACGCAGTCATCATGGTCTTAATGTTGGCGCTGTGTATCGCGCGCCGAATAACCCATGGGCGGAATCTATTTTGCAGCGCCTGCGCGATTACAAAACAGGTGAAAAACATTTTGCGAAGTCGACACAGGGCGTGCGCGAGATGATTAAACATTTAAAAGATAATGGACAAATTGGTTTGCTGATTGACCAAAAATATAATGAAGGTATCGAAGCCCCCTTCTTTGGCCAGCCCGCAATGACCAGCACTGCCTATATTGAACTGGCGCGGAAATTTGACTGCCCGATCATACCCGTGCAGATGGAGCGCATGAGTGGTTGTTACTTCCGTATGCACATCCACCCAGCGCTAGAGCTTGATTTAATCAATGCAGAGCACGCCATTGCGCAAACACATAATGTTATAGAAGGGTGGATAAAAGACCGCCCTGCTGAGTGGTTATGGGTGCATAAGCGCTGGGTACAAAGTAACAAGGCAAAATGAATATAAAGAAAGGGCAGGAAATATCTGCCCTTTGTATTATCTCATTACAGGCAAGCGCGGCTTACTCTGCTTCGCAGAATGCTTGATACGCGGCTTCATCCATCAGGCCTTCTAGCTCGCCTGCGTCAGTAAGCTTTATCTTGGCAATCCAGCCTGTATCAATGTCTTCTTTAACTTGCTCTGGATTATCAGGTAGCGCCTCATTAATGGCAATAACCTCTCCGCTAACAGGTGTATAGACTTCCGCCGCAGCTTTTACTGATTCAATCACGGCAAAATCATTGCCCTTATCAACCGATGCCCCTAATTCAGGGAGCTCAATAAAAACAAGGTCGCCCAGCGCTTCGCCTGCATGTTTGGTAATACCCACCCATATAACGTCACCGTCAATTTTGATTTGTTCGTGGTCTTTTGTAAATTTTAGGTCACTCATTTTATGCGGCCTTTCCTGTGTTTGGTTTATTACTTTTTGTTTTTGCATTTACGAATGGGAGCGACGCAATAATAGCTTTTAACTTACGCCCTCTTACATCTAAGAAGATTTCTGTATCAGCCGCGCTATAATCTGACAAAACATAGCCCATTGCAATCGCTTTGTTTAAAGATGGGCTATGGCCGCCACTTGTCAGTGTACCGATCTCATTACCATCTGCGTTGAGTATCTTTACACCCTCTCGTGCAATACCTTTATCGATAAGGTTTACGCCTACACGTATACGATTCACTCCATTGTCACGATGGGCTGATATAATATCCCCCCCTATATAATCCGCATCCTTTTTACGCACAACCCATGACAAATCGGCTTCTATAGGGGATGTCGTCGCATCTATATCATGCCCATAGAGAGGGTAGCCCATTTCAAGGCGCAAAGAATCACGTGCCGCTAAGCCACAAGGTAATGCCCCCTGTTCATCTATAAGCTTCTGCCATAATGATAAGGCCTTATCCGCAGGAACACTCACTTCAAAACCATCTTCACCTGTATATCCCAAACGAGACACCCACAGATCACCATATTTTACCATCCGCATGTAGCCCAGCGCGGAGAGGTCTTCGCCTATACAGTTTGATAAAGCCTCTTCTGCTTTTGGCCCTTGCACAGCGATTAACGCGCGATCATCAAAAATCTCTAATTTAACATCGGCGGGTAGGTTTTCTTTGATCCATGCGATGTCCTTATCTTTGCAACCCGCATTTATAACAGCAAAGAACACATCATCAGCAAGGCGCGTAACAATCAAATCATCGATAAGCCCGCCTTGTGGGTTTGTCAGTACTGTGTATTTAGCAACGCCTTGTTTAACCTTGCTAAACGCCGAGGGGGTTATCTTTTCAAAGAACGCCGCACAGCCCACCCCTGTTAATTGTATTTGCCCCATATGGGAAACATCAAACAAGCCCAGTGTGTTACGTACGGCGTTATGTTCGCTTAATACACCGGCTTCATAATAAAACGGCATTTCATAGCCTGCAAATTCGCCCATGCTCTTGGCGTGAGCGGCATGATATGTGTGAAGCGCTGTTTGTTTTGCCATGGTATAGACCTCCCTATATATTTAATGTGTCTTTATTATATCTTACGGGGCTGACCGCCACGGCTAACACTTCTTAGGCGGCGTGCGCGGGCAAGTTCATTTTCAATGCCTTCAAGCTCTGATGCAATTTTCTCATTGACATGACCGCCTTGCACAAGATCTTTTTCAATGATGCCTAGGCGCTGGGCGACTTCTTGATAGCCGTCTATCAGCACTTCGCCTTGCGCATTGACACGGTCACGCCCAAGACGGTCATCGCTTTTAATGTCCCATATACGGCAATTATCCGGCGATATCTCATCAGCAAGGAGTAAGTAAACCTCGCCATACTCCCCATAGATACGGCCAAACTCGATATTGAAATCAACAAGGCGCATATGTACCCCTGCAAACATGCCATTAAGGAAGTCATTCACGCGCATAGACATATAGGTGATGTCTTCTAATTCAAACGGATCAACAATACCGCGCTCAATGGCGTGGTAATCATTGATCAACGTCCTTGCGCCATTTTCATGCTTGGCATAAATTTCAAAGATCGGTTGATTGAGGATTGTGCCTTCTTTGACATTCAGGCGTTCACAAAGTGAACCTGCGGCAACATTACGTACCATAACTTCTAAGCCGATCACTTCGACGCGGCGCACAAGCTGTTCACGCATATTCAGTTGCTTAATAAAATGCGTTGGTACGCCGACCTCTTCAATGCGCGTCATAATATGGGCGGATACACGGTTGGTTAGCACACCTTTACCTGTGAGCGTCTGTACCGCGTCATCACCTTTGGCTGCAATATCGTCTTTGAAATAGACAATCGCATTTGCTGCGTCATCGCCTTCAAATAATGTTTTTGTTAGACCGTCATTGATGATTACTCTGCGTGCCATAAATATCTCTTATAAACTTATGATGAATGAAACTATGGGCAATCATAAACCCCAATAATAGAGAAGAAAAGATCTTATCTGGCTATGGACAATCTTGCTCAGATATTCATTGCGACACAAAGAATGGAAAAATACTGTTTATGGCCTATATGTTTATATAATATTTACTATTATTATATCTAATATAACTGTATTAAATGTTACAGTTTAAGACTCATATCAATATATAGATGATAAGGAATACACATAAATGAGCATGGAAGACCGCCAAAAAACTTTCGAAAACAAGTTTGCGCATGATGAAGCGATGCTTTTCAAGGTAGAAGCCCGCACGTGTAAGTTATTTGGCCTTTGGGTCGCAGAGCAAATTGGTTTAGATGATGAGACAGCAAAAAGCTATGCTGGTGAAGTTGTTGCCGCCAACCTTGAAGAAGTCGGCTATGACGATGTTATTCGCAAAGTACGTCCAGATATTGACGCAAAAGGCTTAGACCTTTCAGATCATTTACTGAACACCAAGCTTGATGAATATGAAGCAATCGCCAAAGAACAGCTTATGAGCGAAGTATCATAAGCAATTTACGATTAGCAAAATAGATTAAAGATAATAAAAAGCCCCCGAATGCTGTTGCCGCATTCTGGGGGTTTTATTTTTTCCCATTCAACTCGCTAGAGAAGCCTCTCAGGCGACTTAGGATTTACGCTAAAGCAAAAATCTGAATGTGCAGAGTCTTTCCTTAAAATTCATATATTGTTTTCTGGGGATAAAAAGCCGAAAATTCAATTTTTCCGGTTCAATCTCGCTTAATAACCTTATACAAATCGCCCACGCGAATGTTGTCCCTTGGGTCTATTAGCCCATTGAGCACCTTAAAATACTCACTGCTATATTTATCAAAGACTTTATTCTGCAACTGCGAAAGCCCACTTACCGTATCACCAGCGCGTGCAAGGACAAGCGATATCGCATCCCCCTTACCAAGGTTCTCTTTATTTATACGCTGAAAGCTATAAGTCATAGATTTATAAGCATCCTTATCTGCTGCGCTGATATTTGATGGCATCGCGATTTGGAATCGGAAGAACTTATTCGCGCCCCATGCGATGGCGACCAAACGTATTTGTGCAGCGCGCCCATTAACATGACCTGGGAAAACCGCACTCGCGGCATCTAGGCCATTAATCTTAATCGGCTCTATAAGCTGTAAAGGCTCTTCATTCATCCATTCATATTGAATATAGGCTGCCGCCGATAAGGCTTGCTTTGATGTTGCCATATCTAATACAGCAACGCCTTGGCTATCTTGATTCTGCGCAGAAATCACAACTTCTGATGGCCTGTTTACAATATTGGCGAATTTCGGCGCGGTGAATTTAAAGCCAAGTTCAGGGTGAATGAAATCACGCCCACGCACATAGCCTTGCGACGCCGAGCTGCCCCATGGTAGCCCCATAATCTTTTTCAAATAATCATTCTTATTTGTAATATTGCTGTTTTCTGTGTATTTAGCAGCTTCCGATACCGTCTTGGCCACACGCTCAGCGTTTAATGGGTGGGTAGAGAAATACACTGGTGTTTGTGATGCAGGCTTATTATTGGCACGCGCATCAAGCTGCGTATATGCGCCAAGCGTTCTTAAGAATCGAGTCATGCCTTTCGTGTCATAACCAGAGCGATAAAGATAGCGTACCCCTAACATATCGGCTTCATTTTCCTGTGAGCGTGAATAGCTATTGAGGTAAAGGTTTGCACTCACCCCCGCTATACGCGCCGCCTCAGGATTATTTATCGCCGCGCCAAGTATTGTCGCGCCTAGCCCCGTCACAATAGAATGCGAATAACGCTCAGCGCTGTGGCGGCCAGTAATGTGCCCAACCTCATGACCAAGCACTGCGGCAAGCTCAGCTTCATCACTTGCCAACGCAAGAATACCGCGTGTGATGTAAACATAGCCACCGGGCAGTGCAAAGGCATTTGCCTCAGGCGTATCAAGGACAAAAAATTTATACTGCACATCTGGTCGCTCTGTGTTTTGTGACACTTTCTGACCAACGGCTTGAACGTAATCCGTTACCGCCTTGTTGTCATATAGACCGCCAAATTGTTTTAATATTTTTGCGTGTTCTTGTGCGCCGACTTGCTTTTCCTGCTCAGGCGACATAAAACTAGCGAATTGACGCTCCCCCGTTGCAGGGTTAGTTGAACACGCCCCTAAAAACATGCTAAAGCTTATACTTAATATCGCTAATGACGTTTTCAAAGGGTTTTGACTTAACATGGCACGCATAATTTCGTTCCTTATATGCATTTTGGTAATGATGGTTTCGGTGAATACTATCGAAACTTCACTTTTTAATAAACATATTTTTGCCCAAGGCCTGCAACATGCCACCATCGAACAATCCGGCGAAAAGATTATCGCTGATGAAAATGAACAAGACGTAAAAAACCATGAAAAATCTGCTTTAGAAAACACAGCAATTCTATTTACTGACGCCGATATGCGCGAAGCCAAGCATTTAAGAACTGTGCATTTCACCAAAGCGATTGACTCGCAGCGCCTGCTGACCAGCGATGGTGATATTGTCTATTTAGAAGGCTTATTCATCCCTGATAATAAAGATAACGACATCAAGACACAAAAATTCATTACAGAGCATTTTCTTGAAAAAGACATTGATTTATATGTTTGCAAAGAATCAAAATGCAAAAACACAGATCGTTACGGGCATATGCGTGTCCACGCCGTCGCGCGGAAAGATAAAATTTGGCTACAAGGCGCCTTGATCGCCACCGGTCACGCCCAGATAAGAACGCGCAGTGACTGGCCAATACTTATCAGCAGGATGCAGGCCATCGAAAGCGCGGCGCGCAAAAGTGACATGGGATTGTGGAAACAAGCCGCGCTTTCCATCATGGATGCCCTTAAAATATCCGACGAGCAGCGCGGATTTCATATTGTTGAAGGGGTGGTGCGTAGCGTTGCCATGCATAAAAACATTGTCTATTTAAATTTTGGTGATGATTGGCGCAAAGACTTCACGGTCGTTGTTCCATCAACCATGCGCCGCGCATTTTCTAAAAACGGCATTGATATTATGGGCAAAGGTGGCAAGCGCTTGCGCGTTCGCGGCTGGATTGATGAATATAATGGCCCATTTATCGAAATTGACCATTTAGAGCAAATTGAATGGTTAGAAACAGCGAATTAGCCCTTTCGCAAAAATTTTAAAATGATACTATAGCTCTATGCAAAGTCATATCGAATTATACCCTCCGATAAACCCTTATGCATCTGGCTTCTTAGAAGTCAGTGCGTTACACAGCATTTATTGGGAGCAATGCGGTAATCCGAACGGCATTCCTGTGTTAATCATACATGGCGGCCCTGGTGAGGGTTGCTCACCGATACATCGGCGTTTCTTTGATCCTAATATATTTCGTATTATTTTGTTTGATCAGCGTGGCTGTGGGCGTTCTTCCCCACACGGAGAATTAAAAGAAAACACGCCTGCCCTTTTGGTGAGTGACATCAACACTATTCGTGCACATTTAGATATTGATTCATGGCATATTTTTGGTGGGTCTTGGGGCAGTACGCTCGCGTTCTTGTATGCGCTTAAATTTCCAAACACCGTGCAAAGTCTAATTTTGCGTGGCATTTTCCTGTTCCAACGCAAAGAAATCGACTGGTTCTTAACGGGCATTAAAAACTTCTTCCCTAAAACATGGGGACGTTTTGTCGCGCATTTAAGCGCAAAGGAGCAAAAAAACATATTGAAAAGTTATTATGCGCGCTTAACCCATACAGACCCCGCAATACAAAAAGACGCTGCCGTTGATTGGTTTACTTATGAGAGCACCTGCGCGACGCTATCACCGAATAAAAGCATATCTATACACGAAGAACATAAACCGCAAGCATTGGCGATGGCACGTATTGAAGCGCATTATTTCAAATACCATACAATGGATGGTAAGAATGCGCTGCTAAAGCAGTTGCCTAAAATTAAGCATATCCCCCTAACAATTGTCCAAGGGCGATACGACATTATCTGCCCGCCCCTTAGCGCACAATCGGTCATTGATATTTGGGATAACGCGCAGTATTATCTGGTTGATAATGCGGGGCATTCAATGATGGACCCTGAAATTAAAAATAAACTGCTGACCGTGACCTATAATCTGGCGGAGCATTACAAAACACCGAAACAAAAGGATGAGCACGATGTCATATAATACGCTAAACATGCTAAATCTGACCAATAAAACCGTCATACTCCGCGCGGATCTTAACGTCCCTGCGCATGACGGCGTCGTTACTGATTTTACACGTATTGACCGCCTTATTCCAACGATAGACTATCTACGCTCGCAAAACACTAAAATCGTTGTGATCTCGCATTATGGTCGCCCTAAAGGCCAAGTGAACCCTGATTATTCATTATCTTTTTTGACTACCGTACTGATTGACCGCTGGAGTTGTCCTGTACATTTTTCTGAAGACTGTATTGGTGAGGACGCGCAAGCGCAGATTAACGATATGGGTGAAGGCGAAGTGATGTTGCTTGAAAACTTACGCTTCCACGCCGGCGAAGAAAAAAATGACAAAGCCTTTGCCGCCGCCTTAGCGCAGCTTGGTGATGTTTATGTGAATGATGCCTTTTCTGCAACGCACCGCGCCCATGCATCTATTGACGCGATTACCGCCCTGCTCCCCTCTGCCGCGGGGCTTTTGGTTGAAGAAGAGCTCAGCAATTTGGAACAAATCCTCAAAACGCCGGAGCAGCCCATAGCTGCCGTTGTCGGCGGCGCAAAGATATCCACCAAGCTCAGCTTGCTTAAAAACCTTGTCACACAGGTCGATTACCTCATCCTTGGCGGTGGCATGGCGAATACCTTCCTTCTCGCTAAGGGGCTTGGCGTCGGCAAATCGCTTGTCGAGGCTAATATGATTGGCGAAGCAAAAGACATCATGCAAGCCGCTCAAGACGCTGATTGCCAGATCGTACTGCCGATTGATGTCAACTGCGCCACAGAATTCGCGGCGGGTGCACAATGCGAAATCCAGACGACCAGCACCATACAAGATGACTTAATGGTGTTAGATGTCGGCCCCGAAAGCATCGCAAATGTAAAAGAAATCCTTGCGACCTGTAAGACCGTAATTTGGAATGGGCCAATGGGCGCCTTTGAAATTCGACCTTTTGACATTGGTACAAACGAACTCGCGCAGGTTGTCGCAAAACTCACCAAGGACGGCAAAGTTAAATCCGTTGCAGGTGGCGGCGACACTGTAGCTGCGCTAGATGGCACAGACAGCTCAAAAGACTTTACTTATATATCAACTGCTGGCGGCGCATTCCTTGAATGGTTAGAGGGAAAAACTCTCCCAGGGATTGCGGCACTAGAAAACAACAAAAAGGCGGCTTAGATTATGGGGCGTATCTGCGTTGCTAAAATACTCAATGCACATGGCATTCGCGGCCTTGTAAAGCTGCGTATTCATGCTGAAAATATTGAATTACTCCGTGATCCTAACATCACACTTTACCGCGACCACAGCAGCGCGGACACAATCGTCTTCACGCTTAAAAATGCGCTTAAAGGTGATTATCTCGCCGAAGTCAAAGGTGTAAACGACCGTAACGGCGCAGAAGCGCTACGCCATTTAGAAGTTTTTATGGATGAATCAGACCTGCCTACGCTAGAAGATGATGAAATTTATCATCGCGATTTAGTCGGGCTGGATGTACTCAATGAAGACAATCAAAAATTAGGGCGCGTCAAAGCCGTACAAAATTTTGGTGCAGAAGATTTACTCGAAATCGCACCGTCTTCAGGCAACAGCTTCTTCCTGCCTTACCGCAAAAATATTGTCCTGAAAGCCGATACAGATGCAAAGCAAATTATCGTGACTGATTACGAAGACTTTATAGGGTAAGAAAAACCATGGCTTGGCACGTAAATATATTAACCCTATTCCCTGAAATGTTTCCCGCAATGCTTGGGCAGTCACTCGCGGGCAAAGCTTTAGAACGCGGTGATTGGTCGTATACGCTAATCAACCCACGCGACTTCGCCGAAGATAAGCACAAATCCGTTGACGATACACCCTTTGGCGGCGGCGCTGGCATGGTGTTGCGTGCTGACATATTGGAAAAGGCGCTGCTAAGCATTGAAAATCCGGGGCGAAAAATATATCTCAGCCCCCGCGGTGAAGTACTCAGTCAAAAATTAGCGCAGACCCTTTCCACTTCAGAACAATTCATCACACTCCTCTGCGGGCGCTATGAGGGCGTAGACCAACGTTTTTTAGATGCACATGATTTTGAAGAAATCAGCATTGGTGATTATGTGCTTTCTGGCGGTGAACCTGCTGCGCAAATTTTAATGGATGCCTGCATACGCCTGCTTCCTGGCGTCATGGGTAATGCCGAGACTGCCGGTGATGAAAGCCATAGTAATGGGCTGTTAGAATATCCGCATTACACACGTCCTGCCGAGTGGATTGATTGTTTTGACCAAGAACATATCGTGCCTGACATTTTACGCTCAGGTAACCATGCAAAAATTGACCAATGGCGTAATCAGCGCGCAGAAGACTTAACACAGCGGCGCCGCCCTGATATGTGGACGAAATATAACGAAGATACTAAAAATTAATTAAACGCATATATATTAGATCTTATATTTAATCTATTTAATATCGTAACTTAAATTAGGCTCATATTTTAAAATGTCTTATATCGAATTGGCAGATGGCTGGAAAATGCCGGCCCCCATGGATAATGAAAAAGAGCGCTTAGAGGCGCTATATGAGCTTGATGTATTAGACACCGAAGCCGAGCAAAGCTTTGACAAGATCACGCAAACTGTTAGCAAAATTCTGGGTGTTCCAATATCGCTCGTCTCGCTGGTTGATGAAGACCGCCAATGGTTTAAATCTTGCTATGGTTTAGACGCGACACAAACAGGCCGAGAAGAATCTTTTTGTGCACACACGCTAACAAATCCAGAAATTTTACACATCCCCGATGCCACAAAAGATGATCGTTTTCGAGGCAATATTCTTGTTACAGGCGCGCCGCATATACGTTTCTATTTAGGTGTGCCGCTTGTCACCAGCAGCGGACATGCTATAGGCACATTATGCGCGATTGATACCGCGCCGCGCAATAACATCACCGAAGAACAAATTTTAACACTTTCAACTTTTGCCGATCTTGTCATGTCACAACTGGAATTACGCCAGCGTAACAAAAAAATAAACGCAACTAATAATACGAAATCTGCTTTTTTCGCGGGTATGTCACATGAAATTCGCACCCCATTAAATGGCATATTGGGCGCAGCGACCCTGCTTCACAACACAGGGCTAGATAGCACGCAACAAGAATACGCTCAGATTATCACTAGCTCAGGGCGTTTATTATTAGAAATCATCAATGAAATTTTAGAGTTTGCTAAAATAGAAAGTGATACTATTCGCCTGCATAATCAATCCGCCGATATACGCGTATCCGTTAATGAACATTTTGCGTTACTTAAAACCCTTGCTGATGAAAAAAATATCAACTACAGCTTAACAATTGCCGACGACATCCCCGCCTATATATTTATTGACCCAACGCGCCTTAAACAGATTCTCTCTAACTTTATTGGTAATGCCATAAAATTCACTCCCGTTAATGGACTAGTGAATGTCAGCCTATCCAAACAAGATTCTGATATTCTTAGGGTCAAAGTTAGCGATAACGGCATGGGCATAAAAGGCGAAGATTTAAATACAGTTTTCAAGGCCTATGAACAAATTTTAGAGCGCCGCGCAAAAGCATCAAACACCGGTACAGGCCTAGGACTCGCCATTACAAAATATCTTGTAAAACTTATGGGCGGCACAATTGGCGTAAAAAGTAAATATGGCGAAGGCTCCGTGTTCTGGTGTGATTTGCCCATGATAGAATCAAGTGCCGATGACGCGCAGTCACAAACTGAATATAATGTTGATATACACAACACAAAGATCGACGCAAACATATTGCTCGTCGAAGATGTGCCTACAAACCAGTTTATCATCACAAAAATCCTGCAGGAATTAGGCTGTAAAGTAGAGCTTGCCGAAAATGGGTTAATCGCACTGGATAAAGTAAAAAATCAGCATTACGATGCCATATTCATGGATTGCCATATGCCGATAATGGATGGTTACGAAGCGACAAAAGCAATAAGAAGCCTTGATATACGCCAGCCTTATATCATCGCGCTTACGGCAAATGCGTTTAAAGAAGACGAAGAAAAATGCCTTGCGTTTGGCATGAACGCGTTCTTAAGCAAGCCCCTTGAAGTTTCTAAAGTCATTCAATTTTTACAAACGCACTGCAGACGCTGAATCTTTGGTGCTCAAGCAAAAAAACGACATTAACGCTTAGTTTAGGCTTGCATAATATCCTGTTATTCGGTATCAATGCAGCGATAAAACTCGAAAAAAGATAAAAAGCCGCATGATGCTTACGTTATAGAGTGTGTAAGTAAGCGTTATTTCGGGCTTTAAATAAGAGAGTCATGAAAGGAAATAAAATGACAAATTTAGTAGATCGCATTAATGCAAAGGAAGCAGCGAAGCTAAGTGAAGGTAAAGAAAACCCAAACTTTAGCGCTGGTGATACAGTAAAAGTTCACGTTAAAATTCGTGAAGGCACACGTGAGCGTGTTCAGGTTTTCGAAGGCGTATGTATCGCACGTAAAGGCACAGGCGTTGAAGGCAGCTTCACAGTGCGTAAAATATCACTTGGTGAAGGCGTTGAGCGTGTATTCCCCCTTCTTAGCCCTCGTATTGAAAAAATTGAATTGGTTCGCAGAGGTTCTGTCCGTCGTGCGAAACTATACTATCTTCGCGACCGTCGCGGTAAATCAGCACGTATTGCTGAAAGAACAACTGGCCACGGTATTGAGAAAAAAGTTAGTACTAAAGGTAAAAAAGCAGCAAAATAAAGCTTGCTTTTACGCAGCGTGAACGTTATAAACGCTGCATAACATCCATTTAAATGGGTGGGTCCTTAAAAAGACCCGCCTTTTTTATTACTTAAATTCAGCCGCAACAGGCGCAATAGAAACAGAAGCAAGAATATCAATGAAGCTAACGCCACAAGAAAGAAAAGTCACAGATATCATCACACCACTTGTTGAAGAACAGGGCCTTGCGCTTGTTCAGGTAAGGCTTGCGGGCACAGATACGGGCTATACTTTGCAAATCATGGCAGAAGACCCAAAGACAGGCCGTCTTGGTATTGATGACTGCACAAAACTTTCGCACAGCATTTCTGATATTCTTGACGTTGAAGACCCTATTAATGGACATTATAATTTAGAAGTCAGCTCGCCGGGTATTGACCGTCCGCTTATCCAGCAAAGCGATTATCTGCGCTATGTCGGTTTTGAATGTAAGGTTGAACTTACTATGCCGACAGATACGGGGCAAAAAAGATTTAGAGGGTTTATCCTAGGCTGTGAAGACAACATCGTTGGCCTGAACACAGATACAGGCGACATTGAATTTGATCTTGAAAGCGTTGCGAAATCAAAGCTTGTTCTAACAGACAAGCTTATTGAAGCAACAAAGAATGGTATTCCTATGATAGCGAATACAGAGGAAAAAGAACAACAACAGGTTAAGTAACAAAAATTTAAAGAAATTTATTTTTTAAGTTCAAAAGCGAAGGAAGAAAAATGGAACTACTACAAGTCGCAGATACTATGGCACGCGAAAAAGATATTGATCGCAGCATTGTTATTGAAGCTATGGAAGAAGCTATCCAAAAAGCTGGCCGTACAAAATATGGCTACGACCATGATATTCGTGCGAAAATTGATACTGTAAGCGGTGAATTAACGCTCAAACGTTACCGTGAGGTTTGCGTTGAAGAGGAAATCGAAAACGAAGCTGCGCAAATCACTTTGGAAATGGCGGTGCGTGAGAAGCCCGATGCTGAAATTGGCGACTTCCTTGTTGATTCCCTTCCCCCGCTTGATTATGGGCGCATTGCTGCACAGACAGCTAAGCAAGTTATCATGCAAAAAATCCGCGAAGCTGAGCGTGAGAAGCAGTTCGAAGAATACAAAGACCGCGTTGGTGAAGTCATTAACGGTTCAATCAAGCGTGTTGAATACGGTAACGTGACAGTTGACCTTGGTAAGACAGAGGCTCTTCTGCGCCGTGATGAATGCTTGCCGCGCGAACACCTTAAAAATGGTGACCGCGTGCGTGCGATTATCCACGATGTCCGCCGAGAAGCGCGTGGCCCACAGATTTTCCTTTCACGTACACGCCCTGAAATGATGGCAAGCTTGTTCAAACAAGAAGTTCCTGAAATTTACGATGGCATTATTGAAATTAAAGCCGTTGCGCGTGACCCAGGTAGCCGTGCGAAAATCGCCGTCCTGTCTAACGATAGTGGCATTGACCCAGTTGGCGCATGTGTTGGTATGCGTGGTAGCCGTGTTCAGGCCGTTGTTAACGAACTTGGCGGCGAGAAAATCGACATTATTCCTTGGACAGAAGATCTTGGTAGTTTGGTGATTGCAGCATTGCAACCAGCCGAAGTATCAAAAGTTGTTCTTGATGAAGAAAGCGGACGAATCGAAGTCGTTGTGCCTGATGACCAACTTTCACTTGCAATTGGCCGCCGCGGGCAAAACGTGCGTCTGGCTTCTGGCCTTGCTGGCTGGGATATTGATATTCTTACTGAAGCACAAGAATCTGAACGCCGTGCGACTGAATTCACAACGCGTTCAAGCTTGTTCATCGAAGCACTTGATGTTGATGACGTGATTGCACATTTACTTGTTGCTGAAGGCTTCACACAAATCGAAGAAATCGCTTATATTGAATCTCACGAACTTGTTGAGATTGAGGGTTTTGACGAAGATGTTGCCGCTGAGCTTCAAAACCGCGCACGCACATGGTTAGACGCACAAGAAACTGAGCTTAAAGAAAAGCAAAGCGAACTTGGCATTAATGATGACTTGATTGAACTTGACGGTCTTGCGGCGAATATCGCGCTTAAGCTCGGCGAAAAAGGCATCAAAACACGTGATGACCTTGCTGACCTTGCAGGTGACGAGCTTGTAGAAATGCTTGGCGATGACATAATGACAGAAGTCGATGCCAATGCATTAATCATGAAAGCACGTGAACACTGGTTCGCAGAAGAAGATGACGCCGCAGCCGCAGCTGAATCTGAAACAGCCGAAGCAACAAATGAAAACGACACTGATGGCGCTGCTGCAGAATCTGCAGAAGACAAATCAGAAAACGTCGCATAGTTAAAGAGATGAGGAGCGCATATTTACATGCTAATAGACGGCACGAAGACACCACAAACAGACAATATCACAGCGGGTCAAAATACTGATCTGGCTGCTTCTGTGCGTGCATCTTCTGATGATGCTATAAGTAGCGATGCGCCCCTCTCCTCTGCACAAGCAAAACCCTTATCAAATGCCAATCCAGCATGTACACGCCCGCCTAAAGAAACAACGCGCCGCTGCATTGCAACCAAGCAAAGCTACGAATGTGATGAACTTATTCGCTTCGTCCTCAGCCCTGATAATATCGTTACGCCTGATTTAGATGAGAATCTTCCTGGGCGCGGCGCATGGGTTAAGGCCGACAAAGGAGCCTTGCAAGCAACGATTAAAAACAATCTTTTTGCCAAAAGCTTTAAATCTCAAGCAATAATCCCCGACGATATGTTAGAACGCCTTGGCAATATGCTCAGTAAACGTTGCTTAAACGTACTTAACTTAGCCCGTCGTAGCGGTGATTGCGTTGTTGGCTTTGACAAGGCCTTTATTGCGGTCAAAAAACTCCCGATTGCGCTTTATATCACCGGTTCAGAAGCAGGCAGCGATTCACGCCGCAAAATTGAAAACAGCCTGCCAGACAACGCCGAAATCATTAGTCTGTGGGATGCCGATACGCTTTCTAAGAACTTTGGCACGGATAATACCAACCATATCGTCATCAAACGCAGCGGCATCGCAAAGAAATTTATAAAAGAATATAGGAAATTATACGCAGTTATCGTATAGTACTCGATCAAAGAAGGAAGGCTAATAATAGCTATGAGTGAAAATAAAGAAAAAAAGACATTAAGCCTTGGCACGTTGAGCCTTAAGACAGACGGTGCAAAAGCACCTGCTGCGGGCGGTAAGAAAGCTGTCGTTGAAGTAAAACGCAAACGCCAAATCAATATTGGCGGCAAAGACGCGCCCAATACGCAAAATGCGCATGAGGACGATTCAGGCTTAACGCAGGACGAGCGCGAAAAACGTGCGGCTGTATTAAAGCAAGCTTTGATTGACCAGAAACAAAAAGAAATTGAAGAAGCCGCACGCCTAGAGGCCGAAGCTCAGGCCGCAAAAACAAAAGCTGCAGAAGATAAAATAACAGCCGCAGAAGACAAGAAAAAAGCAGCAGAACCCCTTGCTGAAGAAACAGGGCGTAGAAGCCGTAAGAAACTTTCTGCCGAAGAATTGCGTCAACTTGAAATTCAAGAAATGGAACGCATTCAAAACGAAGAACAGTCAAAACAAGATGATGACCGCAATAAACGTCAAAAAGAAATTGCTGACCAAAAAGCACGCATGGCGACAATCCCGAACCGTCAAGGCGACAGTGTTAGCACAGATGACGATTCTAAGCTGAGCTACCGTGAGCGCATTAAACGTAACCAAGCGAATACTAAGCCAGGCAGTGATAAGCGTCGTGGTAGCGGTAAAATTACCGTTACACAGGCGTTAAACGAAGAGTATAACCGCGAAAAATCGATGTCTCTTGCGGCACAAAAGCGCGCGCGTGAAAAAGCACGTTTAAGCGCACAAGAGCCAAAAGAAGCGGCAAAGAAAGTTGTGCGCGCCGTTGTTGTTCCTGAAACAATTACCGTACAAGAACTCGCAAACCGTATGTCAGAACGTAGCGCGGATATTGTTAAGTCACTCATGAAAATGGGCGTCATGGCAACGATCAACCAAGTTATTGACGCCGATACAGCCGAACTTGTTGTCGATGAGTTTGGTCACAAAATCTCCCGTGTTACCGAGGCTGATGTTGAAATCGGTATTGAAGGTGCAGATGATGAGGAAGCAACATTATTACCACGCCCACCTGTTGTAACGATCATGGGTCACGTTGACCATGGTAAAACCTCTCTTCTTGATGCGATGCGTCAGGCCAATGTTGTCGCCGGCGAAGCTGGCGGTATTACGCAGCATATTGGTGCGTATCAAATCAACTCATCAACAGGTCAGAAAATCACATTCCTAGATACACCAGGCCACGCAGCATTCTCAGAAATGCGTGCGCGCGGCGCGAATGTAACGGACATTGTTATTTTGGTTGTGGCCGCTAACGATTCTATCATGCCACAAACGATCGAAGCGATTAACCACGCAAAGGCTGCGGGCGTTCCATTGATTGTTGCAATCAACAAAATAGACCTTCCTGATGCCGAGGCGTATAAAGTGAAGCAAGATTTATTGCAACATGAAGTTATCGTCGAAGAATTAAGCGGTGATGTACAATGTGTTGAGATTTCTGCGAAGAAGCGTCTTAATCTGGATACGCTGGAAGAAGCAATCCTTCTGCAATCTGAGCTGCTTGACCTTAAAGCTAACCCTAACCGTGAAGCTGTTGCAGTTGTTGTGGAATCGAAACAAGAACAAGGCCGTGGCTCGGTTGCGACTGTTCTTATCGAAAAAGGTACATTGCATATTGGTGACATTTTCGTTGCAGGCACCGAATGGGGCCGCGTTCGTGCAATCCTTGACGATAAAGGCGCACGCATTAAAGAAGCTGTCCCTGGGCAACCTGTTGAGATCCTCGGTCTAAACGGCACACCAGATTCAGGTGAGAAAATGGTCGTCGTCAAAGACGAAGCGCGCGCGCGTGAAATTCAAGATTATCGTGTCCACAAAAAACGTGAAAACGCGAACCTCGTCAGCTCTGGTAAAACAGGTTTTGAAGCTTTGCTTGCGAAATCACTTGAAGATGGCAGCAAGACGATCTTGCCGGTACTTATAAAAGGTGATGTGCATGGTTCGGTCGAAGCGATCATGGGTTCACTAGACAAGATTTCAGACGACAACCCAGATGTTGATGTAAAAGTCCTTCACCATGGCGTCGGCGGTATTACCGAATCTGATATTACTCTCGCAAAGGCATCAAATGCGTTGATTATTGGCTTTAACGTTCGTGCCAATGCACAGGCGCGTGACATGGCGCAGCGTGATGGTGTTGATATGCGTTATTTCAATGTTATTTATAATATTGTTGATGATGTGAAGGCGTTGCTCTCTGGCATGCTTGACCCGCATATACGTGAAGAATATCTTGGCCAAGCGGAAATCCGCGAAGTCTTCAACATTACTAAAGTCGGTAAAGTTGCAGGTTGTATGGTTTCAACAGGCATCGTTAAGCGTGGCTCTAAGGTCCGCCTATTGCGTGATGATGTTGTTATTCATGAAGGCACATTAAAAACCCTCAAACGCTTTAAAGACGAGGTCAAAGAAGTGCGTGAAGGTATGGAATGTGGTATGGCATTTGAGAATTATGATGACATTAAAGCGAATGATGTTATCGAATGTTACGATGTGACTGAAGAAGTCCGCGTTCTCGATTAATTGACAACTAAAAATCAAGATTAAAACGATGACAACTAAAAAATCAGGCCCCTCTCAACGCCAGCTGCGCGTTGCTGAACAAATTCGTCACGCTTTGGTGGAAACACTACAGCGTGGCAAGTTCAACGAAGAAGTGTTAATTGACGCTGCGCCGCTGGTCACCGTAGCCGAAGTGCGTACAACACCTGACCTTAAAAATGCGACAGCCTATATTATGCCGCTCGGTCAGGATAATGTTGAAGAAATTGTCACCGCGCTGAATAACTCTGCTTATTACTTTCAAAAGCAAGTGAACCGTTCAAGCAACTTAAAATTTACACCGCGCATCGCGTTTAAAATTGATGACACATTTGATGAAGCTGCAAAAATTGATGAACTGCTAAAGAACATTCCTAAATATGCAGATGAAGAAGAATAATCCCCTCTCGGCTCTAGCGATATAAAGATCATAAAATGGCGCGTAAGAAAAAAGGCAATAAAATTGACGGGTGGATTAATTTTAATAAACCTTATGACATGACCTCAACCGATGCCGTGCGTTTTTTGAAACGCACATTAAAACCGCAAAAAATTGGTCATGCGGGAACGTTAGACCCCCTAGCAAAAGGCATTTTGCCGATTGCTCTTGGCGAAGCGACCAAAACCATCCCCTTTGTGCAAGATTCTGAAAAAACCTATGGCTTTACTGCGACATGGGGGCAGCAGCGCAGCACAGATGATTTAGAAGGTGACGTAATTGCATCAAGTGACACCCGCCCTTCCCGTGCAGACGTTGAAACTTTATTGCCTAATTATATCGGTACAGTTACGCAAACCCCGCCCAAATTTTCCGCGATTAAAATTAACGGCGAACGCGCATATGACCTTGCCCGCGACGGCGAAGAATTTGAAGTGCCCAGCCGCGAAGTCGAAATTTACGATTTGCACATTACAGAGCACAATGGAAACGCAACAAGCTTTGAAGTGACATGCGGTAAAGGCACATATGTACGCGCCATTGCACGTGATATTGGCATTGCGCTTGGCTGCTATGGCTATGTATCGGAACTAAACCGTAAAAAAGTGGGCTGTTTTGGCCTTGATAGCGCTTTTTCTCTGGACTTCTTTGAGAAAATGGATGATAGTGCAGCCCTTGAAGATGTGATACTTCCTGTTCATTACGCGCTAGACGACATCCCGGCCGTAATAATAAACGATCAAGAAGCATCGAAGCTTAAACAAGGGCAAGCCTTGTCAATGATAGCAAAGCCTGATGTACAGCGCCTAATCGCTGCAGGAATTGATATGAGATGCACCGAACCACAAGATGCTGTGGCAATGTATCAAGACAAAGCTTTAGCAATGCTCTCCGTGAGCAAAGCGACCTTAAAGCCTTATCGCGTCTTTAATATTTAAACATTTGATAAAAGGAGAAAATGATGTCGATTACTAACGAACGTAAAGCTGAAGTTATAAAAGAATACGCAACAAAAAAAGACGATACTGGTTCACCAGAAGTACAAGTTGCGATCCTTACTGAGCGTATCACTGCGCTTTCAGGTCACATGAAAGACCACAAAAAAGATTATCACAGCCGTCGTGGCCTTTTGGCTATGGTTGCACGCCGTCGTAAACTTCTTGATTATACACGCAGTAAAAGCGAAGAGCGTTACCAAAAGCTTATTAAAGCTCTGGGTATTCGTAAGTAAGCTTACACGCTATAAAATGACAAAAGCCCCTGCGCAAATGCGTTTGGGGCTTTTTTATTGTTTTAGTATGAGTCAATTATAGGCTGCGCTTATATGTGTCGCGCGTCTCTTCCGATGATGCCTTCATAAGCGCGTTGAAATGATAAGACGAGGCATAACCAGCAAGGCCACCAACCATTGAGCCGAGAACAAGTCCTGCGCCGATGACCACAGGATCGTGCGGAGAGATTATGCTCATCATATCGACAGTCTTCTCTAACAATGTACCTGCTACAGTTGTGCCGAATAATGCTGATAGCGTGCTATGTTCTTTCATAACCTGCTCCTTAACTTATGTTTACGGTAAAATCAAATTACCACAAAAGTTAACAAATGGTAAAATTACCTGAGTAACATTTTGTTTTCAAAAAGAAAAAGCTTTTATCATTCCGACGTAAAACAGTGCTGTTTACTGCTTATTAATCGGCGACCATGCAGGGTCAGAACCATCGACAGGGGTTTCCAACAAGCGTTCGTTATAACCTGTCAAATCAATTGTATAGAGCTTTGCGATACGGTTATTCCCTTGGGGGCGTTCTTTGAAGTAAGTCAGTACGCGACCATTGGGTGACCAGCTTGGCCCTTCAACGTGGTAAGCGCTGGTAATCAAACGCTCACCGCTGCCATCGGGGCGGATAACACCGATATAGAACTTGCCTTGTAGCATTTTTGTAAAGGCAATGAGATCACCGCGCGGCGACCATACAGGGTTCGCATAACGACCCTTTTCAAACGTGATCCGGCGGGCATTGCTCCCATCATCATCCATGACGTATAGTTGCTGTGAACCAGAGCGATCGGATTCAAAAACAATCTGTTTGCCATCAGGTGCATATGATGGCGCCGTCTCAATGGAAGGCTGACCTGTAAGTTTTCGTGCTTTCTTAGATGCGATATCAAGGACGTAAATATCGGTGTTACCATTTTTCGCGAGCGACATAATCACGCTGCGACCATCTGGTGAGAAACGCGGCGCAAATGTCATACCAGGGAAGTCACCTAATACGTCTTGGCGCCCTGTGTTGAGATCATAAATATAAACGCGCGGCTTATTGCGGTAATAAGACAGATAGGTAATCGTCTGCATATTCGGTGAAAAGCGCGGGGTAAGCACCAAATGGCTACCATCTGTTAAATATTGATGATTTGCGCCGTCTTGATCCATAATCGCAAGACGTTTGACACGCGCCGTTGGTAGGCCTTTTTCTGATATATAAACAACACGCGAGTCAAAATAACCCTCCTCGCCTGTGAGGCGCTTATAGATAGTATCCGATATAATATGCGCAATACGACGCCAGTTATCTTTAGTCGTCGTGTAGGCCATGCCTGTGAGCTGCTTTTGCCCATAAACATCCCAAAGGCGGAATTCAACGCGGGCGCGCCCGTCGCCAAGCTCTGTTACCTTACCTGCGACAAGCCCTTCAACGCCAAGCGCTTTCCATTCTGCGAAACGTGGCTGTTCTGCCGTGGATGCGGCGTCTTGGATATAAGCCTTTTTATCAGGAATTTCAAATAAACCTGTGCGTTCTAAATTCGCGCGAATGACATTGCCCATGCCGCGGCCAATCGTATACACATTTTGGCTATCATAGTGAAAATCAGATACAGCCAGTGGAATTTTCTTTACCGTACCGCGGTTCAGTTCTACTTCCAACTGCGCATGTGCAGAATCTGCGCCACAGACTATAAATGCGATGATGAGTAAATTCTGTAGCAATAGACGAATAGGCATTTTAAAAATCCTTCTTATAGCATTTCGCTTGGGTCAAATTTAATTGTAATTTCTTTCCACTGATCATACTTACCTGCTGGTAAATTTAAAGGGGAACATGATGGGTTAGTCACAGCTCTTACCGCACTATCGGCTGCGGCTTGGAAGAATGAATCTGTACTATAACGCAATTTGTCTTTTATTTCATAGCGACGAATGGTGCGGTCTGGGTTCATATATAACTTAATATAGACAACCAAAGCCTTATCAAAATTCGCGCCGGCAAGGACGTTCCAACACTGCGCGAGCTGAGAGCGCAATGCGTCTAATTCCGACATTGTAATACGCTGGCCCAATGTCGATGTTTTTGGCGCGGCAGATTGAGCGGTTTCGCCCTCTTCTTCTGCCACGTTTGCATTCTCTGTGATTTGTAAGTTTTTCAAAACGGAATCAAAGCTACGTTCTTCTTTAGCCACTTCCAGCTTTTTCTCTTCTGGCTTCTTCGGACGCTTATTTGGCTTTCTGGGTTTGGTCGGCGCTAAGCTTTGCTTTTCTTTTTCTGCTTCTTCAGGCATCGGCACAGAATCTTCTGGCGGCGGCGGCGCTGTTTCGGTTTTATTCTTCTCACTATTGACGGTCAGCGGCTGACTTTTTGCGTCTACAGTGGGCGCAGATTTCGGCTTTGGCTTACTGACATTTTTGTCAATTTCAGGCTTCGCTTCTGGTTTAACGTTCTGCGCACGCGTTTTTTCATTTTCGTTTTTTGCGCGGCTTTCCTCGCGGTTCGATTCCGTTTTTTCGGCAATTTCAACGAATTCAATGGCGACAACATCATCCATTTCAATCGATGGGCGGTTCGGCCAGAACGGCACACCGACAGTCATAATGAAGACGACCGCCAAATGGAGTAAAAATGATAAAGTTAAAGCCACCGGCCCAGCACCATTCATCCACGACGTGATTGAATAATCTGCCGTAGTTTGTGTAGCGCTATGCGCGTTGTTTGGCTGCACTTTTAACATGAATTACTTTGATCTGTCTTTTGTCGAAATAAGCGCCACTTTATTAAAGCCTTCGCGGTTGATGCCGCCAAGAACTTCCATTACGCGTCCATATTCAAGGCCTTGATCGGCGCGAATATAAATGCGGCGATCTAAATCGCGTCCCGTTACCGAACGCAAGAAAGGCACAAGGCGCTCCCTTAATATTTCTTGTTCGCCGACATAAAGTTTACCGTCTTTTTGCACGGTAATTTCAATCGGGCTCTCATCCTCGTTCTTTAAGGCCGATGCATCAGAGCGTGGCAAATCTACGGCGACCCCTGCGGTTAATAGCGGTGCAGAAACCATAAAGACAATTAATAAAACCAACATCACATCAACAAAAGGCGTGACGTTAATTTCAGACATTGGTTGAAACCCACGGCGGCGCGAACCGGGCGTGCGTTTCCATGACATATTTCCTGTGCTCATCCCCATGATTATGCTGCCTGATTTGTTGTTTTATGGCCTGCTTCACCTTGGTCAAGATGCCGTGATAATATCGCAATAAATTCAGCCGTGAAGGCATCAAGGCGATCCGCATAACGGTTCAAATTGGTTGAAAACACGTTGAACGCAATCACGGCAGGAATAGCCGCGACCAAGCCCAAAGCGGTTGCAAAAAGCGCCTCTGCAATACCGGGGGCGACAACGGCAAGCGATGTGTCTTTGGTCGCCGCAATCGCAGCAAAACTGTTCATAATCCCCCAAACTGTACCAAACAAGCCAATAAATGGCGCGGTTGAACCAACAGACGCCAAAAATGTCATGCCGCGTTCTAATAACTGCATTTCGCGGTTGATTGCCAGCCCCATTGCACGCTCAACGCGCTGTTTTAATGACGCCTGCAGACTTTCTGAAGATGGAATGCCAGCGGATACGCCGCTTTGCCATTCTTCCATGCCTGCTGTAAAAGTTGCCAGTAGCGGGTCGCCATTACGCGATTTTACGCGTTCATAGAGTTTATCAAGTGGCTCACCCGACCAAAACGCATCTTCAAAACGATCTGCGCGTTTATTGAGAGCGATAAGGCGGCTGCGCTTGGTAATAATAATGGACCAGCACCAAAATGATGCAAAAATCAGCATCATCATCACGACTTTGACAATTAAATCAGCTTCTAAAAACAGGCCAATCATTGATAAATCATGTGCGCCAACGCTGTTCCCAACGGCTACGCCGTCAACCGCGCCAATTGCCGTGCTTACTTCATTCGCCATTCATTCTCTCCTTAATAAACGAAGGCCATTTCTTTGGTTTTGTGTTCGTATCGACACAAACCAAAGTTACGTCCATTTCAAAAATCTTTTCATCATTCTTTGTCACAATTTGCTTCATATCAAGCGACGCGCCGCCTATGCGTTCAACCGATGTTGTCAGGCGCAGCATATCGTCTAAATGCGCAGGCAAGTAATAATCGGCCTTTAGCGCACGCACGACAAACAGCAAACCAAGCTCGTCATGCACCTGCTTATTTTCAACATCAATCGCACGCAAAAATTCCGTACGCCCACGCTCCGCGAATTTCAAATAATTACCATAGAACACCACCCCGCCAGCGTCGGTGTCTTCGTAATATACGCGAATATCTATACTATGTGATTTCATGTTAGATCATCATCCAATAAGCTGCCTTGGTTTAAATGCGCCTTGCGCGGTGGGTTTAAGCCTAAATAGGCATAAGCGGCCTGTGAAAGCATACGCCCGCGTGGCGTGCGCTGAATAAGACCTTTTTGTAGTAAATAAGGCTCGATAACGTCTTCGATAACGTCACGTTCTTCTGATAGCGCGGCTGCGATGGTATCAACCCCGACAGGGCCGCCGCCGTAGTTTTCAGCTATGCCTGTTAAATATAAACGATCCATCGAGTCTAAACCCTGCGCATCAACTTCTAAACGCTGCAAAGCGCCATCAGCTATTTTCGCCGTGACGCGCTCCGCGCCCGCAACAGATGCAAAGTCGCGTACGCGGCGCGTTAAGCGCCCCGCAATGCGCGGCGTACCACGCGAACGGTTGGCAATTTCAAATGCGCCCTCTTCGTCAATCTCCATATCCAGCTTTGATGATAAACGCAAAACAATGCGGGTAAGTTCCTGCGGGGTATAAAATTCCAAACGGACAGGAATACCGAAACGATCACGCAGTGGATTAGTCAACAGCCCGCTGCGCGTTGTTGCGCCAACCAATGTAAATGGCGGCAGTTCAATTTGCACGGAGCGCGCTGCAGGCCCTTCGCCAATCACAAGGTCTAGCTTGCCATCTTCCATTGCGGGGTAAAGTATTTCTTCAACGGCAGGGTTTAGGCGGTGAATTTCATCAATGAACAGAACATCATGAGGCTGCAAATTTGTTAAAATGGCAGCTAAGTCACCCGATTTGGCGATCACAGGGCCAGACGTTGCGCGAAAGCCGACGCCAAGTTCACGCGCTACGATTTGTGCCAAGGTCGTTTTACCAAGCCCTGGTGGGCCATAAAGCAAGACGTGATCCATTGCATCTTCGCGCTGCTTGGCGGCGGTGACAAAAATGCGCAGATTTTCACGCGCTTTTTCTTGACCGATAAATTCTTCAATCGTTAATGGGCGCAATGAATGTTCATCGCTGCGCTCTTGCTGATCGGCCATAGGCTGAAAATCCTCGGCGCGTTCGCCACTTTCATGCATCATGACGCAAGCTCCTTAAGACCGGCGCTGATCAACATGCCAAGCTCAGGGTCTTTTTTGAACTTGCTGCGCGCTGAAATGACGGCCTTATAAGCTTCGGCGCGGGCATATCCAAGGTTGATAAGCGCAGAAAGTGCATCTTGATTAAGCTGATTATCATTGCCTTCTGCCGTTATATTCACGGTGCTGCCCACCCCTGAGGCGTCACCAGATGACGTGGTTTGTGCGGTTGACACGTTTATGCCGATATCCATCTTTGCGACTTTATCTTTTAATTCTGTGATAATGCGCACGGCAAGTTTTGGCCCTACGCCTTCCGCTTGGCGGATGAGGTCTTTATCACCTGACATCACCGCCATAACGAGCTGATCTGCGGGGCACGCGCTTAAAATGGCAATCCCGACTTTCGCGCCAACGCCCTGTACAGAAGTGAGCAATTTATACCATTTCTGTTCTTCGGCAGAAGCAAAGCCGAATAAAGTCATGCTGTCTTCGCGTACTTGCATTTCGATTAATAGTGCAACGTCTGAGCCGACATCACCAATAACAGATAATGTCTTGGCTGATGCATGCACCATGTAACACACACCACCAACGTCAATGATAAGGTAATCACTGCCGAGCGTATCTATTTTGCCTTTTAACTTCGCAATCATGTTGTCAGTTCCTGTTCTTTAAAAGACTTGTTTGTTATGAGCGATGAGCCGCGATTGTATATGGTGACCATGGCAGATAGCGACCGCTAAGGCATCGGCTTCATCTTCGCTGATTTTACCGATGGCGGGAAGAAGCGTTTTAACCATCATGCCCATTTGATCTTTACTGGCGCGCCCTGTGCCGACGACTGATTTCTTAATTACAGTCGGCGCATATTCACCAACGTCAATACCTGTACGCGCGGCTGACATTAAACACACGCCGCGTGCCTGTCCCAATTTCAAGGCTGATGCAGGGTTTTGATTCACAAAAGTTTCTTCTACCGCCGCTTCATCAACGCCGTAATCACGCAGCACATCAGCAAGCCCTGCGTCAATTTGGACAAGGCGCTTTGCCGTTGTTTCAACTGGCTTGGTTTTAATTAGACCGCAGCCAATAAAACGCAATAGGCCAGAGCGAAATTCAACGACGCCCCAGCCTGTACGATGTAAACCTGGGTCGATACCCAATACGCGCGTAATGCTCACCTAAATTATGCCTCCATAAATTTCTGCATAATTTCTTCGGTCACCTCAAGGTTGCTCGTGACTGTTTGCACATCATCATTATCTTCCAAAACATCAATCAGTTTCAACACGCTGACGGCTTGATCAATAGTGACCTCCGCATTAATGTTTGGGCGCCAGACAAGCCCTTGTTCCTGTGGCTCACCAAAAGTCTTTTCTAGCGCATCACGCACAGCCGCAAAATCTTCTGGCGCGGTTGTTATATCATGTGTTTCGGTGTCACTTGCAACATCTTCTGCGCCTGCTTCTAATGCAGCTTCGAAAATTGTGTCGGCATCGCCTTTGTCAACTGGGAATATAATTTCACCTTTACGGTCAAACATAAAGCCAACGGACCCCGTTTCACCGAGGTTGCCGCCATATTTTGTAAATGTTGAACGCACATCTGATGCTGTGCGGTTTTTATTGTCAGAAAGACATTCAACGATAATCGCAACGCCTGCAGGGCCATAGCCTTCATAGCGAATTTCAAAATAATCATCACCATCATCTGAACCTACGCCTTTTTGGATTGCACGTTCAATGCCGTCTTTAGGCATAGACTGCGCGCGCGCAGTGGCTATCGCCAGACGCAAACGTGGATTCATATCAGCGTCACCGCCGCCAAGCTTCGCAGAGACCGTAATCTCGCGGCCAAGCTTAGAGAATAGCTTTGAGCGTTTTTTATCCTGTGCGCCTTTACGGTGCTGAATATTTTTAAATTTGGAATGACCTGCCATGGGTTCGACCTTTTATTCTGTTTTTTGGTTATTCTGTTTTTTGGGATAGCGGATCGCGTATCCTGAGATAATACTAATCCCTTTATAATACTGGTTTCATGCGGTTTCAAGGAAGCTCTGAGTAAAAAAAGATTTAATTATCAGATATTTTTAAATATTTACATACGAAACTATGTCATAATTATTTTAGGATATTTTTTAAACGACATTTTTATTATTTCTCATGGCATATGATTTCAAGTCTGTAACTATTTTAGTGGTTGATGATAATCAACCAATGCTCGATATAACGAAGTCACTTTTACTTGCTTTTGGTGTTGGTCACGTATTAACCGCAAAAGATGGCAAGCGCGGCTTTGAGCTTTATCAACAATATAAACCTGATTTAATCATCACTGACTGGATGATGCGTCCAATTGACGGCATTCAACTTGCAAAGAAGATCCGGCGCGAGCGCGACACAGCTAACCCCTATATCCCGATTATCCTAATGACTGGTTTCACCGAAAAACACCGTATTTTTGAAGCCCGCGATGAAGGCATCACAGAGATTTTGGTCAAACCCTTTAAGGCAAGAGATCTCTACAAAAGGCTCTATCAAATCATTGAAAAACCACGTCAATTTATCAGATCCGAACAATTCTTTGGCCCTGATCGACGCCGCCACAGCGAAGCGAGCTACAACGGCCATCGCCGCCGTCAGGATGACGTTGAGAAAATGTTCCCCGCTGGACGCTCTGAAATGTCAAATGCGACAAAGAAAGATTTAGAGAAAGCGCGAAAACATTTAAACGATGTTAGAGAGCAAGCCGGCGTTAAGGAAAATGAAGATATTACAATTGAGGATTATGACTTAATTTTTGTAGACTCTACCGATTGATTAAGGTCAAATAATTCAAGCTAGGCACTACAATAAAAAATTCATAATAAAAGGCTACTCACTATCATGGGCGAAAATACCGAAACACATTATAATCAGAAACAAATTCGTAAGGCTGAATTTATAACGCCCCCTAACATGCTCAAATCAAAAGTCGGCTCCGGCGGTCTTAGCCAAACAATACTGAGTAAAGCACAAGATTTGCTTGAAAATAACAGCGTTGATTTTCGTCCACTTGGTGAAATGTCTTTGGATCAATTACAAGACGGCATTAATCAGGCTGCCGTTGATTTAGACAAAAGCGAAGAAGAACGCAGCGCAGAAAAACTTATTCGTCAAATGCTCTACCCAAGTATGCAATTAAAAGCAAATGGTGGCATGTTTCATTATGACCTTGTGACGATTATTGGTGACAAACTCGTTCAATTTTTAGAAGTGATCGAAGTCCCTGACATAGAAGCTTTGGAAATTGTACAAGCCTTCCATACAACCTTACGCGCCGTCCTGCTTGGGCAGATTCAAGGTACTGGTGGGCGTTACGGAGCAGAGCTCGTACAAGCTCTAGATGATGCTTGTCACAGATATTTTGTGAAGTTTCCTGACAATATCGACCCGCAGAAAAAATAGAACGGCTTAAAGCCGCTTTATAATTTTACTTGCGGGTCTCAATGAGTTCTGGCCCAAGGCGAATAGGCTCTGCTTTCACTGCGAGGCCGGTTTTATCATCTGTTTCAACAAATGTACCGCATACAGTGCCAACGCCGCCATCTTGCGGTGCCATACGTGGGTTTGCGTATTTTTTAATAAAACGCGGCGCGGCGGTTTCATACGTCACTCCAATAACGCTGTTATAATCACCGCACATACCAGCATCAGTTTGATAGGCTGTACCTTTTTCCAAGATGCGCGTATCAGCGGTAGGAATATGCGTGTGCGTGCCTACAACAAAACTGACCCGACCATCAAGCATCATACCCATAACCATTTTTTCACTAGTCGCTTCGCCGTGTACATCGACGACGACAGCATGTGCATTTTTTGTTCTTAGTGGATTATCTTTCAACACAGCATTCATTGCGGCGAATGGGTCATCCAAGGCATCCATAAACAAACGCGCCATCACATTCACAACGCGAATAATTTGCCCATTTGCAAGGCGGTAATCAATAACACCATTGCCTGGCGCACCTTCAGGAAAATTAATCGGGCGCAAAACGCGCGCTTCTTTTTCCAAATATGGAATAATTTCACGCTGATCCCATATATGATTACCCGTCGTGATAACATCAACGCCAAGGGCAAAAAATTCTTTGGCGATATTTGTGGTAATGCCCATGCCATGCGCAGCGTTTTCACCATTGACTATAATCGCATCAGGCTTGTATTGGCGGCGAATTTGTGGCAATTCACGGCTCAGCGCCTGACGACCTGTTTTTCCAAAAACATCACCTAAAAAAACTATGCGCATAAAACTTCTTTCTACTTTTTCTTAATTATTTGCCGTCATTATGCAATGACAGGGGCTTTGGATGAAAACGGAGTATAGCCATTTGGATTTAAAATACAATCTAATGGTTTGTCATGCGGCTCAGCGGGCAGCGGATAAAGGCAGATTTGTTCCATATAGGCCACGCCGACCAATAAAACAGATTTACCTTGTACATCCAACGCATCAATATAGCGGTCGTAATGCCCTGCCCCATAACCAAGGCGATTACCACGGCGGTCATAAGCCAATAAAGGCAGTAAAATTATATCAGGCTGCACTGGCGCAGTATATTTATCGCTTTTTAAATCAGGGTGCATCGCGCCAAAGCTACTTTCAACAAGCGGATGATCATGCGTCCACAAGTAGAAATCAAGCCCTTGCGCGCCGCCATTAATATAAGGCAAAGCTACTTTATGGCCCTTGCCAAGCAGATCATCAATTAATGGTAATGTGTCGCATTCTTTTCCCAAAGGCCAATAGGCAGAGATAATTGGGGTGGATTCCAATTCGGTCTTAAACACATCAAAAAAATTCGCTGCTAAAAACTCACCCGAATTTGCATCAACATGCAGCATGGCGCGCGTTTTTTTTGCTTGCTCTCTGATAAGCTGTTTTTGTTCTGAATGCGTAGACATGGTTTTTAAGATACCGCCGAAGCGCTATGTAATCAATATTGAAGATGAAGAAAAGAGAAACAGGCCACCTTACCGTGTGCTTAAGAATCTTCGTGTGGCCCAGTAAAACTAGGTGGGCGCCGTGAATGCCAAAGTCCACAGACGATGGCAGGGACAGCTCCCTTACGAAAAAATATCGGCCTCCGAGATTAATGTCGCATCACGCATAACGCAGCCTGCTCCCTTTGATAGTACATATTATATGATAAAAGGAAGTTAAATTTTCAATAGCGGACGTTTTTTATTTATATAGTGACGCTTAGGCTTTGTTCAAACGTGCCGACAAACCTTCGATACGGATTGCCATTTGGTTGATTGCGTCGGCTAAAGCGGCGGTTTCTTCGACGCTAACGCCATCATCACTGGTTTTTGTTTTTGCGCTCTTCTCTGTTTTTTTCTCAATATCAAGCAGGTCTTTTGTTTCAAACAGCTCATCGGCGAGCATTAAAGATGTGAGCATCAAACGATGGTTATCACTCATCCCGCCGCCGGCACCAAGGTGACGGGCTTTTTCATCTATATAATGCCCAAGATCAAGGATACGTTGTTCCTGCCCTTCATCACATGCTAGGCTATATTCTTTACCATTAATGACAAGTGATACCTCAGCCATAACTTACTGTCCTTCTGCCAATAATGTTTCAACTTTTTCAATTGCCGCGTCCAGGCGCCCTGCAATGACATCCACGTCGAGCGATGAGTCGTTACTTACATCAACTGGCGGCATATCGCCCGCAAATAAATCACGCTGCGCGCCGCGCAGTTTACCTTCAGCCACAGGTATCGCCAATTCGAGATTCGCCACAGCGTTATCCAAATTAATCAAAGCGTTTTTTAAGACTTCACGGCTCATAGCGACCTCAACACAAATACAAATAAATTATAATATGGCTAACTATCCACTTTTTCACCCCAAGGTCAATATATATACGCCTAAATATCCCCATTCCTGTTGACCAATTGATCAAAAGACCGCATTCTAGGTGCCAGATTTTTAAAAGATAAGGTATAGTCACATGACCATTACAACTGCTGCAGAGCAAACACTTTCTAATAAGGAAAAAGTAACTATGGATCTGAGCCAAGAACAACTCAAAACAATGTCAAACGCCATTCGCGCCCTCGCGATGGATGCCGTACAAGCCGCTAATTCAGGCCACCCCGGTATGCCAATGGGCATGGCAGATGTTGCAACTGTGCTTTATTCAAAGTTTATGCGTTTTGAAGCCAAAGCACCAACATGGCCGAACCGTGACCGCTTTATTTTATCCGCAGGTCATGGCTCTATGCTGCTTTACGCGATTAATTACCTTTGTGGCTATGAAAAAATTACATTGGATGAGATTAAGAATTTCCGTCAGCTAACATCACTGACCGATGGACACCCTGAATATTACCCTGGCGCCGGCATTGAAATGACCACTGGCCCATTAGGCCAAGGCATTTCCCACGCGGTTGGTTTTGCCCTTGCGGAGCGCATTTTAAACAAAATGCATGATGGTAAATTCATTGACCACTTCACATATGTTATCGCCTCTGACGGTGATTTGATGGAAGGCGTAAGCCATGAATCATGTTCATTCGCGGGTACACAGAAACTCTCTAAACTTATTGTCCTTTACGATGATAATGGCATTACAATTGACGGTAAAACCGATTTATCCTTCACCGAAGATGTCGGCAAGCGTTACGAAGCTTATGGCTGGGATGTACAAAGCGTTGACGGGCATAACCATGCTGAGATTGAGGCCGCCATCGCAAAAGCACAAAAAACTGATACGCCCAGCATTATTTGCTGTAAAACAAAAATCGGTTTTGGCGCGCCGACCAAAGAAGGTAAATCATCATCGCATGGTTCACCGCTTGGCGCAGAAGAAATTGAAGGCGCACGTAAAAACCTTGGCTGGAAACATGGGGCATTTGATATCCCTGATGATGTATTGCAGCTTTGGCGTAATGTGGGCAGCAAATACAAATCAGAATGTTCTGATTGGTATAACCAGAACAATATTCAAAACTTTGAAGTCGCCTTATGTTCAGATATTAGCGATGTGGTTGCCAAAGGCATTGCCGAAGCAAAAGCAGAATTCCTTGAGACATCTCCGAAAGTCGCAACGCGCGCAGCATCAGGCATGGTATTAGAGCATCTTGTGCCTAAACTGCCGATCTTAATTGGTGGCTCGGCTGACCTTACAGGCTCAAACAACACCAAAACATCACATCATGATGGTTTTATTGGCCCTGAGAGCGATTATGCAGGACAGTATATTAATTACGGCGTACGTGAACATGGTATGGCGGCGGTGATGAACGGCATGGCACTGCATGGCGGCATTGTCCCTTATGGCGGCACATTCCTTTGTTTCGCGGATTATTCACGCCCTGCGATACGCCTTGCCGCATTAATGGAAACGCGCAGCATTTTTGTGATGACACATGATTCCATTGGCCTTGGTGAAGACGGGCCAACGCACCAGCCTGTTGAACATCTTGCCGCATTACGCGCAATACCAAATTTGAAAGTGCTGCGTCCATGCGATGGCATTGAAACCGCCGAAGCATGGCAGATTGCCCTTAACAACGAACATGGCCCTTCTGTGTTGGTATTAACGCGCCAAGGCTTGCCAACATTACGCAGCGATAAAGATATGAATCTATCAGAGCGCGGCGCTTATGTGATCCGCCCTGCAAGCACGCAGCCAAAAGCTGTGCTGTATGCAACAGGGTCAGAAGTCGAGATCGCCGTGGAGGCGCAGCAGCAGCTTGAAAGCGAAGGCATCCCCACGCAAGTTGTATCTGTCCCCTGCTTTGAAAATTTCGCAACGCAAGACGATGCATATAAAGCAAGCATTTATGTTGATGATGCACCTGCACATGTCGCGATTGAAGCGGCCTGCCGCATGGGATGGGATGAATTTATCGGACGCAAAGGTAAGTTTGTGGGTATGAAAGGCTTTGGCGCATCAGCTCCAGCGGATCAGCTATACAAGCATTTCGGCATTACAGTCGAAGAGACTATCGCCGCAGTTAAAGAACAGCTTTAAGTCACAATTTTAATAAACGCAAATAGAGTGGAGAATATTATGAGCGTAAAAGTAGCAATTAATGGTTTTGGTCGTATTGGTCGTTTGGTGTTTCGTGCATTAATCGAATCTGGACGCACTGATATGGAAGTCGTTGCAATTAACGACCTTGCCGATTCAAACACAAACGCGCATTTGCTGAAATATGATTCTGTGCATGGCGTCTCAGCGGCGGATATTTCAGTATCTGGCGATGATATTGTTGTGAACGGTAAAACCATCAAAGCATTCCAAGAACGCGATCCTGCGGCACTGCCTTGGGGTGATATGGGTATCGACATTGTATTTGAATGTTCAGGCATTTTCACATCACGCGAAATGGCCGGCAAACATTTAGAGGCCGGTGCAAAAAAAGTTCTTATCTCAGCGCCTGCAAGCGGTGAAGATTTAACGGTTGTTTACGGCGTAAATTCGGACGATTTAAAAGCGCAGCATAAGCTTGTTTCTAACGCATCATGCACAACCAACTGCCTTGCACCTTTTGCACACGCTATTCATAACGCGATTGGTATTGAAACAGGCTTCATGACGACAATCCACGCTTATACAGGCGATCAGCGCACCGTTGATACAATGCATAGCGACTTGCACCGCGCACGCGCAGCCGCAATGAACATGATCCCGACATCAACAGGCGCGGCGAAAGCCGTTGGCAAAGTTCTCCCTGCCCTGAACGGCAAGCTTGATGGCGTTGCTATCCGCGTTCCGACCCCGAATGTATCACTTGTTGACCTGACATTTACAGCAAGCCGCGATACAACAGTTGAAGAAATTAATGCAGCGGTTAGCGCCGCAGCATCTGGCGCATTAAAAGGCGTATTAGATGTTTATGACGCACCGCTAGTGTCTACTGACTTCAATCACAACCCACATTCATCCATATTCTCACTTGCGGGAACAAAAGTGATGGATGGTAACTTTGTGCGCGTGATGAGCTGGTATGACAATGAATGGGGCTTTTCTAACCGTATGCTAGATACTGCTGCTAAGATGCATGCTGTGGGGTATTAAGTTTTATTTATAGACAGTTATAGCCCTATAACTTTATAGTTTTAAAAAGCAACGTACCGCATTGGTCTGTTGCTTTTTTTGTACTTTTTAAGAATGAGCATTATTGATGGAATCCTTATCGTTTCAAATTGTTTTAATCGCTATTTTCGCCATTGCCTCGCAGTGGATTGCATGGAAGCTGCGCATACCGGCGATTATCTTCCTTTTGGGCAGCGGCTTTTTACTCGGCCCCGTACTTGGCGCATTAAATCCGCATGAATTAATGGGTGACTTCCTCAAACCCGCCATCGCCGCCGCTGTGGCGATCATTTTGTTTGAAGGCAGCTTACAGCTTAACTTTAAAGATCTACGCGATACGCAGCGCATTGTGCGGCGTATAACCTTATTTGGTGCGCCGATTGGCTGGGTACTTATCAGTATCGCCGCCCATTACATTACTGGACTTGATTGGCCGACAGCTATTACCCTCGGCGGCATACTCATTGTCACTGGGCCGACGGTCATTATGCCGATGTTAAAGCAGGCGCGTCTGAATAAACGCATCGGCTCAGTGCTGAAATGGGAAGGTATTGTAAATGACCCACTCGGCGTTATTTTTGCTATTTTGGCGTATGAATATTTTGTATCAACATCTGAAGGCGTTTCAGGCTTATCCTTCTTTGTTGAAAACGGTGCATCGGTGGTGATGGTGTCATTAGTAAGTTTTGGTTTCGCCCATTTAACTAAGCGCATTTTTGAACGTGGGCATATGCCTGAATATTTAAAGGCGCCATTTTTGGTCTCTGCTATACTAGTCTTATTCTTCAGCTGCAATGCATTACTTTATGAATCTGGGCTAATTGCCGTGACCGTGATGGGCGTCACGCTAACCAATATTCACTCCCGCAGCATTGAAGAAATTAAACGCTTTAAAGAAACGACAACCTTATTATTGGTCTCTGGCTTATTCTTGCTGCTGACTGCTGATTTGGAATTAGAAGCCTTGCTGAGCCTTAACTGGCAGAGCTTTGTTTTCATTTTCATGCTGCTCTTTGTTATTCGCCCAATCACCGTGTTTATATCAACGCTTGGTACAAACATTACCTTCGCCGAGGCTGCCTTTACCAGCCTTATTGCCCCACGCGGCATTGTTTGCGCTGCGATGGCGGGCATTATTGGGCCATTATTGGTCAAAGGCGGTTTTGAAAGCGGCGCGCAGATTTTCCCGATCGCTTTTGCGATTGTTGTGATTAGCGTCACCCTGCATAGCTTTATGATTAAGCCCCTCGCGGAGAAGTTAAAACTAACATCCGAAGAGCAAAACGGCGTGATTATTGCGGGCAGTTATATATGGTCAGTGCAGTTAGCAGAAGCCCTTAAATCCCGTGATATTCCCGTGCTTATTGTCGATAATAATTGGGGATCACTGAGCAAGGCGAAACTCGCCGATATTCCCGTTTATCACGGCGAGCTACTTTCAGATGAAACTGAGTTCAGCCTTGATTTCACCGCATTTAACACCTTAATCGCCGCAACAGCAAACCCTGCTTACAATGCATTGCTTTGTGAGAATTTAGGTTATGAGTTCGGATCAGAACGCGTATTCAGTATAGCACCTGCCGAAGACGGCAAATCAGAGCACCGTAAAATATCGCACCACGTCCAGGGGCAAGCATTTGTTCGTGATGGTCTTACTTTAGAAAGCCTCTATCAGGATTTTGAAAACGATTACCGCTTTAAAATATCGCGCGTTGGTAAAAAGGATGAAGAGCTCATTATCCCAGAAGATAGCTTTACCAATATCCATGTTGGTATCATCAGTAAATCGGGCGTGGTGAGTTTTTACACCGAAGACCCAACATCACAAATATCTCCACGTGAGGATGATTTCATTATTACCCTGACCAAGATGGAAGAGAACGAAGACGGCTCAGCGTAAGAGCAGTGCATTATTATCATCATTATTATTATATTGACTTTCCCTACCCCGCTACTGTAGTTATGTCAACAGAAATAGAAAATAAAAAGAACACATGGATAGCATTAGTGTAAAAATAATGGATAAGGATGCGGCTGCGCTTAATAAAAGCGCAGCGCTAGCCTATGAGCGGATAATGGCGCTGCGTCATGTGCTTGACGAACAGGGCAAGCATAACAACCCGCTATTCGTGCTTGCTGGCGAAAACCACCAGAACCTACCTGAACATATCCACCACATGATTTTAATTGATGCACTTAGCCGCGCAAGCGATAATTTTGCCGTGAGCTTAGAGATCAAACATAATGCCGCGCCCAACCTTCACAAAATTGAAAACAACGCTGATTATTTATCCGTTGGCAAGGCCGTATGGAATTTAAACTATGCCATAGACGAACTTGAAACGCCGTATTGTAATTATACCAACAAATTGCTGCTACGCCAATGCAAAGCAGGACTAGAACAAGGCAGGATAAGCTGCGTATTTTCAGATGTCGCGGCCAAGCAATCTGGCTATTTACGCATCGCCGATCTTAACGATCCAAGCACCCATGCAAGTTTTATCGCGGTGAAGGCTGTACATGAAAAATGTTCGACGACATCCCCCACAGGAACAAAAATACGTGATCATCACATGTTCACGAAGATGAAAGAACATGCGGAGCATACTGGAGCACGGATTGTTTATCACTGCACTGGCGCAGACCACTTAGAAGGCCTATCGCGCCATTTTAAAGCGGCAAACCTCCCCTATTTAAACCTTATTTCAGAACAGTGTCTCACTTATGACTTCGCCGAAGATATGCACGCCCAAGTGCTTGTTTTAGGCGGACTGCCTGATATAACCGCGCATTACATCCCATCTGATCCACAAACACCACCGGATATGTTTGCCGACATTATTACCGAAGATGAAGAGCGCATATATGTACATAACAAATTAGAGTGTTTAGGCCTATCCCATTTAAAATAACTTGCACAAAAACTGTTTATTATGTTAAATATAAAGTGTTTTTTTGAAAGGTTAATTTATGGACAGTAAAATTTGGAATTCTTCGATAACGAAACTAGGGCTATCACTTGCCTTTGTATTTGGCGTACATAGCTGCAGCGGAAACTTTATCACAACACAAGAACGAGGCGCTGATTTCCTAATAACACAAGGGTTTATCAATATCTCAGGCGGCGAAAATGTTGACTATCTACTTAACCACTGTGGTCTAGATAGCTATGCGCGCGACTATCAAGTTACGAACGCTCAAGGCGAAGTCAAAAATTTACGCGTTTGTATGGGGCCTGGCCAAAACAGCTATTTTGATATGGATAAGATGAACGCGCAGCACAGTAAACAAAACGCACCTACGAATACAGCTACGCCTCACCAACGTTAAGTTAGAATGTTTTGAAAAACATCAACGTAATTTTTAGGAAAGCTGATCCCAATATTCAGCAGGACACATGCCGACAGCATTGAAGCCGCAATCCACATAATGAATTTCGCCAGTGACTGCGCCTGACAGCTCGCTTAACAGATAAACACCAGTACCGCCAATCTCTTTAAGGTCGACACTGCGGTGAAGCGGCGAAGTGAGCTCGCTATATTTGAAAATTTTGCGCGCGCTGCCAATGGCTGAACCGGCGAGTGTGCGCATAGGCCCTGCAGAAATCGCATTAACGCGAATGTTTTTACGGCCTAAATCGGCAGCTAAATAACGCGTAGATGCTTCAAGCGCCGCTTTGGCTACGCCCATAACATTGTAATTTGGCATGACTTTTTCTGCGCCATAATAACTGAGCGTCACGGCTGAGCCGCCTTTTTCCATTAGTGGCTCTGCGTGTTTCATCACGGAAGTGAATGAATAACAAGAAATATGCATCGTATGTAGGAAGTTTTCGAGGCTGGTATCAACATAGCGGCCTTTAAGTTCTTCTTTATTTGAATAAGCAACAGCATGAATAATGAAATCAATGCTGCCCCATTCTTTTTCTAATGTTTTAAAAACAGCGGCAATATCATCATCCTTACTAACGTCACATGGCATCAAAAGCGCATTGCTGTGATGTGGGGCAACGAGCCCTTCAACACGTTTTTTAAATGCATCTCCTTGATAAGTGAAAGCAATTTCCGCGCCATGTTCGTATAATGCTTGCGCCATCCCCCATGCAATTGATTTATCATTCGCGACGCCCATAATAAGGCCGCGTTTACCTGCAAAGAGTTGTGTATTGCTCATTTTTTTATCTATTCGATTGTATTGTTATTGTTTTTATAAACCAGATTTACCCAAAGCTACTTAGTCAACCTTGGAAAACGCCAAGCAGCAATTCGTGCCGCCAAAACCAAAGCTGTTCGACAGAACCGTTGTATGTTCAACATTTTCACGACATTCTGTGACCAAGTCCATGCCTTCAGCGCCTTCATCTCTGTTTTCAACATTGATGCTTGGGCAAATGAAGTTGTGCTTCATCATCAGCAAGCTATAAACAGCTTCTTGCACTGATGTTGCGCCAAGTGAATGCCCTGTCATTGATTTTGTCGAGCTAAATGCTGGAACGGACTCGCCGCGCTTTTCAAATACTTCTTTGATGCCGCCAAGTTCAGTAATGTCGCCAACAGGCGTTGATGTGCCATGCGTGTTGATATAGCTCACATCACCTTCGACCGTGCTTAGGGCTTGCTGCATGCAGCGCACTGCGCCCTCGCCACTCGGCGCAACCATGTCGTGACCATCAGAAGTCGCGCCATAGCCCGTAAGCTCAGCATAGATTGTCGCGCCGCGTGCTTTTGCATGTTCGTATTCTTCCAATACCAATACGCCAGCACCACCGCCAATAACAAAACCATCACGGCCTGAATCATAGGCGCGAGATGCTTTTTCTGGCGTGTCGTTATATTTAGACGACATGGCGCCCATGCCATCAAACAAACATGATAGCTCCCAGCTTAGCTCTTCACAGCCACCGGCAAAAACAATGTCTTGCTTGTCATACATAATTTGTTCAAGGCCGTTACCAATACAGTGACCTGATGTTGCGCAGGCCGAAGAAATTGAATAATTCACGCCCTTGATTTTCATGTAAGTCGCTAATGTTGCACTTGCAGTTGAAGACATACAGCGCGGCACTTGGTATGGGCCTACGCGTTTTGGTGTTTTTTCTTTGGCTGTGTTTGCCGCCAGAACAAGATTGACGGCTGATGGACCGCCTGAGCCCATCACAATACCAGTGCGTGGGTTTGAAACTTGATCTTCGCTTAGACCTGCATCTTTAATTGCATCGCTCATCGCGACGTAACAATATTGTGCGCCCTCGCCCATGAAACGGCGCATACGGCGATCAACAAGAGATTCCAAATCAATTTCTGGCTTACCATGTACTTGTGAACGAAAACCTAAATCAGCATATTCTTGCGAGAATGTAATGCCAGATTTACCAGCTTTAAGCGACTTCACAACATCATCTGCGTTGTTACCGATGCATGATACAATGCCAAGTCCAGTTACAACAACACGTCTAGGCGTAATTGGTTTCATCATTTTCTTACTCTTTTATTAAATTAAAGATCAATATTTTCGATTAAAAGTGAAACAGCCCTTAAGCTGCTGCAGCCTGTGAATTATCAAACAAGCCAACCTTAAGGTCTTTCGCTTCATAAATCACGTTACCATCGGCAATCACCTTACCATCTGCAATACCCAATACTAAGCGGCGGTTAATCACGCGTTTAAAGTTGATTTCATATTGCACAAGTTTCGTTGTTGGCAGAATTTGTTCGCTGAACTTCAGTTCACCCAAACCAATCGCACGACCTGAACCTTTGCCGCCTATCCAGCCAAGGTAAAAGCCAACCAATTGCCACATCGCATCAAGGCCAAGGCAACCTGGCATTACGGGGTCGCCTTTAAAGTGACAATCAAAGAACCATAGGTCAGGCTTAATGTCGAACTCAGCGACAATTTGGCCTTTACCATGTTCCCCGCCATCTTCCGATACATGGATGATGCGATCAAACATCAACATAGGCGGAAGTGGAAGCTGTGCATTACCTGGGCCGAACATTTCGCCGTTACCACAGGTGATTATTTCCTCATAGCTGTAGGAAGATTTTTGTTCAAAGGTCATATCACCAATTTTTTCTGTTTGTACTGACATGGCTTTTTTATACTGGCAGAAACGTATAGGCGCAAACCTTTTTTGCCAAAAAACATTTTTTCTTAACTGTAAATCAGCTCTTTATATAAGCAAACACTGTAGCCACGCCATATAGGCGTTGCCTTTAAATCCACAGATTCATTTTTCAATATTGGGATAAAATGACTTCAAGAAAGACAAAATAAAGCTTACGCGCCTTGCGTTTCTTTGAACATTTCAATCATCGCAGCGAGCGCCAATGGCTTGGCGATTACTGGCGCAATTTCTGGTTCTTCGCCGCCTGAGACAACAGCAATCATCCGCCCTGCGGCTTTAGCGCAAACAACAGCGTAATCATAGCTGTTTTCAAGCTTTAATATCGGTAGTAAGCTTTCACAATATGGCTTAAAAGAGCGCACAACATCCACCGGCGCAAAAGCAGGAGAATCATTCGCCGCAAGGCCTAAACGCCAATCTTCACCGCTTGCTACGCCGTGGCGCGCCGCTTCACGGGTCATTACATAGACGATCTCATCAAACTGCACAGGCAGACTCATGCCCGAAAACTCACCAACATAAAATTGCTTATCAGGCGTGGACATATCACGTTTTGCGTGCTCTTCGCTGACATAGCCGCCTGCCGCGCCACTTAAAGAGACAAGGCAGTCAGCAAGTTCCCATTCTTGTTTTAGCATCATATGGTCAAGCGATGCATCACAGAGTTCTTGCGCCGCAATTTCATATGCAAGAGCGCGCCATGCGCATTCAATGATTAAGCGGCTGCTTTCATCTATAGGAATATCTTGATTATCCCATTCAGATAAATTGTGATACGCCAAATATACGATAAGATCGACAAAGCCATAGACATCATGTTCCCAATCACACATTAACTGGCGGGCAAGTTCGCGTCCGCGCTCTGCGTTATCTTCGACAATATAGGCTGGCGGGCAGACAAATAATGGAAGTTCACCTGTGTAAGGTTTTTTGTCCATACTCGCGGTGAATTTATCAAGAATTGATTTCAGCGCGTCAATCGGCTCTTCAAAATAAAGTGCGGTTTCAACCATCACGCCGGCATAAAGCTGTAGCGCCATAAATACGTCTATGCCCTTACCACGCACATGAGATAACGTCGCGACATGGCGCGTCATTTCTAATGCCGTATTGGCTTTGATATTCGATTCATAGGCTAAAGACATAGCTTAAAATTGCGCGGATGCGCCCTAGATAATATAATAAACATTTGAAACAAAGCTACATTTTGAAGCGGCGAATGCCTTATGCAGCTTAGAATTTCGATACAGCAGATTCTGTTAAACCAGAATCATATTTAAACGTTACTCAATAAGTTCATCGGGGTAAATGCCCCACAAGTACTTTTTTTCAACCCATCCCCGATAAGCTTTGAAATCTACCAAACAAAAGGCCATATCGCATTTTTCAATCGCGCCGATAGCGCCATTTTCAACCTCCAAAACTTTACGGCTTTGTGCATTCGCTTTCTTGTAAGCACTTATTGTTTCCAGATTTGGCGTAGAGAACTCAACTAATGCGTTGCGTTTGCCGCTTAACAAAGTGCTATGCACCCAGCTCACTGAGCCTTCAATATCCCTAATTTGTCGCCATGCATCAAATTCTGCCGTAATTTCGACCGGCATATTAGCGCGTTTATAGACCCACTGCAGGGGATAACGCAGCGCAGGCCCTGTTCGCGCATTAACTTTTGATGAACGCAGCGAGACAAAACGCGGTAAAGGCAAGCCCGTGACGCTGCCAAATTTTGCGGCCTCGGCGCGCGCATGTTTGACGCTCAACGCATTACCGCCTATACAGAGCATCAACGCGAAGCTGAACAGCATAGTTAACTTTATAAACTTGTTTCTGGCGGGCTTATTCACAAACATTCCTTGACTTTTCTGTCTTATAGAAAATATAACTCTGAGAGATAATATTCAGTGAAACACCCCTTACGGGTCAAGAGCAAATATGGTTAATAAACAGATTAATACCAAAATAGCTGATATACGCATTGCCCCAATGATCGATTGGACGGATCGTCATTGCCGTTATTTCCTGCGTCAGATTTCGCCCAATGTGATGCTTTACACCGAAATGGTGACATGCGGCGCATTACTGCACGGCGATGCCGAACGGCACTTACGCTTTGATAACACGCAGCACCCTATAGCTCTGCAGCTCGGCGGCGGCGTACCAGATGATTTAGCAGCATGCACAAAAATGGGCGCGGATGCAGGTTATGATGAAATTAACCTTAATTGCGGCTGCCCAAGTGACCGCGTACAAAGCGGCGCATTTGGCGCTTGCCTTATGAAAGACCCTGCTCATGTTGCACGCTGCATTAGCGCAATGACAAGTGCGACAGATAAACCGGTTAATATTAAGTGCCGTATCGGCGTTGATGAATTTGAAGATTATGATTTCCTTAAATCATTTGTCGCACAAAACCATAACGATGGCTGCAATGAATTTATTGTCCACGCGCGTAAAGCATGGCTAAAGGGCCTAAGCCCAAAACAAAACCGCGAGATTCCTCCGCTACGTTACGATGTTGTGCATCGCCTTAAGCAAGATTTCCCTGATTTACACTTTGTTATTAATGGCGGCATCACCACAATAGAACAGATCAAAGAACAACTGAAACTGGTCGACGGCGTGATGATTGGTCGCGAAGCGTATCAAAATCCATACATATTAGCAGAGATAGAAAAACACATATTCAAAAACGAATCTGTACCCACGCGCGACGAAGTCGCCTTAAAAATGGTTGATTATGCGCGCGCGCAATACGAAATGTACCAAACTCCGGTAAAATCAGTTACCCGCCATATATTAGGCCTTTATCAAGGTTTACCACGGTCAAAAAGATGGCGGCGCACCCTATCAGAAGCGCATAAACACCCTGAAGATTATTTTGATATTATTCAGGACGCACTTGATAATATGCACAGTAAAAAGACTGAAACTTGCATAGCCGCTTGATCCCTAGTGATTATTAATTATATTATATCAGGTCTGTGAGAGGACTCGAATATAGTATTCACCTTTTTAATTCATTTGGCCGTGGGCTCAAAGTCAGGTTTTACACAAATATGGATTGGCAACGTTTAGATCGTAAAGCAACCGAAGACCTTATTAATAAGGCCGGCTCTGCTTCTGTGTTATTTTCGCCGCAAACCAGCGAAGCGCGGCGTGCGTCGCTGTCTTTCCTTGATAACTTTGCCCTGTACCGCCTAACGAATTATGCTGCGCTGCCGATTATCTCGCTTGATTACCTTGTGAATGAAAACAGCACCGGAACCAACAGCGTTTTCTACCTTGATGGGTCAAAAAACAGCATTTTACAAGCGATCCGAAACGATAATTTCGTCATCGCAGAAGATAACATCGTGTCTTACGTGAATTTCTTTTTCAAAAACGCACCTGACCCAGAAGGTGACATTTATATCATTGAAGATTTAGAAGACCTTGTCTTTTTTGACCTTTTAGAAGCAAGGCAGCAAGATAAATTAAGAGACAACTTTACAGCCCCTGACATCAAACGTTTGGATGATGGGCGCTTTGAAGTCAAATCCTGCATGGTTTACCAAGGCAGTTTAGTCACGGCACTTACATCTGTGTTAGGTGATGGGAATGTTAACGTATCTTCAATATCCATGATGATACACTCAACACCTGCCTATCATAAAATTGATAATTAGACCGGAAACAAGAACAACAACCTAGTTTATTATATTTAAGTGAGATGAACTTTAATGACGACAGAGAATAACACAAATTCAAACAGCGAGCTTCAAGGCCCCTTCTCACAAATGGGACAGCCCGGCGCGTTAGACGTATTACGCCATGACCATCACGATGTTGTGTTAAAAAAGGCGCGTCAATCTCTGGAAAAAATCCCTACAGGGCGTACATTGCTCACGATATTGGATAAATATAAATTCCCGATAAATATCCTCAAAGGCAAAGAAATTACATATTTAAGCCCAGATGAAAAGAGTTTAACCCTTTTTGCACCACCTGAATATAAGGGTTTAGAAAGCATTCTTGCGATGGCTCTTGGCCTTGGTATTCGTGAATTAGAACAAGGCCTTATGGGCATAACACGTCCATCACAAGACATGGATGATATTACATATTGTCAACGCATCCTTACAAAAAGTGTTGACATAACTAAGTATATGTGTATAATTGCAAGTGAGTTCCATGATACCCATGACGATAAGAAGCCTCTTGACAAGGTGATTGAATTGGGACATGGTGATGTATACAAAGCATACATTAATAAAGCTTCATATGAAGAGTTTGTCGACTTGTTCGTCGAAAAAGACATCGAAACATATGAAAATAGTACAGGTAATAGTGAGTAAGTAGAAAGTATAGGTGTAATATGACTAACGCAGGTAATATGAGTACAATGTTAAAAAATGCTAGATCTATGATGCCAGCGCCAGCACTTCGTGCTGCTAAAGCTGCGGTATCAACTTTCCCAGAAACTGGCCACAGCATCCATGCAAAAAAAGGCGGCCCAGCCCTACGCCCGCGCATGTAAGACAATAGATGCTAAATCTTAAAGAATTCTTAAAAGCCGCCCTCATAGGCGGTTTTTTTTTGCTTACCCCCTATATTGACTGGGCTAAGACACTCCTAATCATTCACTCCGCGCGAGAGCTTGCGTAACAAAATTACACAACAACAAAACTTATCAACATTTTGTTACAATAACTCTATTTAGCGTATTGACTCTTCCCTGATATCGAGTCACCATGAACTTAACAATAACGATAAAAATGAGGTGCATGATGAAATCAGGACTTATTACAGAGAGTTTTACAAACCTTAACAAGATCGACAACCCACAAGCACTGCGCAAGATTGCTAAAAGCTGTTTCGCTCTTCCAGAGGCCGGCACAGTAGATCACGCACGCCGCGTATCTGCACCTTCAATGAAAGTCAAAGTCGCATAAAGACTTTCCGCATACAGAATTCACGAAAGGCCGCCTTATTTGGGCGGTTTTTTTATATGCGTATACTCATGCAAACCCTCCTATCAATGCAGATCCTTGTGCATATTTTAATGCGCAGCAGCTCCGCTCTCTTGCTCTGTCCATCAAATCACTTAATATATAATTCGATACAAACAGCGAAATACATGAGGGCGTCATATGCGTTATTTGCCATTATCAAAACAAAACCGTGAAGATATGCTCGCCGCCACTGGCGCGAAGGATTTACGCGCTTTGTATAAAGATGTTCCTGATAGTGCTTATAACGACAGTTTAATCGAATCTCTACCCGCACATAAAAGCGAGATGGATGTTGAGCGTATTATGAATGGCTACGCGCAGAAAAATATCAGCGCCGCCCATGCGCCCTTTTTTCTTGGCGGCGGCGTGTATTACCACCACATCCCTGCCAGTGTTGACCATATCATACAGCGCAGCGAGTATTTAACCGCCTATACGCCGTATCAGCCTGAAATTGCGCAAGGCACACTGCAAGTTATCTATGAATTTCAAACCATGATCGCCAAACTAACGGGGCAAGATATTGCCAATGCATCACTATATGATGGCGCGACAGCCGTGGCAGAAGCATCCCTAATGGCGATGCGCGTTAAGCGCCGCGATAAAGTTATCATCGCCAATGAATTGCACCCTGATTATAAAGAAACTTTAGAAACCTATCTCAATAATGACAATTTCGCCGAGGAAGATGAAAGCGAGAACATCGCCGCAATTATCGTCCAGTCACCTAACTTCTTTGGTAAGCCAGAAAAATACGCGCCGTGGCGTGCCAAGGCTGATGCCTTAGATGCGCTGCTTATCATTGTCGTCACTGAAATTGTCTCGCTTGGTATGCTGCCCACACCATCATGCGCCGATATCGTCTGCGGCGAAGGCCAGAGCATTGGCCTGCCAATGAGTTTTGGCGGCCCACATCTCGGCTTTTTTGCCTGCAAGAAAGATTATTTAAGACAAGTCCCAGGCCGCCTATGCGGACGCACCAAAGACGCTGATGGCCATGATAGCTATGTCCTGACCCTTTCAACGCGCGAACAACACATCCGCCGTGACAAGGCGACATCCAACATTTGCACCAATCAAGGGCTTTGCGCCCTTGCCTTCACCGCGCACCTTGGCCTGCTTGGTGATATGGGGCTGCGTCAATTAGCGCAGCTCAACCACGAAAAAGCCTGCGAACTTGCCGATAAACTCGCCGCCATAGACGGCGTAGAGGTCGAAAACGACACATTCTTCAACGAATTTGTGGTCACACTGCCCATCAGCGCCGAAGTCGCCGTCAATAAACTCGCCGCCCAAGGGATCATCGCCGGCCTCCCCCTTGACGATAAACGCCTGCTCCTCTGCGCCACCGAAGTCACCACCGAAGACGATATGGATACACTTGCAGCTGGCCTAGCGGCCCTATTCTAAAAGGATTGCAGCTATTTCCCGTTGATAACTTTTCATAGAGAATTGAGGCGCAGCGCGAGGTGGTGATAGAATTATTTATAGTCATAAATCCTTTATGACGATTCTTCATTCTTCTCAAGCGGATGTTCATTCGCTTTAGCCCGAATTCTAGCCAGAAAAAGAGCGCGCACATGCATAGTGATTTTAGCAGTATTGATTACCCTTATTACATCAACACATCAGACCATTATGTGATTCATGGTTTGCTTAATGCGCCGCAAAATGTACAAATCACTGATTTTCAGTCTAAAGTAGTTGTGTTGCCTGTGCTGCAAGATACGGGGCTGCATAGCCATTTGCTGCAAAGCCAGCGTAAGTTTTTCAACCAAAATGGTTATGATGTTTTGCGCGTTTCGTTTTCATCTCTCAATCAAGATGGGCGTCATTTCCAAGACATCACATTAGGTCACATGGCGAATGATATGCGCGAGATCTGCGCGCATCTGCGTGGGTCATACGATAATATATTCATCGCGGCGCATGGGCTGAGCAGCTTTGCTGTTGCGCTTTCCAATGCGGATTGCGATGGGCAATCATTAATTGAGCCTTGTTTTGTTCCTTACGAAAATTTTGTCGAATCTGGCTATGCTTACCGCCGTGATTTGAATATGTATCAAAGCCTGCTTAACCCGATGGAGTGTTTAAGCACGCGCCTTGTTGAAAGCTGCAAATTATTTGACCACGCATCATGCCGCGCTATGATTCAATCTATGGATAAGCCTTCGCAGTTTATTTGGGCAGAAGGCGGCCTTGGTGAAAATATGGCAGCGCTGTATAAGGCGTATTTAAATACCCACGCACAAAGCGTTACCGTTGCGGGCGCTGACCATCATTTCAACGCTGCAAACAGCACGGAAAAAGCGCTAGAGCAGAGCTTAGAGTGGTTTAATTACTGCGGGTATATGTATATGATCTCCGCACTAAGCGCCGCGCCTGATGCGTATAAATTACCTATAAATACGGTGAATTAATCCTGAATTAATGACTGGGCCTATAGGAAAAAATCAGCAGCCGCCTTATAATTGGGACATTCACTGACGAATGGACAAATATATGAGCGCGGATATGGCTATGGATAAAAACATACAACATAAACCTTCGAATGATTACGATTTAAGCGATGATCGTAATAGAGGCCTTCATTATGAAGAGCCGTTCTTATGGGACTTACCGCAGACTGACCATAGCGGCGTTGATTTAAAGCCCCTTAAAGGTGGCATCAACCGTACAGGCCAATCGCCACGCGATGAAACTGGCCTGCCGAATTTAAGCGAGCCACAAATTATGCGACATTTCGTACGTATGTCGACGCGCAATTATTCTATCGACCATGGCTTTTTCCCGCTTGGTTCATGCACCATGAAACATAACCCGCGCATCAATGAGAAAATGGCGCGGCTTGCTGGTTTTGCACATATTCACCCCTCACAGCCGCCACAAACCGTACAAGGTGCGCTTGAGTTAATGTATGAATTGCAAAACTGGCTGGCGCATCTTACAGGGCTTAACGGCGTTGCGCTTTCCCCTGCCGCAGGGGCGCATGGTGAATATGCGGGCATCATGACGATCCGCGCAAAACTTTTGGATGATGGACAGACACATAAAGACACGATTTTAATTCCCGATTCTGCGCATGGCACCAACCCTGCGACAGCGGCTATGTGTGGCTTTAAAGTCAAAACTATTTCAACCAAAGAAACGGGCCGCCTGAGCGTTGCTGCGTTTAAAGAAGCACTTGGTGATGGCAAAAACATTGCTGGCATGATGGTGACAAACCCAAATACATGCGGCTTGTTTGAAAATGACATTATTGAAATTTCAAAATTACTGCATGATGCCGGTGGTTATTTTTACTGCGATGGCGCGAATTTCAACGCATTAGTCGGGCGCGTGAAGCCCGCTGATTTCGGCGTTGATGTCATGCATATTAATCTGCACAAAACATTTTCTACCCCGCATGGCGGCGGCGGCCCAGGCTCTGGCCCCATTTGCTGCACAGATGAACTTGCGCCTTATTTGCCTGTACCACTGATTGGCAAAGACGGTGAAGGCATATTCACATTGATTGATAAAGACGCACTGCCTACATCAATGGGACGCTTGCGCGGCTTTAACGGACAGTTTGGTATGCATGTGCGTGCGCTATGCTACATGCTATCACACGGTAATGACGGCCTGCGTCAAGTTTCTGGCGATGCCGTCTTAGCCGCTAATTATATTTTAAGCCAGCTTCAGGATGATTACCATGTACCGTTTGAAGGGCCATGTATGCATGAGGCTTTGCTTTCTGAGAAATGGTTAAAAGAACACGGCGTAACAACGTTAGACGTTGCCAAGACGTTGATTGAATTTGGTATGCACCCAATGACCGTGTATTTTCCTCTGGTCGTAAGCGGCGCAATGTTAATTGAACCCACCGAAACCGAAACCAAAGAAAGTATGGATCGCTTTATCGCTGTCATGAAGATGATCGCTCAAAAGGCAAAAGACGGTGATGGGGATATATTCCACAGCTACCCCATCAACACACCACGTAAACGCCTTGATGAAGTATTGGCGGCGCGTAACCCTATACTCAATGGTTAGGGGTAACGCCCCCCTATCCCCTTTACAGGTTGCAGAGCGTAGTTAACTATGCTACTTAATGTACATAATAAATATAATAATAATAAAAATAAGAGCAGGTATATGGGAGAGCACAATAAACTCTCATCAGATTTTAATGAGAAGGATCTACGCGTAAGATTCGTTATTTTACCGCGTGAATTATACGATTCCTATCTCGAATTTTACCGCTTAGCCCGTGATGTAAGTATCAAGGCTGAAGAAACCATAATGTGCGGAACACATCAATATGCGATGTTTTACGGCCGCAAACATTTTGAAAATATGCCCAATGAGGCTGTATTTTTAGATTTGATATATGACTTCCAAGACCGCATCAGGACACATAAAACGCATATATATAATGCAAAAAAACGCGAATTTGACTGTGGCCGTCCGCCGCATGACTACGTCTATATTACGCATAAACAGGCGCAGGAATATTACGCGCTGGTTGAAGATGCGAATATGATTTTCAACGATACTATTCGCGGCGTGTGGAAAACAGATTATCTGAAAAACATGACACATCTAAAAGAACATGGCCGCCCGTATGATGGCAAGACATGCCTACAAGAAGTGTTTAATATGGCTGTTAGTATGATCAGAATACAGCAGCTGACTGATCAGCTGGTCAAAGATGGCCTAGTTATTCCTGAATGGAAAAAATTCGTCAAAACGCCATAAGGGTCAGGCCTCATTAAATACACATAAAGTATAGAGACTGACCCAAAGCCCCAGATTTCTATTGACCTGATATGAAATATATTTAATCTGGACTTTCTGGTTTTTAAATACACAAAAGTTTTCACGGTTTAGATACAAATAAAGAACCCTTAAACAAAGGAAATAAAAATAATGGAAAAAATTCCAGTAACGAAACAAGGACATGCGGTTTTAGAAGCAGAGCTTAAAAACCTTAAATCAGTACGCCGCCCTGCTGTTATCGAAGCGATAGCAACTGCACGCGAACATGGTGATTTATCAGAAAACGCTGAATACCACGCCGCACGCGAGCAGCAGAGTTTTATCGAAGGCCGTATCATGGAGCTTGAAGCCGTCATGTCACGCGCGCAAATTATTGACCCGCTAACAATGGTTGGTCATGATACAGTCAAATTTGGCGCCACAGTCACCGTCATTGACGAAGAGACAGAAGAAGAAACGCAATACCAAATCGTCGGCGAACACGAAGCTGACGCCGATAAAGGTAAGCTTTCTATCACCGCGCCAATTTGCCGTGCAATGATTGGCAAAGGCGAAGGTGACAGCATTTCTGTTAAAACACCAAAAGGTGCAAAAGATTACGAAATTTTGACAGTTAGCTACGTTTAAAACGTCATAATCAAAATAAAATAAAAAACCGCCAAAGCTGAAACGCGCTGGCGGTTTTTCTTTATCTGCTATTTGAGGTTAAATTATTTTAAAACAGGCTGCGCTTTAGCGTCGGCAGAACCACGATTTTGTACAATCTCTTGGCGGGTGTAGTTATATGCATCTTCAATTAATGCATATACACGTTCAACGCATTTTGCTTTGAGGCTATCCTCGGCAAAAGAATCTTCAATCGCCATCAACGTAATATCAACCAATTGTAAATCCGTTAGGCCGAAAGTGTCCTTGGCGATTTGGTATTCTTTACCAATTGTTGTATTAAAAAATGTTGGGTCATCCGTATTTAATGAAATACGCACGCCCGCGTTGTAAATTTCCGTGATGCGGTGATCTTCTAATTTAGGCACTGCTTTTGAAAATGCATTGCTTGATAAGCAAATTTCACCATGGAATTTTGCCGCAACAACTTTTCTAACAAGCTCCGCATCATCCATAATACATGTAATATGCCCTGCGCGTTTTGCGCCCGCAGCCATAGCATCTTTAATATTTTGTGGGCCAGCATTTTCACCGGCGTGCATTGAGATTAATAACGGCTTCTTTTGGTTTTGCTCAATATAATCAAACAAACCCTGATGCCCAGGAATATCACCAAGCTGTTCAAAATTTGCAAGGTCGAGGCCAACAAGATATGGATGATCAGAATTTTCAACAATCTGTTTTGCTGCCCACCAGTTTTTGTCAATGGCTTCTTGGCTGTCACCACGCTCTAATGTGGCTTTACAGCGTGCATAAACGCCAAAATCTTGCTCCGCACGGTTAATGCCGCGTTCAAACGCCGCCATCATATCCGCAAAATCATAATCGGGGGATTGATGCCACATACCTGGGCAGACAATCATTTCACAATAAACCATACCTTCGGCCGCTGCATTTTTCAAATAGCCATAGGTCAGCGCTTCGTAATCATCTGGCGTTTGCAGCGTCAACGGCGCAACGGTATCAATGCAGTTCAAAAAACCGATAAAATCATCGTAATTATATTCAAGAACGCCATTTGCATCTTCACGGAACAACTCGCCTAATCGCTCAGGACAGGCGGCTTTGACAACGTCATAAGCAACTTTAGGCTCAATCGCGCCATCAATATGCATGTGTAGTTCTGCTTTGGGTAGTTTCTGTACTGACATTTTAACGTCCTTTGCTTACGGTTGCTCTGGTTTAACTTAATAAATCAAAATCACGTGATTTTTTATCAATGTTCTTTTGTGTTTTGCGGCGGCGACTTGCTACATAGGCTGTTATGCCGAAATAAAACCCCGCCCCTGCGCCAAATGCGAAACTTGCATTAAGCGCCCAGCTTGGTGCATCTAATGTTTGCAGGTAATTATATTGCGCATAATCGCTAAACCGTTTGTCGCTACAATCTGCGTTCAATTGATGGCTATATTCATCTTTAAGGCTTAACACTTCGTCTTGCGACATATTTGCTAAATCGAGTTTATCTTCATCGGCCAAGACTGTGCGAATGCATGTTTCTTGTAAATCAGCATAATATTCACTTGGCACGGTGAATGTACCCGCGCCTATTTGCGCCTTTACAGCATTATATTCTTCTGAGTCATGGAGCGCCGCAAGACCAAAATGCGTCGCACATAGAAATGCAGCAATCACGCAGCTACTCACGGCAGAATCTTTGCCTATTTTCGCTATTTGACTGTTGAATGATTGCACCTTATTCAAGGATTCTAAATCACTCTCAATCTTTGAGAGTATTTTTTCTTTATTCGACATAGATCGTACCGTGATTAATTATGGTTTTTTTTAACACGCATCCACCATTATGTCAACAAAACTATGCTTCAATTACAGGCATTGCGCCTTATGGCGCAACCAATGATCCGCAAGGACGCAAGCCAGCATCGCTTCGCATACAGGCGCACCGCGCAGTCCAACGCAGGGGTCGTGTCGCCCCTTGGTAATAATTTGCGTTTCTGCGCCGTCCTTGGTAATCGTATCGCGTGGCCTAAGAATGGAGCTTGTTGGTTTAAACGCCACGCGCACAATAATCTCTTGCCCCGAACTAATGCCGCCCAATACACCGCCTGCATGGTTTGATGAAAATTCAGCCTCGCCAGTGTCTTTATTGATATAAATCTGGTCGGCATTTTCTTCGCCCCCAAGCTCCGCCGCGTGAAAACCCTCACCGATTTCAACGGCTTTAACCGCGTTAATCGACATCATGGCTTTGGCTATATCGGCGCTTAACTTATCATAGACAGGCGCGCCAAGCCCTGCGGGAATATTGCGCGCACGTATTTCAATGATCGCCCCTGCGGAACTGCCGGACTTACGCTTATCATCCAAATAAAGTGAAAACGCATTCACAATATCGGCGTCAGGGCAGAAAAATGGATTATTATCAATCTCGTCATCTTGCCAATTTCTGGTGTCAGCTTTTAAATCGCCAATTTGCACAACGCCCGCGCGTATGGTTACATCTTTAGAAATTTGCGTTTCTAATATTTTTCGCGCAACCGCACCTGCTGCCACGCGCATTGCGGTTTCACGCGCCGATGAACGCCCGCCGCCACGATAATCACGAATGCCGTATTTTTGGTCATAGGTATAATCTGCATGACCGGGGCGGTATTTATCTTTAATTTCGGAATAATCTTTGGAGCGCTGATCTTTATTTTCAATCACCAGACTCATTGGCGTGCCCGTGGTTTGCCCCTCAAAGACACCGGACATGATTTTAACTTGGTCAGGTTCTTTGCGCTGCGTTGTGAATTTAGATTGGCCTGGGGCGCGGCGATCCAAATAAGGCTGTATGTCAGATTCTGAAATCTTAATGCGTGGCGGTACGCCGTCAACAACGCAGCCAATCGCCGGACCATGGCTCTCACCCCAGCTAATATATTGAAACAACGTGCCAAAAAAATTACCGCTCATATTTTAAAAAATCCATCATGTTTATATGCAAAGCCAGCATAATTCTAATGAGAAAAACGGTATGAGTACAGGGGAAACTCAGCCATATAAAATAAATCTGGCAAATCGTGCGTAAGACGCTATGATCCTTAAAAAAATATTAGAGATTGGCGAAAACAAATCGTCGAAAATAAAAATGCGCTATGCAAGTTTCTGAAACTTGAGGATACATAGTTAAGCATCTCTAATAAATATAAGAACAGAATGGGGAATAAATATGATTGTGGAGATACTCGACAAGGGTTTTGACAAACCGCTTATTAAGCGCGAACAGAGCGACAATCCGTCGCTTTATCACTTAAATGAAATTTTTAATAAACTCGCTTTACCGCTGCCCAACATAAACGAAGTGCAGCGCACCCATGAAAAAGGCTTTAATTTATTCTTAAACCATTATGGCTGCGTCGTCCGTATGTATCCGTGGCAAAAGGGTAATGGGAAAACGGCCTCACCCTATATGCAATATGGACAAATTTATCACCACAAATCTCTGCCACCGCTTGGCACTGTGCATTTACCGCAATTTAAAATTCAAATCATGCCGGGAGTCATCCCCTATGACCGCAAGCGTCATCAATATGCGGATTTATTACAGCAAGAATATGTCGATACACTCGGCACCAACCAGGATTCAGGGGAGCGTAATTTGGGCTTTCGGAGCAATAAGCATACGCAGGCCAATGATTTAATGCTGCTTGATACGGTCTTTCCTATTTTCAATCACTCCACACGCAGCAATGATTATTTAGGCGCCTATGTTGAACAGATACAGCAGCGTTCTGCCTTTGTTAGCGATTTACAGGAAAGCTTTTATAAAGCATGGACGAGCGAGCGCCAATTTTACATGAAAAATTTCTGGTATAAATGCCGCATGGCGCATTTAAGCGGAGAACGTCTATGCACTGGCTGGCTTGATGAAGATAATGCGATACTCAACATGACCAATCGCGGTAAAGGCGATTTCGTTCAAAAATCATTAGATTATAATGCGCGACTACAAAGATTTTTAGGGCGCTGAGCTTTAAGCGCTCTTCTGCGCTGGCTTATCCAAAATCATGACCGATAAGCGGCTGACGCAGACAAGCTTGCCAGTGGCTTCCTCATGTATTTCTGTTTGCCAAACATGCAGTTTACGTCCCGTTTGAAATGGCTTACATGTGCCAATAACGTGCCCTTCGCGAACGGATCTGATGTGGTTCGCATTAATTTCAATGCCAACAATCATCTGCTTATCGGGGTCAACGCACATCCATGCGGCAACAGAGCCTAAGGTTTCAGATAAAACGCAAGACGCGCCGCCATGCAAAATGCCGAAAGGCTGCACTGTGCGGTGGTCAACCGGCATTGAGGCTTTAATATAATCATCCCCGACTTCCTCAAAATGAATGCCAACATGGGTTCCCATATTGGCATTACGGAAGCCTTCCAGATCATCGACTGTATATGGCTTAAACCAGAGCATATTGCCCCCTATATTATAACTTATTCAGCAGCTTCAGCTTTAGGCGCGATAGAGTTAAGAAGCTCGGCTGTTTGCGCCGCGGAATCTATCGAGACCATGCCCACTGTGTGATAGCCTGAGTCAACGTGCAGCACTTCACCAGTTACGCCCGCACCAAGGTCAGATAGCAAGTAAAGGCCGCTATTACCAACTTCATCAATTGTAACATTACGTTTCATGGGCGAGTTAAGTTCATTCCATTTAAGGATGTAACGGAAATCACCAATGCCGCTTGCCGCCAATGTTTTAATCGGGCCCGCAGAAATTGCGTTCACGCGCACGCCATCTTTGCCAAGATCCGTTGCAAGGTAGCGTACAGATGCCTCCAAAGCAGCCTTCGCAACGCCCATAACGTTATAATGTGGCATAACGCGTTCAGCGCCATAATAGGTTAGCGTCAGTAATGAACCACCTTCAGACATTAAAGGCGCAGCTTTTTGTGCAACTTTGGTGAATGAATATACTGAAATATCCATAGTTTTGAGGAAGTTATCGCGCGTGGTGTTGAGGTATAAACCATCAAGCTCATTCTTGTCAGAAAATGCAATGCCGTGGACAACAAAATCAATGTCACCCCATTTATCACCAATTGTGTCAAACACAGCGTCAACACTTGAATCGTCTGTTACATCACAGGGTAAAATAATTTCTGCGCCAATTTTCTCGGCTAATGGACGTACGCGTTTTTCTAGTGCGTCACCTTGATATGTGAAGGCAAGCTCCGCCCCATTATCATGTAATGCTTTCGCAATACCCCAAGCAATTGAGCGGTCATTTGCGACGCCCATTACCAAGCCACGTTTACCAGCCATAAATCCTGACATTATACTTACCCTTTTATTCGCTACTTATCTTTTTTACGCAAAAATTGCAAAATTAACTTTTGCATCCTACACATAAAAGTGCAGAGGTCAAATAAACAAATAGAATTTTATACGCTTAACCTACAATTTTATGATTTTCTGTGATAGAATTGGCGAAGTTATAAATCCCTTGTCTGAGGCATCCTCAATGGCCATTCTGTATAAAAACGCGAAACAAATCTGCCAACAGCTCTCAAAGACTGTCAATGAAATGCAGCACGGCCTATCATTTTACGCTATTCCACACCATGATGGGCAGCGTAATGATGCTCTAACAATCGAGGCTACGAATTTCTCAGGCCATAAAGCGGAACAGTTTATGCGCCGTATCATCAGCAATCATCGCCTTAAAGACGACCAAACATCATATTTAGGTACGGCGATCGCGTTTGAACAAGGCTTTTTGGGCTTATATTATAAATCGCTACGCATTTCCTTACTGACCGTAAACATTGACCAATATGATAACCTTAATGAGCTTCAGGCTGATTTATACCACCATTTATGGCTAGCACTAGCCAAAGATGCGGAAGTAAAAAAAGCGGAGCATGGCGGACAACATGAGCATAGTAAATATCCTATCAAATCGGATAAAATGGCGCTCACGCGCCGCAACTTAAAAGCCGATATATTTTCTGTGCTGATGCAATCATTCGACAACATCCCCGATGCGCCGTTGACCTTAGGTCAGCAACGCTCACTTCAAGCCGTAAAGGCGGAGCCTTCGCATAAAGCTTTATATTATGCTTTCCCCCTTGCTATGGAATCTTGCCAATTTTTATTAAATGATTTACAACGCCTGCCAATAAACCAGCAATCGAAAATCACAATTGCTTTAAAGCTTGCCGAAGATATATCGCTTAACGTTAGCGACGAAAGCATACATAGCTGGTGGGAGTTCGCAGAACCTGCCGCCACAATGGCATGGCTTGATTACACCGAACAAGAAATCCTCAGCGCGTGCGTGAATAGCGGCCTAGACCCGCTTATTCGCGCCAATGGAATTTTGCTACAAGAAATTCTCGGCGTAGAGCTTCTCTCCCCTAAGGATTTGAAATCTATCTATAATAGTTTTGGCGACAAGGCGAAGCTTAAAGAGTTACATGACGAGCAAAGTGACAGTTCGTTCGAGCAAGCTTTGATCCAGGGCATTAAAACGTCGAGTAACCGCCCATTTTTGGACGAAGCGTTATTCCAGAATGAGCGGCTTAGCCAAGGTAAAGCGCTTGGCTGGACGGCATCAGCCCTGCAAGCTTCCGCAAAGGCTTTTGATAAAGCCCTTAAATCAGGGCGCACACCAGAACAAGCCGCGCGCCTTGAATATGAAGGCGTTAAATCGCATAGCGAGTGGGATTCATTGGAATCTTTAAGTCATCGCATTCTGGAAGCGCGCCAAGATGGCGCAACAACCACTTTGGAAAGCGTCGTTGAGCATTACGCGTCAAATCAAGATTACAGAAATATTTTAGAGTCTTTTGAAAAGACTTTGGCTGACCCCGCATATACAAACAAACTTTCGGTTGACCCTGCTCCTGTTATGCCTGCTGCCACGCCTGCTACCCCCGCGCCACAAGCACCTGCACAGCAGTTAAGTGCTGCGCCACAGCAAGCCTTAGCACCTGCCGCGCCTGGCGGCATGGGTGGCGGTGGCATGAGTGGTGCTATTCCCCCATTACGTGCATCAAAACCATTGGGTAAGAATAGTCCTAACAATGATGCGAACGAAGAAAAAGCAATGGACGATCTCGATAAATAGATGCCGCGAAAAGCGCGCATTTCGGTATGCGTGCCCTCTTCATCAGAACAAAAAAAACGCAGCTTAGAACCCTAAGCTGCGTTTTGTATTTCTATAGCCATCGCTGCGCTAGATAACTTGCCACGCACCATTTTTATCTTGGCATGCTGTGCCATATGCAGTTTCAGCTTTGCCATCGATGTAAATGGTTTGCTTATACTCACGGCAGTAACGACCGCTGCTTTCTGCGTAACCGTCTTTGACTGGCGTAATATCGCCCGCATTACCGCTTTCAGGGTTGTTCCATGAAATGGTTTCACCAATTGGCGCTTTATGTGCAGATTCTGCAGCGCGCTCAGCGTAAACTAAGTCAGCTTTATCCAATGATGTACCAATTTCTTTACCGAGGAATGCACCGAGCAATGTGCCCGCACCAACAGCCCATAGACGACCTGATCCACCGCCAACTTGCGAACCTGCAAGGCCGCCGAGAACAGCGCCGCCAACAGTGCCTATTTGTGATTTATTCACGCCAGCTTGCTCACACGCTGTCAGTGACAACATGGCAAAAATTGTAATTGCCGAAAATATTTTTCTCATTATTGATCTCCTCATTTGAAAAAAATCTATATCTATAGATGAAGCATTAGGTTAAAAATGCAACATATAAATAAATATAAGGCGTTTTTTCTATGAATATTGATATGAATAGCATTACAGACCCCATTGCGCATATCCAGCGATGGCTCAATGAAGCTGAGAAAATCGAAACTCGTGACCCCAATGCCATGTCGCTTGCCACAGTTGGCGCCGACATGCTGCCCGATATTCGCACGGTGCTATTAAAAGAAATTGCGCCAGAAGGCTTGTATTTTTATACCAATAAAGGCAGTGCAAAGGCCAAAGAGCTTGCAGAAAATCCGCAGGCCGCGATTTGCCTCTATTGGAAGTCGCTGAATAGGCAGGTACGCGTGCGTGGCACAGTGAGCGCCGCAAGCGATAACAAATCAGACGCTTATTTCGCGACCCGTCACCCGCAAAGTCAGGCCGGCGCATGGGCATCACAGCAATCTCAGCCGATGGAATCGCGCGAAGCCTTTGAAAAAGACGTAAAAGACCTACTTGATAAGTATAAGGATGAAGAGCGCATTCCAAGGCCACCACATTGGGGCGGCTATGTTATCGCCCCTTTATCCATAGAATTCTGGCAAGAAGGTGAATATCGCTTGCATACACGCTGCGTGTTTACTAGAAATAATGAGGATTCACCGTGGAGCAAAGCCATTTTGTACCCATAGAGTATTTAACTGACATTAATGACAGGTAAAAGAAAAACATGACTACTGAAAATTTAGATTTTAGCGCTGACGTATCCCGCCTATTAGATATTGTGGCGAACGCCCTTTATTCTAACCGTGACGTCTTCCTGCGTGAACTTATTTCAAACGCGGCTGACGCATGTGACCGTTTGCGTTATGACGCGTTAAGTAATGATAAGTTGATTAAGGGTGATAGCGATTTACGCATAGAGATTCGTAAAGACGCAACATCTCGTAAAATTTACATTTGCGACAATGGCGTGGGCATGAACCATGATGACTTGATCGAGAACCTTGGCACAATCGCGCGCTCAGGCACAAGCCAGATTATGGACGCGATTAAATCACAGCAAGAAGCTGGCGCAAAAGGTGATTTGAACCTCATTGGTCAGTTCGGCGTTGGTTTTTATGCCAGCTTCACCGTATCTGACCAAGTCGAGGTCATATCACGTAAAGCCGGAGACAAGGAAACATGGCTTTGGACATCGGATGGCAAGACTGGATATAGCATTGAACGCGCCAGCAAAGAACAAGAAGATTTGCTTATTGGCCCACGCGGGACAACCATCATCCTGACGGTAAAAGATGACGGCAGTGATTATTTAATTGATGAACGCCTTAAACACATCATCCTGACTTATTCTGACCATATCGATATTCCTATATATGTTGGTTATAAAGATGAACTTGAAGAAGACCAGAAATGGGAAGCTGTGAACACAGCATCAGCCCTCTGGCTACGCCCAAAATCTGAGATTACAACAGAACAGTATAATGCTTTTTTCGGTCATTTAAGTGGCGGTTACGGCGTTGATGAACCGCTTTCTACGCTACACTGGAAAGCCGAAGGCACATTGGAGTTCACTTCATTACTGTTCATCCCTTCTCTGCGCCCATGGGATTTATATGACCCTTCACGTAAAGCGGGCTTACAACTCTATGTTAAGCGCGTCTTTATTACCGATAAATGCGAAGAGCTTCTACACCCTTGGCTGCGTTTTGTGCAAGGCATTGTTGATTGCCAAGACTTGCCGCTGAATATTTCGCGTGAAATGCTCCAGCATAATGTCGTGCTGCAAAAAATTCGCACAGCCATTACGCGCCGCGTATTAAAAGAGCTCAATACACTTGCTGAAAAAGACCCAGTTGCATTTGAAGCATTCTGGCTGCAGTTCGGCCCCGTGATTAAAGAAGGCTTATATGATGCAGTTCAGCATCGTGATGATATTTTCAAAATTTGCCGTTTTTATTCCACCCATGAAGATGGCAAGCTGATTAGCCTAGAAGATTACGTTAGCCGTATGGGCGATGGTCAAAAATCCATTTTCTACATTAGCGGCGCAAAGGCACATTCTTTAAAGAACAGCCCACAGATTGAAGGCTTCAAATCGCGCGGTATCGAAGTCTTGCTTCTTGAAGATACGATTGATGATTTCTGGATTCAAAGCGCTATGGGTTTTAAAGACCACCCGCTTGTTTCTGTAACCAAAGGCGATATCGACCTTGATAACATCGCACAAGGCGCAAACGAAAAAGCCAAAGATAAAGTCGAAGATGACAAAGCAGAAGATAAAAAGGATGATGCAACCGTCATTACGCTTATCGACCGCATGAAAATCATTCTCGGTGATGAAATTGGCGATGTGCGTACATCAACCCGCTTAACAAGCTCTCCTGTTTGCTTGGTTGCTGGCGATAAAGAAACCGACCTTAACCTTGAAAAAATGCTACGCCTGCAGCAGCAATATCAAGGCGAATCAAAACGCATATTAGAAATCAACGCTACGCATCCTCTCATTATGAGGATGGCTGAGATCGCGGCGAATGATTCCGATGGCAAGCTTGAAAAAGCAACGCATTTACTGCTCGACCAAGCGCGCATTATTCAGGGCGAATCCGTTAGCGACCCAACAAGCTTCGCGCAGAATATGTCAGACTTTATTCAAAATGGTATTTAAAGCCACAAAAACATAGACAAGAAAAACGGCGCTAAAATTAGCGCCGTTTTTTATATTTTCAATCTTTCACGTGAATTAGATAACAATATCTAACAGCGTGCCGCGCGTTGCGTTCTTTGGAATCTGATTGCCCTCATCCAATTGCTGATTAATGGCTTTGACATCCTGCTCTGCATTCGCTTTAACAACATTTTGCTGGGTTTGCAGTTGCGTTGTTTGCGCAGTATTCGTCGACACACCTGATAATATATTCATATCTAATTCCCGTAACTATAAAATTTTTATATAATGAATGTTTAGTATATCACAGTTTCCACCTAAATATCAAATACGCTTTATCGCCGATAAATTGACGCATTGTCCACAGTTGATTATGATAGGCTCAAACAAGGTGTTCGAGGTTTTTATGCGCGTTATTATATTTGGTTCAATGAATACAGATTTATGCTATCAGCTTGACGCATTCCCACGCGCAGGTGAAACAATAAGCGCGCGCAGTTTTAATGTGCTTAATGGCGGCAAAGGAGCCAACCAAGCCATATCTGCGGCGAGATGCGGTGCGAAGACGGTTATGGTTGGCGCGGTTGGCCTTGATGATTACGGTCAGGCGCATATCGACGCACTCAGCCAAGAACATATAGACACAAACAACATTCAGCGCGTTGACGCACCAACAGGTACAGCCAACATATATATTGATAAGCATGGGCAAAATAACATTGTGCTTAATGCGGGCGCAAACGCGCTGTGTCAGGCCACCCAGCTTGAACATTGTGAAATCAATGCCGATGATGTTGTTGTTGCGCAAATGGAAGTTCCCCATAACGAAATTATAGCCGCGCTTGCCCATGCCAAGTCACAAGGCGCAACGACAATATTAAACCTTGCCCCCGCCCCTGCAAACTTCCCTGAAAAGCTGTTTGCTGATGTTGATTACCTTATTGCGAATGAGTTAGAAGCCCTCGCCGTCTATAACCACATTTCCCCTGCGCAGCAGCATGAAGTCGCCCCCTATACAGCGCAAGCAAAGCACATATCTGAAACTCTGCAATGTCACTGCATAATTACGCGCGGGGAAAAAGGCGCATATGCGCAGCTATGCGAAGGTGGAACACATAATGCGCGGGCCATGCCGATACTTGCGGAAGCCTTAATTGATACAACGGGGGCCGGTGATTCTTTTACTGGAGCTCTAGCCGCGGCATTATCATTACACCAACCGTTTGAGCTTGCCTTAAAATTTGCGGCTTATGCAGGTAGCCTAGCCTGTATGAAACTTGGTGCGCAAACGGCCCTGCCCAGTGCCGCGGATATTACAGCCGCATTACAGTCATAAATATCATCAAAACAGCTTTGTTTTAACCATTATATTTTGCAAAGTAACGCGTACAGGCATGGTTTATTTCATGTAAAATCTTCTCTGCTGCCACGCTATCCGTTGATTTGATTTCTTGTTTTACAATCACGCGCAGCGCCGTTTTAAACGCGCCTAATATCTCAAGCAAATCTACGTTTAGAGTATTACTGGTCTCTAACAAGTTGAGAATTTCATGCGCTACATTAGAAATAATTTTATACCCGAACATTGCGCCATGCGCCTTTAATGTCATGACAGGCTTGGTGAGTTCCAAACGGCCTTTATCCGATAATGCGCTTTCGCCGTTAAAGGCATTCATATGACCGTCTAAGATGAGAATCTGTTCTTCGACATATTCACCAAAGCCAATATCACTGTCTTCCACCAACGATTCCGCACGTTCAATGCGCACAAGCGGAATGCCGCCAGAGCCGACTTTACGTTTTAGCCTATTCGGGGGCGTTATTTTTTTAGTTTCATTACTCATCGGATAACAGTATTACGCACTTAATTGAAAGGAAGACGCCCCTATTTTTCTGATTTATCTTGACGAATATCGTCCATACGGCGTGAAAGAACTGACGCAGGTGTGCTCGCTCTTCTGCGGCGCCTGTCGGGGCCAAAAAACTCGCCATTATCAACAAATGTTCTTGGTTTTTCTACCGCTTGTACAATGCGTGCATATAGATCTTTGGCCGTGAATGGCTTAACAAGGAATTCGCTTACGCCAATATCACGCGCTGCCATCACACGTAATTTATGTGAGAAGCCTGTCATAAGAATAATCGGAACATAAGAATTTTTAGAAAGTGGATCACGGCGGATCAGCTTCACCAACTCTAAACCATCAATGCCATCCAAAACCCAATCTGTAATCACCAAATCAGGGGCATGTTTTTGATAAAGTTCAAAGGCCTTTTCACCCGTATGGGCAATATAAACTTCCTCAAAACCAAAGGTTTCAAGGATCTTTTTTGTTAACATGGCCATTGGAACCATGTCTTCAACAACGAGAACTGACGCTTTTTCTAAAGAGTAAGCCACAAACCACCTATCAAATTCTACACAAAGATAATTCTAATATAAAAAGGTTAGGAAAACCTTACCGGTCATCAAGGATACATTTAAAACATTGAAAAATAAATACTTTTCATCACATTAAAAAGCATACCGCGCTATGCACACACTTACAGCTTATGTTTTGGCAATATAGCGGTGCTAAATAGCTGGATTGGCGAAGCATTCGTATCGTCTTTAAACAAGCGTATGTTCACCGTATTACCAACTGCAAAACGCTCAGCTGGCAGGCCGCTATAATATGATGGTAAGACAATCTCATGGCATGATGCATCAACGAAAAAGCCGTTATCCGCCAATGCTTGCGCATTGAAATATTCCGTTACGTTAAAATAATCATATTTAATTAACATTGAATGTGCGGTTATATCCAAAATCGTTGCCGGCTCAATGCTTTGCGACATTTCATTCATTACCGCGCGATCACGGCGCTGTTTACTTGCCTGAAACAATGCTGCTTGCCTGATTTGAACATCATTCAGATGCTCACAAAGCTTGCGCATATTACTTTTGTCGTAAAGCTGCTCTATGCCGCTGACTTTGTGGCCAAGCTCCGAAAGGATAAGCGATTGATTAATATAATCAATCGGGCGGCGCGCCGCTGAAGATATTGTGGCATAGGCTTGCGCACCAATTTCGTGATGCCCCCTATTTACTGGCGCATAAACTGATTTGTCCAAAGTCGCTTCTTTGATAATTCCCGTGACAGCTTCTAAATGCCCTTGTTTATGCGCAACATCAAGTAACGCAATAACATGTAAGGCCTTATATTCAGAAGCACGGCGCGGTAAAATCTGTGCTAAATCATTAGATATCTGACCAATTCTATAGCGCGCATAATCATAATAAGACGGCGACGCATTCAACGCGTAATTACGATAGCCCGCAGCCAGACCTTTTTTATCTAGCCAGTGGCCTGCCAGTGCATTGGCGTTGAGCATTCTATCGGCAACGATATTGCTGTCTATAATCCCCGTATCGGCGCAAGCATTAAACAAATGGTGCAATGGTCGCTGCGGCGAGGATTGCACCATTTGACGGCGACGATTCATAAACTCTTGATAGACAGTAAAGCGCGGATCACCACCTGCAATGCCCGCCTTGAAATCACGCGGGGTGATGTTTTTATTAACGCGAATAATGTCTTTTCTGAAACTTTGTTCAAAGTCTAGTTCAAGTAACCGTCCATCACGGTCATATTCAGAGCGCACGACCAAAACGGGGCAGTCCTGCCCTTCATGCAATGATGATTTACCGTGACTTAGCACTTCAGGAATTGATGGGCAGACCGTACGGCTACCTGCATAAAGGCTCGGCCCCGCACGCAAAGCGGCATCATATAAAGGGGAATCCAGCCCAAAAATAAGCGGCACAGCGATTAAATAAGTTTCTTGGCTGTAACCATCCTGATGTTTATGCAGCGAAAACGCGTCATCTATACATTTTGTACCAGGATCATCAATACTGATAATAAATTTGTTATCATTAGCGGGGTTTGCCACATAGGGCCCGGCATTAGCCTGCACCTTTCGTGCTTCGTCAACCGTATCAGCGCTATGTTCTTGCAGTAAATCAAAATGCTGCATAATATGCGCGAAATCATGCACCTGTTTATAGGGGTTATAAACCTCCACATCCTTAGACAGCGATATGCGCCCTTCTAACGGCGAGAAATCTTCTGATATTTTAAAACGGTAAAGACAATCCGACTTTAAAGGCTTCTTGTTACCTTCAACGCTTGCAACGCCCTTATAAGGGGATGCAATAAGACGCAGGCTTTTATGGTCGCCGCGTATCGCACTGCCGACAACATGAGCGGCATCACGTTTTTTTGTAAATGCGAATTGTGGGTCAACGCAGATTGTTGTTTTACCTCCCGTATCCAACGCAGCGATTTCTTCGGGTGAGAGACGCAAAGCCTGAAACGTAAAGATACCTTTTTGTCCCGGAATAAACGAAAATTTATGGAAGTCTTTGGTTCTGATCACAAAATTAATATTCAGCCCTTCAACGCCGCCCATTGGCTGAATCTGGATAAATTTTTCTGTGTATGGCCCCAATGCGTCTGGCATTTTCGCGATAAAGAAATTCGGAATATCTCCATTATCACAGACACGGTAAACCGGTGTGTTTTTCTGTGGATCATTTTGGCTGCTCGCGGTTTCGTTTACGTAACCTTTTCTGACAAGGCCGTTTCGGGCGCGTTTATAAGCACGTGTATGTGCATCTTGTCCAATTAGCGCCGCCCACCGATCATCACCCAGCGTTGCCGTTGGGTATGATTTAAATGCAAAAAGTAAAAGACTTTCAACCTTCGTCAAGTCTTGCTTTGCTACATGCTTCGCCTTTTTTGACCGTGCCATTCGTCACCTAATATAGAGAAGCATTATTTATATACTATTTCGCAAGAAAAGCAAACCTATATTATGAAAAAGAAATAAGCGCATAAATTAAAGGCGTACAAATTAATTCTGCATATTGGCAAAGCCGCACAAAAAGATTAAATTATAAGAATATCTAATATTTTCACATTAAAAGGGTTTGTTCATGCAAGCTAGTCGCCAAGAAATCATTATGAATTTTTCTACGCCACCAAGCGATGACGATCTTTTGGTATTAGCACGCAACGCCATAAGTAACTTTCCTGATGAATTTGCAGAATTTTGCAAAGACCTTGAAATTGTTATTGAGGATTTCGTTGACGAGCATACCGAAAGCCTGCTTGAAGCGGAAGATCCTTACGAAGTCCTACTCTATTTACAATCAGGCAGTGAAATATCCCCCGGTATTGAACGCACAAATTCTTCTGAAAACGATGTTTTGCGCCTATACAGACGAGCGATTATCGACTATTGGGCTGAGATGCAGGAAGACCTTTCTGATCTGGTCACGCGCATCATATTTGAAGAAATCGCCAGCGAACATGAATATACGGCTGAAGAAATTGCCGATATGATCAACACACATCTATAATCACAGCGAAGGCACAAAGTTAAGCCCGCCCCTTTCGTTATCAAAGCTGCGTTGGTATCAAACCTGCGTTGGCTCTGCATTGGGCATATCTGCCATCTGCTGTTCAATGTCATCTAAATAAGGGAATGATGGTTGCGCGCCGGCGCTTCGGCACGATAAAGACGCTGCGATACTCGCATGTTTCAGCGAATCCTCAAGTGACATGTTCTGATATAAACACGATGCAAATGTGCCGCAATAAGCATCGCTAGCTCCCCATAGGTTTTCTTGCGTGATGTTATCGTCAACTTTCATCGCGCTCATCCCCCACGACTTACCATCTGCCGTGACCGCGACAGAGCCTTTTTCGCCAAGCGTTACAATACAGGTTAAATCACCTTCTTGCGCCAAACCTTTGGCGATCATCACCGCATTATTTTTACGATCCATCTCTGTCGCCACAGCAATTTGTTTTGCTTCGAGTTGATTGACGACCAAATAATCAATCATGCTGAGGAACTTCCGCGGTATCATTTTCATGGGCGCTAAATTAAGCATGATTTTCGCGCCGTTTTCTTTGGCACGCTGCATTAATTTATAGTTTTCTTCTTCTGGCAGCTCCATTTGCAACACAAGCATTGACGCCTCAGTTAAAATTTCATCAGGGATTTGATCGGCAGAAGCATCTTGGTTCGCGCCCATCGCCTGATAAATACGTGGGTTATCATCTGCATCAATCGCAACGCAGTTCGTACCTGTCGGCTTTTCCGAGCGCCCAACGCCTGACGTTAAAATACCTTCGGAGCGCAGCTTATCAGCAAGTTTTGTGCCCATTGGGTCATCACCAATCATCCCGACAATTGCGGTTTTTGCGCCCATACGCGCCGCCGCGAGGGCTTGGTTACCGCCGCGCCCACCTGGATACATTTTATACATATCCGCCGATACAGGGTTCCTATCTGTCGGGTGCTTATCAATATTCAGAAAAAAATCAGTACAAAGAGAGCCAAAAACAATTAACATACGCGTCACTTCAAAAATTATTATTACTAAAGTCTATAGTCTTATTATAGCAGCTTGCTTTACAATTTGAAATAAGGCATAAAACCATAAATAAGATAATATAATAAAAGAGCAGATGATATGAGTGATATCAATTACGATGACTTCTTCGCACAAAAAGTAAGCGAGCTTAAAGAAGATGGGCGTTACCGTGTCTTCACCACGATGGAACGCGTTGTTGGCCGCTTCCCCGAAGCGATCTGGCACAAAGAAGATGGCTCGCAAAAAGATGTCACAATTTGGTGTAGTAATGATTACCTTGGTATGGGGCATCACCCTGTGGTCATTAATGCGGTAAAAGAAGCTGTCGAGCGCTGCGGCGCTGGCGCTGGCGGTACGCGCAACATTTCAGGGACAACGATTTATCACAAGCTTGTCGAAGATTCATTAAAAGATTTGCACCAAAAAGAAGCGGCACTTGTGTTCTCTTCGGGTTATGTTGCCAATGAAGGTGCGCTCAGCGCTCTTTGCCGCCTATTGCCTGACTGCATTGTTTTTTCAGATGCGCTTAACCACGCATCAATGATCCACGGTATAAAATCATCGCGCTGCGCGAAATTTGTTTATCAGCATAACGATCTTGACCATTTAGAGCAGCTTTTGAAAGATGCGCCAAAAAATGCACCGAAAATCATCGCGTTCGAATCCGTTTATTCAATGGATGGTGACATTGCACCTATTAAAGAAATTTGTGACCTTGCTGAAAAATACAATGCAATGACTTATTTAGATGAAGTCCATGCCGTTGGCATGTATGGCCCACGCGGCGGCGGCGTTGCAGAAGAACGCGGTCTGCTTGACCGTATAGACATTATTGAAGGCACGTTTGGTAAAGGTTACGGCCTTATGGGCGGCTTTATTACTGGCAAAGAAAGCGTGATTGACGCAATACGCTCTTACGCATCGGGCTTTATTTTTACAACATCTTTGCCACCTGCGGTATTAGCTGGTGCGCTTGCCAGCGTTGAGCATTTAAAAGTCTCACGCATTGAACGCCAGCGCCAAATTCGCAACGTCAAATACATGAAAGATTTATTTGAAAAAGCCCAGCTGCCGTATCTTAAAGGCGAAAGCCATATCGTGCCGTTAGTCGTTGGTGATGCTAAATGCTGTAAGCAAGTAACGGATACAATGATTAACCAGCACGGGCTTTATGTGCAGCCGATTAATTATCCGACTGTTCCCAAAGGGACAGAGCGCCTGCGCCTGACGGCGACCGCGTCACATGAATTGCATCACATTGATAGGCTTGTTGGCGTTTTAGAAGATATGTGGAGCAACACACATATGTTTGCCAATGCGAGCATAGCGGCCTAATAGCCACGCACAACACAGCATAATAACAATAAAAAACGCGGTTATGGCACCGCGTTTTTTTTATCTCAGAACTTTAAGCCGTAACGATTAGACCGCCGGTACCAAACGAATGGGACGAATAGAAGCTTCGCATTCATCATCAATTGTTTTGGTCAGGAATCTTTCTGTATCAATACAATAGCTATTTGCCGCTTCGGGCATATCTTCGCCGTCACGCAGCACCCATGCAAATTCAGGGCCATCAAATGAATTAAATGCGGATTTAATCACGCTATCTTTAAATTCGCCTTGGTCTTTGTTCTGCGAGATTAAGTGTTTCATCGCTTTGTAATTTGGCAGCACCCATTCACCTTGGTAACTGCCATCAGATACCGCTTGGGCAAGCCCCTCTTCCGATGAAATATTTGTGCCATTATGCGCGAATAGCTCTTCCAGCCCTGCGACAAAATCAACCGCATCTTGGAATTCAAACATCAACACTTCCTTGTCGACATAAAAATTATCAACCGTTGCAAAGACGTTAAATTTCTGTGTAATGCCGAGGTGTGATAGCACCGCATCCGTCCCCATATAGACGCCTTCATTTTCGACGAATTCACCAAGTTTGTAATTCATATTAACCTCAACTCTGTTTTATATATTATTATTTCCTTTTTTATACAGAACCATAATTAATATGTCAACTAAGTTCAGAATAGCATTTTAATGGCGACCAAAACCATAAAAGCGGCAAAGGCATATTTGAGCTTGCTTGCATCAACGCTATGAGTCAATTTTGCGCCGTATTTCGCGCTAATCATACTCGCAGAAACGATGCCTGCCGCAGCGAGAAGATGAATATAGCCAAAGCTAAATGCCACGCCACTATGTTCCGCCGCCACATTATTCGTGAACAAGAAAACAAAGCTTGCTGGCAGTGCGACGCATAGGCCGAGCAGCGATGCTGTCGCAATTGCCTTGTTTATAGCAAGGCCTTTTTTAACCATATAGGGCACATTTAATGTCGCACCGCCAATCCCTATTAACGCCGATATAATGCCGCTGAAAACGCCATAAGCAGCATTTAAAAACATATTTATTTCAGAGCTTTCATCTCCATTCTTCGGTTTTCCTATTAACATTAAGCCCGCCATAATCGCCAAAAGCACGGCAAATATTTTTCGCAAAAGATCACCCGGTAAAGACAGCGCCAATAAGCCCCCCGCAACCGCGCCAATTGCAATGCCGCCGACAAGACTGAAAAACCACGGCATCGCAATCGCGCCATGGCGGTAATGGGTTAAAGAGGATGATATTGCCGTCGGTATAATGGTCACCAAGGATGTGCCAACCGCCATATGCATGGTAAAAGACGCATCGTAATCAAGTGCCGAGAACAAAAAATACAAAGCCGGCACAATAACCGCCCCGCCACCAATGCCGAACAGGCCGGCAGCAAAGCCCGCAATAACGCCAAGCGGCACACAGGCCAGTAATATTATATAGATATCAGACATATAATCCCCACTCTTGATTAAGAAAATCAAGCCCTTTTTACTCATTATAATTTTTATGAGGTCGGATCATACGCCTGCAAAATCAGCATAACAATGCTTTACCGCAAGATAATCACCGAAAAATGGATGCTATATAACGCTTGCCCCGCGCCATAAGAGGCTGCGCAGAAATCGCCACGTTTAAATCAGCCGAGGATAACATCACTGTTTCACGGATAAGCGCCGCCGCAATACGCTCCGCATATATATCAAGCGCTGATTTTAGGTTTGGCTCGTCACCTGTATTGCCAATTGCCACCGAAAGCGTGTCATGCGCCTGCGCAAAAACATCACGCAGGGCACGCTCTTTATCACCCTCCAAATGCTTCAATATGCGGTCATTATGCGTCATGTCAGCAAAGGCGGCCTTTGGGCGCAGCGGCGAGCCCGACAAAAAGCGGCAGGCATCCCATTCAATACTCACATCATTGTCACGCAGCGCCTGCAAAGTAAAATAAAGCGCGGCATTATATTGCGGCAAACACGTGCCTAGCATCTTGACCTCAGCCGAAAACACAGGGGCTTTATTTTTGCACAATGTTACAGGCACATTTATTGGCGTAACAGACGCATTATGCAGACTATTGAGAATGGGATGATCTAAACGCGGCACGGATTTAGCGATGAATTCTTTTGTGGTTTCCATATCATAACGTATAGCGCCCTAATGCGCTACACGTCAAGGTAATTAACGCCAAGCGCCCCTTGCCCTAAACAATCCTAACAAGAAAACTCTCTTACAAATGAAAGCGCGGCACTTTGTTTTACGGTACCCTCTTGATAAACGCCCTCATAATTTATTGCCCCACGCTCTACGGCTTGGGTAAAATCGAGCGTAATCTGCACGCCGCCAAGCGTTTCCCCCTGAGAAATATGCGTACCGCTTTTCGTTTTTTCAAAGTTTATTAGCTGGGCAGCGCCGTTTCTGGCTGAGCCGTCCGTAGTGACAATGTCGCCTGATACACTAAAGAAAGTCGGCCAGTATTCTTTGCTTGTTTCGCAATAGTAATTTAAATAAGCCGATAAATGCCGTTTATTTAAAATATCACCAAGGCTGTCTTCTTGGTTCAAGCCCCCTATTGCAAATTGAACACCGAGGTCATTCGATTCAAAGACAAAACCTTTTTTATGCGATTCTTTTAACATAGCGTTATTCCTTCTTCTTAAATTTAATAAATTGTTTTGTGAAAAATTAAATAGATTACATGCACTAAACGCACGCCAGCATTAAACAACCATTAATGTAAAGGAAGCCCTTTGAGCGCGAATTTAGCGCAAAATTCGTCGAAGGGATACATGTGCAAAGCCGCCGCGCGATACGGCAGGAAAACAAAGTGAATTATCGTTTTTCTTTGGCATGTTCATAAATTTATAAAACCACATTGCGGCGCAATATGTCAATGTAAAAAGAACAATCAGCGCCGCTGACAATGCGACGCTGAAGCAATATTTAAGATGCTTTTTTCAGGCCTTCGGTGAAGGACTTTAAATCTTTATCGGTACGCGGCCCCATATGAGAAATAACCTCCGTCGCGAGCACAGTACCAAGCTCCGCGCTTTGCTTCAAGCTATAGCCATTTGTGTAACCGTATAAGAAACCGCCGGCATAGGCATCACCTGCGCCTGTTGTATCTTCAAGCTGCACAGGAATAACCGCGCTTACACTTACCGTTTCACCTTCACTGATGATAACCGAACCTTTGTCACCACGCGTTAAAGCCGCAAGCTTACATTTGCCGCTGATAATATCCTGCGCTTGTTCAAATGTATCTGTTTCATAGAGTGCCATGATTTCCTGCTCATTAGCGAATAAGATATCAATATGGTTTTCGACTAAGTCTTGGAAATCCGCGCGGTGACGTTCAACGCAGAATGAATCTGATAGGCTCAGCGCAACTTCATTGCCATGTTTGTGGGCAAGTTCACCCACACGGCGGAAAGCTTGCTTCGCATCGTCTTTATCAAATAAATAGCCTTCTAAATAAGAGACTTCGGCATCGGCGACGATGGCTTCGTCAATATCATCTGCATTAAGCTGCGCGGCTGCCCCCAAATATGTGTTCATTGTACGCTGCGCATCTGGCGTCACCAGAATAAAACAGCGTGCGGTTGGAACATCATTTGTTAAGCGCGGCGTTGTGAACTGCACGCCAGTCGCCTGCAAATCATGCGCAAACACGTCACCAAGCTGATCGTCAGCGACTTTACCGATAAACGATGCACTGCCGCCAAGCCCTGCGATGATTGCGATTGTATTCGCCGCTGAACCGCCTGACATTTCTGTGGCCTGACCAATTTGGCCATAAAGCTGCGTTGCGCGATCCGTTTCAATCAGCATCATGCCGCCTTTTTCCATGCCGTATTTCGCATGTTGGTCTGCGATAAATTCTTCGCTGGCATGTGTAAGCACATCAACAATGGCGTTACCGACGCCTAAAACATTTGTCTTTGTCATTTTTAAAATCCTATCCGTATGAAATCTAATTCTTATTAGCACATTATGGCGCGCTATATTAAGCCCTTTTTTGCTTTGGCGTATAATTATTCGCTGTAACTTCACGCGCATTCAGGCTATAATGGCGGTTCATATATTGCGTTTCATGCAATGTTTTCAATGTCGACACATACAGGTTTTGCTATGGAATTTTTAAAAGAAGCGCAGCGCGCGACTTTAAAAACCAATACATATATCAACGATAATGGCGACAGTCTGGTTGACCTACTTTTGCTGCTGGTCACGCCACTTGTCGCGATAGATGTCTTAAGGCAATTTTTTGCGCCTGACAGCATCACATGGATCGGCATGAGTTTTATCTATATTTCTATATTCATGTTGATACCGACCTTATGGCTACGCAGCACCGTTGAAACCAAAGATCCTGAGCGCGATCTGATATCCTATCTGGGCAGCGGCAAGACCTATTTAACCAATCTCATCTTAATATTGGTGACGATTAGCTATCTCAAAATACCCGATCTTGCGCAGTTTTTTGACGGCTTAATTGGCGCGTATTTTCCTGATGGCTTTGCATATACGGGAATCGTATTAACCATTATAATGTCACTGATATTCTTACGGCTCAGCTTCCTTATCCCTCTCTATATAAGCGGCTTGGATCTGAGTTACAAACAGGCGCTCGAAGCGACCAAAGGTAAATCACTCGCCCTTGCCACCACTATCATACGCTCCGCACTGCCTTTAATTTTATTTGCTGCTATCTATGCGCTTTTTATTGTGCCATGGGCAGAGCAAACAATATTTGCCGAAGTCTCGTCCAAAACCATCACGATGATCTTATTGGCACCCGTAAAATATTTAGTCTTCCCGCTTATTTTGATTTATGCCTTCACCGCGCTTGCTTATCATTACGCGAATTACGCCAAGCAATATTTGGTCATGCATAAAGATGACGCGAAAAAGCCGCCAAAGAAAAAAGAGATGCATTAAGCATTTGCTTTAGGCTGACTAGGCGGACAAGGCCAGTGTTTCGAGACGTTTAATTTCATCACGCAGGCGCGCGGCTTCTTCAAATTCTAAATTCGCTGCCGCGCCGTGCATGTCTTTTTCCAGCTTCGCCATATGGGCTTTTAACTTCGCACCGTCACGCATTAATTCTAAATCATCTGTGAGTTTCTTAAGGTTACGCCCGCCCTTGCCCGACTGTTTCGCGCTTGATGGGCCAAAGACTTCTTCTAAAATGTCGCTAACATCTTTTTTCACCGTCCGCGGCGTAATGCCGTGTTCGGTGTTATACAAAACTTGACGCTGACGGCGGCGGTCAGTTTCTTCTATCGCGGCTTTCATGCTGTCGGTTTCGCGGTCAGCATAAAGAATAACCCGCGCATCAACATTACGCGCCGCGCGTCCTATGGTTTGTATTAGCGACGTCCTTGAGCGCAGGTAGCCTTCTTTATCCGCATCTAAAATGCACACGCGCATACATTCAGGAATATCCAACCCCTCACGCAGCAAGTTAATACCGACCAATACATCAAACACCCCAAGGCGCAAATCGCGAATGATTTCAATGCGCTCAATCGTATCGGTATCAGAATGCATATAACGCACTTTGAGTCCATTTTCATTGAGATATTCGCTTAAATCCTCTGCCATCTTCTTGGTCAGCGTGGTCACCAAAACGCGGCCATCAAGAGCAATAACCTTTCGGCACTCTTCCATCAAGTCATCAACCTGCGTATCGGTTGGACGAATTTCAACGGGCGGGTCAATCAACCCCGTAGGACGCACGACTTGTTCAACAAATTCATTATTAGTCTGCTCAAGCTCCCACGGCCCTGGCGTGGCTGAAACAAAGACGGTTTGCGGCCTTAAATCATTCCACTCATCAAATTTTAGCGGGCGGTTATCTAGGCAGCTTGGCAGGCGGAAACCATATTCCGCCAAAGTCGTTTTACGCGATCTATCGCCATTATACATGGCACGCAATTGCGGAATCATGCCGTGGCTTTCATCGACAAAAAGCAATGCATCGTCAGGTAAATATTCAAACAAGGTCGGCGGCGCTTGCCCCGATGCGCGCCCCGTTAAATAACGTGAATAGTTTTCAATGCCTTGGCACATATTCGTGGCCTCCAGCATTTCAAGGTCAAACTTAGTGCGCTGTTCAATGCGCTGTAATTCTAGCAATTTACCTTCTTTTTCAAAATAAGCGATGCGGTCTTTCAGCTCCACTTTTATGTTCTGGACGGCCTGCGATATTGTTGGGCCGGATGTAATATAATGCGAATTCGCATAAATACGCACAGCGGGCATTTTACCAAACTTCTGCGCGGTGAGCGGATCAAACTCTGTAATATCCTCAATTTCATCACCAAAGAAAGAAAATCTCCATGCGCGGTCTTCCGTATGGACGGGGAATAATTCAACCGTGTCACCACGCACACGGAACGTGCCGCGCTGAAAGGCTATGTCATTGCGCGTATATTGCAGTTCAATAAGGCTTTTAATAAAATCATCGCGCTCCATTGTGGTCTCTGGGGTGATATCAAGCGTCATCGCCTGATAATCTTCTTTAGAGCCAATGCCATAAATACACGAAACGGAAGCAACGATAATCAAATCACGGCGTTCAAACAATGAGCGCGTTGCGGCGTGGCGCAAGCGGTCAATCTGCTCATTTATCGAGGCGTCTTTTTCAATGAAAGTATCACTGCGCGCGACATATGCTTCTGGTTGATAATAATCATAATAGGATACAAAATACTCAACAGCATTATCAGGAAAGAAACTGCGCATTTCGCCATAAAGCTGCGCGGCGAGCGTTTTATTTGGCGCTAAAATCAAAGCTGGGCGCTGCGTATTTTGAATAATATGCGCCATAGTGAAGGTCTTGCCCGTCCCCGTCGCGCCGAGCAGCACCTGGTCAATCAAGCCGTCTTCTAAACCCTGTGTCAGCGCAGCAATCGCCTTAGGCTGGTCGCCCGCTGGGGTGTATTCGGAATGTACCTTTAACGGCTGAGAATGCTCAACCGGTGCTTTTGTTACTGCTTTGATATCATTTGATTGCGTATCCATCTGATTTATATAGACGGATTTAGTCAAAATGCCAATATTTAAACAATTAACCGCGCAGCGGGCATAGAGCGCGTTAATTTCTTTACAAGCGGCGCAGCATCTTCGCCATAGGCATTAATTAAAGCTTGCTCTACATTATCGGTAAGCTGTGAAACTTCAGATTCCGCGGATAACTCTCCATCTTCATCTAAGGTTTGTTTTTGTGTAAATAACACATGCTTTCTTTCACATGCGGCGTTATTAAAGCTAACGAGCGCACCAGTTAAGTTTTCTTTTTCATTGAGCCTGATGATCTCAAGGTCGCTGACACTCACCCCTTTGGCTACGGTGCTCGTATCTTCTGGTAAACCGTGTTTAAAGGTTTCACTTAACTTTATAAGTCTCTGTTCATCTTCTGCACTATAGGATGCAATGGTATTAAACTGCTCCGCATAATTCTTTATCTCCGCCTTAACAATGTCCTTACATTGCTGTGAAGCGTCCCCTTCGACAAGGTCAAACAACTTCATCATATTCAATGTATAATCGGTCGGAGTATCTGCCCTATAGGCTTTCGCAATTGAGATATAATCTTGTCCGTATTGCGCAGTTAATATTTGTGGGTAGGCGCTTGCGATTGTACAAAAGCTGCTTAAAGCGCCATTAACATTAGGTGAATTGCGCGAAAATGCGCGCTCCACATTTTTGAAGTTCGCATCAATAACCCGATCAAAAGCAATAGTACTTTTCACCGTTTTGTTACGCTCAAGAGCCACCATAGAGAACTTTTTCAGTGATGAAGAAAAACTCTTATCTGATTCAGATAGCGTGTCTATGAGCGCCATTAACTCACTATGTATATCAGCCTGCGCGTCCTCGATCCCTGCTAAGTGTATTTGTGTCACTAAAAGCACATCGTGATCCGTAAACCTGCCTGCATCAACCTCTTGGCCAATAAGTTTTAAATATGCCGCCCCATGCTTTTCAGCAAAACGCGATGATACAGTTTTATCCCAATGAAATGGCAAAGTGCGATTCATTACAAGCCCAACCACAAACGCGCCTTCCCATGATACATTGCGCTCTCTAGCAAACGCGATAGTCTCTTGAATATCAGCCCAGTATTTATCTTCTTTTGGTTTAAAAATGCGCAGCACCATGGATTTTACCTTTTTTAAATTACATGGAAAACTTATAGTCAGCAATTGTCATAATGTCAATATTTATTGATGCATTTCAAAGATAGATGGTAAATTTAGTGGGCAGTAGGATAACGCTTCAAGGCGGCGGTCTTCGAATACGTTATAGCCTTCGCCCCCCCCATATTGCGCACTCCACTCTGCTATTGTTTGATCGCGCTTTAACACAAGCTGTTTAATCACCGGCATAAAGGCGGCAAAGCAATGCGACACCCACATATTTACAGGCCAGCTTGGCTGTGCGTGATCAATTTGATAGCGCTCTGCCATGGCAATAACGTCCTCGGCCTTATACCAAACTTCCCCTGTAACCCAGCGATTGGTGGTAAACATGCCCGTCAACGCACCGGCCTTATTCATGGATAGGCCAATAATGTGGCAAGTGTGCTTTTTTAAATCATCATTTTCAGTGTTGTAATCAAATGCAGGGTAAGGTTTCTCAGTATCCAATATGCCGCGACGGCGCATGAAGCTGTGGAAATGACCATGTTCGCCGTCATGTAAATTTGTTGCCGTTTTCGCCCCAGCTGTTGGGTGTGCATGATAATAAAACTGCGAATGTGAATGACCGTCAAGAACATCCTTTGGCGGCACGTGTTTCCAATATTGAAATTTATCCGTAAAGCGCAGCATTTCAGTAACAATGCTGTGTTTGGTATTCGCCAGAACACGCTGACATTCATGCATCATAATCAAATTTTCATGCATAGATTCTTTTTCTTCGGCGCTCATGCCAGCGAAAATTGTCTCAAAAGACAGTTTAAAATCTAATTGATCGTTTAGTTTATCAATATGGTCAGCCTGCATATTCGCCATAAAAACTCCATAAAAAAAGAGGACGCATAACGCCCTCTTTTAAAACAAAAGCTGCCTCGTGTAAACGAAAACAGCCTAAATATACTTAATGCTTTTCTTCACCTTCGTGATGCTCTTCACCTTCATGGTCTGCTTCGCAAGGATGCTCTGCTTCACATGGGTGTGCTTCACATGGATGTTCTTCAGCTGCACATGGGTGCATTGCTTCACATGGGTGTTCCGCATCACATGGGTGTGCTGCATCTTCGTGACCTGCGCACATGTGACCGTGCTCGGCTGCACAAGGTGCTGCGCCTTCATGGTGTTCAGCCATAGCAGGAACTGCTGCCATAGCAACAACTGCTGCTGCGCCTAATGCGAATGTCTTTTTAGAAACAATCTTCTTCATAAACTTTGAATTCATAATAAACCTCTTTGTAAAATTCAAAAACGAGAATGCTATTTTGACTGTTTTTACTTTCATGTCAAAGAATAAATGCGTTAAACTACTGATATGAAATATTCTTTTTGCATAATAACTCTCCTAGTCACCCTCGCATTGTACCTCCTGCTGCCTTTTACTAACCACGCACAGGCTGACGGATCTCGCACAACACTAGATATACAGGGCCTTTTGGATGATTATGCACAGCAAAGCGGCACAGCTGGCGTTATTTTTTTAATGAAACAAGGTGGTACACGCCATTTTTTCACGAGCGGCGTTGCGAATATTGAAACGCAGCAAGTTGTAGCGCCCGACACACGCTTTCATATTGCCTCTCTCACTAAAATGTTTACAGCCGTAATGACCTTACATCTGGTTGAAACAGGTAAACTCACGCTCGATGATAGGTTTATAGACATTTTAGGCGACCCGTTTGATGGACGCTTGGACAATTATAAAGACAGCACGATAGCCATGGCACTTGCCCATAGCAGCGGCATGGTAGATTTTGTCAATAATGGCTTTGATATTGCGGCAATGGCGCAAAAAGGCAGCCTATGGACACCATATGAAGCGCTTGCCTTCGCATTGGGCGAGCCCGCCACACACAAGGCCGGCACCGCTTATAGCTATAGCAGCACAGGATATGTGTTATTGGGCGAAGTTATCCGCAAAATAACAGGGCAGCAGGATTTTAACGCCCTGTTAGAAGAACTCGTTTTTTCTAAATCAGATATGCATGACACTTATTTCCCCAATGGCAAACGTCCACGTGCAGAAAATCTTGCTCGCGGCTATCAAATATCTGTTGGCTATGCGCGTAAACAGATTGATATTACAAATATTGAATGGGGAGAAGGCCTTGCCGATGGCGGGCTTGTTTCCACAGCGCTCGATATCGAAAAGTTCCTTAAAGCATTGTTGGTTGACAAAATACTGCTCAGTCCAGAAATGCTCACCTTGATGATGGGCGCAGATGATATGACTGCCTATAAGGATGGCGGCGGTCGCGGCTTAATGGTACTAAATTATGATCCCGATGATATACAGAGTCCCTCTTTGCCACTGCTTTATGGACATACTGGGCATTATATTGGCTATCGTTCGCTAGCTTATATCAATCCTGAAAATGGTGATACGGTGATTTTATTTGCCAATGGTGAGTTCTTTCCTATGCACCGCTTTTTAAAAGAAATCGGCATTATCGCGCCCTTTCCGCAAGATACAGATACCCCACAATAACGGCATTTTGATCCACCACATTATGATTTCTTGACGATTTCCATACGTTTGGGAACTGCGCCTAATTCTTGCACCAATTCTTCCAAAGCCATGGTAACAGCCTCTAAGCGTTCCGCCTCAGTCGTGCGTACAACAAGACTGACGCCAAGGCTACCACTTGAATAATATGGATAGCTACCAATTTCAACATCAGCGTTATTATCCTGCAAGTCAGAAAGCTTCTCTGCTAATACACTTTCGGTGAGTTCGCAGGTAACTGTGTTTGATAATATCGGCGCGCCGCCATGCAGTGAAGGCAAAATATGCGCAAGCATGTCTTGCATGATCCGTGGCACGCCAGCCAAAACATGGACATTTTCAATGACAAAACCTGGCGCGCTGGTCACTTGGTTAGGGATAAGGCGTGCGCCTTTCGGAATGCGTGCCATACGCAGGCGCGACTTTGTCAGCCCCTCATCGCCGTAATAGGCTTGGAGCATAGCCCGCGCATCATCATTTTCCTCTAAAGGAACATCAAAAGCGGCAGCAACGTTTTCAGCCGTAATATCATCATGGGTTGGCCCAATGCCGCCCGTAGTAAAAACATAGCTATGCGCCGCGCTTAATGCCTTAACGGCATCGACAATATAATGTGGAATATCAGGTACAACGCGCACTTCCATCATCGCAATGCCAATATCCGTCATGTGGGTTGCGATGTGCTGTATATTTCTATCTTGGGTGCGCCCTGAAAGTATTTCATTACCAATAATCAAGATTGCTGCGGTCTTACGCTGTTCCATAGACATAAATATATTTTCCATTTTCATTGTGTTTGTTAGGCGCTTCATGCTACATGGAAAGTATGCAAGGTCAAGTCATAAAAATCCTCCACGCGCTTAATGCCGTTCCGCACATTTTATTGTTCGGTTTCACGGCGCTTTGCATGACAAGTCATCTTCCAAATGCACGCGGCGCTACCGACGCTGCAACAACGGCAGATTTAGACACGTTTTACAAACAGTGGATAGAAGTCCAGCAATCCAATATTCCGGCTTTAAAAAAATGGATCAGTGTGCATTTAGACAAAAACAGTCAGTTCACTTTTGAAGTGACCGCAAAAGCCCCGGCTTTGCTTGATTACAAATTTCACAAAACCCTAAAAGCTGATACGAAAAAAGCCGAAGAGCATTTAATCCAGTGGCTAAACATTCACAAGAACAACACGCTAAGCTATGACATTAAGCGCATCAAAGAAAATGAAGACACGCTTGAAACAGAGGTGCATTACATTGCCCATGGCGTAACCGTATTACCCAATGGGCGCCACAAAACTGTACGCCTAAAGACGGATTTGGAAATTGTCTGCCTTGATACATTAACCAAACCACCTAATATTAATGTCGTTAACGCAGATTGCGCTTTGATGGCGACTAGCGCGCCGCTGCGTTCATTAAAGTAAGCGAAAAATAATTACCAAAGCCTTATGGCGCAGCTATTGTGCTGTACAGAATAATCTTTTATAAAAGAGAAGAATTTAAAAACGGAAGAAATATGATTTACGCACAAAGACAGAAAAATCCAAACGGCATCGTCATTCACCAAGCAGAAGATTATGAAGGTATGCGCGTTGCTGGTCAGCTTGCCGCACAAACGCTTGATATGATTACCCCGCATGTCGTCCCTGGGGTAACGACCGAAGAATTAGACCGCCTATGTCATGAATTTATCATCGCGCATAATTCTGTCCCTGCGCCACTCAATTACAAAGGCTTCCCGAAATCAATTTGTACATCCATTAATCATGTCGTATGTCACGGTATTCCGGGCCCTAAAAAGCTGCAAAATGGTGATATTCTAAATATTGACGTTACTGTTATTGTTGATGGCTGGCATGGCGATACATCACGTATGTTCTATGTCGGCGATAAGGTATCCATCAAAGCAAAGCGCTTATGTGAAGTCACTTACGAATGCATGATGGCAGGGATTGAACAAGTCAAACCGGGTAATACACTTGGTGACATTGGCTATGCCATCCAAGAAATTGCTCATGCGAACCGCTTTTCAGTTGTTGAAGATTTCTGCGGCCATGGCCTAGGGCAAGTCTTCCACATGCCGCCATCTGTACTGCATTATGGCGAGCCTAACACAGGCCTAATGTTAGAACCTGGAATGTTCTTCACCATTGAGCCGATGATTAATACAGGCAAGAAAACCAGTAAAATACTGGCTGATGGTTGGACAGCAGTAACAAAAGACCGTGGCTTATCTGCGCAGTACGAACATTCGCTTGCTGTGACGGAAGATGGTTTTGAGATATTTACACTCTCACCGCAAGGCTTCACCAAGCCGCCTTTTCTTTAAAGCGTTAGGTTAGAGAGTTAACCTAAGCAGCGGCGCTGATAATTTTGATAATGGGCGCGGTCTTGTTGCACGCGCGGGTGATTTCTAATGGCTTCGTCAATTGCCGCCTTATCTTCGTCCGATAAATCTGCACAGTTGGGAAGGTAATTTGTATGTTTGCGCAGAATAGATTTCACATCATTTAAATCAGCATCGGCATCTGCGCCGCTGCTACGTGGTGTAAGCGTGAAAACATTGCCGTTTTGCGCGTCTTGTTCCAACTGAAACTTCACAAAAAAATCAGGGTCCGCGACCAATTCTTGGCGCAGATTTTCATCGGACAAATCAATTGTAATAGATTGCGACATCATCGTGTCTTTCTCATTCTTAGTAATATAAGGTTTCCTTACATTCACACCTAAACGGCGCAGCGTCAATTATAATTTAGTATTCATTTTCGGCCCGCGGCGAAGACCAGATTCAATTATGTTACTTTGCTCTAAGGAAAAAGCGCCCATCCGCTCTTCTGGTGACTGTAGCACTACTCCCGAATCCTTAGCGACGGCTTGCGCATCCGCTTCTTTAATAAAACTTGCCGAAGGCATATCGTCCATATCCGCCGAATAGCGTGAAAAATCCGTGGCTATGTTACTGTCAGCGCGAGGCTGAGCATTTATTGGAACGTCTACAGCTCCCCACTTATCAATAGTTACAAAACTATGCTGCAAAGCGCTTACACCAATTCCAAACTCATCTATATCGGACATTATCTTCTCCTTTAAAATTTCAAGTGGCTGCAATAGAAAAACCAACACATTATGTTAAAATTATGGCTTAACGCTTTGTTTTTGTTGTTGTGCTTGAAGTGCCTGATAATCCGCAGATCCTAGATAACGATGCGTTACGATCGCCTGACCATTTTCATTTACTGGCGGCTTTTGGTATTGATGGTTGGCTGTGTTAGTTAATGTCATTATAAATCCCCTCCCCTGTAAAGGCTCTAAGCTTAAAGTCACATTTAAAATTAAGAATGTAAGATAACAAAATAGTGGCATTATGTCAAATTTGTTCAATAAAAAAAACAGTAAATTGTCACTGACAATAATACTGCTCCTTAATAATACCATATATATAGGTTTTAGATATCTAATATCTTTGGGTATTTTTGTGTTATTGCTTCGATTTTCTGATAATCTACGAAATCTTTGCTCTCGCTACCTTTTGTCGTTAATGTGAAGATATTCGTCATGTCCGGCCATTGATAAGCATCAAAACGTTCAAACAAGCCTTTACGCTCTGATGCATCATTAAATGCCCCTATTACTTCATCGCGGCAAGCTTCATTACCCATATCAACTGAAATTGACCAAACCATATTACACACCTTTTCTTACATTTATATAGCACAAGTTAGATGGGTTTATAACATACCCGAATATATTATGTCAATAATTATAATCAACTTTGCTAATGTAAAGAGCCTTGTAATTCAACCTATAATCCATATGATAAGCTGAAATATGCATATTATTAAACAGGTTCTTTGTCATGCCCAAAGATTTAAAAGCAGAAAAGCCGCACCATACAGGCCATCGCGATCGCTTACGTCAGCGTTTTGTTAAAGGCGGCCCAGACGCGCTCGCCGATTACGAATTATTAGAATTACTGCTGTTTATGGCGATACCGCGCAAAGATGTGAAGCCCCTCGCCAAAGCCCTACTCAACCATTTCGGGTCATTTGCGGGGGTCATCAGCGCGCCTATTCACGGCTTAATGGATGCGGGCTTAAGCGAAAATGCCGCCATTGGATTGATGAGCGTCAAAGCATCAGCCCACCGCTTGTTAAAAGACGATTTAAGCGGTAAAGAAATCCTGAGCAACTGGACGCAAGTTATGGATTACGCCAAAGCAACCATGGCGCATGAAAAGAAAGAACATTTCCGCATATTCTTTTTAAATAAAAAGAACGAAATTATTGCCGATGAAATTCAGCAAAGCGGCACTGTTGACCACACCCCCGTCTACCCACGCGAGGTCATGAAACGCGCTTTAGAGCTTGGCGCAACGGCGATTATTTTGTGTCACAATCATCCCAGCGGCGACCCCACACCATCCGCCGATGATATCGACATGACCAACCAAATTATTGAAGCCGCCCGCCCATTTCAAATTTTGGTGCATGACCATATAATTGTGTCTAAGTCGGGCTGTAACTCACTGCGCAATATGGACTTAATCTAGCTTTGTTGTTAGGTTCACATTGAAAGAATTCTTGAAGAGGTAGATATGATTCCGCGTTACTCCCGCCCCGAAATGGCAAAAATTTGGGAACTTGAAAACAAGTTCAACATCTGGCTAGAGATTGAGATGCTCGCCGCTGAGAAAATGGACGAGCTTGGCCTTATCCCTGCGGGGGCAGGTAAAAACATTCGCGCTAAGGCGAATTTCAATGTTGACCGCATCCACCAAATCGAAAAAGAAGTTAAGCATGATGTGATCGCGTTTTTAACATCTGTATCCGAACATGTTGGTGATGATTCCCGCTTTATTCATCAGGGTATGACATCATCTGATGTGATTGATACGGCCTTTGGCGTGCAGCTTCAACAATCCGCTGATATTATCATCAAAGAATTAGACGGGCTTATCAACGCGCTAAAACAGCGTGCGCAAGAACATAAAATGACGCTTTGCATTGGGCGTAGCCATGGCATTCACGCTGAGCCAACAACATTTGGCCTTAAACTTGCGGGGCATTACGCCGCATTTAAACGCGCAAAAGAACGCCTTATTCAGGCGCGTGATGAAATTTCCATCTGCGCAATGTCTGGTGCCGTTGGTACTTTTGCGACGCTTGACCCGCGCGTTGAGGAACATGTTGCAGAGAAACTTGGCCTCAAAACCGAAACCGTTTCAACGCAGATTATTCCGCGTGACCGCCATGCGATGTTCTTTGCGACGCTGGGCGTTGTTGCATCATCCATTGAAAATTTCGCTACAGAAATCCGCCATCTGCAACGTACAGAAGTGCGCGAAGTTGAAGAATATTTTTCTGAGAAGCAAAAGGGTTCTTCTGCGATGCCGCATAAGCGCAACCCGATATTGTCTGAGAATTTAACAGGCCTAGCGCGCAATATTCGTGCCTCAGTCACGCCCGCGCTTGAAAATGTCACGCTTTGGCATGAACGTGATATTTCACATTCGTCGACCGAGCGTTTAATAGCACCGAATAGCTGCATTACACTCGACTTTGCATTAAACCGCTTAACTGACGTGGTCAAAAACCTTGTGATTTATCCGGAGCGCATGAAAAAGAACATGGAAAGCATGGGCGGGCTTGTCTTCTCTCAACGTACATTACTTGCTTTAACATCTGCTGGTATTTCGCGCGAAGATGCATACCGCATCGTACAGCGCAACGCGATGAAAGTATGGAATAATGACGCAGAAAAAAGCTTAAAGTCATATTTAAAGGATGACGAACTTGTGATGAGTAAAATTGATCGCGCTGAGCTTGATGCGATTTTCGATTACAGCTTTTACACGAAAAATATTGATTACTTATTTGAACGGACTTTTGGTTAAGCCCTATTGCGAAATAAGATAAAAAAAAGCGCCTTAGCGATAAAGGCGCTTTTTGCGTTTATACTGATTTTTCCGCCTGAAGCGTACCGACATAAAACCACTCATCGCCAATCTGCGCTTCTTTAAACGGAATAAGTATAACGCCATCCTCAGGCGACTTCACAATATTGCCATTATTGTATTCTGCAATCTTTTCGCCTTTTTTTACCGCGTGCATATGTTCAATATTATTGACCGCGCCATCGCCTAAAATGCCTTCATCTTCCTTGACGATACGGTGTTTCGCCTGCACAAAGCTGCATTGCTGCGCGGCTTTTGCCTGCCCTGCAATAACGCCGAAATACTTTAAACTGTTCAAAATGGCGGCCTTAGCAACCTCCACCGCATCAAGGTCATCATGCTGGCCACATTCAACGGTGACCGATGCTTTGCCCGCTTCATGCGCGAATGATAATGTCGTTGCATCATCTGTATCTTCGTACATATCAGGCCAGCCTGTAATAATGGTTTTCACGCCAAGCACCGCGCATACGCCCTTAGCATCCTTATGCGGAAAATCCAAGAAAGCAAAAGAGCTACCTTTAGAATGGATAGAGTGTAAATCCAGCGTAAAGTCATGCGCGGCGATAAACGGCGCAATTTGATTAGCGAGATTTTCTTCATAATGCACAGGATCATCATGAAGTTTAATCACGCGGTTGAGATTCACATCAATATAACGCTGGTTTGCGGCATATGCTTTGGGGTTACATATCGGTATAAATGTCACCGATCCGCATTCTAGTATGAGCGCACCAGTTTCAATTTGCGCGATCAGCTCTTCCGCTGCCTTACTGCCGCATTTTTCATTGCCGTGTATTGCCCCTAAAATAAGTACGGATGGGCCTGACTTCTCTGCCTTAAAGTGGAAAGGTTTAATATCCATGATGTCTTCGCCTTTTTCTTGCTTTTATACTGGGCTTAAATTTTCAAAACTTTGTGGTGATTGTAAAGCTTTGTGCCATCATCAGGATCAACCCCTTCGCTTACAATATCAACGCCGTTTTTAACAAATAACTTCCAGCTATATTTATTGTTCTGGTCAGTTTCTGCAAGTGCATTTTCACGCTTATCATTCGCGGCAATTTCAAGCCATGCATTAATCAGCTTATCGCCAATTTTTAAACCCCGCGTTGATGGGTGGACGCCGACCCCTTGTATAACACTTACCGTCTGCGGCGCAGGAAGGTTTACCATATCGGTCATTCCCGTTTCTGGATCTGCGTCAGTTGGCTGTGTAATTAATGCTTGTCCCAGTAATTTATTACCGCTCACTACGCCAACGGCTTTTGAACCTTTGTTAAAATGAGTGGTAAGGTAATTTTCAGACTTTTCCAAAAAGAATGATTTTTCGTCATTTTTCAATGAATCCAATATCATTTGCTGAAAAATCAGCATGGTTTGAATATTCTTTTTACTCAGGGCGACAACATGAAACGCCGCGCCACCTTTAAATGTATCGCTGCTGATTATATCAAAATTATCTATTTGTATGTCGGGTATCTTTGTCATCTTCTTCTCATCACATTTACTTTAAATTTGCAAAAAAGCCTTTAGACATATTCGTCTAAGCGGGCGCTGATATCACAATTTTGGGTAAATGTTTAATTTATATAAGAGATAAACGAACAGCTAAACTGTGGATCAGCAGCAGATTCGTCGGCGGATGATGCGTACAGTAACTGATGGTGCGACCAAGTCACCCACCTGAAAAACAGTCTGCATTTTCCCATTCAAATAATTCATAAAGTTATAAAACCATAATACGGCAATTAAATGCAAGAAAAAATACAAAGAATCATCCTCCCCCTTAGCCAGATGCAACTTACCATAGAGTATGACGCTAATTGGTCAAAACTCCGAAAATCCGCTTTATACACAATTATTTTTATAAATAAGAAGCTGTAATACAACAATATTTTAGAAAAACCATCATGCCGAAACAAAATTATTGAAATTGTCTAAAGGCCATGCTAAGTTGCGAAATCTATAAGTTCATAAAAATATAAAAATAACTTAAAAATATACAACTGGGAGACATTATGCTTGATAAACAAAAAGCGAAGAGCACGCTTAATAGCATCAAACACATTTTTAGAAAAGCGGCTAAATATACTGCCCTAACAGCCACCGCAGCATTTGCCGCCGTCGCGTTGACAGTGTCTTCCGTTTATAATTTGGGCGAAGGTATTGCGACCGAATCTTACCGCGATTACGGCGCACGCATCGGCATAACCGAACAGGCCATTAACCAATCCCCCGTCGCAGATCAAATCCGTGTTTATGGCGATGGCGTAACAACATATTTGTTTAAAGTTGGTCAAATGACCGCAATGGAAACAAATTACTATGTTGATAAAGAGAACGAAAAGGACGATACATTTGGCCGTGCATGGACGGCAGCGACCACAGCGCCGCACGCAATGTTAAAATATATGAGCCTTGTAAAAGACCGTCACTTTAATCAGCACCCATTAAATGCATATGCATGGCCTGATTACCGTGAAGGCGCGACATGTTACGTCAACCCACCAGGTGATATGACATTGCTTGAGTTTGCATCCATGTTTACAGGCATTCACCAAGATGATCTTACAGATTTACATGGCGTTACAGATATTGATCCTAAAATCCCTGTTATGCTGCACGAAGCATCGCATTGCTCAAACAATCCGCCACGTAGCATTGTTGAATATTACATGGAATCATTCACACTTCAGGGCGAATCGCGCGCGGATAATGACGCGATTAAAGCGATCGAAGAATATTACAAAGATTCAAACATGCCTGAATTTCTGTTTAATATTCGCGCAGTCGCACCGCTTTCGAGCCCCTTTGGCGTTGATGCGGTTCACTCAACCACACCGCTGATGAACTCACCATTGCTTGATGATTATTCAAAAGAAGACGTTTACGCAGCTTATGTGCACTTAAACGAACTCGTCAAAAGTAAGCAAACATTCTACCATCCAATGTTTGATGGCCCTTATTTCTTCTCAACATATTTAGCGATTAACGACATCCTCAATAGTGACGCAGATATTACAGAAGCCACACGCCGCGCGGGTGAGCTCTACATGGAAGGCGTTGAGTATCTTGTCCCTGCGGTACGCGCCCTCGACCTTTCACAAGCTACGCAGAAAAAACCTGCATCACAGCAAGAAGATCATAGCATCGTGAACAAGGTTCAAAACTGGCTTGGCTTATAAGTGGTCATATTCATTCGTTTTAAAGAAAAAGGCTAGTCCATTTGGACTAGCCTTTTTTGTTTGTACAGATATGCTGAACTTTAAACTTAAACGTTAAAGCGGAATAGAATGACATCGCCATCTTTAACGATGTAATCCTTGCCTTCTTGGCGCATTTTTCCGGTTTCTTTTGCACCTTGTTCGCCGTTACAGGCAACATAATCATCAAAAGCGATAACTTCGGCCTTAATAAAGCCACGCTGGAAATCGGTATGAATAACGCCTGCAGCCTGCGGCGCGCTGTCACCTTTATGAATTGTCCATGCGCGAGTTTCTTTTGGCCCCGCAGTGAAGTAAGTTTGCAGACTTAACAAATCAAAACCAGAGCGGATAATTTTGTTTAGCCCTGGTTCATGAAGGCCTATATCGCTTAAAAACTCTGTTTTCTCTTCATCTGTTTCAAGTTGCGCAATTTCAGATTCGATTGCCGCGCAGATGACGACGCTGTTAGCTTCTTTGAGCTTCGCCATTTCCGCGACCTTTTCGCTCCAAGCATTGCCTTCCGCCGCATCATCTTCTGACACGTTACAAACATAAAGCACTGGCTTCATTGTCATCAATCCCATTTGGGTTGAAAATTCAGTCATATCATCAGGCACTTCAACTTTACGTGCCGGCTGACCGTCTTCTAATAGTTTTTTAATCTCGCCCATAAATGCGACTTGCGCTTTTAACTCTGCATCACCTGATTTGGCTTTGCGCGCGGCGTTGGTGAGCTGCTTATCAATGCTTTCAAGGTCAGCAAGCAGTAATTCTGTTTCAATAATCTCACTATCACGGATCGGGTCAACCGAGCCTTCAACATGGGTAATGTCGCCATCTTCAAAACAACGCAGCACATAGATAATGGCATCCGTTTCACGGATATTCGCAAGGAACTGGTTACCAAGCCCCTCGCCCTTGCTTGCGCCCTTAACTAAGCCAGCAATATCAACAAATTCAAGCTGAGCGGGGATAATATTCGCTGAACCTGCCGCAGCTGCAAGTTTTGCAAGGCGCGGATCTGGAATGCCAACGCGCCCAACATTAGGTTCAATAGTACAGAAAGGATAATTCGCTGCTTGCGCCGCGGCTGTTGCCGTTAAGGCATTAAACAAAGTTGACTTACCAACATTTGGAAGTCCGACAATACCACAATTAAAACCCATAATTCACCTTTATACTGAGTTGTTAAATACTTTTAAGCGCCGCGCATATCCAATGCAACATTGCTCATAAATTTTTCATGTTCACCGTTGAGAATCAAGCCAAAATGATCACTTTGCGCTTCTAATATTCTTTCCAGCCATTTTTCACGTTCGACCTTGGCAAAGTCACTTAACACATAGCCGTGCACGCGATCTTTATGACCAGGGTGACCAATCCCCATACGCACGCGCCAATAGTCCTTATTTGGCAGGCATCTATCCAATGATTTAAGCCCATTATGACCGCCCGTACCGCCGCCTTTCTTCACCCGCAGCCGTGCAGGTTCTAAATCCAATTCGTCATGGATCACGCAAATATTTTCAGGCTTAATTTTATAAAACTTTGCCGCTTCTTGGACGCTGCGGCCTGATTCATTCATATAGGTTTCAGGCTTTAACAATAAAACCTTTTGCCCATCTATGCGCCCTTCGGCATATTGGCCTTGGAATTTCTTTTTCCATGGCGAAAAACTGTAATCATAGGCCAGCGCATCAGCCGCCATAAAGCCAATATTATGACGATGTTTTTCGTATTTCTGTCCATGATTGCCTAAGCCAACGATGAGCCACATGAAAATCTGCCTTTGATTATAAAATGATTATTGAATTTTTATAAAAAGAAAGCAGGACAACATATCCAGCCCTGCTTTCTTAAAATCATAGTGGTAGGAAGAGTATATCTTACTCTTCAGCAGCTTCTGTTGATGCTTCTTCGCCTTCTTCGCCTTCAGCTTCTTCGCCTTCTTCAGCTTCAGCGCCGTCGCCAGCAGCCGATGCCGCAGCACGTGATGAAACAAGTGTCACGATTGTGTAATCACGATCAGTGTCAGCAAAAGTTGAACCTTCTGGAAGGATAGCGTGTGAATAACGCGCTGTGTCACCCATTTCTAGGCCCGTCATATCAACTTGGATTTCAGATGCAATGTTTTTCGCAGAACATTTAAGGTCAATTGTGTGACGAACCATGTTCAAAACAGCTTTAGCCTCGATGCCTGGAGATTTATCTTGGTTGATAAATACAACTGGCACAGAAACAACAACTTTTGTTTTGTCTGTTACGCGAAGGAAATCAACGTGCAAAACGCGATCTGTTACTGGATGAATTTGAACATCACGTGCCAGTACTAATTCTTCTTTACCTGCAAGATTAACCTTACAAACTTTAGTCATGATGCCACCTTTGTTATATTCGATGGACATATCATGTGCTGGTATTGCGATTGGTGCAGGCTCTTTTTTACCGCCGTAAATTACAGCAGGTATTTTGTCTTCACGACGTAGAGCTCGCGCGATCCCCTTACCGGCACGTTCCCTTACTTCAGCAGTAAGTACATAGCTTTCTGTTGCCATAGTCTTTTCCTCTTACTTGAGTTTTAAGTTTAATAAAAGCTTCTTCCCTATACCTCCAGGGGGGGAATTAGGATCATAGAAGCCGTGTGAATAAACAGCATTTACCTAACAAAAGCAAGTATTAATTGTATATTCATACAAGCGAGCCGCCTACCCATGGACAAAGAAGACTGCGCCGCATATTACGAGGATAAAAATGTTTAGTTAAAAAGCACCGATATTGAGCGGTCTTCATGGATGCGCTTAATCGCTTCGCCCATCAATGGCGCGATGGATAATTGGCGTATTTTGGGCGATGCTTTGACTATATCTGTCGCCGCGATTGTATTGCTGACAACTAAAGAGGACATCACAGAATTATCAATGCGCTCCACCGCTGGCCCTGACAATACGCCATGCACAACATAGGCATGTACTTCTGCCGCGCCCTTTTCCATTAATGCCGCCGCCGCATTACAAAGTGTGCCTGCAGTATCAATAATATCATCAACCATTACGCATTTTTTGCCCTTAATATCACCAATCACATTGACAACTTCCGATACATTAGCCTGTTCACGGCGTTTATCAATAATCGCAAGAGATGCCCCCAGACGTTTTGCATAGGCGCGGGCACGAACAACGCCGCCGACATCGGGGCTGACGATGCAAACATCTTCGCCCTTACCCTGATACTCTTCCATATCAGGAATGAACACTGGCGAGCACATGAGGTTATCAGTTGGAATATCAAAGAAGCCTTGAATTTGACCAGCGTGTAAATCCATCGCTAAAACGCGGTTCGCGCCGGCGCAGGTGATTAAATTCGCAACAAGCTTTGCTGATATGGGTGAGCGCGCTGAAGTTTTACGGTCTTGGCGGGCATAGCCATAATAAGGGATAACTGCCGTGATACGCTTGGCTGAGCTACGGCGCAATGCATCAATAATCACCAAAAGTTCCATCAAATTATCATTCGCAGGAAATGAGGTGGACTGAATAACAAACGCATCCTCGCCGCGAATATTTTCATTGATCTCAACAAAAATCTCATTATCTGAGAAACGCTTAATTGTAGAGTTTGTAAGAGGGATACCGATTGCATCGGCGATGGACTGAGAAAGGCTAAGGTTCGAGTTACCAGCGATCAGTTTCATTGTATTGGCCTGTGTTGTCTACATACGCGCTAAATTTACTAGGCTGATATTACGCATATATTAGAAAAACTCAAGGCCAGATTCAAAAAATCCCGTTTTTAAGCGCATATTTTATAGCCCTTCGGCGTATGGTATAAATCTATTTTGCCGACAAATTTGACGACAGATCATATTGCGCAGCGTTTTTGCATTCATTAAAGAACTTCAAGCCGACAACAGCCATCGCCATAAGCGTTGAAATACTGTTCCAAAAAACAATTGAATATACGGGTGTCATCAGACCATACATCACCCACAAAATGCCCGCAGCGACGCCCATTAAATATTTGCTGTAAGAAAGCGCTGCAGTTTCTTTGGTCTTAAGAATTTTAACGATTTGTGGGAAACAGCCCCCGACGCCTAATGTCGATGCCAAAAAGGCAATAATTTCAAGTTCCATATACATTGCTCCACTCTATATGAAACCAATCTACATGAAGGTCATTAATATTAGGTTATCATGATAACGCTCGCTTGGCGCCCATAGTCATTTTCGGTTCTGTGCTGCGCGCGGCGGTAAGAGAAAAAATCTTCCGCAAGGGTATATGTATCAAGGCCGCTATCACAAACGGATTTTATGCCTGTGCGCCCTAGGCGGCTCGTGACGTAGCCAGGCAAATCAAATTGTAGCTTATCTATATTTTTACCGGCGGAGAAAAAGCGTTCAGATAATGGATCTTCTTCTAAAAATGGGCGCGAGAAATCCATGGTCACTTCATAACTTTTACGCTGAATTGTTGGCCCAATGCACGCTTTGATAGATGCCAAATCGCCGCCAAGATGGCGTATGCCCTCAACAGTAGATTCAATCACACCTTTCAACGCCCCACACCACCCCGCATGCGCCGCGCCGATAATCGGGCGACCATTATCTTTTTGGGCGTAAAATAAAATCGGGCAGCAATCAGCGGTCATTACCGCGATGGGTACATTAGCTACGTCGGTGACAAGCGCGTCCGCATCTGGCGCAAGCTGTGATGGTTCAAATGCATTTTCCACGACCAGACAGTTACGGCTGTGGATTTGGTTTGCGGTCATAATCTCCATGTTATGGCGCGACAGCATTGCCGCAATGCGCCTTCTGTTTTCTTTGACTGATGCAATATCATCACTAGACTGATAACTGACATTCAGGCTTTCGTAAAAACCCTCGCTCACCCCACCATTTTTGCCGTAAAAGCCATAAACAAAGTCATTATTCTCTGCTTTAAATTCGGGGAGTTCTATGCGGGTTATATTATTGCTCATATTATCGGCGTTCCGTTTATATTGCTGGTGATGCACATGACTTTGAACAGTTTACCCATTTTATCATCATCTGTTAATCGTTTATAGGCTTCATATATCTCTGCGCCTTTTTCAGGGGCACTCTCAACAAGCATTTGCGCGCGCTGCCCGATGCCGAGCTTATGGAGAAACTCACCTTGCGGCGCTGATGGAAACACATCACAGCCCGCAGCCTTTGCAATTTCACGCAGGCGGTAGAAATCGACATGGGATGTTAAATCTGCATTGCCTGCATTATCCAGCGGATCAACAAATGCATGTTCGCGCATTGCTTGGAATGTGTCACCTTTGGCTTCTGGCGTATCATGGCCATAATCAATCAGCAGCGCCGCGCCGCTATTGCTTTTAATCAGCGCAGCAATGCGCTCCATATAATGATCGCGCGCGGGTGAACGCTCGCATATATCACCTATGGCTGCGCCCTTTGGTAAATGCGCGGTAAATAATGTATCGGCGGCGATAAGCCCCATCGCCAGCGCACCATTATCTGAGATACCAACACAGCGCTCCATCCAGCCTTTATCCGTATATTCAAACTGCCTGATCGGCAGCGCGTCAATAAATTCATTACCGATAATAAAGGTCATGCCATCGACATCTAGGCCGTCAATATCCTCCGCCCATAGCGGCGATCGGGGAAAACCTGCATCGATCACAGCGCATTTCTGCTTATCTTGTAAAACAGGGCTTTTTTCAACAAAGGCGATATGTAGCGCATCATGAAAATTAGGCACTTTTGCTGTACCGCGAATAAGGTCAGCCATTAATGTGCCGCGCCCTGCGCCAAGTTCAATGACATTTAATTTTTGTGGTTTACCGCTATCGCTCCACAGCATCGCAGCCCACAGGCCGATCATCTCACCAAACATTTGCGATACTTCAGGCGCGGTGATGAAGTCGCCCTTCGTGCCAAAGGGGTCGCGCGTCACGTAATAGCCAAATTCAGGATGGGTTAAGCACAGCTCCATATAACGCGCCAAATGCATCGGCCCATCTGCGGCGATATACTTCTTCAATACGTCCTCAAGACTGCTCATGCTCTCGCCTTACAGAAAACACCTGCGATAATTGCCGTCAGCACCATCGCCGCGCATAAAATTTGCCCCATAGAGAACATATCCCAAAATAGGCCAAGCTGCGCATCAGGCTGACGCGTATATTCAACAAGGAAACGCAATGCTCCATAGCCACCAAGGAAGATACTCGCCGCCAATCCAGGAGCAGATTGCACACAGCGCAAACGCGTTAACAAGAACAACAGCGCGAATAATAGCCCACCTTCTAGCGCCGCTTCATAAAGCTGTGATGGGTGGCGCGGTTGGTCATCAACAAAGCCGAAAACCATCCCCCAATCACCGTTGGTTGGGCGGCCAAATAACTCGCCGTTAATGAAATTCGCAATGCGCCCAAAGAACAAACCAATCGGCGCGGCGCAAGCCACCAAATCAGCCAAACGCAGGAAGGACAAATGGCGCAGCTTAGAAAAAATAAACATAGACAGCGTCATACCAATAAGGCCGCCATGGAACGACATCCCCCCTTTCCAAACCTGCAAAATATCCGCAGGATTTTCCAAATATTGGGCGCTGTTGTAAAACAGCACATAACCAATCCGCCCACCTAAAATCGCGCCAAGTACCGCCCACACAAGGAAATCATCAATATGTTCTTTGGTGAAGACAACATCCAGCCGCCATGATTTGCTCAGGTGAAGAATATAGCGCCAGCCGAGTATAAAACCGACAAGGTAAGACAGCGCATACCAACGGATATCCAAGCCAAAAACGCTAAAAGCGACTGGGTCAATTTGTGGGAATTCTATAATCATTGGACGCTAAATCTATTCGAATTGGTCTTTAGACGACAAATAGTTTTGTACGTAATCGCGCACGCCGTCTTCCAATTCAGTAAACGGTTTATCGTAGCCCGCATCACGCAACTTCGTCATATCCGCTTCGGTGAAATATTGATACTTACCTTTTAACTGCTGGGGCATATCAATATAGTTGATTTTCGGTTCTTTATTTGCCGCTTTAAATACACTTGTCGCAAGGTCTTTAAAGCTGCGTGCTTTACCTGTGCCTACATTAAACAGGCCGCTAACGTCTTTATTGTCGAGCATCCACATCATCACAGAAACACAGTCTTTGACGTAAACAAAATCGCGCAGCTGACCGCCATCACCATATTCAGGATGATCTGATTTAAACAATTTCGCCGCTGCGCCAGCCATAACGGGTTCAAATAATTTACAGACAACCGACATTTGGTCGCCCTTATGATATTCGTTCGGACCATAAACGTTAAAGAATTTAAGGCCAACCCATTGTGGTGGTATCGGCTCATCGCCAACATTTTCCTTGTCATACATAAGCGATGAAACGCGGCGGTCAAACAAATGCTTAGACCAGCCATAAGGGTTTAATGGGCGTAATTGTTCAAGGCCTTCTGGCGTATCTGTATCTTTAAAACCATACTCACCGCCGCCATAGGTCGCCGCGGATGATGCATAAATAAAGCGCACATCATTTTTGCCGCACCACTTCCACAAATTACGCGGCAAGGTGAAGTTTGTATCAATAATAAGGTCAGCATCTTTTTCTGTGGTCGATGATATGGCCCCCATATGGAAGATCGCTTCAACTTCATTTTTATGTGTTTCCAAATATTCAAAAAAGTTTTCAGGCTTCACCACATCACGCAGGCCACGTTTCGCAAGGTTTTTCCATTTATCATCTTCGCCAAGCCAGTCACAAACGACAATATCGCCCACGCCTTTTTTCTCCAACGCTGCGACCAATACTGAGCCAATAAAACCTGCGCCGCCTGTAACGATAATCATGAATGCTTCCTTCTTATAAATATTTGCGCAGCGAATCTTACTGCGAATCTGCATGAAGTATAAGCGAAATACTGCGTGGTGGCGATTTCAAAAAAACCAGTTATACACAGCGCAAAAACACCCCTAAATATTTATCTACACTATCCACAGATTTAATTAGAAAACTGCCCTTGCGGAGTCCTGCCAAGGGGTGGTAGGAGTCCATAATTCAAAAATATATGGAACGTAAGAGCATGTTAAACACTGATTCAAAGTTCTTAGACGGCATCGCAAAAGCAGCAGGAAATGCAGCAGGTATTGCGAACGGCCTGCGTCAGCAGATACAAGATGATCTGAAGATGTGGATTGAAGAACGCCTTAGCCGTATGGACCTTGTCCGCCGCGATGAATTTGACCGCACCGAAGCGATGTTAGTTAAAGCCCGCAGTGAACAAGACGAAATGCTAAAGCGCATTGAAGCGCTAGAAGCAGCCCTAGAAAAGGGCAGAAAAGTTAAGAAGTAACGCAAAATAAGAGTATTAAGTTTATGGATATTTTAGACACACAAAACCCGATTAACTCAGTAGAAGATATTTTATCTGCGCAAGATTGGCATTTTGAACGCATAAGCGACGATGAAATCAGCGTTGAAATTTCAGGCGAACATGGCGCATATGTCATGCAGTTTAGTTGGCAAGAAAAAATGAGCGCCCTGCAAATCGCGGTCAAAACAGATATCCAATATAGCACGTACCAGTTTGAAAATGCTGCCGGCGTCATTAGCGGCATTAACAGCATGTTATGGATGGGACATTTTGATATTTCCCAAACAAATTTAGTGCCAACATTCCGTTACACAACACTGCTACGCGGTATGAACGACCTTACCGGCAGCGATTACCTTGCCGATATTATCGAAGTCGCGCTTTGTGAATGTGAGAAACATTATGGCGCTCTTTTTGCCGTCATGCAAAAAGAAGAAGCCGCATCACAGCTTGCCTTTAGCGATGTCAAAGAAGACAGCTATAACCTTGCATATTTAGCAGCGGCTGGTAACGCCTAAGAAAGCCCTATCTTTATGAACGCCCAGAATAAAAACGCAGATAAAATCACTTTAACAATGATTGGCTGCGGAAAAATGGGCGGCGCAATGATGCGCGGCTGGCTCGGCGCCGATATTATTGCAGACAGCTTTATTTACACACGCAATGCCATAGACGCTGACATAAGCGCGCACGACGCCGTTTCAGCATATACCGACACCGCAACCCTCAAAATTAATCTCGAAAAAAGTGATGTGCTTATCCTTGCCGTTAAACCGCAAGGCATGGCGCAGTTATTGGATGGCATAAAAAACGACCTTCCCAAAGACCTCACCACCATTAGCGTCGCGGCAGGGTTAGGCCATGCTTTCTTTGCCCCGCATATCGGCGCCAGCCATCCGTTTATCCGCGTCATGCCCAACACGCCCTGCGCCATTGGCTGCGGGATGAGCGGTATTTACGCCACAGCAAATGTCACCCCCGCCGCAAAAGCAGCGACCGAGACATTAATGCAGGCGGTCGGCGAAACGCTTTGGATTAACGATGAAGCGCAAATGGATGGCATCACCGCCGTATCAGGCAGCGGCCCCGCTTATGTATTTCATTTTATTGAAGCGCTTGCTAAAGCAGCAGAAGATATTGGTTTTGATAAAGATAGCGCCATGCGCCTTGCCCGCCAGACAATCATTGGCGCAGCGACCCTCGCCGCCGAGCAACCGACGATCAGCGCCGAAGAATTGCGTATAAACGTAACAAGCCCCGGCGGTACGACCGAGGCTGGTTTGAATGTATTGATGCATAGCGATGTAAACTTAGAAAATCTGCTTCACGGCACGGTCGACGCGGCATTAAAGCGCGGCATTGCACTCGGTAAAAAAACCAACGCTACATAATCTCATTCTTATTATTTAGTGCCGCCACTTCTATTTTTTTACCAGATTCGATGTTATGCTCCGCAAGGCCAACATAAATCGCCGCAAGCGGCAGACTACATGCATATGTTAGCGCATGTGCAGGCACAGATAATGGCGCAGTGACCAACCCAATCAAACGCTCAGATTTATCATTACCGCTTAACCCCAGATAATCACTTTCCTCGCCCCTTGCAAGCGCGATAAAATTGGTTGCTGACGCCTCAAAGAAAAACTGAGAAAATGAGGCCGCTTCCTTAAAAATGTTCGTTAAAACATTATCGCCTTTATAATCACGTTCAAATACTGATGCCATCTTCATGCCGCTTTCTGTGTAAGGCCATAATTATGGCACCGTTAATATGTATGCAATTTACATAAGATTGCGCCAAATGTCAAATTAATGTTGACTCATTGGGTTGAGAATGATTATCATTCAAGAAATTATAAAAAATAAAACAAGCAAAAACAGGGGATATATTATGGCTTTCGACTGCAATTGCCACGGGCTCAACTTTCAGCGCGAATTTAATGATGCCGCCGAAGCGCATGAACGGATTAACGCCGCGCTGGATAATGCTTTTGAAACATTAGGCAAACCGCGCCCTGCCCCTGAGGATTTACGCGAAGAGTTACTGGCCAATGCAGGCGCCGCTTATGAACTTGTTTACACTGAAATTCTTGATCGCGCCCCTGGCTGTATGCGGGTATGCACAAACACCCTGCTTTATATTATTGATAATGCAGGACAAGACATTGACGCCAGCGCCTTCACGCAGCTACGCAGAACCACGCCCCCTGATGACGTTGTAAAATCATCCGACGCACGGCGCGATAATAAACGTATCATCTAAATTCATATATTATCGGCTGATTGACCCAGCCGCCAAAGGCTTAAAGCGCGCAATGTAATATGGCGGCTTGCCTTCTTCCTTACCGCCATTAAGCGGCGCGGCTTTGTGCAGCTGGTTTAACGTGACATAGAGATACCCATCTGTGCCGAATGAAAAACCATCCGCCCATTTAATGCGCTCATCTTTTAAATAGACACTATATTGACCATGCTTATCCATGACCCCAATTGCGCCTTGTTCTAAATCAGTAATGTAGATGTTCCCCACAGCGTCAATGGTCATGCCATCACTTGCAGGTTTTTCACCAACGGGAACCAGTTTTTCACTTAACTCCGCCTCAGTTAATTCTTCGTCTAGCACATGGTAGGTGCGAATTTTATAAATCATGCCTCGCCCCATTGGCGCAAGATAGATCCAGTTTCGAAGCGGCAAAATCGTCATCGGGTTAAATGCGCCGCGAATGGGCGTGCCATCTTTCATTTTCAGCACCTTGCCGCCAACGCTTACTGGCTGCTCAGGGGGCATTAATGCGGGATGGGAGTCGAATAATCGGCGCGCATAACCATTTAGCTGCCCAAGGCTGATCAGCGCAGGCTTAGCGGGCTTCGCTAAATCCGCCTGCCCCATATCCGCAATAAAGAAGAACTTCTTAGACCAATCAAAACTGATATCTTGGAAAAAGCTCTGCGGCGTTGTGACATGGCTTGGGATGTAATAGACATCAGCAATCTCATTCAGGTTCATATCCCATGCGAAAATTTTGGCTTGATGCTGTGGGCTGCCCATATCAAGGACAAACATTTCACCGTCAAATGTGACAGAGATACCAATCGCCGATGTAATGCCTTTGCCTTGCTTATCAGGCTTGCTTGACCACTGCTCATTCGGGTATGGCTTTAATGTGCCATCCGCCATCAACTCAACAACGGCATATTTATAATTTTCAAATGGATGGATAGTCAAAAATATACGTTTTTGTGCTGACACGGCAATATTCGCAGGGCGTACATCAAGTTCGGCAACGATTTCAAGTTTCACCTCTTCATCATGCTCATATGTGTAGGCTTTTTCTAATATGGTTTGTTCATTCTGCGCAATAAGGGCGTCCATCGCAGCGTTATTTTGCGCAGACGAATCATGCGCAAAACCCAATAAAGTGAGCAAAAATCCAACGGTATATATAAGCTTTTTCATCATTCCCTACTAAAGTTGTAAGTAATACGCATAAAACTTGCGCAAAGTTCTGTTCCTGACTTGCATGTTAAGGGAAGCTATGGCAGGAATAAAGGCGAATATTCATGCATAACAATTTAATTGGGAAAACTATGCGCAAAATCTTACAATTATTGGTTTGGAGTTTAATTATGACCGCAAGCAGCGCCGCATCGGCCGAGACTGACAAAGAAAACTTACTATATCTTGACCTTGACTATGGCCGGGTTGAAATTCAATTAATGCCTGAAATTGCGCCTGCGCATGTCGAACGCATTAAAACCCTGACACGTAAAGGCTTTTACGATGGCGTTGTATGGCACCGCGTTATTGACGGTTTCATGGCGCAAACTGGCGACCCAACGGGCACAGGCACAGGCGGTTCTGACTTACCTGACCTTAAAGCAGAGTTTACTGACACAAACTTTGGCCGCGGCGTTGTCGGCGCAGCGCGCACAATGAGCCCTGATACTGCAAACTCTCAGTTCTTCATCTGCCTTGATGATGCTAGCTTCCTTAACGGTCAATACACCGTATGGGGTAAAGTTGTCGAAGGCATGAAATATGTCGATATGATTGAAAAAGGTGAACCGCCAGCGAACCCAGATAAAATCATTAAGGCAAGCATTGCCGCTGATAGCGAATAAGCATTTTTATTTTTGAGAAAAAGGCAGCTTGTTATAAGCTGCCTTTTTTAATGTCTTACTTATAGAGGGAGAAATAGATGGATCAAAATTGGTGGAAAGGTGCGGTGATATATCAAATATACCCGCGCAGTTATTGCGATAGCACAGGCAATGGTACAGGTGACCTTGCTGGTATTACCAGTAAGTTAGATTACATCGAATCGCTCGGTGTTGACGCGATTTGGCTTTCCCCCTTTCAGACATCGCCCATGCGTGACTTTGGCTATGACGTTGCTGATTATTGTGATGTTGACCCTCTATTCGGTGATTTGAATGATTTTGATGCCTTTATTGACGCTGCCCATCAGCGCGACATTAAAGTCATTATAGATATGGTGCTTTCACATACCTCTGACCTGCACCCTTGGTTCGTCGAAAGTCGCAAAGACCGCACAAATCCAAAAGCGGATTGGTATGTCTGGCAAGACCCAAAAGCCGATGGCACTGCGCCGAATAACTGGCTTTCCGTCTTTGGCGGCAGTGCATGGCAATATTGTTCGCATCGCGGGCAGTATTTTTTGCATAGCTTCCTGACAACGCAAGCTGATTTAAACCTGCATAACCCAGATGTTCAGGATGCCGTTTTGGATGCTTGCCGCTTTTGGTTAAAGCGCGGCGTGGATGGTTTCCGCCTTGATGCTATGTCACATTACTTCCACCACCTTAGCCTTGCTGATAACCCTGCGGCGGAGGCTAATTTTGGCAATACGCAGCTTGACCACCTTGATCCTTACAGCATGCAATTCCACAAATATGATAAAGCGCAGCCAGAAATATATGATTTCCTTAAACGTATCCGCAGCTTAATGGATGAATTCGGCGCAACAATGACCGTCGGCGAAGTCGGCGAAGATGACCCGCTGCGTGCATCCGGGCGTTATACCGTTGGTGATGACATGCTTCACACTTGTTACAACCTTTCCTTAATGATGGGACAAGATAAAAAACTTACTATTGATACACTGCGCGAACCTTTGGAGTATTACGAATCCCTCGATGTTGCAGGCTGGCCTGCATGGGCGTTTTGTAACCATGACGTTGTACGCGTCGCATCACGCTGGGGACAGCAAAATGATGGCGAAGAAAACCCGGAATTTGCAAAAATGCTCATCGCCCTGCTGACATGTTTGCGCGGCACCGTGTTTCTCTATCAAGGTGAAGAGCTCGGCCTTCCCGAAGCAAAACTAAGCTTTGAAGAACTGCAAGACCCATGGGGGATTTATCTTTACCCAAAATGGCAAGGCCGTGATGGTTGTCGCACACCGATGATATGGAATACAGACGCCAAGACAAATTACGGTTTCTCAAGTGCTTCCGTGAAACCGTGGCTGCCTGTATCAGACAAGCATGTTGGCAAAGACGTTGCCACGCAAGAAAGCAATGCCCAATCCGTTCTCAACTTTACGCGTGAATTTTTAAAATTTAGAAAAACGCGCCCCGCATTAATCACTGGCGATATTCACTTTGTCGATAGCGGCAGCGAAACATTACTGATATTTGACCGTACGCTTGATGGCGATAGATGTCGCTGTATCTTTAATTTGGCGAATACGGCGCAAAGCTTTGAGGGGGAAGATTTTTCTGCTTTCGCTTACAGTATTAAAGACAAGTAATACTGGCAACATCCGCACATATATAAAATAAGGCCTGCACCATTACATGCAGGCCTTTGTTATTTTCTATGCTGTGGTGAAGATATTAGATATTAGATATTAGATGTCATCATCTTCGTCGTCTTCATCATCTTCACTATCCATTCTGTCAAACGCGTCAATCGCTTCTTCGCGTCCTGCAAGTTCATTAAAGCCTGCGATCTCTTCACCTTTAACGGCTAAGATATTTGCAATGCTATAGAGTTTATGAACAATCTTATCCATGCGTGCCCCATCATCTAAGGGGTCTGGCGATTCTACGCGTAAATAACCTTCTGTTTCATCAAAAATGAAGACGAAGTTCGACTTTTTAATATTTGCAACAACTTCAAGGGCGCGCAGGCGATCATCCGTCAAAAAGGTCTTAAGGCGTGACGCTACCCCTGCACGGGCAAGCGGTTCTTCATCCCATTTCATATCTTTGGGCAGCTTCCATTTTTTTGGCAAACTCAAATCGCTCACGAAAGGCGTGAAATAACGGCTCGCAATTACGCCATCTGTTGGCATATTTGGCGGCAAAACAAATTGTATGATGGAACGATATTGATGCCCGCGCCCATCTTGCATGGTTTGACGTTCAGAAAACACCTGAAGATCCAATTCTTTGAACCGCCCTTCAACGATTGGCGATGAAAGCAAGCCTTGCTTTCTCAGTTTCAGGTTATAACGCTCCGCAAACGCCGCCCATACTGATTTTTGTTTAATCAATATGGCGTAAGTCCAAAACGTCACAAGTAATATTGAGATAGCCAACGCAAGCCAGATAAAAAGCCAAACCACAGTATATTCCCATACATAAATTAATTCCTACATACAGGATAAATAGGCTTTGGACATTTTGCAATGATGAAGTTTATGGATAAGTTATTGTGCAGGCTTGGCAATCTGCCTCGTACAATCAATAATATGCGCATGGCTAATTACATTTTAAAACGTTTACTGCTCCTTATTCCCACATTGCTCGGCATTATGTTTGTCAGCTTTGTAATCATACAATTTGTCCCTGGCGGGCCAGTTGAACGTATGATTGCGGAATTGCAAGGTCATGGCACGAGCGCGACGTCGAGCTTCTCCGGTGGGGCCAATGCTGATTTCAGCAATACGCCGCAAAGCAGCTCGGCGGGTTCAGGATCTACCTATCGTGGCGCGCAAGGGCTTGACCCCGATTTTGTCAAAGAATTAGAAGCCATGTATGGTTTTGACAAGCCTGCCTATCAGCGCTTTTTTATTATGGTCGTCAATTACCTTAAATTCGACCTCGGGACAAGCTACTATCGTGATATTGATGTGCTTGGCCTTGTGGTGGAAAAAATGCCCGTTTCAATATCGCTTGGCCTGTGGTCAACTTTGATAATTTATTTGGTCTCTATTCCACTAGGCATTAAGAAAGCTGTACGCGATGGACAAGCTTTTGATATGTGGAGCAGCGCCTTTATCTTTATCGGCTATGCGATTCCTTCTTTCATGTTTGCGATTTTGCTGATCATCTTGTTTGCGGGCGGACGGTATTTAGACTGGTTCCCGTTGCGCGGCCTTGTGTCAGATAACGCCGATGAAATGAGCTTTATTCAGCTCGCGCTTGATTATGCATGGCACATGGTGCTGCCAACGGCTGCGATGGTCATTAGCGGCTTTGCCAGCCTAACTATGCTGACAAAAAATTCATTTATGGATGAAATTGGTAAACAATATGTTTTAACGGCGCGTGCTAAAGGGCTCAAAGAAAACGAAGTTCTTTATGGGCATGTCTTCCGTAATGCGATGTTAATTGTGATTGCGGGCTTCCCCGCCGCTTTTGTGTCGATCTTCTTTACAGGCTCACTGCTGATCGAGGTCATTTTCTCCCTCGATGGGCTGGGCCTGCTTGGTTATGAAGCGATTATTAATCGCGATTACCCTGTGGTGCTTGGTACGCTTTATTTCTACGCGCTTATTGGTCTATTGATGACAATTATACGTGATATTGTCTATGTCATCGTTGACCCACGGATTGATTTTGAAGCCCGCTAAAGCATAAGTCTTTACGAAATAAAATACGCCATACGTTTAAATAGCTTATCGTTTTTGCGGATCTTATCCTGCATCATAATCATTGCTGTATTTTGTAGCAGCAAATTGCCCTTAGCGAAGCGCTCAACCCATTGCTGTCTGGTCGCGTCTTCGTCATCATCAAATTCAATTAAGCCCTGACAAGCCGCAACGATGCGTGACACGGGGCGGCGATCATCATATCCACCATCAATACGCAGGCGCTGACAAATTTGCTGCGCTAACGCTTCATTAGCGAGAATATAAGAATACATTTCTGCGCGAAAGCCTTCGCTTTCATCTGAAAAATCAAAAATGTACGGTTTATCTCTGAGTTTACCGTTCATCAAATCTACACCGCTGGCAAATTCATCCACCAATTGGCGCAAATGTAATGATGATGCATAAAGCGCCCAGCGGTTGCGGTTGATTTGTTTTGATAAATCTTGCGGCAGCGGCAGTTCTAACGATGCGCGGGCAAAATCGCTTTGGAGCGCATCAAAGTTTTTTGGAAATTTTTTCATATCCACACTTTGTTATTATTTTTTATTTCCCTGTATGAAGGCAAAGTTATCATAATCATGTCGCAAAACAAAATAAATTCTGCATGAAACAATATCCGCGCTTGTTTAAAGCGCTTTTGCTTCTTAAAATCGCTTTATGATTTTATCACCGATAACACAGCGTCGCCTTTCTTTATTCAAAGCCAATAAACGTGGCTTTTACAGCTTTTGGCTGTTTATCGCTTTGTTTGTCCTTTGTATTGGCAGCGAATTTATCGCCAATGATAAACCATTATTAGTGCATTATGATGGCGGTTATTACTTCCCGATTATCAATGACTATGCCGAAACAACATTTGGCGGTGACTTTGAAACCGAGACTGATTACCGCGACCCTTACGCGATTGACCTTATCGAAGAAAAAGGTTGGATGGTTTGGCCGCTGATCCGTTTTTCTTACAACTCGATTAATTATGATTTATCGCAGCCCGCCCCCGCCCCGCCTGATGGCACGAATATTCTTGGCACGGACGATCAAGGGCGTGATGTATTTGCGCGTATGCTTTACGGTTTTCGCGTTTCTATATTATTCGGCCTCATCCTGACCGTGTTTAGCTCCATCATCGGCATTCTGGCTGGCGCTTTTCAGGGCTATTATGGCGGTAAACTTGACCTTGTTATGCAACGGCTGATTGAAATTTGGTCATCCCTGCCTAGCCTGTATATATTGATTATCTTTTCGGCCATGTTTGTGCCAGGTTTTTGGACGCTGCTTGCCATATTATTGCTATTTTCATGGGTGCGGCTTGTTGACCTTGTCCGCGCGGAATTTTTACGCGCGCGGAATTTCGAATATGTCCGCGCAGCCAAAGCGCTTGGCGTTTCGAGCTTAACAATCATGCATCGCCACGTCCTGCCCAATGCTATGGTCGCTACGCTCACTTTTATGCCCTTTATTTTGACCGATTCTATTGTTGCACTAACAAGCCTCGACTTTCTCGGCCTTGGTATGCCGCCCGGATCCGCATCAATCGGGGAGCTGTTAAAGCAAGGCAAAAACTACGTTAAAGAAGCGCCGTGGATTGGCATGGCAGCTTTCGCCTCACTTGCCATTATGCTCACGCTGCTAACCTTTATTGGCGAAGCCGTGCGTGATGCTTTTGACCCACGTAAAAACATTAACTAAGTAATGAATTGACATAAAGTAGGCCTTTGGCTATAGTTCACGCTACAGGGAACATTTAGTAAAATAAAAATAACAGCCCATGAACGCAAAACATTATGCCATCACAATCGGCGCTTTGAGCGCAGCTTTTATCAGCGCAGCCGTGTGTTTTAAGCAAGGCGATGCGCAAAAAGCTGTCAGCGCTCCGGCTGCGCCACAAGAAATTTGCCACGATATCCCCGAATGGCTCATTAGCGATTACGAAGAAAAACATGGCCTGCTGAACAAGGATGGCGAATGCCCTTTTATTAAAATCAAGCCACGCACCGCCATAAGCTTAAATCTTTTTTAGCACCGCCCTTCTTCGTACAATAAATACTGAAAATAAACACTTGATAAGCCGTGTTTTGCCATGGGTTACGCTTGCTGTTTATATATGATCTTCTTATCATTCAACCATGACAGATAATAAAGATAATATACTCCTCGATATCAAAGACCTTTCCGTTACATTTCACAATGGCCGGCAAGTTACGCAGGCCGTAAAAAATGTGAATCTCACAATCCTTAAAGGTGAGACCCATGCTTTGGTTGGCGAGTCAGGGTCAGGAAAATCTGTCAGCGCGATGGCGGCTATGCAGCTTTTACCGAAATCCGCACATTTTCCCAATGGTGAAATCCTTTATAAAGGGCGCGACGTTTTAACGCTTAATGACAAAGACTTACGCCAGATGCGCGGCGATGACATTGGGATGATTTTCCAAGAGCCGCTAACATCGCTTAACCCACTACATACAATTGAAAAACAAATCGGCGAAGTACTGCGCCTGCATGACAGCCTAGAGGGCAGCGCCCTCAAAACGCGCATTAGAGAATTGCTTGATATGGTGCAGCTCCCGCGGATGAAAGAACGCATGAACGCCTACCCCCATGAATTGTCTGGCGGGCAGCGCCAACGTATTATGATTGCAATTGCCCTTGCGAATAAACCTGATTTACTTATCGCAGATGAACCGACAACGGCTTTGGACGTTACCGTACAGGCGCAAATATTAGACTTACTTGCAGAGCTTCAAAAAGACCTCGGCATGGCGATGCTGCTTATTACGCATGACTTACCCGTGGTGCAAAAATACACCCGCAATGTCAGCGTCATGCAGCATGGCAATATTATTGAGAGCAATGAGACGGCAAAAATTTTTGATGCGCCGACGCATGATTACACCAAGAAGCTGATAAATTCTGTCCCCTCTGGCAGTGCGCAGCCACGCGACTCGAATAAGCCGCATGGCATATTAGCCGAGGCGAAAAACATGAAAATCTATTTCCCGCTTCACAAAACGATTTTTGGCAAGCCTAAGAGCTTTGTGAAGGCGGTTGACGATATTTCCTTCACATTAGAACAAGGCGAGACCCTTGGCATTGTCGGCGAATCTGGCTCTGGCAAAACGACGCTTGGGCTTGGCATATTGCGCCTGATTAAAGCTGAGGGCAGCATCGTTTTTTGCGGCAAAGACGTGACAAAGCTGGGCACCAAAGAACTGCGAAAAATACGCGAAGACATGCAGATTGTTTTTCAAGACCCCTTTGGTTCACTTTCCCCGCGCATGAGCGTTGGGCAGATTATCGCCGAGGGATTAAAAATCCATCAGCCAAAAATGAACAAAGAAGAACGCGACGCCGCGGTTATCGCTGCGCTTAATGAGGTAGAGCTTGACCCAGAAACGCGCCACCGCTTCCCCCATGAGTTTTCAGGCGGCCAGCGCCAGCGCATATCCATCGCCCGCGCTCTTGTGTTAAAACCGAAATTATTAGTACTTGATGAACCAACATCGGCGCTTGATGTATCTATCCAATCCCAAGTCATCACCCTTTTGCGCAAGCTGCAAGCCACGCATAACTTATCATATTTGTTCATCAGCCATGATTTACGCGTCGTGCGCGCCCTATCACACCGCATCATCGTCATGAAAAATGGCAAAGTCGTCGAAAGCGGCAATGCAGAAGATGTGTTTAAAGCACCGCAAGAAGAATACACGCAGGAACTTTTAAAAGCTGCGCTGTATTAAATAAAGAAAGCCAGCGACATCGCTGGCTTTTTCATTACATCTAACACTATTACTTTGGGGAAACTGCACCAACCCCAGTACCTGGTATAGGCCCCGGAACAAATGGCTCACCAACTTTGTCATTATCACGTAATAGCTGTAAATAATACGCTTGTATCAACTGACCTTCTGGAATACCAGCCTTCTTAAGCTCTTCTAGTGCCTTAGCTGTTACGGCTGCCTGTTTAGCTGTAATGGCCACAGACTGGTCAGCGACCTGCCCTTGCACCTTTAGAAGGTCTAACTTGCGCTCCTCAGATACAATTTTCTCTAAATCATCATTTGCTTTATCCGAAAGGCCTACACCAGAAGGGAGAACATCATCAATAACAATATAGTCATGGCCTCTTTCAACAAGAATATCACGTAACCTTTTAGCAATTTGCTGCCCTAGATCAGTTACATTCTCATTGATTTTTGATGTTTCAACTGTTTTATATACATCAATAGCTGCCGGTACTGTATATTTTTCAATATATGGCGCTAAATCCTCGATTTCGTCCGCTTTCCATTTAGTATAGATACGTCCGAAATCCTCAACCTCATTATCAACATGCCACATAACTTCGAAGTTACCGTATATACGCGCTTTTTCTTTTGTACGAATGGTTACTTCGTCCTCCTCGGTCGCACCAACTGTTGCTTTTTGAACAAACTTTGGTAACTGAATATATTCAACATGAGGCAACATTGCACTAGGATAAACACCTTCTGTAACTTGGTCATCAACCAATTTACCACGGACAATCTTCAAGCCTGCTTCGCGTTCAGTAATTCGTGGAGAAACCATATATGTTATTGCTGATACAGCCATAAAACCTGCTACTGCATAGCCTGCCATTTTTTTCATAGACATTTTTTACCTCATAAACAATCTGTCAAAAATAATTTTATGTAAAATACACATGCAACTGCGTTATGTCAAGTTTTAATTTTGTTTTTTTAAGTTTATAATTTCACATCTATATGGCAAAGACACCGTAGAATAAAGAGAGGTTATACGCGCCCCTCCCCTTTAGCCATACTGCATTAAGGTTTGATGGTTATAAGGGCTAAAGGCTTTTCTTGGACTGGAGGCTGAGCAACAGGCGCGCGCATTAAATCGCAGCTGCGCATGTCCAGTTCGTCATCAACAATTTTGGGCATGCGCTTATTAATATTGCTCTCGACGTAAGCTAAATAGCTATCAATGACTTCGGCGCTATATGCGCCTTTGGTATTAAATTCACCCACAAGTGATTTTTGCCACAGCTTGTTGTTATAACCATGTGGCATCAAATCAAAATCATCACGTGATACATCAACATCCATCGCATGGAGCATAGAGCGCGTGACGGCATTACAGTTTTGTCGCCCCTCATCCATTATCGATATTGGCGTATAGAAAATATCAAGCTCATTAATCTTACGGCCAATCGCGCAGCCATCTAGCCACTCTGTCATAACATCATGCTTGTCACCAACCATTACCGTTCGCATTGTCTCAGCCATGTTTGCGCGCCATGGGCCATTAGCATTTACAGCTTTTAAACGTGAAAAATGTTGATCAACTTCAAAATAGCGGCAAGCATTCTCAAAATCCGCGAGTAAATTAACAGAACTTGCAATCACGCCCATATAGCTTTGCACGGACTGGCCATTATGCATTAATCTATTTGAATGCGGATGGTAAGTTGTACCATGTAGCTCCGAAACAACTTCATTATCGGGGTTAATTAAGGCCAAAAATGAATGGCAGGTATCTTTTCCAAAAACCATGCGGTCTATGGACCCTAGATCCATATTTTGTTCTGCTAAAACTATGCGCCATTTCCCTGTCATGGATTGAATATATCAAGAATAATATTATTATGTCAAACATTATCATAATGCATAATATAAATAAATTTGCATTCCCGAATATATTTCGTTAAATAGGTCGCAGAATAAATAAGGATAAAACGCATGAGCAAAGAACAAAAACCTATACATGTTATTGGCGGCGGCCTCGCGGGTAGTGAAGCGGCATGGCAAATTGCGGCAATGGGCGTGCCTGTTGTGCTGCATGAAATGCGCCCTGTGCGCGGTACGGATGCCCATAAGACCGACGGTCTGGCGGAGCTTGTTTGTTCAAATTCATTTCGCTCTGATGACGCGGAATATAATGCGGTTGGCGTTTTACATGCCGAAATGCGCCATTTAGGATCACTAATTATGCGCGAAGGCGATAAAGCCGCCGTCCCTGCTGGCGGCGCTTTGGCGGTTGACCGTGACGTGTTCTCCGATGGTGTAACCGCGGCGCTTGAAGCGCACCCGCTTATATCCATTTCTCGTGAAGAAATTACAGCGCTTCCCAGTGAGGACATGGGGCGCGTGATTATTGCCACTGGCCCATTAACATCGGGCGCATTGGCAGAGGCTATCCGCGCGGAAACAGGTGAAGACTCCCTCGCCTTTTTTGATGCGATTGCGCCGATTGTCGAAACCGACAGCATTGATATGGACGTTGCATGGTATCAATCACGCTATGATAAATCAGGCCCCGCAGGCACAGGCAAAGACTATATTAACTGCCCGATGAATAAGGAACAGTATTTTGCCTTTATTGAAGCGCTATGCACGGCAGAATATCTCGACTTTAAACAATGGGAAAAAGATACGCCTTATTTTGAAGGCTGCATGCCTGTGGAAGTGATGGCTTCACGCGGCGTTGAAACATTGCGCTTTGGCCCAATGAAGCCGGTTGGCCTGAACAATCCGCATAAAAAAGAAGATGATTATGAACCATATGCCGTTGTGCAGCTCCGTCAAGATAACGCGCTTGGCACGCTTTATAATATGGTCGGTTTTCAAACAAAAATGAAATATGGCGAACAAGTGCGTGTCTTCAAAACGATACCCGGTTTAGAAAATGCAGTATTTGCACGCCTTGGCGGCCTGCACCGTAATACCTTCATTAATTCACCGCTTGTCCTTGATGGGCAGCTACGCCTTAAAAAACGCCCACATATTCGTTTTGCGGGGCAGATTACAGGCTGTGAAGGTTATGTGGAAAGCGCATCTATTGGCCTTATCGCTGGGCGATTGGCTGCGGCGGAGCAGCTGGGCTTAGACTTTGATACGCCGCCGCAAACCACGGCGCATGGCGCGTTAATTCACCACATTACAGGCGGCGCGGATGCAAAAACATTCCAGCCTATGAATGTGAATTTCGGCCTAATGGCACATATGGATGTGCGTAATGAGCGCGGCAAATACGTCAAAGGCCGTGAAAAGAAAAAAGCCATGGCAGGACGCGCCCTTGAAGATTTAAGCAAATGGGCAGATGAAAATGAATCCGTAAGCAAGGCTGCCTAATAATCAAAAAAAAAGCCGCCATGCATTACACATGGCGGCATAGCCTTATTATCCATTAACAGGCGTAATTCTTTATTTAAGCAGCAACGCTTTCTGTTGCTTTTTTAACGGCCTTGTTCACTTGGTCGTTAATCGGCGCAAAGCTATCAGTTGCGATTTTCACGCTGATTTCTGAAAGTTTTGTCGCGCTTGATATGATTGTATCAAAATGTTTTTGCGTCAGCTTGTTTTGAAGCTCTGTAAGTTCGTTTACATCTTTACATGCAATAATTGTTTTGAACGCTTCTTGGTTTTTATTGGCAATGTCTTGCGCCAATGCAACTGCTTCTTGGTTCATTTTTTCAACGCCTTTTGTCCAGATATTCATGGATTTTTGCATTGCTTCAAAAAGCTCTTTACTGCCCGCTGTTGCGTCTTTTGTAATTTTGTCAAAGTCATAAGTCTTGGCTGTCATAATAGTCTCCATAAAATTAGTCGTTTGTTTCTTTGTTTCAGTGGTTTTACGCGGTTGTTTTTTCGCTGCGGTTTTCGCCGAAACCTTTGCTTTAACTTTAGGCTTGGTTTTCGCCTTTACCGTTTTTGCTATTGGCGCTGCGCTCACTTTCGGCGCAGACTCTTCACCAGCAGGCTTTTCTGTTGCCGCCACAGGTAATTTTGTTACTTTATTTGTATCTGAGGTACTCATTATTCTCTCCTCGTCTTTAATCTTCAAAATATATTATGCTGCGTATTCGATCAAAATTATAAATAAATTATTTTGCATTGCAACATATCCATTATCACATGGTTAGCGTGGGGAGTCAAGGGATTTTGTGCGGTGCACCATATTGCTTAATGCTAATATTCCGCCAGGTTCTTTAATCAGAGTAAAATACCAAATAAAGCAGCATACCAAGCGATGCAAACCTTCCCAAAAAGGGACAAATAGATAAAATACAAAACAGTTATTGGCGCAATCCATAAAAAAATATGCTATGATATATGAACGATATAGTTATGTGTATAATCGGCATATTATAATTGTCCTTATAAGGATCGATAGCTACTATTGAATCTAAATACAGAATCTGTAATTCAAATGAGGAAGACTGTTCGTATATGGCATCGCTAAGCAATATCAAAACATATCTTATTTTGTGCTTCGTACTTATATGTGCCGCGACACTTTTTGCACCGCAAGTACAGGCAAAATCCAATCCGAAATATGCTTCTATTGTTATTGACGCTGATACAGGGGCAATCCTTTCTCAGCGTTACGCCAATAAAAAACTACACCCCGCATCATTGACAAAAGTCATGACATTAATGCTAACGTTTGATGCTATTAAAGCAGGCAAAATCGGCCTTTATGACCGCGTTACAATGTCCCCTTATGCCGCATCAATGGTACCGAGTAAGTTAGGTTTAGAACCTGGTGAAACCATCCGCGTTAAAGACGCTATTAATATTCTTGTGACAAAATCGGCAAACGACGTTGCCGTTGCTTTGGCTGAACATTTGGCAGGCACGGAGTATCGTTTCGCCCGCATGATGACCGCAAAGGCACGCAGCATTGGCATGGCGAATACAACATTTAAAAATGCGTCAGGGCTACATAATGACCGCCAAATCAGCACAGCGCGCGATATGGCGCAAATGGGACGCGTTTTGATTAATAATTATAGCGATTATTATCACTATTTTTCGCGTAAGTCGTTCCGCTACAAAGGCGTAACTTATAACAACCACAATAAATTAATGCGTACATATAAAGGTATGGATGGCCTAAAGACGGGCTATACATCAAAATCTGGATTCAACCTTGTCGCATCAGCGGAGCGTGATGGTAGCCGTATTATTGGCGTTGTTTTTGGCGGGCGCAGCGGGACGACGCGCAACAACCACATGAAGGTCATTCTTGATCGCGGTTTTAAAAAAATGGACACGCTACATTTAGCAGCTCTACGCGATATGCCACTACCCAAGAAGAGATCCGCGCTTATCTATGCGGCAGCGGGAAAGACAAACCCTGAAAATAATATTGAACCAGCATCTGGTACAGCGCTGACACAAAGCAACATTCATCTGGCGTCGAATTCTGATCATACATCTTTATGGTCAGTGCAAATTGGTGCTTTTAAAAGCCGCGTAAAAACAGATAATTTACTGCAAGATGCTGTAAAAGTCCTTCCTAAAGACCTTACAGGTGCGTATCCCATTATTGCGCCGCTACGCACGGCTTCAAGTGGCTGGATGTTTCGTGCACGCCTTGCCGGCCTAACACAAAGCCAAGCGAAAGATGCCTGCCGTTTTTTCAGGGACTGTCTCGTCGTTGGCCCACGCCCATAGAGCAGCTTTAAAAATTCATTGTCAAAATTCGTTACAAAAAATGCCCGTCATCATAACGGGCATTTTGCTTTTTCTGTTTTTGAAAAACGTTTGAGGCTAGAACGGCAATTCCATGCCTGGCGGTAACCCCATTTCCTGCATCGCCTTTTGTGTTTCTTCTGCCATAATCGTATCCGCTTTTGTACGCGCATCATTTACTGCCGCCGCGATAAGGTCTTCCATGACTTCCGCTTCGTCTTCTTTGATTAATGACGTATCAACGTTAAGGCTTGTCACCATGCCCTTACAGCTCATCGTTACTTTAACAAGGCCGCCGCCTGAACTGCCTTCTGCTTCCATTTGACCAACGCGGTCTTGCACTTCTTGCATCTTCGCTTGCATGTCTTGTGCTTGCTTCATCATTTTTTGAATATTCATCATCTATCCTTATCCTTCATAATCTTCTTGTGGTTCGATAATATCTCTAATTTCAGCGCCAGGGAAAGCGGTTAAGATTTGTGATACTAATGGGTCTTCCATTACATCTTTCAACCTTGCTTTCACCTTCTCTGCTGCTAACGTCGCGAGCGTCTTTTGTGCTTTTGCCATCTCGCCAATACTAATGACCCAGTCACGATGCCCTGTAAGTTTGCGTATTTCTGTGGTTAATTCGCCAACGAAGCGCGGCGGAACATCTTCTTCTAAAGCAATTTCTAAACGGCGACCTTTGAACGAAATCAAATGAACGTAATGAAATATTTGCCCTGCGAGGATCATCTTCTTATTCTGTTCAAACAGCGCGACAATATCTTCTAATGTCTGTAAGTTACCGTTGGCAACAATCTGCCCGTGCACAGCAAGCTTGGCCTGCGTTGCCGCCTGCCCTGCGCCTTGCACATTGCTCTGTACCGCGCGCGCGCCTAAATGTTCAGTTTTTTTTTGAGCCGCGGCGCTCATTTGGGTTGGATGCGCAGCCCCGCCGCCATCACCGCCCATTGCGCCAGCCGCGATCGTGCTGCCATTTTTCTTTAGCTCTTCAAGCTGCTTCATCAAACGGTCAGGATCCGGTAAATTCGCCGCATAGACAAGGCGAATAATAATCATTTCAAGCGCAGCCTGTGGGCGCGGCGCTTGCATAACATCTTGGTGGCCTGCCAATAAAATCTGCCACGCTTTGGCAAGCGCGGGCAAGGAAAGCTTACCCGCAATATCATGGGCGCGGCTCAGTTCGCTCTCAGGGAAGCGCCCCTTTAAGTTTTGTGGATTTTTGGTTGTATGCAGGCGCGTTAATACATGCCCCATATCAAGCATATCTTGCATCACAACCATAGGCTCAGCACCTGCATTATAGAGGTCATCAAGAATATCAAGCGCTTCTTCGGTTTGTCCCGTTACTGCGGCTTCAAATAAATCAAGAATGCGGCCTTGGTCAGCAAGACCAAGCATAGATTTTACTTGATCGGCGCTAACTGCACCCTCAGCCATCGAAATCGCTTGATCGAGGATACTTAAACCATCGCGCGCAGAGCCGTCAGCAGCGCGGGCAATCATAGTTAAAGCTTCATCATCAACCTCCGCTTTTTCTTGACCGCAAATATCAGAAAATAATTCAATCAATGTGCCCGGCTCAATACGGCGTAGATCGAAACGCTGACAACGTGAAAGCACGGTTACAGGCACTTTACGAATTTCTGTTGTCGCGAAAATGAATTTCACATGTTCAGGTGGTTCTTCCAATGTTTTCAGCAGCGCGTTAAACGCTGACTTCGAAAGCATATGAACCTCATCAATGATGTATATTTTATAACGCGCAGAACTTGGGGCGTAGCGCACACTATCCAAAATTTCGCGAATATTATCAACGCCCGTATTGGACGCGGCATCCATTTCTATGACATCGGGGTGACGGTCCTCGGCAATGGCGCGGCACGTTTCACAATCCGCTGTCGGTCCTGTGGTTGGCCCTGCCTTGCCATCCGCGCCTGTGTAATTGAGCGCCTTGGCAATAATACGCGCCGTCGTTGTTTTACCAACGCCGCGCACACCTGTCAGCATAAAGGCATGCGCAATGCGCCCTGAATCAATCGCGTTTTTGAGCGTTTTCACCAATACGTCTTGCCCGCGCAAATCATCAAAATTTTGCGGGCGATATTTCCGTGCCAAAACACGGTACTCAGTTTTCAATTCAGTATTTTCTTCAACCATAGTGTTTAGATAACGGGATTCGTAAATTTTCACAACATAAAGCGCGTTTTGACAGCGAATAGCCTGTGCAGAAATATACCGTTTATATTCATGGAAGTAATTTAGGATTTTTAAGTGGAATAGGCAGTGGCCGTTCCGCTTGTTTTTCTTCTAATGCCTTTTTACGCTCCGTTGGCGGCCAGAGGCGATATAAAATGCGCTGCAAACGATCAACACTGTATGTCGCCCAGTCTTCGCGTGGCTCTGGTTTGGTAATTTTGCCGTCTAAAGACAAATCCGCCCATTTGTATAGAACCTCTTTGCCGTTTTCAGGGTTGACTTTAATGCCCTCTTTAAGCCATTTGATAATCGCCCAATTGCCAGATTTATCTACAGCGGCAAATTCAATGCCGTCATCTGTACTACAACCATCATTTATCAACACGACACCTGATTTGCTTTTCTTAAAACCGCGCAAATGGGAATGACCAAAAACCACCCCATCAAACTGACCCGAGAGCGCCTTTTTCTCCGCATTTTTTAAATTAGGCATCACGCCCTCTTCTATCGCTTTGAATGCGCGCTTAGCGGTCGCAGCAACGCGGAACTCTTTGGAGAATGTTTTTTCAGCCCAGCAATCAAAATCACCTAGGCTACTGATAACAAGATCACCCGCTTTATAAGCGAGACCTTTTTCTGATTTATAAATATCAGGGTCAAATTCATCACCATGCGCGACATAAAAACGGCGGCCATTTTTATCGGTGTAAATATCATGATCTTTGATTGCGATGCCGAATAATGATTTACCCGTCATTTGACGATGGCGCTGCCCCGTCTCAAGCATTTTACCGCGCAATGTTTCATCATGATTACCGGGCTCATAAATGACGCGCGTTCCGCTATTGGCGATGCGTATAAACTCTGCCATAGACTGGCGGTGGAATGGGCCTAAATTATACTCGGCCTTGCCGCTCATATACCAGCCATCAATAATATCACCGACAAGGTGCATTTCAGGCGTCTGGATATGGTTTAAAAATTGATAGAGGAGTTTTGCTTTACAATGTTTCGTCCCGAAATGGATATCCGAAATGAATATTGTGTCGAAGTGAAGGCGTGGCAACCCGTTAGGGTCAGTCTTAATATCAAGTTCAAACATAATGGCCCCTCCATAAATGAACGTGATGATCACTTAGGGACAAGCTTATACGCAAGACTACGTTGCAACGCAACAAAAACCATGTAAATAAAGTTGAAAGGGAAAGAAAGATAAAAAGAAGACTGGACACGACCCGAAAAGCATCGCTGCGGCTGCTTCGTTTCCGACCTGACCGGATTCACAAAGTCTTCGCCCGCGCCAGTCTTCCTAGACTTATATAAGGGCTAGATTGCAAATGATCAAGGCCAAATTTTAAGACAAGCCAAAAAATATGCACTGTAATGACAAGACAGAAAGGTTAAGCATTTTTTTTGATTCGTTTTTACTCTCTGCAATAACAGCGTGAGTATAAAAAAATTATCATCTCTTCTTTCTTTGCTGATTTGTCAAAACACAGCATTACACGCATGACGAGTCGTTTTTATAAAACTTTCTTATGCGCGAAAGTGGAAAAATAGTTAATAAAAAAATATTTATTCCCCCTCTAATACAATTATTTTTGCGCATAGTTTTGAGAACAAAGCCAGAGATCAAGACTCAAAAACCGAATTTTAACTGGCTTTATGCCCAAGTTTAAAGCCTTTTTCTTAACATTTAGCAACATTACGCAGACGCAGCAAATATGCACGCTATAGGTGTATATTGCAGCGCATCCATAGCTATGCATTTTATGCATATCACTTATGCGAAGTTTTTTATGGACGCGGAGAGTTAAACCGTTATATAACCCTGTTCATCGGCGCTGAGGCGTCGGTACGGGCTCTCCTCCCAGAGCCCTAGCGTCTCCCAGACGTGAAACCTCCCTGTTCAACTCGCCGGGCCATTGTGCCCGGTATTTTTTTGCCTAAATTCTGGATTAGTCCGCTACCGCCAGAATGAAATCATTTTATTAGCAAGCAATTGATTTTTAGAGTATAATTAAAGTCAAATGAGTAAAAACAATAAACGAATAGTCATCCTTTTCACTTATGGCGGCGGTCTTCGCGGCCTTATCCCCGCGCATATAATGGCACGTATTGAATCCGTCACTGGTATGGCGATGTCTGATATGGTCGACATTTTTTGCGGCCCCTCCACTGCGTCTATCTTAAACTCGGCATTAAACATGCCCCACCCTAGGCGCCCTGACCGCCCACGTTTCGCCGCTAGGCAGATGGTGCGCTTTTATGAGCGCGAGGCCAGTTACCTGTTCCCGACCGACTCCACGCGCGCTTTCCGCGGCCTTATTCACGATTTTAACAACCGTATGATGAAGATTGGCCAACTTGACCGCCTGTTGCGGCATGGTCATTACGACAGTGCGCGGCTTGGACGCGCATTGCGTGCCTTATTCGGCAAACATAAATTAGAAGATTCATTATCATCATTGATTATTCCAGCCTATAATATTGAAGGTAATGCATTGCAGGCCATACAAGAATTGCAAGAAACGCCTGACGATCCTGTTCACACACAGAATAACATCATTGATAATGGCGGCTATGCCATGTGGTTCAAGAATATGCGTATTCCGAACGCGCGTAATTTACACCCCGTTCCTGACATTGAATTTTACAACGCCGTTATGGGCAGCACAGCCGCCCCAACATTATTTCCCTGCCACCGTTTTGTGCATAAACAGGCAGAAAACAAAAACACATTCCCTGTATCACTGATTGATGGCAGCATTTTTGATAATCCATGCATTAGCTACATGGGCGCAATACGTCAGCACCTTCCCAAAGATGCCGAAGTGGTGATGATTTGCCTTGGCACAGGGTACACGAATAAATCCGTATCGCATCGTGACTGGAATAAATATGGCGCTTTGGGTGTTGTTGACCCTAGCAATGATTTTCCGCTCATCAATATTTTCTTCCATGCCCCCGAATCTGCGCTGCTTGGGGCATTTAAAGATGAGCTTGGGGCGAACACCTATGTCTTTAACAAATCGCTCAACAGCAAAGACAAATCAACCCTACCAAATTCAGCGCCAGATGACAGCTCGCCAGAGAATATTAAGCGCCTGCGCCAATTCGCCTATGATATTATGAGCGAAAATGAGCGCGATTTTAATAAAGTCTGTCATATTTTAGCTGAAAATGGTGAACAGCGCCTTAAATCCCGCAAGCGCGGCAGCATGTTCCATTTATTTGGCGAGTGATAGGCGCGATTAACCAGAGCGTAGATTTGCGAGCGCTTCTTTGAGATTAAATAAATACAGTAAATTCTTTAACGCCTGTCCACGCTCAGACGTTAAGCGTGGGTCTTTTTGCACGATGAGCTGCGCCTCATCACGTGCCATAGCGATCAGTTCTCCATGCGCAGATAAATCTGCGAGCATATAATCCGCAAGGCCACTTTGGCGCGTACCGAGAATATCCCCCACGCCGCGCAAGCGCATATCTTCTTCGGCAATCAAAAAGCCGTCCTCAGTGTCACGCATAATCTTTAGGCGCGCCTTACCTGTTTCTGAAATCGGCGTTGAGTATAATAAAAAACAATGCGATTGACGCTCACCACGCCCGACGCGCCCGCGCAATTGATGCAGCTGCGCAAGACCGAATCGTTCCGCATGTTCAATCACCATAATGGACGCGTTCGGGACATTCACCCCGACCTCAATTACCGTTGTCGCAACGAGAATATCTAAATCACCGGCTGCGAATTTTTGCATGACCGCGTCCTTATCTTCGGCTTTCATGCGTCCATGGACAAGGCCAACACGGTCACCGAGAAATGACTGCAAGACATCAAAGCGCTCTTCGGCGGCGGCAAGGTCTAAAACTTCGGAATCCTCGACCAAGGGGCAAACCCAGTATATTTGCGCTTTTTCTTCTTTTATTTGGCGGATAAGCCCCGCGACCATGCCTTCAAGCTTACTTTTTGGCAGCAGCCGCGTATCAATGGGCTTACGCCCTGCGGGCTTTTCATCAATGCGGCTAACATCCATATCGCCATAGGCCGTCAAGGCAAGCGTTCTAGGGATTGGCGTTGCTGTCATGACAAGCACATCGCTGACACCCTTTTGCGAGAGCTGTAAACGCTGCTGTACGCCAAAGCGGTGCTGTTCGTCAATTACGGCGAGGCCAAGATCTTGGAAAACAACTTTTTCTTGGAACAACGCATGCGTACCAATAACAATTTGCGCCGCGCCGTTTTGCACTTGGCTTAACAATAATTCCTTCGCCTTACCTTTATCGCGCCCTGTGAGAACGACATAGCGCACGCCGAGCTTATCAAATAATGGGCCGAGGCTTTCCGTGTGTTGACGCGCCAAAATCTCCGTCGGCGCCATTAGGGCAGCTTGCGCGCCGCATTCAACGGCGTTTAGCATTGCCGCACAGGCGACCATGGTTTTGCCTGAACCAACATCACCCTGCACAAGGCGCACCATTGCAAGCGGCGAAGCCATATCTTCATCAATTTCACTAATGACGCGCTGCTGCGCCCCTGTCAGCGTGAAGGGAATGTTTTGCAAAAACTGTGAACGCAGCGCCCCTGTTATACCCGTAAAGGCGCGGCCTTTGGCTTTTTGCTGAGCGCGGCGAATTAAAGTAAGCGCGAGTTGATGGGCAAGCATTTCATCATAGGCAAGGCGCAGACGTGCTTTATGATCTAAAGCGACCATGCTCTCGCTCATAGGGTGATGTAGCGCCAAGAGAGATTCACGCCATTTCCCCCAGCCCCGCGCCTTAATCACGCTGGGGTCTTGCCATTCATCCAATTCAGGGACTTGCTCTAGCGCACACAAAATGGCCTTGCGCAGCACTTTATGCCCTAACCCCTGCGTCATCGGATAGACGGGCTCGACTTTATCAAAAACGCCTTCTTCGCTCTTAGATGTTGCAAAGTCTGGATGCGTGATTTGTGCACGTCCACGATAGAAAACTAAAGTGCCGCTAATTTGTTTCGTGCCGCCAATGGGAAAATTCTTTTTGAGATAATCTTCGCGGGCGTGGAAAAATACTAAGTCCATCTGCGCATCACCAGCAACACAGTGAATGCGTGATGGCACATTACGTTTGCGGCCAATGCTATATTCATGGACGTTTACATTCACAATAACGACTTTGCCGCTATCGCTCTCAATCGGGGTTTTAATATGGGTGCGTTCAACCACATCAGTGGGAGCATGGCAGAGTAAATCCCACAGGCGCTCCCCATCACATAAACGCTCAATCAGCTTTGCGCCACGCGGACCAACACCAGGCAACGCGGTGACGGATCTGTATAACGGGTCTAAAATAAAGGGGCGCTCTTGCACCGCTGCTTTAAGCTTTGTATTCTGCATAGGTTAACAATACTCAAAAACAGGCATCTGACAATGGATAATCGTCGTAAAAAAATACTTTTCCGCTCATGGCATCGTGGAACAAAGGAAATGGATATTATTTTGGGCAATTTTGCCGATAAATATATCAAAGACTTATCTGGCGCGCAGCTTGATGCCTATGAAAACCTGTTAGAAGTGCCTGATTTAGATGTCTATAACTGGATTATCGGCAAAGAAGATGCGCCCGCCAACGCACCATACCGTGACTTGCTGCAACAAATTATCGACAATAAAGTTTATGAGTAAAGCGTCTAAGCTTTGCCTTTATCATCAAATGCGTTTAACTTCACCGCATAATAAACAATAAAAATTGAACAGATGATTACCATTCAAGGTGATGAAATCCGTAAGCTTTGCATTAGCGATATGCATTTTACTTATAAGGATTTTGTTGATACACACAGCCCCATGGCGCTCCTTTATAACGGCTTTACGGATTATGCCGCGCAGAGTAATGCCGATTTGATTGTCAATTATGGTGATACGCTATCCTCTGAATATTTATGGTATTTACATAGCCTGTCGAGCAACTCTCTTGCGCCTAATGTCAGCGAACAAAGCCGCAAAGACTATGCAGAACAATTAACGCGCCGCCGACTGCGCCATGACAGCACCAGTCCTGACAGCTTTCAATCTATATGCTATCTGATCCAACAGTTTGCACGGGCATCGGGCTACCCTCACACGCTGACACAAGGGGAAATTGAACGTAAGTTAAACGAAATCCGTACCCATGATCGTGACGTTATACGCCACATCGTGACCCAGCAGAACACAAGCGCGAAGCCGTTTTATATTCTGCATGGCAACCATGAATGCATTACTTTATCTGAAAGCGAAATTGCGGGTATTTTCAACCGCGCCTCGGGGCATAAAGCCGCCAGCCGCACAGCCCACCCCTATTCATTCTACCAAGACTTTGAACTGGTCAATGTAGGGCGCGAGCCGATACATGCCCGCGAAATTTTCTTTAACGCCAATGTGCATAACCACGCCAAAGGCGGCCTAAGATTCGCGCCTTATGACCTTGAATGGTTGAAAGATACGCTTGCGACCACCACAGGCCACGCCGTGATTAACATGCACATCCCGATTAGCTTTGACCACACGCCGGAGGCTGACCCTTATTCGATTACACGCAGCTATAAAGAATCTGCCCAGATGCGTGATATGCTCGCACAGGCAGGTAATGTTGCCCTCGTCAATATGGGGCATATTCACCGCGTATTATTCGACAAAATTCAGGGCGTGAATTATTTAACCATGCCGTCATTTCGCCACATTCCGTCTTTTATTGCGGATGATGGCCGCAAAGGTCTAAAAGAACCAACTGGCTACTTCCATGAGACCACCCTAAATTTCGTAAATATGCGCGCCCATGTTGAACGCAAACGCGTCATTTTAGACAAAGATGACAATGTTTCAATTAAATCAGAGCGCAAAAAACGCGTAGGATTTGCACCCAACGCACCCTTAAATTTTGATTTATAGAAGTTTATATTCATATAATCTAAACCTTGATTTTTCATGTTCCATTATGTATAACCATGTCTATCACACAATAAAGGAGCATAAAATGTTGCATGACGATTTTCAAAAGGTCACTCAGAATCTCAATACTTTCTTAGAAAAAAACTTAGAAGCCTTTTATTACACGAATGATCGCAACAGAAGCTTTGCCATTTTGCTAACGTTTAGAAGCCTTGGCGGCGCATTTATGTCTGCTGCGCAAAATAACGGCATTCTACCAGAAGGTCATTCAGAGCGTGACATGAAAGAACTTGCTGCGAGCGTTAAAACACTTGCCGATAGCTTGGATAAAGAGCAAGGCATGGATGATGTGGATTTCCGCGCGGACATTCAAAGCACGGTCAACAAGCTTGCCGCAAGCGGTATAAGCCTTACACCGCGTTAAATATTAAACTTTATTAAGCTGCGAACATTGCCGCGCAAACGCGGCGACCATCAGCGAGCAACGTATTAAACGTTCTGCACGCTGCCCCAGTGTTCATCATGTCAGGGGCGATACCCTGTTGATGGAGGGCGAGTTTTAATGCAGGGTCTAAAAACTGGAAATCCACGCCTGTGCCCATCAATAGCACATCAAATACGCCGTCTTTTTTGGCTTGAATGATTGGCGCAAAGTTATCTAATGAGAGTGATGCAATATCCTTGCTTCCCGTATCCCATGGCAGGACATGTTCTGCACAAACAATGATATTGCCATCGTAACTTTGCCCGCTTACCTTGAACTGCCCACTTTTATAGGACTGCACAACCATGCTATGCGATGATATACGCGGCGTAATATCCATTATGCTTTTTTCGTATCGCCAGCGACATCATCTTCTACGTCCACTTTTTTTGCACCATGGCGCAAATCAAAGAACATCAATACTGGCGATGCCACAAAGATAGATGAATATGTACCAATCAAAATGCCGAAAATCAGCGCATCAACAAAGCCTTGAATAACTTCGCCGCCGAAAAGCCATAATGCGATCAAAGCAAGCAATGTCGTGACCGATGTCATCACCGTACGTGATAATGTGGAGTTAATTGCAATGTTGAATACTTCACCCAAAGCTGTCTTTTTATATTTACGAAGCATCTCACGCACGCGGTCAAAGACAACAACAGTATCGTTAATAGAATACCCAGCAATCATCAACAAGGCAGCAACGGTCGAAAGGTTGAACTCCATTTGCAAAAAGGCAAATAAGCCGATCGTCGCAATAGCATCATGTGCGAGCGCCGCAATCGCCGCGACACCAAATTGCCATTCAAAACGCAGCCAAATGTAAACTAATATACCGCCAAGCGAGAAAATGATCGCCAGCAAACCAGCCTTTTTAAGCTCTTCGCCAACTTGCGGCCCAACAAACTCGGTGCGGCGCAGTTCGTAGCCATCCGTAATACGCTCGGTAAGCATGGCGGTGACTTTATCAATTGCAGCGTCCTGCACCTTAACGTCTCCTTCTTGCTCTGGAAGACGAATAAGAAGTTCAGTTTCCGCGCCAAAGGTTTGCAAAGATACACTGCCAAGATCAAGATTATTCAGCGCGACACGCAGCATTGACAAATCTTCGGCTTTTTCCGTTTTAATTTCAATGACTGTTCCGCCAGTGAAATCAATACCGAAATTAAGCCCCTTGGTCGCAATGAAGAAAATCGACATTGCCATCAAAACACAAGACAGCGCGAACGCGATTTTGCGTTTACCGATAATATCAAACTTTGTATCCGCAGGGATAATTTGAAGGCCTTTTAAAAACATATCTATACCTTAACTTAAATTATTAAATGGGCAGCTCTTTACGCTTGGCATTGTTTTTATTTTTTAGCCAAAGCACGACAAACAACCTTGTCACCATAATTGCAGAGAAAAATGACGTCATAATGCCAACCGCTAATGTCACTGCAAAGCCTTTTACAGGGCCCGTACCAAAAGCGTAGAGCAGCACAGCAGCAATTAACGTTGTAACGTTTGAATCGACAATTGTGGTCATTGCACGGCTATAACCAGAATCGACTGCCGCCATAATTGCTTTTCCTGAACGTAGCTCTTCGCGAATACGTTCAAAAATCAGCACATTCGCGTCAACGGCCATACCAATAGTCAGGACAATACCTGCAATGCCTGGCAAAGTTAAAGTCGCCTGCAAGCCAGAGAGCACCGCAAAAATTAATGCCATATTGACGATAAGCGCAATATCAGCAAACACGCCAAATGTACCGTAAGCCACAGCCATAAAGACCAGAATAAGAATAAGACCAACAATGGATGCTTTTTTACCCGCTTCAACAGAATCAGCACCAAGTGATGGGCCTACACTGCGTTCTTCGACGACATATAATTCCGTTGGCAATGCACCAGCGCGCAATAACAACGCAAGCTGAGACGCCTCTTCGACCGAGAAATTGCCTGTTATCTGCGCACTGCCACCACAGATAGGCTCGTTAATACGCGGCGCACTTAACACAATATCATCAAGGACAATCGCAAACGGATTACCGCTATTATCGCTTGTCACCTTACAAAATTTACGCGCCCCTAAGCCATTAAGGCGGAACGTCACAATCGGCTGGCCATCTTGGAAAGCAGCCTGTGCGTTAGTCAGCATATCGCCTGTGAGCATTGCGCGGCGCTGGACACTAATTTCTTCCGCTGGATTTTCCGCCATTGGTAATAATTTGGAACCCGCGGCATGACGTGCGCCGCCATTGACGAGGTGAAAGCTTAGCTTCGCCGTTTTACCCAGAATCTCATCAAGTTCAGACGTATCTTCAAGGCCTGGGATTTGAATAAGAATACGGCGCTCACCCTGCTTTTGGATTATTGGTTCACGTGTACCCGTTTCATCAATACGGCGGCGGACAATAATAATAGACTGGGCAATAGTCTTATCGGTAATGTCTTTTAAGAATACCTCATCAAATGTACCAATCAGCGTGTTGCCATCTTCACTGAGCACCAGATTGGGTGCCGCCTTAAACATGATTTTACGTGCTTTTTCGGCGTCATCCGCTTGACGTAGTGCAATGCGAATACCTTCTACAGATGTTACCGGACGCAAAGTTTCAATTTTCTCCTTACGCAAGTCAGAGCGAATCAAAGCCGCCATATCATCTGCGCGCTCAATGACCACGCTATCAATATCCGCTTCCATGACACGGTGCACCCCGCCCCTAAGGTCAAGCCCCAAATTCACAGTCTTGCTGGGGAACCATGATGGCAGGCTTTCATTAACCCATGTGCGCTGCCCCGCGCTCATCAAGTTTGGTGAAGCGAACAAAAGCGCCAACACACAAGTTAAAATGATCATGTAAATTTTGGTGCGCGAAAATTGCAGCATGTGCTTCAAGCCCCTGTAAACGTCGTTTTATTTTTTAGTTGATTTGTTTTTCGCAGCTTTTGCAGGTTTATCAGCCGCCTTTGCTTTCGCTTCGGTTTTTGCTTTTGCATTATCATTACCTGGCTTTGCATCATATACAGATGAAATTGCAGAGCGGATAATTGTTACCTTTTGCGCATTACCAAGATCTAACACAACCTCGCCATCATCGTTAATTTTTTCGATTTTGCCAATAAGACCGCCTTGGGTCACGACTTTTGCGCCTTTTTCTAAACCGCGCAGCATATCTGTATGCTCTTTAAAGCGCTTTTGCTGTGGTCTAATCAACAAAATGTAGAACATGACAACCAAAATGAAAATCAAAACCATATTTGCCATAAACGCATCGCCAGTGCTTGGCACTGCACCTGCTGCGTCGGGGAGAACATCTATCGCAGCATCCTCGGCTGCATGAGCTAAATTAATGAGCATTGCCCAAATATCCTTTCATATTTTTTGCATGTTTTAGAAATCAGGACTATAATTATATTCGCGGGAATAGCAAGTAGACTTATATTGAAGATGTAATTAAGTTGTAGATTGCCGTAATCAAATTTAAGACTCAGAGAATAAAGGACTTATACATTGAAAAACTTGACGCTGTTTTATGCTCTCGTGTTGCTGACTTTTATGCCTGCACAGGCATGGGCGCAGAAAAAAGAAGTCTATCGTGCATCGAACATGACGGTAAAAATGGAGGTTTTTCTTGGTGCATATGATCCAGATACGCAAGAACATATACTTAGCCCTGCTATAAACTTTGATAGTTTTGGTAGTTGGTTTGAGTTTTCAGCAAAAATTGATGAACTTCCTTCAGCGCCTTTAACGGCTGAGATCGGTGATTTTTCAAAAGAAAACTTCATCATGATCAAAGAATATGACAATGAAGGACTATTAACGCGCGAAACTGTATTCACGCCAGGCCTTATTCAAACCAACGTTTTTGAGGTTTCCTTTTACGAAAACTTAAGACAGGCTAATGCGTTTTTCCTTGATGTCATTGAAATGCAAATGTCTTTGGCTTCTTTTGGGGAACATATTGACTATACGATAAACCCTAAGGAAAAAGGCGTCGTTATACAATTCCCGATTTCCAATATTCTTCCAAATCCTATCTGGAAAGTCAAAAGCAGCGTATACATCACAGAGATCATGTCACGCATAGACTTTGAAACCAACGACTATCAGGAGCTTTTTTATAAAGGTACCGCAGCTATAGATCGCATTGAAACCTATACAAAAAAACAGCAAGACATATTTCATGTCCACATTAATGTTGATGATGAGAATATCCCTTACAAGCTATATGTAGATGATAATGGCACACTCGCGTTAAAGCGCACATCATTCAAGCGGTTAATCCTTGATAAATCAAACTACTACAGCTTCTTTCTAGACTTTTTCCAAAAAGCATTAATACAGCAAGAAGAAGAAAAGGCACAAAAGAAGGCGCAAGCAGCAGCAGAAGAAGCGGCCATACAACAGGCCATTACAGGGCAAGAGCAACAAGGCCAATAAACGCGTCTTTCTGCTCGAATATCATTTTATGTTTTTTGTAAATACTTGATTGGGTTTTGTGTCTGCGCACCTTTGCGCAGTTCAAAATGCAGCTGCGGCGTATCAACATTTCCTGTTGAGCCCACCGTGCCGATAGCTTGCCCTTTGCGCACAGCGCTGCCACGCGCTACCGTTATTTTATCGAGATGCGCATAAGCCGAGATCCAGCCATTTACATGCTTCACCAAAAGCAAGTTGCCATAACCGCTAATCTCATCTCCTGCATAAACCACGACACCGTTTTCTGCGGCCTGCACTTTTGTACCGCGTGGCACAGCAATATTGATACCGTCATTATAAAGCCCGTCACGCTTACCGCCATAAGACGAGATAAGTTTGCCACGTACAGGCCAGCTAAAGTCCTTTCCCGCACGATTAGGGATTTGTGTCTTTATATATTTGCTGCCAACTGACTTTTGCGTGCCGCGCGAAACTGGCTTGCTGACATCACTGGCGCCATTATCATATGGGCGTGATGCAGGAATGCGCACATGGGCATATTGCTGGCCTTTCGGTTCTGGCGTATTCGCGATCTTACCTAAATCGTAAGATGTCGGCAGGGTCAAGACTTGTCCTGCACGAATACGGTAAGGGGCACTCAAATGATTAACATGAACAAGGCGGTTCATGCTCACAGCAAAAAGCCGCGCAATTTCATAAATGGTATCGCCCGATCTTACTGTATATTGACGCGGCGGCGGCATATCAAGGCGCTGACCGACTTTCAATATATAAGGCGCAGAGAGCTTATTACGCAGAATAATTTCTTGCATGGGGATGGTATAATTTTTAGAAATACGCCACATATTTTCGCCCTGAACAACTGTATGCACCCCCGCGCTGCCCGCGCCCTTACCTTCACCGTAATGAATAACGGGCGCACGATGCGGCGCAGTGCTGCCGCCAAGGCAGCTGCTCAAACATAAAGATGCCGCAACCATGGTAAGAACGGCGCATCCTTTTGGTTTTGATTTAAGCATTAACAGGTAATTCATTGGGTGCATATTCACTTGCGCTAGGAACGTCAGGTAAGAGAGGAACAAATTTTACAGGCAGAATATCGGTAATTGAATAAGTGTCTTCATCAAGTTTCTCATAACGTTTCAAAACTTGATTGACACGATCACCAACAGGGACAATCATTATACCACCAATTTTAAGCTGTTCAAACAAGGCATCTGGTGGACGTTCAAACGCCGCAGCAGTCACGATGATTTTGTCAAAAGGCTTTTGCTGCGTCCAGCCTTTCATACCATCTGCTGCCATCGCCGTAATGTTATTGATTTTCAAATCAGCAAAATGCTGCTGCGCGATGTCTAATAACGGCTTATGACGTTCAATTGTATATAAACGGCGGCAAATTTTAGCGAGAATTACAGCCTGATAACCAGAGCCCGTGCCGACTTCCAGCACTTTGTCGCGGTCATTAAGCTGCAAGGCTTCGCTCATCACAGCAACGACGAAGGGCTGCGAAATCGTCTGCCCCAAACCAATGGGAAGCGCCATATCTTCATAGGCCTTATCATGCAAAGCTTCAGGGATAAAAATTTCCCGCGGCGTTGTTTCAATTGCGGAAAGGACCTTGGTATCTTGCACCCCCATATTCCGCAATTTCATGATTAAACGTATTTTTCGCGTATTTGCTGTATTCATTACCGCGCGCTACCCTTACCCTGCTTTGACGAGTTGTTGTACTTCGCCATTTTCAGGAAGGATTTTATCAACGCCGCCCATATAGGGCTTTAAAACATCAGGGACAAATACCCCGCCATCGGCCTTATCATAGTAGTTTTCAATCACAGCAATCAATGCGCGCCCAACCGCAACGCCAGAACCATTTAATGTATGAACAAAGCGCGTTTCACGTTCATTGCTTTTACGGCAGCGTGCTTTCATGCGGCGCGCCTGAAAATCACCCGTATTTGAAACAGATGAAATTTCACGATAAAGCTGCTGCCCTGGAAGCCACACTTCAAGGTCATGTGTTTTCAATGCACCAAAGCCCGTATCACCGCTGCAAAGCACAACCGTACGGAATGGCAGACCAAGCTTTTTCAAAATATTCTCAGCGCAGTTCGTCATGCGTTCATGTTCTGCCCAGCTTTCTTCGGGCGTGGTCACTGACACCATTTCAACTTTATAGAATTGGTGCTGACGGAGCATACCGCGCGTGTCGCGCCCTGCTGATCCTGCTTCTGAGCGAAAACATGGTGTAAAGGCCGTGTAGCGCCGCGGTAAATCTTCTTCATCAACAATCATATCCGCGACAATATTCGTTAGCGATATTTCAGATGTCGCGATTAGCCAATGGCCTTGTTCTGTTTTGAAACTATCTTCACCAAATTTAGGCAACTGCCCTGTGCCATACATGGCTTCATCACGTACTAATAATGGCGGCGAGACTTCTATGCAGCCATGCTCCTGCGTATGCGTATCAAGCATAAACTGCGCCAAAGCGCGTTCTAGACGGGCAATGCCTGAATGGAGCATTACGAAACGCGAGCCTGATATTTTCGCCGCTGTTTCAAAGTCGATCATGCCCAAAGCTTCACCAATCGCGACATGATCAGGGAAGTCTTTATCGCCAACATGCTGTGGCTCGCCCCATTTGCGGATTTCGATATTGTCATCTTCATCTACGCCATCTGGCACATTTTCATTCATGATGTTTGGTAGCTTTGATAGCAAGGTCTCGACTTCGATAGACAGTTCGCGGTCACGTTCTTCTAAAGCTGTGATTTCATCTTTCAGGCTGCCGACTTCAGCCATAACCGCATCCGCATCGCCGCCTTTTGATTTAATCATGCCGATTTCTTTGGAAAGCTCTTTGCGTTTTTGCTGCAAGCCCTGCAATTTCGTTTGCCCATCGCGCCACTGCGTATCAAGCGCCAAAATTTGTGGTGTCTGTGGCTCTAGCCCTCTGCGCGCCCACGCTTTATCAAAAAATTCTGGCTCTTTTCTTATTGCTCTTATATCAAACATGTCTATCTTCTGTGTTATACTGTTTATGACCTATTACAGAAAATAACGATAAATATGCGTGCAGACAAGAGAATCTATCAACTCATACCGCCAAAAACTGTAGAAAATGTGCCGATTCTTTTTGAATCTCCGCATAGCGGCACTTTTCACCCTTTATATGGCGACGAAAATATCAGCAAAGGGCATGTCTATCCGGGGGTCGATCGCGCCGTAGATCAAATTTTCGACTTTGCGCCTGATATTGGCGCATCATTGTTGCACGCCTTGTTCTGCCGTTGCTATATTGATACCAACCGCGCTTTGGATGATATGCGCCCTGATTGGTTTGATGCGCCGTGGCCTGAAGCATTATCACCAAGCAGCAAAAGTGATAACGGCATCGGCCTTGTCTGGCCAGAAAAAGATGGCGCATGTTTTACGCATCAAGACATTCTAGCCCGCATCGCCGATTATTACCGCCCCTATCACAGCGCCATTGCTAATGAAGTTACACGTATAAAAGCGCAGCACGGCTATGCATTGCACGTTAGCTGCCACTCCGCGCCCGCCATCATTATGAAGCCACAGCTAAACCCACGCATTAATTATACAGCCGACATTGTGGTTAGTGATAATTTCGGTCAGAGCGCTGCGGCAAATATAGGCAAGGCTTTACGCAAAACGCTTGAAAGCTACGGCTATAAAGTATTAAGCAATGATCCGTTTCAGGGCGATGCTTTGATTAACGCCCACGGCGCCCCGCAAAACGATATCCACAGCATCCAAATTGAGATCAATCGCGCCCTTTATATGCATGAAGCCACGCTTAAAATAAATCAGCCGCGCCTTGCAAGATTGCGCACCGATTTAAAACGGAGTTTTCTCGCTCTGCATAAAGTAATGCAGCGCAAAGCCTAGTTCCCATAATCCTGTTGACTTTTCCATAAACCGTGGCTATAAAGGTAGCTTCAATGGAATGGATAGTGATATGAATTTGACAAACGGTGAAGCGGAAATTGAATTAACAATGTTGTTCAATAATCAAACAATACGTTGCAAAATCCCCGTAGCCTCGATCTGCGGAAAGGCGGTTGATGTTAAAAGTGATGAAAACCATACCGTCATAACGTTAAACCAAAGCGTCAAAACCATAGATAATTACGGCGCATTTTCATCATTCATCGCACAGCAGAATATTGACGAGGTGAGCGCGCGTTGCGCCAAGGCCTTAGAAGACGAGAAAATCAGAAATTTAGAGCTGTTAAAAAAATACAGACTTAGCCCAATTGGGTAAAAGGAGCAAGATATGAGCTTAATCAACGACTTTGAAATTACCGTCCACGCAAAGAGCGTTACCGAAAACGGTGGCTTCAAGCCTTGCGCCATTAATGTTGACAGCGTGTTTATGGTGAGCGATGTAAGCAGCGAAGACGATAAACAAAATTTGGACGACATTGCGAATAGAGTTAAGCAACACACACGCTTAGATTTGAAGCATTTATTTTCGACATCAGGCCAAATCACCACAGCTGGCGCAGGTGGCGGTGATTATGAGCAAGAATTCAAAACAGCGCAATCAGCCCTCTTCACCTTAGAAACAGTTGAAGAAATTGAAGAATTAAAACAAGACGGACAAAAAGCCCATTTAAAGATGCTGCGTCAAGCCCGCGTAAATATAATTTAAAAAGGAATGAACCATGAGCCTCGGTGATAATTTTAACATTACTGTCCACGCCAATAATGTCACGAACACAAAAGAGTTTACGCCCTATATTATTGAATACTCAAACATTGCAGGCAGAGCCTCACTTGTCGGCGCAGGTCAAGATGAAGCAAAGCTTCTTGAGAAAAATAAACCGCTTTCACGTATAGATTTAAAACATTATTTTAACACCTCTGCCATAGCCAAGATATCTGGCGATAACAATTACGAATCTGGCACAACAATGGCTACGGCACTACACGTCAAAGAAAGCTTAACTGAAATTCAAGAGCTTATCGACAGCGCACAGGCCGTACATATTAAAAAACTACAAAAACTGCGCGTTGGCGTAATGTAAACAGAAGAGAAACGTGATGATACAAACAGATAATATTCTTATTCCTATGGTTTATAATAACAAGGATGAAAAATGCAAGCTAATGGTTCCGCGCAACAATATTGGCGGGCTCACTGAATTCGAAAGAGACGGTAAACTGAGCACGCTCTGCACGTTCAATAAGGCCGTCCATTATGAGGACAGATGGTCAACCCAAACAGCGGAGATAGAATTACCAATCGAGCAGGCCCAAGACCTTATTGACGATATAGAGCAAAAGTACTTAGAAAAGCGCTACAAACAAATGCGCGAAAGCCGTTTAAACATATTATAAACACCGCAGAGAGAAAAAGTAACATGACTAACTATATCCCCCTCATACCGCTACGCGTTGCCTTCAATAATAAGCCTTTTGATATTGGCGTACAGCACAGCAATATTGCCAGTGTCACACAGACCCTTGGTACTGACGGTGAAATTGATGAAAACGCAACGCGAATGCATTTTCACAGCAGCGTCGTCATTGACCCTAACTATGGGACCTGCAGTAGTTGCAACATAGCAAAACCGGTAGCAGAAGTGTTGTCTTATATTGATAGCTATATACGCGAAAGCCAGATTGCCTTTTATGCTGAAGCGCAAAAACGCCGCCTACAAATCACTTAATCATTCACGCAGCCCAACAAGCAAAAAGCGCCCTATTTTCAAGGACGCTTTTTTATTATTCTATAGTAAGGTCTGCCTATTTAGTCATCACGATGGGTTTTTTCCATACGTTCGTGACGTTCTTGCGCTTCAAGGCTTAATGTCGCAATTGGGCGCGCGTCTAAGCGACCAACAGAAATTGGTTCACCTGTTTCTTCGCAATAGCCGTATTCATCTTCATCAATGCGTGCAAGTGCTTTGTTGATTTTGCTGATAAGCTTACGTTCACGGTCACGTGTACGTAGTTCTAATGCATGATCCGTTTCAGCTGACGCACGGTCGGCAAGGTCAGGCTTTTGAAGCTCTGTGCTTTGCAATGTGTTCTGAATTGTCTCTGATGAACCTTTAAGCAATTCTTCACGCCACTCAATAAGCTTTTGGCGGAAATATTCCTTCATTTGCGGGTTCATAAACTCTTCTTTATCGCTTGGCTTATAATCCTGCGGTAAAATAACGCTGCCTTCTTTGGCCATGGTTATACCTCTTGTTATTATTTAATGCTAAATATCTTATTCTGTATCATACAGAAATTTTCGATTTATCAGAATGACACAAATTGGTTACTAAAATATCAATAAACTGATTTAAAGCAATAGCTAAAAGCATTTCGCCATAAACTACATACGAAAATAACTTATGCGCTTTGGTTCTCGGCGCTTTCTTGTCTATCAAGAGAGTAGCGCATTTTGGCGATTTCTATCTGCGCGCGCAGGTCAATTTCATCTAATATCGCCGTCATTTGCGGGTCGTCAATGCGTTCACGGTGTGATGCCACTACATCAGCAATGTTCAATAGATGCCCCACTGTAATGTTACCAAGGGTCAAGGCATTGCGAATTTTCTCAAGCTCGTCGATAAGCCCCATTGCGCGCTGACGCATACGACCTTTGGATGCTTTTTGTGCAGGGTCTTCTGCGCCCTGCACCGCCAGCAGCGTATCGACATAGGCAATTTGCTGTGTTGTGTTTATTGGGGCAGCATTTTCACTCGCGCTCGCCTCTTCGCCGCCCGAGATTTCAAAACTCTGACCACCTTTATCTTTATTCTTATCGCCAACCTTACCTTTGCCGGGGGTTGGCCTTGTAGGACCTGGGCCGCTAACTTTCATAATCAACTCTTATACTAAATGACGAGGGGAAAGCCCCTCTTACAGTTTAACTATACCATATTTGCCGCATCGAAAAATAGCGTATACGGCATTTTTTGCCTAAAAAGCATCACGTTTTTGGCGGATGCGGTAGAATATACTGCCTCATTGCATATTTCCGTAAATTTATTTTTATTTATTATCAGCCACTTACACAGACAATACAAACTGGCACAATATTCGCACAGTAACTAACGCTGATAATAGAATTTACATGAGGCATGATATGAAACAGTTAGAATCAAATAGAGATAGAATGATAAAAGAAGGCGGATACCTTGTCTTACTTTATATCATCCTTATCGCAAGTTTTTGCGTATTTGGCGTTTCCGTTCGTGCCGAAGCAAAAAGCACACGTATTAAAGATATTGTCGATATTGAAGGCGTTCGTGACAATATGCTTATTGGTTACGGCCTTGTCGTCGGCCTTAATGGCTCTGGCGATTCCCTCAACAACTCCCCCTTCACGCAGCAAAGCCTAATTGCGATGTTAGAGCGCCTTGGCGTTAATATTCGCGGCGAGAACCTTAACACAGGGAATGTTGCCGCTGTGATGGTGACCGCAACCTTGCCGCCATTTTCCAACCAAGGCGCGCGCATTGACGTTAATGTATCCGCCATGGGTGACGCAAGTTCGCTTCAGGGCGGCACCTTATTGGTCACGCCGCTTAAAGGCGCTGATGACCAAGTCTACGCGATTGGACAAGGCACAATCACAACAGGCGGTTTTGCCGCGGCGGGTGATGCTGGCACAGTGACGCGTAATATTCCGACAACAGGCCGCATTGCCGAAGGCGCAATTGTTGAGCGCGAGATTCTTTACGATATTAACAAGCAAAACAGCGTCCGCTTGGCGCTACGTAACCCCGACTTTACAACTGCACGCCGTATTTCACGCGCTATTAACGGCTTTATTGGGGCTGATATCTCTGCCGCAGAAAATTCAGGCAGCGTAAAGATTAATCGTTCGCAGAATTACAAAGGCACTTTAGTTGACCTTATTACAGATATTGAACAGCTTCCTATTCAACCTGACCAGCTTGCACGCATCGTTATCGATGAAAACTCAGGCGTCATCGTTATAGGTTCAAATGTTCGCATAAACAACGTCGCGATTGCCCAAGGCAGTTTGACCATCAAAGTGACCGAAACCCCTCAGGTCTCACAGCCAAGTCCGTTTTCACAGACTGGTGAAACTGTGGTGGTCCCTCGTACTGAACTTGAGGTTAATCGCGGTGATGATGTCCGCCTGGCCGAATTAGATACTGGAGTGTCTTTGCAGGATTTAGTCACAGGTTTGAATAAATTAGGGGTAGGCCCGCGTGACATCATCACCATTTTACACGCCATCAAAGCAGCCGGCGCGCTGCAGGCAGAAATACAAACAATGTAAAAACCGAACAGACCGAAAACAAAAGAATAAATGTAACGAAGAGATTTAAACCATGAGCACAATAGAAAGCACAATTCAGTTCGCGCAACAGCAGCTCAGTGATGGCGTTGCCAGCAAAAAGGCTAATAACCTTCTTAAGGAAGCTGGCGGCAATTACGATGAAGCTTCTGCTGACTTTGAGGCCATGTTCATTACACAAATGCTTAAGCCCCTCTTTGACACCTTGGAAGTCAACCCAGTGTTTGGCGGCGGCAAAGGTGAAGAAATTTTTCAAGGCTTTCTGGTTGAAGAATACGGCAAGTCATTAAGCAAAGCTGGCGGGATAGGCATTGCAGACCACGTCAAACAAGAAATGATTAAAATTCAAGAAGCCGCGATGCAAGACATCAAATAAAGCAAAAAAATAAAACGATGAACGTGCAAGCACGCATAAGGAGATAACAGATGGAAAATCAGAGTAACAGCCCAAGCATCCAGCAAAACAAAGCGATTGATAGCATCATCGTTACAGCGGCAAATTTGACGGAAATCATCCAAAAAGAAACAGAATACTTAAAGGCTGCCGACACAAAAAGCTTTAAGGCGCTGCATGCACAGAAGACACAATATGTACATGCTTATGAAGCGGAGTTTCTAAAGCTTGTATCAAACAAAGCACAATTAAAAAGCGCAGATCCTGATGCGTTAGAACGCCTGCAGCAAGCGCGCAGTGAAGTGATAACAGCAAGCAATGAGAATTTAGAAGCGTTGAACCGTACAACAAAAAGCCTTAACCGTATTAGTGAGCGTATCTTAAAACTTGCCCGCGACAAATCACAAGGCAATGCCCTCGCCTATAGCAATAAAGGCACGATATACGAAAACAGCAAAAAGCCAATTTCGGTTGGTCTTGCTGAAACCGTATAAGCCTAAACCATAGACATAAATGCGCTAGGCGCAAAACAGAATATAAGCGCCCAAAAGGTAAAAAGGATTTAAAAAGATGAGTTCACCATATATTCCACAGACCACATCTCAATCAACACACCATAGCAATGCGACGAACCACGCAGCAAAGCAAAATGCGAACGCCCGCAACGCCAAAGAATACCTTTCTGGTAATGAAGATTGGAAAACTGAATGGACCACTGACTGGAAAGTTGATGAAAGCATGGAGCTTGGCGTCGATCAAAGCGTTGACGCGAATTTCTTTGACATTGCGTTCTCACAAATCACATCAGCCAAGCAGCCAAGCATTGACGTTTACAAAGCTCCGCCCATTACGCAGGATGTAAGACCAATGCCCGCACAAGTCACCAACCTCGAAAGCTTTGGCCGCGCGTTCAATTTTGACCCCGTGCTGAACCTTACAACACAGCAGACTGGCGAGAGTATTTTAAGTAACCTCGACCAAGCAGGTCAGGATGACCTTGTACAGCAGCTTATAGGCGGGCTGCCCGCAGATGTTATCAATACAGGCTTTGAGCAATTCACAATTTCTGCGGGAATTGAAGGCTATGATATACCATCTTCAGGCGCAACAGAGATAAGCAGCGATGATATGAGTGTGAATATATTCATGCATCCGATCACACCATTGCAGCCTCTACACGGACAGCTGCCAACAAATGCAGCAACAGTCGCCGCTACTAATGGCGTAAATGCAAATAGTGAAGCCGCAGATGCGAAGAATGCCGCCTATTCTGCCTTGATTGCGACAGGTTTAACGCCAAGCCAAATCACAGAGCTTTCAGCTGCGCAGAGCGATCAATCAATGCAAGAATTAAGCGAAGTTGATGTCACTCTCATTGCCGTCATCCCAGCGCCTATAAATACGCAGCCTGTACAAACAGCCACTGGCACGGCTACAACAAGCACTGAAAACAACGCCCTTAAAAACATCAGATCAAAGCATGGTGAGCTTGGGCAAAATGCACCATTATCATCTGCTGACATGAGAGCACTAAAGGATTCTATCGACCAACTTGCGCCGCTAAACCAAAGTAATACAGATAATAATGCACAGCCACGCAGCACGGGTCAGCAAGCCGCTGAAAACGCCGTCAATGCAAATGCAAATGCGCAAACGCAAGCACAGGCGGCGCAGGCTAATGAACAAATTAATGGGCGCGTTGACCCGCAGCCACAGAATAATGGCGCAGCCGTGTCTTTCGGTGCCATGGTTGAAGAAGGTTTCCTTGCGCCAGCAGATTTAACAATCTTCACCAAGGAAAATGCCGCGACATCATCCAATCGTGACCTACCATTTATTGAAGGCGAGGTGCGCTCAGGCGGCGCAGCGTCCACAAATAACCATAGCGCAGATAGAGCCGCATCAAATGCAGGCGGGAAAAACGCAGCTGAGATTGCGAGCGCAAAAGCACAAACTGCAACAAACGCATCAGGCCTTGTGCCATGGGATAGTCTTGCAGAATCAAGTTCGCTAGATGTACCGCCAGAAGGTTTAAGCATTGGGCAAGTTCTGCACAACACGGCGCATACTTCGCCCACCTTGATGCACACACACGCCGCGCTGCCTCACCAAGCAACGCAGACCATTGCAGCGAAACTAACACAGCACGCGAACAAAAGCGGCGAAACTGAATTACAGATCGAACTTGACCCTCCAGAATTAGGGCGCGTGCGCATTCAAATGATTGCGGAGGGTGATGGCAAAGTCAAAGCGCAGCTTAGCTTTGATAAACCAGAAACATTCCTGATGATGCAGCGCGATGCAGCGCAACTTGAAAAGGCACTTTCAGAAGCAGGCATTGATATGGGCAGCAACACATTAGAATTTTCCCTCTCCAGTGATAACCAAGGAGAAAACCGCGGTGATGGTGATAATGGGCCGCATGGCAATACCGCAGGCGCAGCGCATGAAGATCAAGACGGCGTAACACAAGATGTTGAAATCATCACAACAAAAATGGATTGGTATAACGACAATAACGGCAATCTGCGGTTAGATATGCTGACATAAGAACAAGTTTGTTAACGTCACATTTTGCGGTGGAGCTCACACTCACACACTCACACACCCACGAAACCGCAGATGTGACGTTAACCAAAAAATGGCACAAGGCTAAAGGAATTGGCGAGGCCGAAACTAAAACGAGATCAGGAAGAATTCCAGATCTCGTTTTTTCTATTTTGATGATGACTAAAAATAAGCATATTGCTGGGCATATTGAAGCGTTATTTTTTCAATGCGCTTTTGCTGCGCAACACTTATATGTTTAGACCATTCATTGACTCTTTCAGGATCAATTTCACGCAATGCTCTGTCGTGATGCTTATATAGTTCAACATCCCCTAGCCCAAGCACGGCACTCTTATCCCTTTCCACCATCTCATCACTGTATGTCAGCGAGAGAAAATCACAAACCCCTCGTAAAGTTTCTTGCGGACGCGTCAATAAGTCTTCGAACCTTACTTGCAGATAATTCTGCGCATTAAGTTGTTGCTTAAAAGCTGCGATGGAGCGCTCTGCGCATACCCATCTTTGCGCGGCATCTTCTATGGTTGCTTCTTTAATCATCTTATTCCCTTGTGCCGCCCGCACATAAGATAGCGCGACAGCCCGCGGGTCACGAACAAGATGCACATATTGTGCATGTGGAACAATGCGGCTTATTTCGCTTAAAGACCTCGTATTTAATGGCGTTTTATCACCCCAGCGCGTCATGCCTTGGTCGCTTTGCGCCGCATAGGCCGTGTAAAGCAGATTGATAATATTATATAAATCCCGCTTAGTTTCAGGAAGGTCATAAGCACGTTGATATAAGGGCGTAGCGTCCATGCCCCATGTGTGAAACTCTTGAAATGTGACAAATTTATCAAGAACCTTATCACATAGACGCTCCCATGATAAAAATCGCCAGAACATAAAGCGCCGTGCAACAGCGCCCCATACATAGGATTCTGGAGGAATAGCAATATCTTGACCTGACATCAACATCGCACGCAACAATGTGCTACCAGAACGACCGCACCCAATAATCATTAATGGTTTATCATCATGGCATGCTTGATTGTAGTGGTATGACGACTTAGATATCTGAGCACAGCCATCTGATAAAAACTGCGCCGCATTTGAAATGTAAGACATTGCGATAAAACTTTTCTAAAAAGGTACACGATATTCGCCCTGAATATTCGCAGCGCACTCTATATCATAAATATAACATAAAACTTACTATGCAGAATATACCCCTAAAGCGTCAGGATTACATCGTTAAGTTACTATCATTACCCTGCACATTATTCTGTGGTCTATTATTATCAGCATTTGGCACAATAATGCCTTCACGCTGGCTGATATGCTGTGCGGCCTGCGCTAAGCGATCAACGTTAATATCGCTTTGTTCTTGTTCATAGGGTATGGGGCTATTTTTATCACCACTCACCTCGCGGTAATTTAAATAGTTACGCTGATTAACGCAATGGATCGTCGCCTCATAGGGCTCTGTGCGCATAACTGAGTTACCGGAATCCTTTAACGCGTTACGGCTGCCTTCTCTGTCTGGTAGATACATAAACAAGGTTGACGTTTCATCGTTACTATATTCAGCGCGCGATGGGTTGGTCATGTAGTCGAGCACTTGCATCATTGCCATGCGTGCTGTTTTATTGGCCTCCGCTTCAAGCTGCTGATCGGAATATCCTTGCGTTGCAGGACGTGCGGCAATACGCTCTTTAAAGAAATCTTGCATCTGGGCGTAGCGTTCGCTTAATTCAGGGTCTTTAAAGCTTGCCACACCATTAGCATCAAATTTGAACAAATGCTGGTTAATTTGCGCGCGGCCTTGGCTTGTCTCTTTAAGAACATCCGCGCCCTCTGGCAAGAATTTTTCAAACTCTGCCAATGGGATTGAGACAAAACTTGATTCAAAACGATCTTTTTGCTGATCTGACAAATTCGACCATCGCATATCTTCGCCTTCAAGGTTGGCGGCGCGCGATTGGGGTGTCATATCGACAACACTATCAATAGATGGCAGTGTATAACGCGCGCCTATCTCATCATTTCCCCAGCGCACAGTATCCCAAAATACATGCGAAGCATTTGAAAATATCTTTTGCGGCGCATCGTCTTTGACAATTTCAAGGTCGTCACCCATACGGCGTGAAAGCTGTGCGACATTTAGCATCGTATGCGCCCAGCGCTGATTATCCATTTCTGTATGCTCACCATATAAAGTAAGGACAGATTGCGCATAGCCAACTTGCTGTTCAACCGTATCAAAGTCATATAAGACATGTTCTACACGGTCAAAAGCTTTGCCGTCTTGAACAACATGTTCATGTAGAGCCGCTAAAGCTTCGAGTGTATTTTGCGGTGGATTTATTTGAATATTTTGATCTTTATAAAACGCAGCAAGCGCAGTGCCTTGATCCGTGTCATTATAACCAAGCAACGCTAAGCCGTTATTGAGCAATTCGGCCTGCCCAGCATTCAGCGTTTGCGTTTTATCCCAATTTGGCTGCTCAAGGAAATCTAGCGCAGTGCGCCCTTCGCGGAATTCTTGTATCGCCTGCATACGCAAACCATCGTTTTTTGTGCCTACGTTATAATCCTGCCCCATTAAACCTAAATAGCCATCAAGCTGCTTAATGTCACCGTAATATTCCGTATTACTTTTCAAGCGTTGATATTCTTCACCCTGTTGAATGACCTGGTCGACAAAGGCCTCATTTTCTAAGGCGTGTACGCGCAGCATGTCGTATTTCGCGTAAATGTCATTTTGGTAATCTTCTGGCTTCGCATCTGTGACAACATTTTTTTCGATGAACTTATCCAAAAGCTTTTCAAAAGCCGGCACAGCGCCATGTGAATATTCTAATGCGCCATTATACATGCCCATATACTGCAAATAAGACAGGCCGCGCATAAATTGGTTTTCGGTAATCCATTTACGCTCACCCAACTTGTCATGATATTCTTGTTCCGGAACATATATATGGGTCGCATTTTCGGGGAGGTCGTTTACGCGCTCATGCATCTGCGTGCTTTGTGGATCATCAGAACGGTATTGCGTACCATCAGGGATTGTATTATCCGCATGAACATTTGTTGCGGCAACTGACCCGACCAACATAACGGCTGCAAAAGATGATTTTAAACTTGCCATATTACACGACGACCATTTTCTTTGTAATGCTAATACGCCCCATAAAGCAGGCATAAATTTTTTATATTGTATGCGCATATTATAGCGCATCCTATTACATAAAAGCAAAAAAAACTTAATGAAGCCCTAAAGGGCACGGCTTAGCACATAGTTAAGCGCACCCCACGATTAAACGTAGGCTGCTTCTTTTTCATGTGCGTGGGTGCGTTCAGTATAAGCCGACATCATTTGCCGTGTAATGGGCCCGACATTAAACAAAGTTTCATCAATGCGCCCTATTGGAGTGACCTCAACCGCTGTGCCAGTGATAAAAATTTCATCAGCCTCAAGCAATTCATCCGGCATGATTCGCACTTCTTTTAGTGTTAGCCCTGCAGCTTCGGCCATTTCAAAAACCGTGGCGCGGGTGATGCCGTTCAAAAAACAATCCGCGATTGGCGTATAAATCACACCACCTTTCACCATAAAGATATTCGCTCCAGAAGATTCTGCAACGTAACCGCGATAATCATGCATCAGCACATCTTGATATCCTTCTGATTCCGCTTCATGTTTGGCGAGCGTGTTTATCATATAAAGGCCAGATGCTTTACTAAAACATGGCGCCGTATCTGGCGCCGGCTTTTTCCAATGCGTTGTTTTAAGAGCAATGCCCTTCTCCTTGATTTCTTTGGGAAAATAACTTGGCCAGTCCCATGTGGCGATAGCGACATGTGTTTTGGTGCGCTGCGCCGAGATCCCCATTTCTTCACTGCCGCGCCAAGCGATGGGGCGAATATACCCGTCAACGACCTCATTCTTTGCACAAGCATCAACACATGCCTGATTGATTTCATCAGGGGTGAATAATATTTTCATGCCCAAATATTCCGCAGATTTAAACAAGCGCGCTGTGTGTTCTTCACATTTAAAAATTTTGCCCTTATACATGCGCACGCCTTCAAAGACCGCACTGCCGTAATGCAGGCCATGACAAATAGAATGCACCTTTGCATCACGCCACGGCACAAACGCGCCATCAAACCAAATCAAGCCGTCTCTATCATCATATGGAAGTAAACTCATTTTGCACAAAGCCTTTATTCTAATTTTATATGGTCGATGCCATTATAATAAGATATGCTGCTATGGCGTATTTGAAAATAAGAAAATAACGATAATAACAACAATAATTTTATGAACATCCCTGCTGATTTTTTTGAGAGTAAAACACATATACTTGTCGTTGATGATGATGAGCGTATTCGCACACTTATTCAGCGCTACCTTACGCAAGAAGGCTTTGTTGTATCCTGCGCGGCGGACGCGCTTGAAACAAAAACTATACTCAATAAATGCAGCTTTGATGCCATCGTCCTTGATGTGATGATGCCTGGACAAGATGGTATGAGCCTCACACAAGAATTAAGACCTGAGAATAAAACGCCAATTATACTCCTCACCGCGCTTGGTGAGACTGAAGACCGTATCAAAGGCCTTGAAAGCGGCGCAGATGATTATTTACCAAAGCCCTTTGAACCCAAAGAGCTCGCTTTGCGCTTAAGCGCGATTACGCGGCGTTCTGGTATGAATACCCCACAGAAAAAGCACCAAGACTACGCCATCGGCAAATGGATATATTCGCCACAATATGCGACTATCCGTCATGAAAAACCTGATGGCGATGACAGCCTAACATTGACCAGCGGCGAGAACGCCCTGCTTCATGCGCTCGCAAAGAATTACGGACAAATATTAGACCGCGACCAGCTTGCGGCTTTGTGCGACATCGATTCTGGTGAGCGGACAATTGATGTGCAAATCACACGGCTGCGCCGCAAAATTGAAAGCGACCCCAAACTGCCTAAAAACATTCAAACTATTCGTGGTAAAGGCTACGTCCTTAATGCAGAGCCTATAGCGTAAACGTCAAGAGTTTAAACTTGCCGTCATCGCGAAAAACTTATAAAACATCCCTCATGGCAAAGACTGTAAACAAGATTTTCAAAAAAATGATGCCGCGCGGCTTGTTTGTGCGCTCCTTACTGATTCTCATCACGCCGATTACTCTTGTTATGCTGATTACATCTATCGTCTTCGTTGATAACCATTGGAACAGAATGTCAGACCGCCTTGCGGAAAGCGTTGTGGGCGAAATTATCTGGCTTTCTGATATGGTCGAATCTTCACGCTGGGATTACACGGATATTCAAGGCTATGGCAAAGCGCATCTTGAAATTGATATTCGTTACGATAAAACAGCCACATTGCCTGCTCCCTATAAAGATCAGGGCAGTTGGCAGCGTATTATGCGCAAATCATTAGAACGTGCCCTTGATAAACGCACAGCCCGTGATTACCGCATCAATATTGCGCATCACAACAAATTTATTTATATCAAAATCGGTTTAAAACAGGGTGTCATAACATTCAATGTGCCGCTGCGGCGTATTTTTTCATCATCCGCATATATCTTTTTAATTTGGATGGCAATTTCAAGTGTGTTTCTGATTTCGATTGCCGCCATATTCATGCGCAACCAAATACGCCCGATCCGTGCCCTGGCCAAAGCGACGGAAAATTACGGGCGCGGCATTGATACACAAAATTTTAAACCCTGTGGCGCGCGCGAAGTACGCCAAGCCGCACGCGCTTTTTTAGACATGAAAGACCGTATAGGCCGCCAAGTATCGCAGCGCACTGTGATGCTCGCCGGCGTTTCTCACGATTTAAGAACCCCGCTCACCCGCCTTAAACTCAGCCTATCTATGCTGCCGCCATCGCAAGACATTGATGATATGAAAAAAGACATCACCGATATGGAAACGATGATTGATGGTTACCTCAACTTCGCTCGCGGCGCAGACATAAAAGAAGAATCTGAGCATATGAACTTCTCAGAACTCATCACCGCTATTTATGCACGCAATAAGAACAGATTAAAACCAATCCACCTTAACCTGCCAGGATGCGTAGAGCTGAACATCAAGCCACAATCAATGGAACGCGCCTTGAGCAATATCCTTAATAACGCTGATAAATATGGCAACGAAATTTGGATTTCTGCACAGATTATAGATGAGCCTTACAACAAACATTTGGAACTGCGCATTGAAGATGATGGCATTGGCATTTCCCCCGAGAGATTTGAGGATGTCTTCAAGCCTTTTTATCGCGTTGACAGTTCGCGCAACAGCTCTACAGGTGGTATTGGACTGGGTCTATCCATCGCCCAAGATATCGTACTCAGCCATGGCGGCAAAATTACTTTGGATAAAAGCCCACATGGTGGCTTAGCGGTCTGTATTCATTTGCCTATATAATGCATTTCATACTATAATATCCCTGTAAATTTCTCTTCTATTCACTATTGCTTAATCTATAGAGCTTTATGATAGTGAAAAGTCACACAACCTATTATAAATTTGTATATGTCAGACAGCATTAAGAACAATAAAAATAAGAAGACTATATCTTCCACTATGGCGGCAAATCCCGTACATGTCAGCTTTGTCAGTTTGGGAGAGATTGCAGTTTTGGCTAATGCAATCTTAATTATCCTTGGCGCTTATTTTTGGATAAAGCCGATTGTTGCGAAGCATGACAACACGCCAAGTACAGCGCAAATTGAACAAATTGATCGCCGCGTCCAGCTTGATTTCGATTTGGTGGAAAATGAACTGCGCGAAACCGCCAATAAATTAGCCCGCTACAGCACAAGCGATTCTCGCCCTGCATACAGGGCGCTGATGGAAGACGCATCAGCCCATTCAAGGTTTGACCAATTTTTCTGGATCAAGAAAACAGGGACGAAGCTAAGAGTATTTCCCTTATTCGACGTATCCAATACGCGTAATGGCGAGAGTTATAATTTCAACCTGAATACGCCTGACAAAGCCGTTATTGCTAGCTTTTTAAAAAATATAAACACGATTAAACAAAACGAAGTTCATGCAAATTTCACGCCTGAGCATACATCAATGTTCACAGAAAATTTAAATGAAACAACATCTGTGCTGGTGCAGCCATTTGTATTATCGCAAAAAGTTTATAATTTAGACAATGAGGTTCTTGGCTATTTAATTGGCTTAACACGCAGTAATATGGCATTTGATCTGGCAGGTTTAACGGCATTCCCTAGCCTGACTTATTTGACCGTTAATGACACAGAAAATAACGTGACATTGCTAGCCTATTCTACAAAAATTGATTCGTTAAAAAAGCTTCTTGGCAAAATAGATAAACGTGATACAGAGCTGCTTAAATGGAGCAGATATAAATTCAAAGCCCATACAGAAACCATTCACCATGCCGGTAGCCATGTTTTAGAATATGCGCTTAACGCCTTCCTTATTTTCGGTGTTTTTTATGCGGCGTTTTTATTCTCTGTCGTCCGCAGCAACCGCGTGCGCCGTGTCCGTGCAATGCATGAAAAAGACGACCTTATCAAGCGCACCATATCGCTAGGCTACGAAGCATCAGAAAAAGAAGAGCTGCAAACGCGCGTTGATAATGTTGAACAAAAGAACATCGCCCTGCTGAACTCCATCAATGACATTATCATCGAAGCCGATATGGACGGCGTTGTTGTTTTTGTCAACGGCGCATGGAACCGCGTTACCAATTTGGGCAATGTGGCCTGTTTAGATAAAAAACTTTTCACCCTGATTGACGATGAAAACATCGAACAACATAAAAAAGAATTCCTTATGCTGGTGCGCGGTCATAAAGATCATTACAGTTTTAGCACCAAGCTTGTGTGTAGTGCGGGCGAATTAAAAGACGTTGATATTGTGCTGACGCCGATACAAGTTAACGAAATGAACGAAGATGTGCGCGTCGTCGGCACAATCACAAATATGCAAGAACGCAACCAAGCGCAGCAAGCTTTGATTGAAGTTGAAGCACGCTACAAATCTATTTGGGAGCGTGCAGCCTTTGGCCTGTTTCAGCTTGGCGTTGATGGCAAATACATTACCGCGAACCCTGCTTTGTTTAAAATTCTTGGTTATCAGTCTTTACCTGAAATGCAGGCTGCAATTGATAATGCAAACAAACAGGTCTATGTGAATTACCGCGAGCGCATGAAGTTTTTACGCGCATTAGAACAAAATAACGAAATTAAAAACTGGGAAACACAAATTAAACGCAAAGACGGCGTATTGATTTGGATCAACGAAAACTCGCGCCTTGTGCGCGACGCCGAGGGTCAACCGCTTTATATTGAAGGCAGTGTCGAAGACGTCACAGAGCGCGTAGAAACCTCAAGCACCCTGCAATCTGCAAAAATGGATTCCGATATGGCAAACCGCGCCAAGTCGGAATTTCTTGCGAATATGAGCCATGAATTGCGCACACCGCTTAATTCCATCATTGGGTTTTCTGAAATCATCCGCGATGAGGTTATGGGGCCTATTGGGCAAAAAGCATACTGGGAATATGCACGCGACATTAATAATAGCGGGCAAAGATTACTGCGTATTATTAATGAAATTCTTGATATTTCACGCATAGAAACCGGAGAACGCGAACTGAATGAAAGCATGGTTGACCTTAAAAAGCTTTCCGAAAAATGTATTGATATTCTTGCCGGCAAAATCCACAGCGCAGAGTTAAACCTTGTACTCGAAATTCCTGAAGACACGCCGAATATTCTGGGTGAAGAGCTTGCCATCAAACAAATGCTGATGAATATCTTGTCCAATGCGATTAAATTTACGCCAAGCAAAGGTAAGATTACCATTTCAACTGAGGTTGAAGATAAAGGCAGCTTACGCTTCTCAATCACAGATACAGGTGTTGGCATTAATGAAAACGAAATTGAAAGCGCCCTTTCACCTTTCACACAGCTTGATGGTAGCGATTTATCGCGTCAGAACTCTGGTACTGGCCTTGGCCTCACCCTTGTGAACGCGCTAATTAAAATGCATAATGGACGCCTTGAGCTTGTCTCACAAAAAGGTATCGGCACAACAGCAACACTTATTTTTCCGCTTGATCGCGTTTTACCAAAAAACGTTTCACGCTCCGAGTTGCAAATGATGGCCTCGCAGCCCGATTATAATGCCCAGATTACTAAACATCCACCTAAAGAGTCGCCTACCGCCCCCACTGCGCAAGAAACTAGCACAGCCACACAAGACGAAACGCTTTAAGCGTCTATAAAACAGAACGCGCATAAAGCAGGAATGCTTCCGCTTCGCTATGTTCTGTCTGTAATATTGTTTGCGCGATTTCATAAGAGAAGCCATTACGCGCTAATATGGCTAGAGCCTTATCATGCGGCTTCTCTGTGCGTGCAAGTGATGAAAACGGCCCTATGCGCCGACGCTTTGCACACTTCAACGCTGATATATATTCAACGACATTCGATGTATTTTGTGGCCAGTTACTTGGCATATCGCCAACATCAATATGACATGACACATCTTCTAAGTGCGCTGCGATGGTTGATTCAATAAGTTCTGGCGCGATTTGCGCTTGGCGTAGCCTTGCGCGCATCTGGCTTACCGAGCGCCCTCTTAATTGCAGTGATGCGACTAAACCTTTTGCGTAGCGCGTATCATCCAAATATCCTGCATCGACAAAGCTTCTTGTGACTTCATCAAGCCAAACTAAGCACTCCCTTAAATCTGGCGTGCCGTGCTCTTTAAGCGAACGGTCAATCTTGCGCCTCAGCACGGTTTTAAAATGCCCTTCACTCGCCGTAAAGCGCTGCAAGTAATACAGCCCAGCATTCTGCAAATAGTTCTTGCTGATTTTACGTGGTGGGCGGCGTTCTTTTTGTTTCTTTTGGTTGCGTCCAACTTCTTCTTGCATAAAAGCCCCTAAGCGTTGTAATTATTCACTAAACACTATAATCAATGGCTATACTACAGAAAACTAGAAATAAATATTAAACCAAACAAGGTATAAAATGAATCATTTGCAGCCCCTAGAAATCGGTCGCGTCAATTGGATTGGCCTGCAGGCGTTAATTAGAAAAGAATGTGGACGTTTTCTTAGCGTCGGGATGCAGACCATATTAACACCAGTTGTTTCAAGCGTGCTTTTCTACGCTGTGTTCTCGCTGGCCTTTGGTGGGCATGGGCGCAGCATTGGTGATGTGCCTTATATGACATTCCTTGCCCCTGGCTTGATTATGATGGCAATGATCCAAAACGCATTTGCCAATACATCATCATCACTCATGGTCGCAAAAATCCAAGGCAATATTGTCGACATTTTAATGCCGCCATTAAACGCATTAGAGCTTCTCACAGGCCTGCTCATTGGTGGGCTAATGCGCGGGCTTATTATTGGCACACTTGGCTCGCTCGCGCTTTCTTATTTTGCCGGCTTTGGTCTTGCACATATTTGGGCAGTAATTTTTTACGCCGTAACGGGCTGTTTTGCACTCTCGCTTTTAGGAATCATTGCTGGCGTCTGGTCAGAGAAATTCGACCACTTGGCGACATTTACCAATTTTATCATTATGCCATTAACATTCCTTTCCGGCACATTTTATGCCGTGTCTCAACTGCCCGGATTTTGGTATAATATTGCATTAGTAAATCCATTTTTCTTTATGATTGATGGTTTTAGATACGGACTAATAGGACAGCATGAAGCGCCGATTCTTCAGGGCATTATCATTATGTTGATTGTCAATATTGGTCTTTTTAGTGTAACATGGAACTTGATCCGCAAGGGTTATAAAATCAAATCATAGCGTTTTCTTACAATGACAGATTTATCAGACGACATTACAAGCATCGCCACAGATGCTGATAACATTATTCAGAACTTCCAGCTCGACAATTCATCCTTGCGCGGGAGAATGGTTCGTTTGGGCAGCGAACTTGATGATATTATTACATCACATGAATATCCTGACATCGTCAACCAGCTATTAAGCGAAACACTGGTTGTTGCCGTAAGCTTAGCATCGATGCTTAAATATGATGGCATATTCACATTGCAGATCCAAACCTCTGGACCAATTACAATGTTGGTTGCCGACCAGACATCCACGGGTCACATCAGAGCCTGCGCCAGTTATAATGAAGAAACGCTAAGCGCATTACTTCAAGATAGAGGTGATAAAGAACTGGGTATTGATGCATTACTGGGCACAGGCTATATGGCCTTCACCGTTGACCAAGGCCCTGACACCGAACGCTATCAAGGCATTGTTGAGCTTAAAGGCAAAACATTGGTTGAAAGCGTCCAGCATTACTTCAATCAATCGGAACAAATTGGCAGCGGCATTAAAATGGCCTGTGATAAAGTCGACGGACATTGGCGCGCAAGCGTCATCATGCTGCAGCATATGCCCGAAGACCAAGCGAACATTCAAGCCGGCAGCGGCAACGCCATAGAGGATGATTGGCGCCGTACGATGATTTTATTACAAACATGCACTGAAGAGGAGCTCGTCTCGCCTGATCTTGACGCACCCGCCCTGCTTTATCGCCTCTTCCACGAAGAAGGCCTGCGCATATTTGAGCCTAAATTCGTCAAGAAACAATGCCGCTGCGAAAAAGACAAACTGGTCAATGCCGTCAGAATGATGCCGCAAGATGACATTGAGCACATATTCGATGAGGATAGTGCAAAATTAAAATGTGAGTTTTGCAGTAAAGTCTATACAATAACAAAAGATGATTTAGACCTTGAATAGGTCTAAATAAGGAATCAAGCCATTTCAGAAAGGTCTATCATGCTCTGTTTATCACACAAAACAAACGCCGCAAAAAAAATACTCCTTAGCGGTATGAGTATTCTTACTCTTAGCGCATGTTCGATGGGAACGGCATCTAACTCAGTTACCACCGCGCAGCAAAGCTATGCGCATGTACAGCCGATGAATCTAAATGCTTCCGATTTGCGTTTATCTGTTTCGCCCGTTATTGGCAACGAACAACTCCTCGCACTTTTCTCAACCCAACCTGATCAGGCTTTGAAATCTTATTTAGATGCGCGTTTTAAAAGCAGTATTTATGGCGATGGAAAAATCAGCATCGACATTAGCGACGTTATTTTTGACCGCGTGCGTGTATCAGGTGGCAAAGACAATATTCTAGATAGCCTGTTAGAATTTAACGATAATTACAAATACACATTACGTGCGAATGTCTCCGTTACTTCACAAAACAGAATGGGCCTCGGCCATGGCGGCACATCATTCGACGTGAACAAATCTTTGATCCTGCCATCACACTTCTCGCTCGCACGCAAAGAGCGACACACCCAAGAATTTTTAGACGGCTTTATCACAGAGCTGGATAACGTCCTTAGTGAGCGTCTCGCGCAGAGCTTTATCGCAACACCTGAAACAGGGGTAAGCTATGGCGCAGGGTTAGAGGCCGGTGAAAGCGACACTGTCGGATATCGCTACCAAGATCACTATTAAGATCATGCAAAAAAGAATATAAATAAAAACAGCGCTCATTTGTTTAGGCGCTGTTTTTTATATGTAGCGGACTGCGCTGTAAAAGCAGCAAAAAAGCTAAGTATTAAGCACGCCAGAATTGCGGCACGAAGAGGACCAGCAGCGTAAACAGCTCTAACCGCCCTAAAATCATCGCTAATGACAAAATCCATTTGGCGCTATCAGGCAGCGTTGCAAAATTACCGCTTGGGCCAATAATATCGCCCAAACCAGGGCCAACATTCGATATAGACGTCGCTGCGCCCGACATTGCAGTAATAAAATCGAGCCCCGTAAATGATAGCGCAATTGTAATAAATGAAAAGCTCAACGCGTATAAGAAGAAAAAGCTCATCACTGATGTCAAAACCTCAGTCGGGATCGGACGCCCATTATAACGTGTGCAAAAAACACCCTTTGGATGTATCAGTTTTTGTAACTGCACCAATGTAATCGAAAAAAGAATCTGAAATCGGAAAACCTTTATACCGCAGCTTGTTGACCCTGCACACCCACCAACGACCATAAGAAAGAAGAATACCGCGACAACAAAGCCGCCCCACTGCATATAATCCCCCGACGCAAAGCCTGTGCCTGTCATTAATGATACAGAATTAAACGTCGCAAGGCGCAGCGCATGAAAATACTCCATCCCTAAAGTCGTATTCAAATAAACACTAATCACAACCGCACTAACCGCAAGGATCGACAAATACCAACGGACTTGTGCATCCTTCCACAATGCAAGTGGTCTTCCCGTTACGGACTGAAAATAAAGAATAAACGGTATACCGCCAAGCAACATAAATATAATCGCCACGATTTCTTTATGCGCAGTATCATAATGCGCAAAGGATGTGTCATATGTTGAAAACCCGCCCGTTGATATTGTCGTTAGTGCATGAGCAACAGAATCAAAAACGGTCATGCCCACGGCGTTATAGCTCAACGCACAGAGGATTGTGAAAACAACATAAAAGACAGCAATGGCGGTCGCAATTTGGCGCGCGCGCGGTGATACTTTTTCAACTTCAAACGATTCAGCTTTAAATAACTGCATACCACCAACTTTTAGAAACGGCAAAACAGACAGCGCCATAACAATGATACCAATACCGCCGAGCCACTGCAAAATAGCGCGCCACATCAATATACCTGGCGGCGCGTAATCAAGCCCCGTTAGCACCGTAGACCCCGTCGTCGTAATGCCCGATGTTGCCTCAAATATGGCATCTACAAAAGATATACCTAATCCTGAAAGCCAAAAAGGCATCGCTGCAAAGATACATAACGAAACCCATGACATCACCGTCAGCACAAAGCCTTGACGAATATTCATCGTAAAGCCACCAGATGGTGCATTGGTAAATGCCAGCGCCCCACCAAAGAATGCCGTAAAAATAATACAAACAAAAAACACAACCCAATCATCATTGCCGAAATACAAATCAACAAGCATTGGAAAGTTCATGCTGATCGCGAGTATAAACAGCAAGAGGCCAATGACATATAAGACGGGGCGTAGATCCATTACATTATTCTTCTACAGTTAATATATAATACGCAAAGGCGGATTATAGCAGTTCACAAAAAACACACAAGCCATGCACTACCCTATAATTGCTTACTAACAAAAATCGTTCGCATAAAAAAATAGAGCAGCATGATATGCCGCTCTATTTAAAATCTTTATCGTGATGTTCTTATTGGAACGTCACTGTAACACGACGGTTAGCAGGCTCACGTACACCATCAGCCGTTTCAACCAAAAGCTCGCCTTCGCCGCGGCTATCGATAGAAATGATTGCTGGGTCAACGCCGCGCTCAACCAAGGCGTCTTTAACTGCACCAGCACGTTTAAGTGAAAGGCGCTTGTTGTATGCTCTTGCACCTGAAGTATCCGTGTGACCAATAATATTTACGCCAGCAAGGCTACGTGCTTTAACTTCGTCTGCAATTGCATCAACAACGCTTGTTGCTGATGAAGCAATGTTTGATTTGTCAAAGTCAAAGAACACAAGATACATCGCATCTTTAGGCTTCATAGGCTCTGCAGGCACATCAATTGCTGCTACAGGCTCCATTGCATCTGCGGGGCTAACAACGCGCTGTGAAAGAAGCGCTTCTAAATTTGCCATTGCGTCTAGGAATTCGTTTTTACACGCCACAATGTCGCTAAGCTGCCAGTTTTCTTCTTGTTGTTCAATCCAGCAGTCAAAACGTGCTTGCGCTACAGCTGATTCGGTTGGTGCGATTTCACGTGCGCCAATATCAAAGGCACGCACTAAGCGGCCACGCGCTACAGTAAGTTCTGCAACATGTGTTTCGTTCAAATTCCAATCACTTACTGGCTCAGGCAATACTGTTACGCCTGTCGCGGCTGATAAACCTTTACGTGCAAAGTGCATTGCATCAGGGTAATCAAACATGACTTCCTGTTCAGTATTCGCGAAAGTGCGGTACTCACCAGCTAGTGTTTGTGTAAAGGGGCTGCCAACGAATTGCGCTTCGTTTAGAGCCTCTACTTCTTTATAACTATCTACGCCTGTACAAGCTGATAAGAATATCAGACCAGAAGCGGCTATAACTGCGCTAAGCTTTTTCATTAAATAGCTCCCAAATTTGCTAAGTTTAAAAATTCGTTTTTGATTAAAAAATCAATACCCGTGTAAAATACTAAATTTTTCACAGTAATCAAAGCGATTTATAAATATATGCGCGATAAAGTAAAGATAAAAAACATTTTATTTTCAACGATGTTCACAGCTTATCACAAATTATTCTTGACATATGCCCCAAAAAACAGCATAAAAAGCCCCGCTCAAGATATTTACATAGCAATTTCCATTCGCGAGAAACATGGAAATATATAGCTGCATATTTATACGCGCACCACGCTCTGCTTACGTATTCGCCTTATGTATAAATGTTTTAAGTCTTAATATACTTTTATTATGCACACACAAACAATAATCTTGAAGCCAAGTATAACAGCGTAACTAAAACTCTTCGAAGGAGATCTCTTATAATGAATCACGATTTATCTGGAAAAAAAATAGCCATCTTAATCGCTAACGGTTTCAACCAAAGCGACGTTACTGCCGCACAGCGTGCATTTCAAGACGTCAAAGCGAACGTCAAGCTTGTCAGTTCAGAAAACGGCCTTGTTAATGGCTGGGAAGGCAGCGGCTGGGGACACCACTTTGCATCAGATATTTCTATTTCAAAAGCCTTAGCAGCCGATTTTGACATGGTCATCATCCCTGGCGGCATGGCACATGTTGAAAAGCTTCTTAAAACAGAACATACAAAACGTTTCATTGGCGGCTTTGTGCGCGCACAAAAAGCTATCGTTGCATTTGCTGATGGCGTTAAAGTTTTGGTTGAAAGCGGTATGCTCCGTGGTTACGAAGTGTCTGCACCAGAAAGTCTTCATTCGGACATCACAGGCGAAGGCGCTAATTTCTCAGCCGAAGCTGTCTGCATTGACGAACACATGATTACATCGATGACAAGCGGCGAGAATCACAAAGAAGTCTATGACGCTGCATGTAATGCCGTCATGGAATATTATGCAGAAATGAGCGCAGCAGCTTAAATGCAGCGCACGCTATAAAAATCACAAAAAATCCAGAGCATAATTGTTCTGGATTTTTTTAATACATGACTTGCCGCCCATCAACCTTTGGCGTAAATACTATACAGAACACTTATAACGCAGCTTCAATACAGATTATATAAGGTCATATTTCATGCGCGCAGAACATCAAGCAGCCGCCGATGCCATTAATGGGGCATTATCTCTGCTAAGGAGGCATCTTTGACTGGGAAAATGCCCTGCTTAGATTAGAAGAACTTAACGCCCTTGTCGAAGATCCTGATTTATGGAACGATTCTGACAATGCGCAAAAAACGATGCGCGAACGCACAAAACTTGATAAGCAAATATCCAACGTTAAAAGCCTTGCACAAGGCTTAGAGGATAGCCTTGAGCTTATTGCGCTCGGTGAGGCTGAAGATGATAGCGACATTATCAAAGAGGCTGAAAAAGAGCTTAGCACACTAAAACTCAAGGCCGAAAAATTACAACTCACCGCATTGCTTTCTGATGAAGCTGATGATTGCGAAGCTTATCTTGACGTTAACTCAGGCGCTGGCGGCACAGAGGCCTGTGATTGGGCATCCATGCTTTTGCGCATGTATACACGCTGGGCCGAACAACATGGCTATAAAGTACAGCTTTTAAACAAAAGTGATGGCGAAGAAGCTGGCATAAAATCAGCGACAATTAAAATTGAAGGCGAACAGGCCTATGGCTGGCTAAAATCGGAAAATGGCGTTCACCGCCTTGTACGCATTTCGCCTTTTGATTCGAACGCCAAACGCCATACAAGCTTCGCTTCGGTATCCGTCGCGCCGGTGATTGACGATTCTATTGACGTTGAAATTGATGAAAAAGATTTAAAATTAGACACCTACCGCTCAAGCGGCGCTGGCGGTCAGCACGTTAACACAACGGACAGCGCCGTGCGTATTACGCACCGCCCCTCTGGCATTGTTGTCGCCTGTCAAAATGAGCGCTCTCAACACAAAAACCGCGCACAAGCGATGGATATGTTACGTGCGCGTATTTATGAACTTGAATTACAGCGCCGCGCCGATGAAAAAAATGCCGCACATGGCGAAAAAACCGATATTGGCTGGGGGCATCAAATTCGCTCTTACGTCTTACAGCCCTATCAGATGATTAAGGATTTGCGGACAAGCGTAGAGAACACAAATGCCCAAGCCGTATTAGATGGGGATATAGACGGATTTTTAGAAGCATCACTTGCATCTAAAGTTGACTCTGCAAAATAAGATGATTAAAACCTAGTAATATAAACAGAATTAAGCCGCATAAACAGCAAGCAAAAGTGAACTGAACATGAATATGACATTAAAAACTTTGACATTCTTATCTGGCCTGATCGCGTTAAGCATCGCTGCGCCAAGCAACGCATATGCCGATATGAGCACAGAGACTTCAACGCTTGTTATTAGTCATGACGTTTACATCCCAGAAAATGAAAATGATATTGCCGCTGTAACATCTGAAACGGATATGATGCCGATCACAGATGAGGCGCCAGAGCGTGCAACCGTACCGCACATTATATTAAAGGCGGAATCTGCCCCGCAGTCACTTACGCCAATGCCGACAAAAAACCTTGTCATTGAAACCGAAGAACATGTCATTGCCACGCAGCCACAGCGCGATGTGGTTTTATCATGGCGTGCACGCAGCGGCGAAAACCTGCAAGACGTTATTTCACGTTGGGGTGGCCGTGCCGAAAAAACATTCACATGGAAAACGCAAGATACATCACAGCTTCACCGCAGTTTTTCTTATTTCGGCACGTATCATGGCGCTGTAGAAAAACTGCTGAAGCGCGAAACCAAACCTGCTGATTATATTGAAAACTATACCCTTAATGCAGGGCACCGTATTACAGGCTTAAAAAAAAACGATTAGATAGCCCTGCCCAACTATCTGCGAGTATCTCGGCTGCACACAAAAATGATGGACAGCCTATTGCCCTCAAAGTGCACAGTAAATATGGTGAGGAGCAGGATGCCTATAGTGTAAGCAAAGTTGTTGCCGTCCCGCCACAGCATGATATTGCACCAATGCGCGCGCCGCGCGCAAATACGCAAAAAATTACAGTGTCAAAGAAGTCTGCGCTGCGCCCTGCCGAACAACGGCCCTTGAAAGAAACATCGCATTACTACGCACAGCCCGCAGAGCTCACGGGATTTTCTCCCAATACATATGTATCAACGAATAATATATACAACCACGAAGCCTTTCGTCCTCGCCTTTGGCGCGGCTATAAGGGGGCTTCACTTTATGAAGTGGCTAAAGTATGGGCCGATGAAGCTGACGTGGAGTTGATTTGGAACGCCCCCAAAGGCATGGCACTCAAAGAAACCGTCAGCCTACGCGCACCATTTGCGAATGTCATCGAAGAGCTTTTGGCTCAGTATAATGGCAAGCCATATAATTTAAACGGTATTCTGAGTGTAAGCGATACGCATGACAAACCTCAACTAATTGTAATAAGCCGCTAAGCCTTCAGCTTTTTGTAAAATAATTTACAGAAAGCTTGCTTTTTTTGCACAGATCTTATACATAATAATAAATTAATTATAAGAAAGTCACTTTTTTCGCATTAATGGCGTTCACAATGGGAACGAAAAAACATATAATCGTGGAAGACTATTTTGGGGTTTACGCATCATGAATTTAACTAAAAATCTAACATCTGTTTTAATGGCTAGCACTATCCTTATTGGCGGCACGCTTATTGGCGCGCAAGACGCACAAGCAAACGCGTGGATGGTGAAAAAAGTGAGCAAGGCAACACAGCCATATTGCGCAATGATTAAACGTTACAGCAACGAACGCGTGCTTTCATTCGCACAGCGCGACGATGCGCAGATCTCTGCCGCAATTGATTTTGGTGATAAATTCCTTGATAAAGGCCGCGCATATAGTATTACACTTTCATCTGGCGATGGTTTTTCACGCCGTTTCGAAGTTAAGCCGGCATCAAGCTCTGCTGTTGTTGTGAAACTTAACCGCCAAGACCCTATTTTACAGCATATTGCCGATAAAGGTGATTTATCCGTCAATATTGCCGGCGTGCTTTCAACATTTAATGTTTCTGACCTTGATAAAGGTTTAGCGCAGCTTCAAACATGTCACAGCGGTGAAACCCCAATGCGTTCTGCTGATGCATCAGATTCAATGGCTGAAAACATGGCCAATATCGCGCCAGCAGCTGGTGAAACCCTTGTCGAAACCCCCAGTGCAACGCACAGCCTATACAGCCGCACAGCAAATGCAAAAATTATAGAGCTTGAACAAGGAAAATATAGCCTGGAAAAAGCCCTTAAAGAAAACGAAGCAAAACTCGCGGCATTAGAGAACAAAATTTTATCAACTGAAAACGCATCAAAAACACAGCAAGACGCGCTGGTGAACCAAGTAAGCGCTTTGCAAGCGACTGTTGAGAAACAAAGCTATGATATGAGCCAATTGAAAACACAATTAGCTGATAGCAATGAGAAGATTGCCTTTTATCAAGGCATGGACGGACAGCGCCAAGAAGTTGAAAGCAAGCTCGTTGCGGCTGAAGCAAACCTAGCCAATGCGATGCAACAGAACACTGCCCTATCAGCCCAAATTGCGGCGCTGCAAAGCAGCAACGCGCAGGTTAGTGAACAAAGCGCAGTGATTAGCCAGCTCAACGCACAAATCACGCAATTACAGCAAGCAAATGCTGGTCTTACACAAGAAATCGCAACATTGCGCCAAAATGCTATGGGGGCACAGCAAGCGAACCTCTCTGTATCACAAAAAGATGCTGAAATTGCAAATCTACATGCCGCCTTACAATCGGCGCAAGCGACTATTTTATCGCTAGAGCAAGGCATTGCAAACATGCAACCTGCAGCGGGCGAACAAAGCGCACCGTCAAACACAGCTGAAATCTCCACCCTAGAAGCCAAGCTTAAGGCAGTAGAGATGGAAAAGAAAAACTTACAAGCTGATATTTCAACACTACAGCGTCAAATAAAAACAGATAATTCAGAAATTATTGTTGCACGACTTGAAAAAGCGCTTGAGGATTCACATAAAGCATTGGATCGTGCAGGCAAAGAAAACGCCGCGCTTTACCAGAAGTTTACTGAAGCAGAAAAAGCGCTTTCTGAAGCCAAGCTAACTAAAAATGACAGCAAAAACTGGGATGTTCAAAAAGCGACAAGCCGCTATAACGAAGCGCAGCTAGAAATTCGTCGCCTTGCGATGCATTTAGAAAACAGTCAGAAACAATGCGACGCTGAAAAAGCAAATATCGAGAAGTTATTATTTGATCCAAAAATCACATCTCAGCAGCAGCAAGAAAAGTTGACAGCATTAGAAGCAAAGCTTCATGATGTAACAAAAACGCAGCAGCAATGTAATGCAAAAATGGCTGAACTGAGCCAGAAAGCTATTATAACACAAGAAAAGCTTGATCACGTCAACATGACAATGGCTGCACAAGCGCATGAATTAGAAGCGGCGCAAAGCGTTGCTGAAATTGCGCCTGCCGCAGGCATGGTTAATGCGCCTGCAATCGTCAAAATACCTGCCGCAAAAAAAGAAGATCGTAGCCTCGCCCTTGTGAATGTACTTAACGGCGCAAATGTTGAGTTGAACAATGAGATCCAGAAATATACGACAAGCATCGCCTTAAACGGCGCAGAATTTGATCAAGGTTATAGGTGGACATCAGGTAAAATCACAGGTAGCTACGAACGCTTCGCTGTAAAAGGCGGTTCCTTAGAAGCATGGAGCGCGGCTTATAACAATGCATTATCTGCACAATGTTCAGGTGACTTTGCGGTTATGCCGTCGAAGAAATCTGGCGGCAAACTCAATGCAAATGACGTTGCATGTGTAAGCGGTGACATGGGCACAACATCATCTATCGTCTTCACACAGAATGGTCAATATTTAGACGTTTACAAGCTTTCGGGCAATATTCAAGACATGACCAAACTGATGGATTCTCGCGATCAGATTAGCTCTAGCGTTAGAAAATCCCTCTAAACTTTAGAGCGGGTTATTGATATCACAATAAAAAACCGGCTTCACAGCCGGTTTTCTTTTTATATTTGTATAGCTTTAAGCGTTAAAATTTAAAAGCCATATGCCCAGAGCTAAGCCCACTATTTGGCATCTCATATTGATTTATTGATGGACGTTCAACTTTCAATGGCGGCATACCGTCTTTCAAGTCAATCTCCCGCACATTACCATCTGCACCGACCGACACAGCGGGCATGTCATCATAATGCGCCCCGTAAAACTCTTTGGCAACACTTGGCACAATTGGGCGCGTTGATACTTCCTGCGTTTCCCAGTCCTGTGCGAGCGCAATGCACATGGCCGTACCTTCCGCGCATTCTGCAATCGTATGTGTTCCTTTGACGAAAACTTCTACGGATGCCGCGAATACAGTTTCTTTATCTGCCTTACGTGCGCCATACGCACATAGCGCCCCTTTTATAGGCTCCACACAAACATCTGTGCCTTCACCTGCCTCCCAATTTAAGGCAACGAGCTTATCGGATTGTCCGGTGAAAGGCGCAGGGCCATATGCTTCTGCGACTAAATCTTGTGTTTGTTCATGACCTAATGCATGGGCGAATTCTTTGGTAAATCCCTTTTCATCAAGGTTGAATTTTTCAACCAATTGCTGCGCATTTGCCATTTGCTCATCTAGGCTATCGCCCTTAAGCATAATCATCACAGCCTTGCTTTCACCATCCGCAGGAATAATCTCCACGTTTTCTTTGGCATGATCGCCTGGGTTCATAAATTTCAACTCTTCGCCTGAATTATTTTCAAGGATCAAACGTATATCAGGACGACGCAGCGTTGCTGGCATTTCTTTACCATGCGCATCAAGCGTATCCTTAACCTGCTTGTAAATATCATCAGCGCTCAAAACGCGCTGTTGCCATGTTTGCGTATTATTAAAAGGTATGGTTAGCGATAGATGCATATCATATATCCTTCATTTGATTTAGAGATTATATAACAATGTGCATGATTATGTCAAGTATATATGTGTGTGTCTTATGGAGTATTCTTTGCCGCGGGAGCACGATAGCTTTCTAAAAAATCGCTGAATATATCGACTTCGGATACGATTTTGCCAATTGTATCCCGATCAGCCAAAATGGCGTTCTGGCGCGGGCGGGTGACAACTTCAAACATATCGCCCTTTGATGTTTTTTGCATTTTATCCGCATATTGATTACGTACATTTGTAATAACATGGCGGTTACCAGAAAGGCTCAACGCGACCGTCCAGTTTAAAATCATATTCGCTTGCGCTTCGCTTATCGGTTGATTTGGTTTGATATCATAACGCGTGACAAGTTCTTCCAACGCTTCGGCGGCATCATTCCAATGCCCGCCTGTCCATGCAACGTCCGCTTTCAAGCGCACTGTATCATCATCCTGCTTCATATTATTAAGCAAAACCAATGCATCGCGTGAACGTCCATCCCGCGACAGGCCGCGCGCACGCAGCAAGTTCATATCACGGCGATATGGCACAGAGCTTAATATAGGCAATTGGTTAATCACGCGCTCCGCCAAATTTAGCGTTTTCAGCGCGTCCTTATTCGCATTATTAATCAGTTGTATGCCAGCAAGCCGTAATGCAAGCTCCACCTGCTCTTTTCCTGATGAACGATTTTCAACTTGGTCATTAAGAATTTTTATAGCGCGACCAAGCAAATCAACATCAACCAAGCGCTCTGCGAGATGTTGCATTAATTTATCAGCTTCTTCACCTGATGGGGTAAGCTCTGAAAATTCCTCGTAAATCATTGCAAGCTGTAGCGGCGTTAAATCATCCGCCTTATCGCCTAAAAACAAATCCTTATATTGCTTGCGCATATAGGCTGCCATTTCACGCCCCATACCTGTACCTTTACTGAGCGCCACGGCTTTCCTCAACACAGACAGGCCTTTTATATATGATTTATTTTCGATATACAGACGCCCAAGCTTAAAGTTAATCGTGGTTTCAAGGTCATCACCGCGCCATGAAAAACGCAGACGTTCAAGGTCATCAATGGCTTTATCAACGGTGATTTCTTTTAAAGAATATCTTAAATCTGTGACCGCTAAGCGCGCGCGGGTGCGGTAGAAATCATCTGGATGTTTAAGCAGTTGACGCCACTGCGCCAATGCACCTTGATTATTTTTGCGCTGGCGCATTAATTCGCCCTTTAAATAAAGTAATGCGCCTTCATATTGCGGGCTTAAATCATCAGCTTCAGCTTCAATAATTTTTAGGCTTTCTTCAGCCCGCCCAACATCGCCGCGGCGCAAATAGACCTCTGCCAAGACAACCGTTAGCGGCAAACGTAACTCCTTGGGGTAACTTCTCAGAAAGGCTGTATTGTCGGGCAAAACCTCCCCAGCCTGCGCCCAGTCATCAAGTTCTGCTAATGCATAAGCACGCCAATATTTTATCTCTTCATAGCGGTCAAGCTGCGGCACCATTAAAACGCGAAACGCGACATCATATTGATTATTCAATGCATAGGCCGCCCCCAAAAGCGCAAGATATTCTGCGCTCTGCCTAAACGGTTTATATTCCTCACCCGCAATGGTCAAGTAACCGACAGCTTCTGCGCCGCGTGCATTTGATATTTCAAGCTTAGCAAGGGAGACTAAATCTTCGGCGCGCCCTTCAGGGTTACGCTCACCAAGACCTTGCATCATCACTTCTTCATTTCTGCGCAGCGCCCGTTTTCCGCCAAGACGCCATTGATCGAATTTAAAAATGCGGCCTAAAATACGCCCATCGCGCCCCACAGTAAGCGCGGCATCATCCCCAGCATCACTTTGCGCTAATTCATAAACGCGAATATCGCTAGGGTCCATAAGCGCCAATTTACTGGGGCGGGTAACCGTGATCGTATTCGTATCATAAGACATGTCCAAATCATCGACCTTAGGGACAATGGCCAAGCCAACAATAGAATCGAGCATGTCAAAATCAACATATGATTTCGCTGCTCCGCCAAAGATATCCGCCTGTTCAGCCAAAGTCACTAAAACATCATCCCCAAGGAAAGGGTCCTTAAATTTAACAATGCGCTTTGTGCCTGGGACATTCCACACTAAAGATTCACCGCCACGCAGGACATTTGCATCAACATTTCTTGCGGGCCATTTGCGTTTAGTTTGTGGGCGTGTTTCGCTCAAGATAACGGTCCAATTCAAACCACCGCCTTCTGCCTTCGCATAAAACTTTTTACCCTGTGGCAAATCCATATAAAACGCCGTCGCTTCGGGAATGTCTATGCGTTGAAACGCGCCAAAATTTTCAGTGTTCTCTCCCCTTAAAATAGGAGTCACAAAATAGTCTGGCGCGCTCAGAACAAGCCATAAGCGGCCTGCGCGTATAAACGCGCCCATATCCATCGCTGTCGTACTTGAAATAATAACTTTATGGGGCGCGGAAGCAGCATTTTCTGCGGCAAGTCGCTCAAAATATGTTGCTTCCTGCTCGCCGACATCCTCTGCACTGCTTTCTTTCGCTGATAGCGTCGCTTTTTGTGCGCCCGCTAGCGCTGGCGGCGCTTCATCAACACGCTTTACCAGCCCTGCATCTTTGTCATCTTCGCCCACCTTCACTGCGATATTCTCTGCCGCGGCTTTTTCGCGGGCTTTTTTGAAATCACTATTTTGTGCGGCACGTTTTTCTGGGGGGCGTTCTACATCAACCTTTTCCGCCGCAGGTGCCGCGGGCGACGCTGGCAAAGCGGGCTTGATATCGTTTTTAACGCCATTTGCTTTCACATCAACAACAACACGGCTGAGAATGTTAAACACACGAATATCCGCGCCGCGCAAATGGCTTAGCTTAACACGCAGCGGCGCACGGCTTAACACAGCGAAGGATGAAACATGCTTGCTCTCACTAAGGTCAAATGCGCCTTGGTTAAGGTTGCTGGCATTGCGACTAAATAAAATCTCCGTATTTTGCGGGTCGGCTTTAATGACTTCAAACGTCACGCCAGAAACTGACCAGTCAAACACAATGCGCGTATAATCTTCATGCAGGCCAGAGCGTATATTTAAATTTTGCGCCATTGCCGATAATGATAAGAAACACATAAACATACCGGCGACAAAAGCGCGTGCCCACAGGGCTTTCCACCCTATATGCTTTGCTTTGTTCTGGTCTTGCTTAAACGCAATGTTCATCTTATGCCTTATGATATCGAACGCCGATTTATAGTGCCTTATATTCCCGCTAGCTTATATTTTAATGTATATATAATAACCACGCAGTTAACACTCTGTAATTTTTGCATTTAGCCCGCGCCGGAACAAGGGCTGAGCATGATGAATGTCACATAATCAACATATTAAATAAGACACGCAGATGCACATGTGCAGACACATCTATTTAGCTCAGCTTTTATTGTGCTTTTTCTGGTTTAAGAATGATATCAACGCGGCGCGCGTAACTCATGCGCTGATCCTCTGGCATTGATGGAGAAAGCTCTTTATAGCGCGCTTGCGATATGCCGCGCACAACCATGTCTTGATCGACACCATATTTCGCGAGCAATATGGCGACCTCTTGCGCACGGCGTATTGATATATCCCAATTCACCCAATAATTTTCTGCTGTATCGGCCCCGACAGGATCCGCGTGACCAATCACGATAATTTGGTTATCAATATTGGTTAATACGCCAGCCAAGTCGCGCAGAACTTCTTTGGCAAGCTTTGATAAATCTGTGCTGCCAGAATCAAATTTAACTTCATCAGGCAATAAAAGCACTAAACGGTCTGCATTACGCAGAATTGTTACGCCGCGCATACGCGGGTTATCAACGCTTGCTTGTTCAATAAGTGATGACAAATATCCTAAATTAAGCCCTGCCTGCTGCGGCTTCGTGCTTAACGATGTAGCCTGCATATTGCCGGCAAAGTTACGATGCCCCATAAATTTATTGGCATCCAAAGTGCGCTCTGGCACTTCATTAAACAGCCCTTCTTCCGGTACCGACATAGAAAATAACAACACAAAGAAAGTCAGCATTAATGCCATGATATCGGTGAAAGTGACCAGCCACGCATCGCCATTTTGCGCTGGAGGTTTAGGCGCAAACAGGTTTAAATCACTGATATAGCTATCCTGTCCATCACTTACAGCTTCGGGCTTATTCTCTTCTAGCGGGTCTGTCCCGAATTTAATATCTGACGCTTTAATTTCCATTATTATCGCCCCCCGCTCGCAGATGAGAAGTCATAGGGCTCATATACGCCGAAAGTGATATCTGTCTTTCCGCGCGCGCCTTTACGATAAGCAAAGGAAAAAAGATTCACCGGCAAACCATTCTTTTGCAATATCGCAGCCATCTTAGAGGCCTGTACAACCGCCTGCGCCTCCAAATTATCTGTACCTTTTTCAGGATCTGCCGGGTTGGATGGCAAATTAATAGTAAAGTCCATCCGTAATGGCTGTTTCGTGTTTTGTGAGGCGAGAACCGCGACAAAAATGTCGCGATACGCCACATATTCATCTTTATCATATTCACTAATGACCGATAACGCCCCGATGGCGTTAAATAAACCCTTTGTCGGCACACGCACATGTAAAACACCTTCGCGTTCACGCGCTAGTTTAGTGCCGGGTATACGTGCGGTAAACATGCCTGAAATGCGCTCTAAAGAGCCACCATCTTGGCTGCCTTGCGCGGGCGCGATGACTTGAGTTTGCCCCACATCCTGACGGTAGACACGCGGCGCAAATGTACGCTCTAACGAAGCAAGAACAGGAGCTGCCGTAGTTTCATCGAAAGTAGAAAGTGAGTTTAAAACTATAAAAAAAGCCAGCAACATAATAAACAGCCCAAGTGCTAATACTTGAGAGCCATCGCCGCTATCGTCTTTTATGTAGTGTTGCCAACGCCTATCCATAGATTATAGTTTACATGCATCACGCAGGTTTATCTAGTCAAACTCTGCGAGAAGCTTATCAATATCCTCTTGTGAAATAGCTTTGTCTGGCATTTGCGGGCCATTCATCAACGCCGCATCGCCGACAGGGGCATCATCCTCCTCATCAGGAACATCCATCGTAGTTAGGCGTGAGCCTAATATATTGACGATTTTTGAAACTTTTTCATCAATAGTCGCAAGACTTTTAATGATTTTAGATACACGCTGCCCTGTTAGGTCTTGAAAAGAACATGCTTCGTATATTTTTGTGACCTCATCATTTAAGACATCAGCTGAAGGACCACCTTCTTTTTCTGCCTCTTGTTCCAAAATTTCGCAAGAATCCATAATTGTGGAGGTTGCTTCTTCTGTTGCTTTCACAATCGCATCAAGCTCATCTGTTGCCGATGGGATATGCTTATCTTGAATATCGCTAGGGCGCGCCACAGAAAACTCCTTACGAGCGTCATGAACTATGCCTTGCAAATCTTTCAAATCATTATACAAAGATTCCCTTGAAATCTCTTCCGCTTGGCTGACTTTTTCCAACACAGAAGAAATAATTTTAACCACCTTGTCTCTTTCAAAAGATTCCACAATCTCTAAGTCATTCATAATCTCAACCTTATTATTTTTAAAAGCTTCACTCATTTTCTTGCCAATTATGCTGCCTGTGTTACTGCTTAAAAATCACCAATAACACTTGAGATTTTCTGCTTTAATGTTTCGGCATTGAAAGGTTTCACAATATAGTTGCTTACACCAGCCTGCTTGGCGGCAATCACATTTTCAGTCTTACTTTCCGCTGTAATCATAATAAAAGGAACATCTTTGTTTTTTGACCCACCCCGAATTGACTTCAAAAGCTCCAGACCTGACATTGGTTCCATATTCCAATCTGAAATGATTAAGCCATATTCTTTGCCTTGGAAAGTTTGCAGCGCCTGAGAACCATCCAGAGCCTCATCAACGTTATTAAAGCCAAGCTGCTTCAACAGGTTTTTAATAATACGCAACATTGTCTTATAATCATCAACGATCAAGACATTCATATTTTTATCGACAGCCATCCGGTATACTCCTAATTTTTGTAAATCACATTTGGGGTTATAAAATTAAAATTGAAATTAAATAAATTTCTAAAACAATATCTATTATGATCCTATAGATATATTAAGAGAATACTAATACACCTAAAAAAAACCATGTTTAGAATAATATTTTTTACTGAACGGGTAAAGACGGTAATTTTTTCTCTTCCGCCAAAAGTATCGTGACTTGACGTGCACGCTCGGTTTCCATTGAGGCAATGATCGGCGCAATCTTGCGTTCTGACATGGATGACATCACCTCAATCAGGACATCAATTGATAAGGTATTAAAAATACGTGCGGCATCTTTTGCCTTCATACCCTCATATGTTTTGACCAAAGATTTGATTCGCGCCTGCTCTTCTTCTGACTGCTGCTCCAAAAGCTCACCAATTTCGCCCCTTAACTGCGTGAGCTCATCATATTTGCGTTCAAGCTCTTGTTCAGCCGCGCGCAGCAGCGCTTCTCTTTGCTGTAGAATACGCTGTCTTTTATCTAAATTTTCACGGCGCGCAATCAATTCTTTAAACATTTCAACGCGCAGTTTGGGCAATTCTAAGTCCGTATCATCGGCATCCGTCCAGCGCGAGATATCCTCCTCTGTATCTTGCATCGGCTTGGCTGGCGCATCACCCTTCACAGCGCTGATTTGCGCAGCTTCAGATTCATCAGTCTCCCCAGTATTATCAGTGGGCTCCGCAAAAGCTACCCCCTTCATGGGCGCGCCCCCTTCGGTATTATAATGCAAAATTGTGTTAAACATATCGCCGACACGCACCACCATTGTCACACTTGCAACAATAATTAAGACAGACAACAATGTTAGTTTACGTTTCTTCATTTTTTATATACTAACTTTTTCGTTTTAACGCTGTGTATAATTCTCGTTCAGCTTGAGAATGAAAATTACCGACATCTTCGTCATCATCATCATCCGCCATAAAGCTGCCATCATGGTCATGACCATCATCCTCGACTTCTCTGTCACGTATAGAAAAACCCGACGGGGATGTCGCTGACGCAGCAGGCTCCACGGGGGCGACACTCACTTGCGGCGCATCATTAACCAACGCGTCTTCATCACGCATAGTACCAGCATTGCGCCCTAATGATGCCGCACGCTCCAAGCGATTAGCTAGGTTATTACTGGCTTCATTGACCATTTGTAGTTCGTCAGCCAAAAACTGACCGTCTCGGATTAATTTATTCAGCGCCTGACCATTTGTATCCGCAGCTTCTTGCATATGTTCAATCGCGTCATTTGCCGCATTAATCTGCCCAGTTAACTGCATCAACAACGCTTCAAATTCACCCTTACTTTGACGGAAGATTTTCAACTGCTTTGCAAGCGAATAAGCATAGTAAATTGTGCCCGCTAATAAGACGACAATCACAACATCCATAACCATGCTCAACAAAGCTATATTCATGAATCTTCGTCCTTTTCTTTTTCAAGGTACTTCTCAATACGCACAGCAAGGCGTTCCTGTTTCTGTCCGACAGGCCCCCTGAACATTGGGAAGTCACCACAGCGCAGCTCAACTTCTTCGTCTGGCTTCGTATTAAGCATTATTTTTGTCCCGACTTTCCATTCGAGCATTTCGCCAAGCGGCATACTAATCTCATCAAGGATCGCCTGAAGCTGCACTTCTGTTTTATAGAGCTCTGCGGTCAAGTGTGTTTCCCATATAGAATCACGACCAAATTTTTCTCCCATAAACATTTGAAGAAGCAGTTCACGAATAGGCTCTAGCGTCGCATAAGGGAGCAATATCTCAACGCGCCCGCCACGCTCGCCCATATCAACGCGCAAGCGTGCCAATACGCAGGCATTACCGCCTTGCGTAATTGTCGCGAAACGTGGGTTTGTTTCAGTGCGGTCTGCGGCAAAGCTTACGGGAGATAGCGGGTCAAAAGCTGATGACAAATCAGACAACATTACCTGTATCATACGTTCAACAAGCTTGGTTTCAATTGTGGTATATGGGCGCCCCTCAATACGAATGGCCGAGCTGCCCTTACGTCCGCCAAGCAGCACATCTACAATAGAATAGATCAGCGCAGAATCAACAACCATCAAGCCGTTATTATCCCACTCTTCAGCCTTAAAAACAGACAGCAAAGCGGGCAATGGGATGGAGTTCATATAGTCACCAAAGCGCACAGTAGACACCTGATCGAGCGATACTTCAACATTGTCAGAAGTTAAATTACGCAGCGACGTCGACATCAAACGCACCAAGCGGTCAAAAACAATGTCGAGCATTGGCAAACGTTCATAGTTCACCAAGGCCGAATTCACCAAAGCCATAACGCCTGATTGCTCATCAACGCCGTCTAGGTCATCATCAAAGCCAAGCAGCGAATCAATCTCATCCTGATTAAGAATCCGCGCACTCGATTCGTCGCCGCCATCTTCATCAAACAGGGCGTCGAGGTCATCTTCTGATATCCCCTCATCACCAGCGTCAGAATCATCATCAGCCATCGATTCCCATTCGGACATCATGGCTGCTTCTTCTTCGCTCATTTCCTCGAGCTCTTCGCTCTCTGTATCACTCATATTTCTTAACCAATGTGCGTCATTGCACGTAAATTAATCTCACTTTTATTCAAACGTCTATCTGCCGTCCACCTAATACATGCCTACAAAAGCACCTATTGCTATTTTAACACATATCGATGATTGAATAGCAAATATCATACCACCCTGTGCCTTTATTGCCTTCACCCTTATTGTACAATCATATCTTGCAGCAGAATATTCTTCACTTCTACAGGGTAAGCCGCGGCATTCACCCGCCCTAATAGTTCAAGTTTCAAACGGTAAAGTCCTTTTGTACCCCGCAAATCTTGTACACGCAGTTCACGCAGAAATGTTTGGAACTGATCCACAACACGCGGCATAACCTCTTGTACGGCGCTTTTATCTGCTGTGCTTTCTAACTCCAACTGTACAGACAGGCTTAAATAGCGCGGCTGATCGTCATCAGAACTCAGCGACACAATCATTTTGGGTATTTCTAAGAAGACAACACTGCCTTCTTTTGTTGTGCCGCCATGCCCGTCATCATGTCCGCCGCCATGTCCATCGTCTTTGGCGCTAGCATCTTTATCACCTGCGCCGTGTTCGCCCTCACCATGTTCCTCACCATCCTGCGCCTCACTAACAGCTGCGCCCTTCCCCAGCACACCGTCAAGCGCGCCGGTAAAAAATGCTGCTGCGCCGCCGCCGAGCAATAAAACTAAGGGGACAAGAATAATCAGAAGCTTTTTCTTACCACCACCCGAGGATTCATCGCCTTCGCCGCCATCATCGCCGCCGCCTAGCTCATCCAAATCTGCAGATAGATCATCCGACATAGTGCATCCTATTTATAACATTAAAACCACATATATTTGCGCTGCCCATCTGGGCAACACATATATTAGAACAAATATTCTAAGCCATAATAACATATTTGACAGCTATCGCATATAGATTGCCCACAGGGAAATAATGCCCTGCGGCCTGCCACACACATCATTTAAGGAAAATTTTGCCCCATGGTAAGAAAGATTTACTCCTTTACGCCGCGCCCTTCGTAACGGAGCAGGAAAACTTCACAACAAAATTGTTCATTATCAATAGCTTAGGCGTTGGCACGATTTTCGCATCACTCTAAGCGCCGGATAACGGCTTTTACCTAACAAAACGAATAGGGTGCAAAAATGGATAACAGTATTTATATCGCGATATCAAGACAGAGCGCATTAAAAGGGCAAATGAATCTTGTCGCGAACAACATTGCAAATATGAACACTTCTGGATACCGCGCACAGCACGCCCTTTTCGAAGAATATGTCCAAGAGCAAGATTCAATCGCCGAGCTAAATGACCCCATTTCAATGGTACAAAATTACGGCCAATATGATGATATGCGTGCAGGCCCTGTAAAAACAACAGGCAACACACTTGATATTGCCCTACAAGGCCCTGGGTTCCTTGGAGTTGTTACAGCAGGTGGCATTGAATATACACGCGGCGGCAATTTATCAATGAATACGAATGGCGAGCTTGTCACAGCAACAGGCTTCCCGGTCGCTGACGCAGGCGGCGCCCCGATCATCATTCCTGAAGGGGAGCGTGAGATTGTTTTTGGCAAAGACGGCACAATTTCATCTGAAAACGGCGTCATTGGCGAGCTGATGATTTCTGAATTTGACAATTATCAGAACCTAACCCCACAAGGTAATGGCCTGTATAAAACAGAAGATGCCCCACTCCCCGCAGATAACACATCTGTTATGCAGGGCGCTGTTGAAGGCTCTAACGTTAACCCAATACTTGAAATGACACGCATGATTGAAATTTCGAGAAACTATCAAAGTACACATAAATTTATGCAAGGCGAGCACGACTTACAGCTCGACAGCATCAAAAAGCTCGCCCGCGTATCATAATAAACGCAGCGCAAATAATTAAACGAATACGGATCGAAACACAGGAATAAACGGAGTAATAAAATGACATTATCATTAAACATAGGCGCCTCAGGCATGCTCGCCCAGCAAATGAATGTTGATGCAATTTCAAACAATATTGCCAACATGAACACAACAGGCTTTAAGCGCCAGCGCGTTGAATTTGCGGACTTAATGTATCAATCAAAACAGCGCCCAGGCCAAGTTTCAGCACAGTCAGGCAACACAACGCCAGCCGGCCTACAATTTGGCCTTGGTGTGCGTGCTGCGGCGACATATCGTATCCACGAACAAGGCGCGATCGCAACAACCAATAACGTGCTTGACCTTGCCATTTCAGGCGAAGGATTTTTTGAAGTCGAAATGCCAAGCGGTGATAGTGGCTACACACGCGCCGGCAGCTTTCAGCTCAATGAAAACGGCGAGCTTGTGACCATTCAAGGCCACCCTATTCAGCCTAGCATCACCATCCCAGATGATGCGATCAGCATTGACATTGCGCAAGATGGTGAAGTTTTTGTACAGCAGCCAAACAGTCCCGCCTTGACGAGCGTTGGTCAGCTAACATTAGTTGACTTCCCTAACCCGGGCGGCCTTGAAGCAACTGGTGATAATCTATTCTTAGAAACCGCAGCATCAGGATCACCAATTACAGGCGATCCGCAAACGGAACAGTTTGGCGGCATTTTGCAAGGATTCCTTGAAAGCTCAAACGTTGATTCAGTATCAGAAATCACAAGCCTGATTACAGCGCAGCGTGCCTATGAAATGAATTCAAAAGTCATCACAACATCAGATGAAATGATGAGCACAACAGCCCAGCTTAGATAAATATAAAAACAAAAGCGGTCGGTAAAACAAGGGAATATTAAGGAGAAACACGATGAGTATTTATACAAACGATACAGCAACACATAAAACACCCAAAGCGACATATATCGAAAGAGTCGTGATGCAGGGGCTTATTCTTGCCGCATTGAGTGTGTTTCTTTTCGCAGCCGCGCCCACAAGCAAAGCCCACGCAATCTCGCTCAAATCACAGGCCATCATTACCGGCAACATGATTACACTTGGCGATTTGTTTGACGACCTTAAGCAAGATAATGATCGCGTGCTTGGCCCTGCGCCGCAGCCCGGTCAAAACATGGTCTTAAACGCCCGCACATTAATGCGCGTCGCACATGCCTTTGATTTATCATGGCGCCCAAAGACATCATATGAACAAATCACTTTGCGCAGAGATGCCACAATAATTGGCGCAAGCGAGATCGAAAAAAGCGTTAAAGATCAACTTCAAAAAGAAGGCATAACAAACAGTTTTAAAGTGAACTTTTATCAGGCCTACCCAAAAATAATCCTTCCCGGTAACGTCGCTGCAAACGTTGATGTTAAGTCAATGAATTTTGACCGCAACAAAAACCGCTTTAGCGTTTTACTTGCCGCACCAAGCGCCGAAAACCCAATCCAAACCTTAGAGCTTTCAGGCGAAATCGTAAAAACCATCACGATCCCTGTTGTTAAAGATACAGTGCAAAGCGGTGATCTGATTAGCGAAAATATGATTAACTGGGTTGAGATTGAGGAGCGTCAATTACAAAGCGACACAGTTGTTAGCTTTGACGACTTACACAACATGACACCGCGCCGCGTCTTACTGAGTGGCAAGCCCATATCAAGCAAAGATATTATCGCCCCTCGCCTTGTTGAGCGCGGTAACGAAGTCACCATGGTCTACAAATATGGCGGCATGGACTTAACAGCCAAAGGCAAAGCCCTACAAGGCGGCAGCAAAGGCGACACCATTCGCGTCGTGAACCTCGCAAGTTCGCGCCCCATCGAAGCCCGCGTAACAGCAGATAGAATTGTTACCGTATATAATTAAAAGCTCAAACCAACATATTAATAAAAAAGGAAAAAGGGTCATGAAAACAACAATTATAAAAACACTATGTATCGGATTTGCACTTACATCACTTAGCGCCTGTAGCGCGGTTGATCGCCTCGCAAATATCGGCGAAGCCCCTACACTCGCCGCGATAGAAAACCCAACAACAGCACGCGGTTACAAGCCCGTTAGCCTCCCTATGCCAACAGCAGAACCTGAGATTCGCCAAGCAAACTCGCTATGGTCAAGCAACAAAAGCGGATTTTTTAAAGACCAGCGCGCGACAAATGTTGGCGACATTCTAACCGTGATGATTGAAATTGACGACAAAGCCGAAGTTGATAACAGTTCATCACGCTCACGCTCAGCAGGCGAGTCTGCGGGACTGAATAGCCTACTTGGTTATGAAGCAAGCCTTGATCGCCTCTTGCCGCAAGACATTGATAATTCAAGCCTTGCAGACATGGAATCAACTTCTAACCATAGCGGCACAGGCAGCATTGACCGTGAAGAAGAGATCACGGTAAAACTTGCCGCCCTTGTCACGCAGGAGCTGCCAAACGGTAATTTGGTTATTCAAGGCCGCCAAGAAGTCCGCGTTAACTTTGAAAAACGCGTTTTAGAATTAGCCGGCGTTATCCGCAAAGAAGACATCAGCATTAATAACACAATCTCATATGAAAAAATTGCTGAGGCACGTATCTCATATGGCGGCAAAGGCCAAATCACAGATGTACAGCAGCCACGTTACGGTCAGCAGGTCTTCGACGTATTATTCCCCTTCTAGGTTAGAGCAACCTAGTTTCGACCCACCCCACTTCGCCTTCATCTGTAATGGATGAAGGCATTTTTTTATGCTCATTTAGGGAGTATTTCTAGACAGATACTAATGTATAACACAGGACAAATCACCTGCATGACTAACAAGACAGGCCGCGCCAGCTGCTGGCTCAATGCGTGCATTATTATAACTTATACGATTTTCATTTTTATTCTCAGTGTCATCTGCATCTTCCCCTGCGCCAGGCGTCTCCACCAAACGTGGGCTAGCAGAAGGCAGCAACACTGCATTGCCTAAATTGCCGACAACAGCAGCAGGGCGCGGTAACTGGCGCAGCGCAGCGCCCTGTAGTGAAGAACGTACTGTCGCAGGCAGATCAACCGCACTAACGACAGGATTAACCTGCAATGCCCCATCAATATATACAAAGTTATAATGACGATCTGATGCACCATAGGCGCTAATATCATAAATTCCCGCTGGGGATAACGGCGTGGCATCAACTTGGAATAGTGGGGCGACGTCCAAAGATGCCCGCGAATCTGAAAGCTTGAAGCCTGTAATCGTTGCGTCAAATTCTGGATTTGTCTGCCCTTCATCACGCGCCGCATCATTAACCTTAATGGTTAGCGTTGCAGGGTCTATCGTCAATACCCCATCCGCAAATGCAAATTGGTACCCCAAATCAGACGATAACGTCCCAATGCTTGGTGTAATGGCGCTCATCCCGATATCGCCATCAGCCCCCAGCGCTGCATAATCCGCAGCGCCGCCAAGCGCATAGCTCGCGACATCGCCGTCAATCAAGCCCGTATAAGTAGACGTAAAGTTAGGATTGGTATCGCCATATTCACGTGCCACATCCTTTGCCGTTACCGTAACAACAGGTGCGATACTATAGAACAAGCCCGCACCATCTTCTGCCACAGCCGCAGGGGCATAGCCCGCATATGTTTTGTTATAACGCTTAAAATCAGCTGTTACCCCTCCAAGCGTATTGGCAGCAGGATCAGCTGAATAAACAAGCCAGCGCCCTGCTCCTGCATCAAGCGCCGCCGCGTCATGATTATTTATAAAGTTGCGCCCTGTATTTAAAACGAGGCTATTACCCGCCGCCTGCGCGCTTAGCGTATTATGCAGGACAACATCTGACGCGCCCTGCGTTTCAACATAAATATTCTGCGCTGAAAACTGACCAAGATTAAGCGTTTCAGTTGACAAGAGATTGATATCACCTTGCGCTGACATGTTAACCACGCCGCCGCCGCGCGTATCAAGCGCAAGCTGATCAATATCAATATTCCCCGCGCCGCCGGCAATGAAACTTATGTTACCGCCGCTTGACATGCGGTTTGCCGTTATGCGCCCAGCAGATACATCCGTTATATCACCATTGCTTGTTTGCAGCGTTAAATTGCGATCATCTGCGAGGGTTAGCGTATCACCGCGCAGATCAAGCTTTATAGCGTTATTCGCTTGCAGCACAATATCTGCAGTATCCGAAAGGCGTTCAAGATAATCAGCCGCAAAGACAGAATAGCCATCCGCCGCGGTTGCACGCTCAACTTCATTTTCGCCCGTCCCCGTACCTTTCAGCGCAATACCAAATTTTGCCGAGGCATATTGCTCCATCAACTGCTGTTCAACATCATTTAACGCTGTATTGTAAAAAACAGCCTCCGCCAAATCAGGTACAGCGCGAATAGGGTTAAAACTTCCCCCATTTTCGTTGATGATCGTTGTATCGTTTCGCCCAAAGACGATATCACCCGAATGTGCAAGGAAAGGTGCATCAGCGCCCAGCGCTGCGCCGCTGATAACATCACCGTTTAAACGTGTAACAAGACTGTTCTCCGCCGCATCAAAAGTCGTTGTTAAATGATAATCGGTATCAGCAAGCACATCATATTGATGGTAGGCCCGCGGCGAACCGCCACTGTTATACAGCCCCACATTTAATTTGCCGTTTTCAATGTAAGCCACATAGCCATTTGTACCGCCTCCTTCTTTGTAAAGAAGCTGCTCCTGCGTAACATCACCATCTGTACTAAACGTGAAGCTACGCGTTATCTCGCTCTGTGATAACAAGTTAATATCATTCGTATCCGCTATGCCAACCCGGTCAGAATCTGCAAACCGCACAACGCTCAAACCGTTTATCGCATTATCGACAACATCTGGACTACCTGCGGTTACAATTGGGTTATTCCCGCGCCCGGACAAATCGCTTAGGAAGTCTTGTGTATATTCGTAATATTTAAGGTCTTCATTTAAATCCCCATTAAAGCTCGCCACATTCGCGCCAATAACAAGTGAGCTCGTGCGTTGACCATAGCCCCCCGCATCGCCACCACTCCATGATGAAAATGATTGTGCAGCAGTATCTTCAGCAATTTGCACGCCATTCCAATAGGCAACAATACGATTGCTCGCAATATCAATTTTCCATGAAAGCGTGCCCGTCCCCATTGGCCTATTTACGTCTGTAGGGGCAATTTCTATATGCGCCGCGTCTGCAGCAGAAAAACTACTCCCTCGCCCAGCGTGAAAGACCAACGTACCGTCACTTTGAAAGCCAACATATGTACCAAAGCCTGAACCGCCCTGCTCATAAATCACACCTGAAGGGTTCTCTGGGATTGTTATATTCGCAGCAAAAAATACGCTTGTCGCCACATTAACATCAGCATTATCAACCGCCGAAAAAGCAGAGAAATTATTTAATGACGTATTCGTGCCGAGAATATATCCCGCCTCATCAATATTGGCGATGGGGTTAATTTTTAGCACTTTATCTGCAGACAAATCCGCACTGCCATCACCCGCGTTAAATTCATCATCCACGCCGCCATAAATAATAATGTTTTCAGGGTCAAGTAAGTAGGTACCCTTATCACCCTGCGCCGCCGTTAAGTCAACATAGCCTTCCGCGACCAATGTACGCTTACCTGACGTTTCAACAAATCCACCATTGCCGCCATTCATGCCGCCACGCGCATAAACATTACCGTAAAATGACGTATGATCATCTGACCAAATAATCGTTCGCCCGCCATTGCCAATCTCTATTGCATCATTGAATATAGACGCGCCAGATGCAACATAGGTCAACAATGATGTTGGAGTATCACCGCTGCCAAGGTAATCACCGCCGATTTTTATGTCGCCGCCGCCATGCGTACCAGAAGCATCTATGACAGCTCCATCCATAATACCAATGTGGTCACCGAGTATTTCGATTTCTCCGCCATGCTGCCCTGCGCCGCGCCCAGAAGCATCCATCGTGCCGGTGTGAATAACAGTGCTCTGCCCCGCAGCTTCAGTTTGATGCGCACCTGCGGCATAGAGCCTAATCTTCCCTGATGCATCCTCAGCAACGCTATTGGCGACCACCACACCTGTATTGACGATCAAGTTGTCAACAACATCGCGCGCCACTGCCGTTTCCATACGGATATAACCACCATCTGCGCTGATCTTGCCCGTATTGATAATTTCCTGACTACGCCCTTGGTCTAGGGCTAGTTCAATCAGACCATCACCATAAAAATCCAATGTGGCGGAAGAACCCGATGCTAACACCGCGTGACCAATCTTTGCTGTAACAACCCCACTATTGTGAATAGCTGGCGCAACAAAGGCTGCGAGCCCCGCATCACGCACGCTAATATGCCCGTAATTAACTATCTCCGCATCGCTGCCAATATCATAAAGACTTAAATGCGCATCATTCATAAATTCAGCCTTATCAATATCGCCAGTGGAAACAATAATGCCACCTACATCGATGCGCGAATCAGCGCCAAAAATAACGCCATTATTATCAAGCACGACAACATTACCATTGGCACGCAGACTACCTAAAATTTGTGTGGGATCCATGCCCGCGCCAATTACACGGTTAACCGCAATCGCATCTGCATTAGGCTGATGGAAAGCCGTGAGCTTTCCAGCGCCAATATCAAAGCTTTGCCAGTCAATAACTGTTTTTTGCGATTGCTGGTGAATATGGAGCTGATCAGGCGTTGCATAGTCTAAGGTGGCCGCACCATGCGACACAGCGCCACCTGAAGGTAAACCGAGCTGCTCCGCAGAAAAAGCTTGCGGCGATACGGACAGACACAAAGAGGCGGCAAAAAAAGCAAATAGGTTTGCTCGCGCAGATGTACCCCGCACTCTTGCACTGCTTAACTGATAACTGACCGTACCTTGTTCCATAACCTAAATAACCATTTACCTACGATTGTATTGTATCACAGCTTTTCGCGTAAGAAAAATTTCGCGGCGCCACGTTTGCGCTTAAGTATACACAGACAGGGCGCTTCAATTTTATTGTTGCGAATCAAAGCCTTGTGTGAATATTTTATATATACCTATGTGTACATCCCTATCGGGCACCAGATACGTTAAAACATATCATTAGGGTCATATAGGAACAATTTGCGCGATTGCGCTATCGTGAACATGATCAGGGTCGCCGCCTAAACGCTTATTTTTATTCAACCCGTCTATGCGTGAAATATCTTGCGCATCCAAGGTGAAACCATCCAAATCAAGATTGCTAGCGATGTTTTTGGGCGTTTCTGATTTGGGGATAACGATGCGCCCTGATTGCAGATTCCATTTCAAGATCACATGCGCGGCAGAAACATTATGCTTTGCAGCTATCTCCGCAATGGTCGCATCTTTTATTGGTTTTTCATCTAGTGGGGTGTCATTCCACTCCCCTGTGCCAAGTGGCGACCAGCAGGACACGGCGATATCATGCGCAGCGCAAAAGTCAGCAAGTTCTTTTTGTATGAAATATGGATGTAATTCTAATTGGTTATAAACAGGTTTATGACGCGCATAGCTAAGCAAATCTGTAATATCTGAGGCCCTAAAGTTTGATAAGCCGAGCGCTTTAATGCGCCCATCATCATACAGCCCCTCCATTTCCTGCCATGTTTCCTGCGTTTTTTCAGGATAAGGCCAGTGGATAAGGTAAAGGTCAAGATACTCCATTTGTAAACGCTCTAATGAACGTTCAAAAGCTTCGCGCGCCAGGCCAGCGCCTTGTTCGGTGTGCCACAGTTTCGTTGTGACAAAAAATTCTTCGCGCGGGATGCCTGATTCTTGAATGGCGCGCCCAACGCTGCGTTCATTACCATATAAGGATGCCGTGTCAATATGGCGAAAACCAAGCTCAATCGCCTTTAATATCGTATCTTTCACGTAATCATTATCAGCCTGCCAGCCGCCAACTGCCGCTGTACCATAGCCAAGCTGTGGAATTGTTATGCCGTTATTAAATGTAATTGTCTGCATGGTGCCTCGCCTTTTTAATTTCGCTTCCCCAAGATAACTATATCAAACTTATAGTGTATCAATAGCCGCAACAGCCAAAGCATCTGCACGTTCATTTTCAGGGTGGCCTGAATGCCCCTTAACCCAGTGAAATGTGACGTTATGCTTACCCACAGCATCATCGAGCAACAGCCACAAATCCTTGTTCTTCACAGGCTTACGGTTTGCGGTCTTCCACCCCTTGGCCTTCCAGCCATCCATCCACTTCATAATGCCGTCACGCACATAGGTGCTATCGGTGTACAAATCTACATCGCAGCGCCGCTTGAGGCTCTCAAGCGACATTATCGCCGCCATTAACTCCATACGATTATTGGTTGTATCAGCCTCTGCGCCTGATATTTCTTTATCTGTGTCGCCATAACGCAGTACTGCGCCCCATCCGCCAGGGCCCGGATTGCCGCTACATGCGCCATCTGTATAAATCACTACGCGCATTTAGGCCTGTTCCTTCCAATAAACTATACGCTTAAAAAAAACTATCGGGTCATGCGGGACGACAATATCATCCCCAGGATGGTTGAGATAATCATAAAGCCTTGTCATTTGAATGCGTAGCGCACTGGCGCGGAGCATAATGTTAAACACGGCGCGTTCATCTGCGCTTAAGCTGCGCTGCGCGGTGTACCCCTTCATTAACGCGTCATAACGCGCCTTAATGAAACGCCCCTCACCATCAAAGCACCATGCATTTACAGTTAAGGCGAGGTCATAAATATAATATTCATCGCAGGCATAGTAAAAATCAATTATACCGCTGAGCGTGCCCTCTTTAAAAAAGACATTATCCGCGAACATATCACAATGCACTGCGCCTTTGGGG